>JAESFL010000053.1_pt1 | contig 150697 bp, 140 predicted proteins | sample 9269401 | NCBI WGS metagenome assembly JAESFL01 (sample SAMN14506025, study PRJNA617098) | algae metagenome | isolation source: Gloeocapsa sp. UFS-A4-WI-NPMV-4B04 and co-occurring heterotrophs from desert... | place: USA: Utah | collected 2006-10-01 | reverse complement strand
GCATCGGCATCCTCGGGCTGGCCTTCAAGGCCAACACGGACGACATGCGCGACGCCCCGTCGCTGACCATCGTGCCGCAGCTCTTGGCCGAGGGCGCCCAGGTGAGCGCCTTTGACCCCGCGGCGGAGCACCAGGCGCGCGCCCTGCTGCCCGACGTGTCGTTTGCACCGACGATCGCCGATGCCGTGAACGGCAGCGACGCCGTGGTGATCCTCACCGAGTGGCCGGCCTTCCGCGGCATTGCCTGGAGCCAGCTGGCGCCGACCATGCGGTGCCCGCTGCTGATCGACCTTCGCAACCTCTACGAGGCGCAAGACATCGTCCGGCAGGGGCTGGAATACGTTTCGCTCGGCCGGCAGGACGTGGAAACCGCAACACTGCGCGCGGCCGCGGAATGACGGGCGCAGGGCAGCGGGCAAGACAGACCTGCTCCGCCGACCCGATCTTTTTCGCCTAGATTTGACGATTTGAATCTTTAACAAACCGCCGGAAGGTCCGTAAGTGCTCCTCGTAGCCGGCCGGATCCCGGCGGTACAAATTGAGCACCTGACTGCGTACTATACCTTCACGGCCCGTCTTGATCTTTGCCGCGTCCATCGGCTTAGGACCGTGGAAATGCACAATCACCGCATCACGATTAGCGCCCCAATAAGCCTTCCAGTTGAATTCAGGGGACATCCAGTCAATTCTTCCCCGGAAAAATTCGTTGAAGGACCCTTGGTCATGGGGCGGGAACGAGAATCCGTTCGCGAGCCTTCTCCGGATCGCGCTCAGGAACTCCTCATGTACCAGTCGCATGGCCGGCATGTTCAGGACCAGAACGCCACTGTTGAACGTCCTTCTCACTCCAAGATGACTCTCCTCTGCGGCAGCGGCCAGAGTCGGCCTAAACATATATCGACGTGGATCCTGCAGAAACATAACGTCTACGTCTGTATAAAGAACGTATTCTGACTCCAAATCGATATTCGGAATGTCTACCCTGAGCCAATGGCCCGAGAAAATCGGATACTTCTCGCCGTAAGCACTCTTGAGCTCTCTGCTTAGGGAACTCTCTCGCCTTATGACATGTACTCCGCGCGAAATTACCCAGTCCAGCGCCTCACAGTCTTCCCCGTGGTAGATGCAGAATGCCTCAAGCGTGGTATTCGCACGCGCCGAAGCGACCGCCGCTTTGACAAGTCCGAAATTCCTATTCAGACCTCGATAGTTCGCGGCAAAATACCAGCGGCGCAGCAGGGAGTCTGGCTCACCCAGCGCTGGTCCGATCGGCTGGCTGGGCCTTGTTGGCGCGCGGCCAATACAAGCAGCAGCCGCTTTCCAGGCAGAGACTGCTCGATGGATTGGACGCATGCTCAAGCAATTCCCTGCCAAGATTTCATCAGCTTTTCCACTGCTCGCCGAGCGACGCTATGGCTGGTGGAAGAGCAAGGTGCGGCGCCAAGCCGAGGTTCCTTGCCTGGTCGGCCAGCCAGCAAACGTGCACGAACCGAACCTCGACCGGGATTGTCGGAATCCCCAGAGCCTGCGCGATCGCGGTCCGATGTTTCCCGCCGAGGTGACGGATGATCTCGCCGTCGGCATTTATGGCAACGCCGATGTCACCTTCGGCTAAATCCAGCGTCGGCGGTCTGGCGGCTACGTGTTTCAGACCTGAGATGCGAACCAAATCCGACAACCGAGCCCGCAGAACCCCAAGCTTGCCAATGCTTTGGATCAGCGCGATGCAATACAGGTAGTAAGCGTCAAGCTCGGCAACGCTTGCCAGCTGGACTCCGTTCCGTTTCACCGGCGTGCCAGCGAGTGCGGCACGCAACTGTGCATGGTACGCCGGAATGCGGCGGAAATCGAGGTCGGCTGCGATGAGTTGATGGATTTCGCGATGGACTGGCGACCCCCGAAGCGGAGCCAGCGCCAGCGTCCAGTCGCCGGCATCCAGGAACCAGGAGCCTACCCAGTGGGCCGCCACACCATCCGTGACGAAGTCACTCAATCGTCGCCGCAATAAGGCAGGATTGATGTCGAGCTTCAACGATGTCCTGAAGTACCATCGGGCGTGGGCTGTCGGCACACCCCTGCATCTGGGCTCGTCCATGAGGGCGTCTGCCGCCGCATCGAATCGCTCGGGAAACAGGAATCTCGATCCGAGCACAGGTGCAGTGATGGCGCTCACAAGCCGCAATACACGCTCCGGCCGGGGCTGCTCGCCGGGTGCCACGCGATGGTAGGCTAGGGGCGCCAATCTGCCAGCCGAGGGCGATCGCTTTTGAAGCAAGAGTTCTGTCTCTTTCTATCCGGCGTTCGGTCAAGACCGACGATTAGCTGCGGCGAGTTCCCGCTCGATCTGCGCCAAGTTCGCGTCACGGAACCTCAACCCCAGCCGTGCGTCTGCGGTTTCGCCCCGATTGGCATGTGGAAAGGGTTCGTCTGGGACGGCCTTGCCGAGGAACCTACAAAGGGGATCCCACCCCTCCCCGCTTTCCCAACAGACTTCAAGAAACAGCTCTGGACATCCGGCGAAGAACGCGCGGACTTCGGCGTTGTGCTTGGCATATACCGCGAGGTGCTCCGCTTCATGGCCGTGCGGGTAGTTGTAGCCGTATGCGTCCATCCGGCAGTGACGACTCGGGTGAGTCCGAAGCGAGTGCTTCTTCAGGCTCTCCAGCCAAACCTCCGGTGAGGAGCGCACCGTCAGGACATAGCGGGCACGGTCAGCGTAACGCTCGTAGAGCTCCCGATACAGCAGCGGCCATGGCCAGTCCTCGAAGGTGTCGTGGGCGTCCGCCACGGCCCAGATAGGCGCAAGGTTTCCAGCACGATAGCTACGCAGCAAGTCCGGGCGGCACGAGACATGCCGGAACCCAAACCGCTTGAAGCACACCCCCAGCGTGCTTGTCCCTGTCTTGTTCAGCCCGAGGCCGAACACCTTTATTGCCATACGACGTCCATTTTCCGAGTATCAGCGGAGCATACCATCTGAACGGACTTCCGTGGCAGGGATGTGGTGGAGGGCGGCGGAAAGCTGCCCCCACGACGATCTGGCCCTTTTTCCGCGTACGCGTAAAGCTTGCCGGCAGAGCCGTAGAGAACCGATGCTAACAGGGCCGTCTGAGGCTCAGAGGTTCCAGGACTGGGGAACCCTTATGCCAAACCGGGCGCGGCAGTAGTCATAAGCAGGAGCCAGGACGTCGCGAGCAGCGGACTTCAGCTCGGGCGGGAGCGCTCCGGCACCAGGCGCCTTGTTGACCCGGTACTCGAAATCAGGTTCTTGCCAGGTTATTGACAGAAAATGGCAAATGCGCCGGATGGCATCGCCGGTGAACAATGTCTCATAGAACTCCACCAAGACCTCTTCCGGCCTGAAAACCTTGTCGAGACGTTCCAGAGTGAGATCGTAGCGACTCCGCTCGACTGCAGCGCTGTCCTCCTGGGTCAGCACACGCCCGAATTCTTCTACGGCTGAGTATCCCGGCATCCGCTGCCACATCTTGAACAAAGAAAAGAGGCGGTCGACTGGATCCCGCAACAGGAGGATGATCCGGACTGTCGGGTGCTGTTCGCGCAGCTTTTGAAATCCCTCGATCGGAAGTAGAGCGTAACCTGGCGTGATCTCGCCGAAGGCCTTGTGAGCGGGACCGACCCGTTGTTCCCAGAAGCTGCGATAGGCGCCCTCGTCCAAGGACATGGTCAGACGATCCGCCACCGCTTTTATTCGGGCGTACAATTCGGGGCTGCTGGTCGGCGAGGTCTTGTCGGCTAGTTCTCGCAGGAGCACGAAGAACCTTTCATCCCAATTCGCCCACCCGCGCCTGCGGAAAGCATCGCCTATGGCATCTGGACGGAACCGCGCATCCCAATAATGCAGTTCCTTCACGGGCGACATGAAGACTTCAGGGTGTCCACCCAAATAATGGTACAGCCACGTCGTTCCCGCCCGTGCTGCCCCGATCCCGATGATCAGCCTCTTGTCAGGATATTCGCCGGAGCTCCAACGCCCGGCTCGAAGCTCCGGCATCGCGTTCCCCATGCCTTTTCCCTTGATCGACCGTCACGGCAGCTGAGCGAATATGGAGGCCGCAAAAGCCCTGCCCGCAAAGAAGGATGGACTGAGCCATTGGGCTACGCTAGTCACCCAATGCCAGACTGCCCGGGCGATCCCTGCCGATTGCGCGGAGTCCGGTCAAGTGGCACGACGAAACAGCTCGTCGGGCACTTCCATTCGTTCCTAGGGAGAGGTGAAGTTGCGAGTTTCTTAAGCGGGGCTCCCTTAAGCTTCTGCGCCTCGCGCTTATGGGATGCGTCGGATTGTGGCCCATAGCCTTGACCGGCGCGGCAGGCCTCCACACGCCTTTCGCACGGCAATTCAGGCACGCGGGCATGACCGCCGACGTGCGCTGCCGAGAATAAGAAGTCGGACGATGAGAGTCAGGAACCGTTTGGGATGATACCGACCCGGAATACACTGAGCGCCGTCAGGTACGAGATCCGCGGCAGCCTGGCGCGTCGCGCCTATGAGCTGGAGGCCCAGGGCCACGATCTCATCAAGCTCAACATCGGCAATCCCGGCGCATTCGGTTTCCGCGCCCCCGAACATCTGCAAGCCGCGGTGAGCGCCAGCCTCGAACTGAGCGATGCTTATGTCCACCAGCAGGGCCTGTGGGCGGCCCGAGAGGCCGTCTCCGGCCACCATCGCGCGCGCGGCGCACGCGGCGTCAGCCCCGAACGGGTGTTCCTGGGCAATGGCGTCAGCGAGCTGATTGATCTGTCGCTGCGGGCGCTGCTCAATCCCGGCGACGAAGTCCTGTTGCCCAGCCCCGATTATCCGCTCTGGACCGCGGCAACGGTGCTGAATGACGGCGTGCCTGTGCACTACCGCTGTCGAGTTGAGAACGGCTTCGAGCCGGACGCCGCTGAGGTTGAGGCACTCGTCACGCCGCGCACTCGGGCGCTGGTCCTGGTCAATCCCAACAATCCGACCGGCGCCAGCTATTCGCGCGAGACGCTCCAGGCGATGGTCGGCATCGCGGCTCGGCACAAACTCCTCCTGATGGTCGATGAGATCTATGAGGACATCCTCTACGACGGGGCCAGCTTCACGCCGCTCGCGCCACTCGCCGGAACCCTGCCGTGCATCAGCTTTGGGGGCCTGAGCAAGATCCACCGCGCCTGTGGTTGGCGGGTCGGCTGGGCGGTTCTATCGGGGGATCCCTTCAAGGTCGCCGATTACCACCACGCCATGGACCTCCTGGCGGCCTTGCGGCTGTGCGCCAATGTTCCCGGCCAGTTCGCCGTCGAACCGGCGCTTGCCGGTCCTGACACCATCGAACCGCTCTGCGCGCCAGGCGGCAGGCTCTACGAAACCCGGCGCGCAGTGATCGAATGCTGCACGGCGAGCCCGCATCTGCAGTTGGTCATCCCGCAAGGCGCCATGTACGCCTTCCCGGCCGTGGTCGGGCCTGCCGCTATCGCCTTTGACGACCATCAGTTCGCGATCGATCTGCTTGAAACGGAGAACGTTCTCGTCGTCCCCGGCTCCAGCTTCAACCTTTCGGACCGGAACCATTTCCGGATCACACTCCTGCCCGAACCCGAGGTGATGCGCAGGGTTTTCGAGCGGATCGACAAGGTCCTGAGCCGATACGCGGATACAAGCCGCGGGCCCAATCAGCGGGAGGCCTCGGCGAGGAATTAGTCTGCAGGGCTGGTCCGCAGCGCCTGGAGCTTCCGAAAAAGCAGCTCGTTCTGTTTTTCGCCGTCGAACGCAGCCCGAATATGCCGACGCGCTTGCGAGCCAATCATCTTTGCTCGCTCAGGGTCCTGCATCAGCAAGGAAATCGCGTCGGCAATTGCGTACGGATCCCGTTCAGGGACCAGCAAGCCTGTCACGCCGTCCTCGATCAGTTCTGGAAGGCCGGAGTGCCGCGTCGCCACCACTGGCGCACCGGACCCCATAGCCTCCATCGCCACCACAGGGATTCCCTCCGCATCGTGGTTTTGCGCGGTTACGCTTGGAACCACCACGCAGTCGGCCTCGGAAATCCGCCGCAGGACCTCGCCGTGTGGCAGGCTGCCGTAAAATGATACCAATCCCTCCAGCTCCAGACGCGCAACTTTCGCTTCCAGATCAGAGCGTTTCGGACCGTCTCCAATAATCTGGAGGAAGAAACGGAGCCCGCGTTCCCTGAGAGCGGCCGCAGCCGACAACAACACGTCCACCCCTTTTTTCTCGACCAGGCGTCCGACGAACAGGACTGAAAAGTGCCCACTCGACCCTTTCCACTCGGGTATGCCGCGAAGGTCGACACCCAAGTAGTGCAACTTCGCGTGAGCCATCCCCGCTTCCGATTGCAAGAGGCTGAGCCACTTCTTGCTCACTGCGAGGGGTAGGTCGATCTCCGGTCCGATTGCCTTGTATGGCCCCCAACCATGCTGGTGGACGAACGCAGACATGTCCTGACCGTGAAACAGCACGCAGAGCCTGGCTTGCGGGAAGAAGTTTCGCTTCATCCACGCCGCCCAGACTCCGTTCTCGCCGAAGTTCGCGACGATGATGTCCGGCTCCGTTTCAGGGAGCACTGCCGCAAGGGCCTGGTTTCGCCGGATCCTTCGGCCGGCGACAAGGCGGATGCCCCTCAATACCCGCCGAGGATGAGCGGCCGTGGCTCTCAGGAGGCGGAAGAGCAGAAAGGGACTGATCGGCGCAGCGTAGCGCACCGGCGGGATCTGGGACTTCCAAGAATTCATAAGACCCGGCGGCACAGAGCCCTTCTTAAGTGCAATCACCTCGACATTGTGGCCTGAGTTTACCGCGTATCGAATCTGACTGACGACAAAGGTCTGGGACGGCTCGGGGAAGACATTGTTCACGAACAGTATGTTCAACATCTACTCGGGCGTATTTTCATTGAAGCAAGCTTACGACCGAGGCGAGCCAACCACAACGGGAGCTACTCTGGCGCTGGACTCCCGCCGGCTACGGCGCGGTCCACGCCAAGCTCGCCGGCTACCTCCGCACGGAGGCATCCTCGACCATCCAGGCGACCAGCTGGGGGAACGACATGCCCCGATGCTGGGCCAGTTCGGGGACCAGCGAGGTCGGCGTCATCCCCGGCTGCGTGTTGATCTCCAGCCAGATCAACTCCCCCCTCGCCTCGTCATAGCGGAAGTCGGAGCGGGTCACGCCGCGGCATCCCATGGCGCGATGCGCCACGACTGAGAAGCGGCAGACCTCCTCGTAAACGGAGGGCGCAAGCTGCGCCGGCACCACATGGCGCGAGCCGCCAGCCGCGTATTTCGCGTCGTAATCATAAAAGCCGGCGCCGACCGGCACGATCTCGGTGACGCCGAGGGCTTCATCCCCCATGACCGCGCAGGTCAGCTCGCGGCCCGCGATGTAGCGCTCGACCATGACCTCGGTGCCGAAGGCCCAGTCTTCGGCGAGCAACGATTGCGGCGGGTGGGCCTGCCCTTCCCCTACGATCACGACGCCGAACGACGAGCCCTCGGATATCGGCTTGACCACATAGGGCGGCTCCATCGCATGGCGTTCCGCCACCTCACGCTGCGGCAGGATGAGGTGGTGCGCCGTGGGCACGCCCGCCGCAGACGCTACCCGCTTGGCCTTCTCCTTGTTCATCGCCAGGGCGGAAGCCAGAACGCCGGAATGGGTGTACGGCAGGTCAAGGATCTCCAGCAGGCCCTGCACGGTTCCGTCCTCGCCGAAAGGCCCGTGCAGGGCATTGAAGACGGCGTCCGGCCGCAGCGAGGCAAGCTCGGTGGCGATGTCGCGTTGCATGTCGATGGTGGTGACCCGGTATCCGGCTTCAGTGAGGCCCGCCGCGCAGGCCGTCCCGGACGACAGGCTCACCGGCCGCTCGGCCGACCAGCCGCCCATCAAGACTGCAACGTGTTTTGAAGCGCTCATGTGCTCAGGCCGAATCAGGATTGTTCAGGTTGTGGATCACTGCCCCATTCCGGGACAGTCAGGCGAGATAGGTCCGCTCCGCCCGATGGCTGAGCCGGGTCAGCAGTTCATAGGCGATCGTGCCGGCGGCATCGGCGACGGCGTCGATGGAGAGATTTGGGCCGAACAGTTCGCCCCAACGGTCCGGACCGACCTGCTCGGCCGGAATGTCCGATACGTCAACGGCGATCAGGTCCATGGAAACGCGGCCGACAAGCGGCGCGAGAACGCCATTGATCCAGACCTCCCGCCGGGGAGCGTCCCCGTTCACCTCCGCAGCCCGGAGAAACCCGTCGGCATAGCCCGCGCCGAGGATCGCGATGCGGCTATCCCGGTCGAGCCGCGCCGCCGCGCCGTAGCCTACCGAATCGCCCTTCGGGACGCGCCGCACCTGCAGGATACGGGCTTCGGCCGTGACCACGGCTTCACTGTTCGCGGTAGGGTGACAGGCCCCGCCGTAAAGGGCGATCCCCGGACGCACCATCTCGAAGTGGTGATCGGGACCGTGGTGGATGCCGGCGGAATTGGCGAGGGAGCGGCGCAGGCCGGGGAAAGCCGCCGCGACCTCGGCGAAGCGGTCCGTCTGAAGCCGGTTCAGCGGATGGCCGGGCTCGTCGGCGCAGGCCAGGTGGCTCATGATCAGGCTGAGCCCACCAGCAGCCCGCGACTTGGCCAGCGCCCTAGCATCCTGTGGGTCTAAGCCCAAGCGGTTCATACCCGTGTCGACGTGCACGGCCGCCGGCCCGTTGATTCCTGCTTCTGTCCAGGACGCCAGGTCGTTCGGGGAGTTCAGCACCGGCCGTAAGCCGGCGGACCAAAAGATACCGCTCGCGTCGCGGCTGAAGCCGCTCAGGACATAGATGTCGGCGTCGGGAGCCGCCCGCCGAACCCGCGCCCCCTCAGATGCGACGGCCACAAAGAAGGTTCGGCATCCCGCCTTCACGAGGGGCGGCACAACTGCCTCAATCCCGAGCCCATAGGCATCGGCCTTGACGACCGCGGCGCATTCGGCCGGCGCCACCAGCTTCGCCATCTGCTGCCAGTTCCTGACCAGGGCGCGCAGGTCGATGGTCAAGCGCAAGCCTGCCCCAGTGCTCGGACTATCCATCGTGGGAATGCGCCGCCTCTCCTGGTCGTTTGCGCCTGGGCCAGTTTGGGCGAAGGCCTACACCCTGGACCGCCCCGAGGCCAGCCGGAGCCCGCCGGTTAAGCAGGCCGGACCCCGCGCATTTTCCAGGCGGTCCCGGAGAGGCTGGCCGTTGCGGGTTGCGCAAGGGCGCGAGTTCCTCCACAGCGGCGCGTACTCCGGCGCCGCGAACCGACGCTCGTCGGAATGGAGGCTGGCTTGAGTGATCCCTCGCAGGCGCGCATCGCGGTGATCGGGCTGGGCTCGATGGGATACGGGATGGCCACCTCATTGAGGCGCGCCGGCCACGTTGTCGTTGCTTTCGACCTGAACCAAGCCGCCGTTGCCCGCTTTGTCGGCGAGGGTGGAAGCGGAGCCACTACGCCCGCCGAAGCCGCGGCGGGCGCCCATGCCGTGCTTTCGGTGGTGGTTAACGCCGCGCAGACCGAAGACGTCCTGTTCGGCCCGGGAGGCTGCGCAGAGGCCATGGCCCCGGGCAGCGTTTTTGTCTCATCGGCGACGATGGCGCCAGAAAAGGCCAGCGTCTTGGCAGCTCGCATCGAAGCGTTCGGCGCGCTCTATCTCGATGCCCCAATCAGCGGTGGCGCCCAACGCGCCGCCACCGGTGAGCTGACCGTGCTGGCCTCCGGCAGTGCGGAGGCATTCCGGCAGGCCCGCCCCCTGCTCGACGCGATCGCCGCCAAGGTGTTCGAGCTCGGGCCGCAGCCCGGCACCGCCGCGGCTTTTAAGATGGTCAACCAGCTGCTGGCCGGCGTGCATATTGCCGCGGCCTGTGAAGCGATCGCCTTCGCCGGCAAGCTCGGCCTCGACATCGGCAAGGTCTACGAGGTGATTACCGCCTCGGCGGGGAATTCCTGGATGTTCGAGAACCGGATTCCGCACGTGCTGGACAACGACTACAGCCCGCGCAGCGCCGTTGATATCTTCGTCAAGGACCTCGGCATCGTCGCCGATATGGCTCATGCCAGAAAGGTGCCGGCACCGGTCGCCGGGACAGCCCTGCAGATGTTCCTGATGACTGCGGCGGCCGGCATGGGCCGGGAGGACGACGCCTCGGTTGCCCGCCTCTACGCGCAGCTGATGAACACCGAACTTCTCCCAAAGTAGGCAACTGCCCGCGGCGTCCGCTTCAGGAGATCCGGAAGCCCTTGGCGGATTTCACCCCTGCTGAATCGCCGAGAGAAGCCACTGGCCCCCTCTGGCGCGGCGGAAGGTCCACAGCTCCGTGGCCTCGCTGGGGCCAGTTTCCACCACGCGACCGCTATCGCGCTCGAGGACCTCATCGGTAAGCCCGAAGCGCATGGCTGCGGTGGCGTATTCGGTATCGCCTTCGCGCCAGGATTCCGCCACGTCGCCGGACAGCAGCTTCACGTCCGAGACGCGGTTCACGACCCCGCGGCTGGCGTTGTCGGTGAGTTCCTCAAGAAAATAGCTGAGCATCTCTGGCGTGGTGATGCGGCGCAGCGCCGTCGCGTCTTCCCGGCTGTAGGCGTCCTGAACCTCGCCGAGGATGCGTTCGAACTCGTCGAGATCCTGCTGGGTTACGCCAAGTTCGTCAGGATCTGATGTTCGCGAGGTGCCGGGCCCGGAACCGAGCGGACGTCCGGCTCGGCTCGATGTGCCTGACCTCGGTGCTGCCGGCGCGTCGACCCGGCGCAGCGGAGCAGCGTTGTGGTCAAGCCCGGAGCGTTGCAGCGGCGGCCCGCCCGCCATTGCCGGCTGGGAACGGCGCGCGAAAGCCCGCATCGCCCAGCGCACGAGGAAAAACACCAGGGCGATCTGCAGCGCCAGGCCGAGGAACGAGCCCAGGCCAGACAGCCCGCCGAGGAAGCCGGAGCCAAACAGCATTCCGATCAGGCCAGCCCCGAGCAGGCCGCCGAACAGGCCTCCCATGAAACCGGGCCGATTGAAGAAGCCGCCGCTCCGTGGGGCCGTCTGGCCCACACCGGGCGTGCGTGCGCCGGGCTGTTGCGCGCCTTGCTGCGTCGTCGAGCGCTCGATGGGCTGTGCCGGCCGCGGCGCCGTGCGGGTCACCGCCGGCGGTTCGAAGGTGCGCATGCCGCGGCTGCCGAAGCCGCCACCGCGGCCGCCGCGCGCTTCCGCAACGCCGGCGGCGACAATCAGAGCGACGGAGAACAGGGCAAGCGCTGTGCGGGATTTCCGTGTGGTCATGGTAGCTCGGTCGGTACGGTTGGAGGTGGCGGCTCGGCTGCTGTCATGTAGGGTGCGGGCGGTCAGTTTTGTAGATGAACCCCATTCGGGCCGTTTCGGACGCTGACGATGGGCGCCTGTCGGGGGCGCGGCCGCTACCTCGCCCCTGCTACCTCAGCGATCGATGGCTCCCGGCGGCGACGATCACGGCAATGATGATCAGCCCGGTCGCCATGTAGCGGAAGCCGGCGCCGAGACCGTAGGTGTTGAGCATCGTTTCCACGAGGTAGAGGAAAAGCGCGGCGCCCCATAGGCCGGGCAGGTTCGCAAAGCCGCCGGCGACCGACGTGCCGCCGATCACCACGACGGCGATGGAGGCAAGCAGGTACTGCTCGCCCATGCTGAGCGAGGCGCCGCCGGAAAAGCCCGAGAACAGGAAGCCCAGCAGGCTGGCAAGCACCGCGCTTAAGACGTAGGTGAGGAAGCGTATCCGGCCGACATTGATGCCGGCCAGCCCGGCAGCGCGCTGATTCTGGCCGATGGCCAGCACGGATCGCCCGTAGACCGTCCGGTTCAGCACGACCGAAAAGAAAGCGGTGAGCAGCACCACCCCGATCGCCAGCACCGGCACGCCCGAAATCTGCGCCGTGGTGAAATCGGCGAGCAGTGGGGGCGGCTTGATGCGCAGGCCGCGGCCATAGGCAATAGCGGTGGACTGGATGACGAAGGCGGAGGACAGCGTCGCGATGATCGGCGGGATGCGCAGCAGCCGGATCAGCGCGTAGTTGAGGCAGCCCACAGCGACGCCGCAAAGCAAGGCAACCGCAAAGCCGGCGGCAAGCATGGAGTCCTGCGTGGCCATGACCTTTGTGGCCACCGAGCCGGCCAGCGTCACCATCGCCGGAATAGACAGGTCGACATTGCCCGGCCCGAGCGTGATGACGAACATCTGGCCGATGCCGACGATGACCGAAAAGGTGGCGAAGGTCAGCGCGGCGGTGAGCACCTGCCCGCCGCCATGGCCGCGCGTGAAGCCGATGATGGCCAGCCAGACCGCAAACGCTGCGACGAAGGCCCACAGCCAGGGCTTTTCCAGAAGCCCCGCCGCAGCGCGGCGGGCAGCGCTCATTGCCGCGCCTCCGACCGGTTGATCAGCGCCCGCAGAGCGAGGACTATGATGAGGATCGCGCCCTGCGCGCCGATCTGCCAGTCCGGCGATATCCGCAGGAACGAGAGGAAGGAGGCGGTCAGGGTGAGGGTGATCGCTCCGATAACCGCTCCGATCGGCGAAATGCGGCCGCCGGTGAATTCGCCGCCGCCGAGGATCACGCCGGCGATCGACAGGAGCGTATAGCGGGCGGCGATGTTGGCGTCGGCCGATGTGGTCAGGCCGAGCAGGCTCAGCCCGGCGAGCATGCCGAAAAAACCGGCAAGCGCGAACATTGTCACCTTGGTCTTGAGCAGCGACCACCCGGCGCGGTCGATGGCCTTCGGGTTGCCGCCCGAGCCGCGCAGGATGGAGCCGTAGGAGGTGCGCATAAGCGCGACATGGACAACCAGTCCGATCACCGCGGCCGCGATGATCGGAAACGGTATGTAGGGCGGCTTCAGCGTCATCAGCGAGCGAATCCAGACCGGAGCCTGGCCGCCAGGGGTCGGCAGGATGAGCACGGACAGGCCGAGCCAGACGAAGGACATGCCGAGCGTCACCACGATCGACGGCAGGTTGCGCAGGTGGATCACCGCGCCGAGGACCGCATAGAGCAGGATGCCGCCCACGAGAGCGGCAACGCCAAGGAGTGGGGTTTCCTGCAGCATGGTCGCGGCCACGCAGGCGACGAAGCCGACATAAGCGCCGATCGAGAGATCGAGGTCGTTGACGGTGATGACGCACATCTGCGCCACGGTGGCGAGCGCGATCGGCACCGCCAGGTTCAGCATCAGGTTCAGGCCGACATAGCTCATCGCCCGCGGCTGCAGGTAGAAGATGGCGATCAGCAAGATCGCGAGCGACAGGCCGGGCAGGATGGCGCGGGCGAAGCGCGGCGAGAATATCCGGCCCATCAAGCCGCTCTGTCCTCGACAAAGGAGGATTGCAGCACCCGTTCCTCGCTGATCTCGCCCTTCTGGAGATCGGCGACGATGCGCCCGTTGCGGAAGACGTAGACGTGGTCACAGTGGACCAATTCGTCCATTTCGGTGGTGTACCAGATGAAGGTGCGGCCACGGGCAGCCTCCGCCCGCAAAAGGTCGTAGACCTCCTGCTTGGTGCCGACATCGACGCCGCGCATCGGGTCGTCCATCAGGACAATCTCAGCTCGCGAGCCCAGGGCGCGCGCAAACAGCGCCTTCTGCTGGTTGCCGCCCGACAGGGACATGATGTTGTTGCCCATGTCAGGCGTGCGGATGCGGATGCGCTCCCGCCATGTTTCAGCCCGCTCCGCTTCCGTCGCGGGATCGATCAGCAGCGCCCTGGCGATCTCGCCGAGTTGGCCGACCGAGATGTTGCGGGCGATGGACCAGAGCGGAAAGATCCCATCGCTTTGGCGGTCGCCGGCGACCAGCGACACGCGGCCCTGCACCCTGGTGTCGCGGGCATTTCCATGGCGCGCCCCGAAGATGCGCAGCAGCATCCTGGTCTGGCCCTGTCCGGCCAGCCCGGCCAGCCCGACGATCTCGCCCCGATGGGCCACGAGCTCGGGTGCAGACGCCACCCCGGGCGCTGCAACCCGGACCACCTCGGCGGCCGTGTCCCGCGTCCGCGACGAGACCTCAGGCCCGCTGGGGTGGCCCTCCCGGACGACGCTGCCCATCGAGGCGACCAGGGTGTCGCGGGTGAAGTCGGCAGCAGGTCGCGCCTCGACCACCTGGCCGTCGCGCATGACAACGATACGGTTGGAGGTCGACAGAACTTCGCCGAGCAGATGCGAGATCAGGATGCAGCTGCCGCCGGTTGCGACAAAGCCACGAACGAAAGCCAGCAGCTGCCCGGCTATCACGGAATCGAGCGACGAGGTCGGCTCGTCCAGGATGACCAGGCGCAGCGGCGCGTCGGTGATCGTGAAAGCCCGCGCAATCTCCACCATTTGGCGGCGGGTGATCGACAGGTCGCCCGCCACCTCCCGGGAGTTGATCCCATGCCCAGGAAAAATCTGGTCCAGCATGCTGCCGATCAGAGCGCCGGCGCGGCTGCGCCAGCCGAAGCCGCGCAGGCCCGGATGGAACACCCGGGCGTTCTCCGCCACCGTCAGGTTGGGGCAGAGCGAGAGCTCCTGGAAGACGCAACGGATGCCGTGCCGCTGCGCACCCACCGGGTCGTAGGACAGCGACAGATCGCTGCCGCCGATGCGGATGGCGCCCTCATCAGCCGCTAGCGTCCCGGCGAGCACATGCATCAGGGTCGACTTGCCGGCCCCGTTATGACCGACAAGGCCGAGGCACTCGCCCGGCGCGACTGCGAGATCGACGCCGGTGAGGGCACGGACGGCGCCGAAGCTTTTCGCGACGCCGTCCAAACTGACTATCGGTTCAGCGGACCCAGACATGCCCCGCAAAATGTCCGCTGACCTGGCTTTCGTCAGGTGCCCTTCTTGGCTTCCTCGATGACCTTCTTCGCATCGTCCAGCGTGTATTCCACGTTGGCGACGCCGCCCGCCTCAGTCGTCTCCAGGCTCTGCTCGAGGTTGGCCTGGTCGATGCGCAGGAACGGTACGATCATGTCCTTCGGCACGTCCTGGCCGTCAAGGATCTGCTGGGCGACCCAGAAGGCCAGCGTGGAAACACCCGGCGCGATCGACACAGACATGGTCTCGTAGCCGCTGGCGTCCTTCTGCTCCTTCCACCATTGCAGCTCGTCCTGGCGGTTGCCCATGATGATCAGCGGGGTGTCGCGGCCGGCTGCCTTGAAGGCCTGCGCAGCGCCGTAGCCGTCGCCGCCCTGGGTGACCACGCCGACGATGTCGTCCGGCAGCGAGGGCAGAATGCCGGACACGGCGGCCTGGGCCTTTGCCTGGTCCCAGTCGCCGTGCACCGAGCCGACGATCTCGAACTTTCCACCGCTCTCGGCGACACCCTCGTGGATGCCCTTGGAGATCTCGTCATCGACGAACACGCCGGCGAGGCCGCGGATTTCCAACAGCTTGCCGCCCTCGGGAAGCTTTTCGTTCAGATAGACGACCTCGTCCTTGCCCATCTGTTTGAAGTCCACCGCGATGCGCCAGGCGCAAGGCTCCGTGACGATGCCGTCGAAGGAGACGACGATCACGCCCGCGTCGCAGGCCTCCTTGACGGCGCCGTTCAGCGCATCGGGCGAGGCGGCGTTCAGCACGATGGCGTTATAGCCTTGCAGCACCAGGTTCTGAATCTGCGCGGCTTGTTCGGTGACCTGGTTCTCCGCCGTGGTGAAAGCGTCGGCGGCGGCGACGATGCCCTGCTCGACAGCCGGCTTGGTGACCTTGTCCCAGCTCCGCAGCATGGCCTGGCGCCAGGAGTTCCCGGCATAATTGTTCGACAGCGCGATCCGCTTGTCGGACGTATCGGCATACGCAGCGCCGGCCGAAACGGCGAGCGCGGCAGCGAGTGCAGTGCTTGTGAGCAGTTTGTTCAAAGTGTCCTCCCGTCGTTATCCGCGACGCCTGATCCGAAGCTCGCCCTGGATCACTGCCGGATCCGGGCCGGCAGTTGGCCGCGCCGGACATGGTAATGCGGTGGCAGGAGGATCGAAGGATCGGCTATCGTGATGTCAGGTCCGGGCAAGCCCTGGATGGGAGCCCGCCTGCAGGAGAGAGGAAGCCATGCCGTTCGTCAATATCCGGATCGTCAAAGAGGTGATCGCCGAGAATCCTGCCGGCAAGAAGCAGGCGATCGCGGCAGCCGTCCAGGAGGCGATCACCGGGACGACCGGCATCGGGGCCGATGACATCTGGATCGTGTTCGAGGAGGTCGCGGCCGGGGACTGGTATGTCGGCCAGAACAGCGTGGAGGCGCTGAAGGCGCTGACCTCATCGTAAGCGCAAGGACAGCCGCCGCTTTCTTCTGCCGAGACATGGCTGTTGGAATCGCGCGCAAGCTGGGGCAGAGATTGGGCCCGCTTTTCAGGAGAGCTCGATGTTGAAGATGACCAGGGCGCTCGGGGCGCTCGGCCTTGCCGCCACCATGTCCGTTTCAGCCGCCGCGGCGCAGGAAGCGGTGAAGATCGGCACGCAGCCGTGGCTGGGTTACGGGCCGCTCTGGGTGGCTGCCGAGAAAGGCTTTTTCCAGCAGCGCGGCGTCAATGTCGAGCTGGTGAACTTCGCCTGGGACCAGGACGTCAACGCGGCGCTCGCCAGCGGCAACATCCAGGTGCAGTGCGCCGCCACCAACACCCTGATCACGCTGATCAACCAGGGCGTCGATGCCAAGGGCTTCCTGCTGATGGACGCCTCCTATGAGGCCGATGCGATCCTCGCCAAGACGGAGATCGCCTCGATCGCCGACCTGAAAGGCAAGTCGGTCGCCTTCGAGGCCGGCGCGACCAGCGACCTGCTGCTCAATTACGCGCTCGGCCAGAACGGCATGAGCATCAAGGACGTGGAGCACGTGCCGATGGGCGCCTCAGAGGCCGGCCTGGCGCTGATCGCCGGTCGGGTCGACGTCGCGGTGACGTACGAGCCCTACATTTCCGCCGCGCTCTCGCAGGGTGAAGGCTACCATGTCCTTTACACCTCCGCTGAACGGCCGGGGCTGATCAGCGACCTGCTGATCGCGGAGACGGCGTTCATCGACGGCAACCCCGAGGCCATCAAGAACATCATCCTCGCGTGGGACGACGCGGTGCGGTTCGTGCGCGAAAACCCGGAGGAAGGCGGCAAGATAATCGCCGATGCCGTCGGCAGTCCGATGGAGGAGTTCACCCCGGCCTTTAAGGGCGTGCGGCTTTTCGATCTGAAGGAGAACAAGGAGCAGCTCGCGGGGCCCTTCCAGGAAACCTTCGCCACCATCGGCAAGCTCCTGACCGAGCAGAAGCCCGACGAGATCAAGACGGCGCCGGGCGCCGATCAGGCGCTTGCGACCGGTGCGCTCATGTCGCTCGGCAACTAAGCGGGGCCGGAGACCCGGGCACGATGGCCGTCCAGAACACGGCGCGGCCCACTTCGCCCGGCCTCCGGCGTCGCCGGCCGCGGCGGCTGTTACAGCTTCGGACGCCGATTCCGAGGCTCGTTTCGGTTGTGGCCGGGATCGCATTTCCGGCGACGCTGATCGGGCTTTGGTTCGCAGCCACCGAACTCGGCCTGGTTCGGCCGTTGTTTTTGCCCTCTCCGCTCGCCGTTCTCGATGAAGCGCGACGGCAGATCACCGAAGGCATCCTCCTGCAGGACGCCTCGGTCAGCATCTACCGCATCCTGATCGGCTGGCTGGCGGCGACCGCGCTGGCCGTGCCGATCGGCGTGCTCATGGGCAACTACCGCTTTGCCGAGGGCCTGCTTGAGCCGTTCGTCGACACGGTTCGCTACATGCCGGTGGTGGCGCTCATTCCGCTTACCATCCTGTGGGCGGGTATCGGCGACCTCCAGAAGGTGCTGATCCTTTTCCTCGGCACGTTCTTCCAGCAGGTCCTGATGATCAAGGACAACGTCAAGAACGTGCCGATGACGCTGATCCGCGCCGGGCAGACACTTGGCTTCAGCCAAGGCGAAATCCTCCGCCGGATCGTCCTGCCGGCCTCCATGCCGGGCATCTGGGACACCTTCCGCATCACCATGGGCTGGACCTGGACCTACCTCGTCGTGGCCGAACTCGTCGCCGCGCAAGACGGCCTGGGCCGGCGCATCATGGACGCCCAGCGCTACCTGGCGACAGACACCATCATCTTCGGCACGCTCTTCATCGGCTGCCTCGGCCTGCTGACGGACGCGCTGTTCAAGCTGGCCGGCCGACGGCTGTTCAGCTGGGCCGAGTCGCATTGAACGGAGCCGGGCCCAGTGCAGCGGCCCCGAAGCTCGCGCTGTGCCACCTTACCAAGCGCTACCGTGCCGACGGCCGCGATCTGACCGTGCTCGACGATTTCAGCCTCGACGTCCGCGCCAACGAGTTCGTCTCCATCGTCGGCACGTCCGGTTGCGGAAAGTCGACGCTGCTGGGGATCGTCGGCGGGCTCGTTGAGCCAACCGAGGGCGACGTCCTCGTCGACGGAACACCTGTCGAGGGGCCAGGCCGCGATCGCGGCTTCGTGTTCCAGAGCTATAGCCTGTTCGAGTGGATGAACGTCGAGCGCAACATCGCCTTCGCGCTGGAGAAGAGCCGGATGGGGCAGGCCGAGAAGCGCGAGCTGGTTTCCCATTACATCGAGACCGTCGGGCTGCGTGGGTTCGAGAAAGCGCTGCCAAAGCAGCTGTCCGGCGGCATGCGGCAGCGCGTGGCGATCGCCCGTGCGCTTGTCTACAAGCCGGCCGTCCTGCTGATGGACGAGCCCTTCGGCGCACTGGACGCGCAGACGCGCGGGATGATGCAGGAGCTCCTGCTCAAGGTCTGGCAGGAGCATCTCGTCACGGTGCTCTTCGTCACCCATGACGTGGAAGAAGCCGTCTTCCTGTCGGACCGGGTCATTGTCATGTCGTCGCGGCCGGGGCGGCTCAAATCGGAAGCAATCGTTGCGCTTGAGCGGCCGCGCAGCTTCGATGTGGTGACCACGCCCGAATTCTCCGCCATCAAGAAGGACATCCTGGCGCAGATCCGGGAAGAAACGCTGAAGACCATGGAGCTCGCCGGGAATGCCGAAGGCCGCCGCGTGTGAGCGAGCGCATCCTGGCCTATCTGGACCGGATCAGCTGCACCTCCGGCGACCGGGTGTCGCTGATGATCAGCGCTCCGGCCGGGACATACTCGGCCCGGATCCTGCGTTATCGCGGCGGCGCGGTCGACGGCGAACCCGCCCCGGCGGAGACGGTGGCCGAGTGCGGCCAATTCGGGGCCGGTCCGCAGCCGGTTGCGACCGGATCGCATGCCGACCTGCCGCTGGCCGGCCTCGGTGCCCCGCCTTTCGCGCTGGCGTTATGCTTCCTGCCCACCCTGCCCGATCTGAACCGGCGCCAGACGCTACTTGACCTCGACGGCCTCCTGCAAGTGCATGTCGACGGTTGCCGGCTCGTCTTCGCCAGCGGAGGGGCTGAGGCAGCGACGGCCGCCGTCCTGGAGAAGCACTGGTTCGGCCTGGCGCTTCAAGCCGGCGTAAGCGACGCCCAGCTGACGTTATTCGACCATCATGGCCGCCAGTGCGCTGACCTTGCGGTCCCCTCGGATTCTGCTGGCGAAACCAGCCGCGAACTACGCCTGGCCGCTCCGCTGGCTGGCACCTCAGGCGGCTGTTTCAACGGAAAGATCTCCGCGCCGCACGTGTTCCGCGGCCTGCACCGGCCGGACGCGCTCATCTCCCGATCGGGGCCCATGCCCGATCTGGCCTGGGATTTCGCCCGCTGGGACCGGATCGACGCGATCCGTGGCGTCGCGGGTGCCAGTGACGGCCAAACGACCAATCTGCCGGCGCGGGGCGTCACCGGACGCCTTTGGGACGGCACGGCCCAGAAGCCCGCCGACGACCCTTCGCACTATGACGCAATCCACTTCCATGATGACGACCTGTCCGATGCCCGCTGGACCGAGAGCCTCGATGTCCAGCTCGCACAGGACCTGGCCAGCGGCGTCTATGCCGTCGAGATCAGCGGCGAGGCGGGTTGCGAGTTGGTGCCATTCTTTGTGCGCGCCGCGAGCCCGGACCCCGACCGCGTCCTGCTCCTGATCCCGACGAACACCTACGTCGCCTATGCCAACGAGCGGCTGGTCGACTTCGATCTGTCCGACATGATGGACCACGAGGCCCGCCCAAGCGCACGCGAGCGCTACGTGCTGGACCACCCGGAACTCGGGAAATCCGTCTACGACCTGCACACGGATGGCGGCGGCGTGTTCTATTCGTCGCGGCTGCGCCCCGTCCTGAACCTCCATCCCGACGAGCCAAACTGGTTGAACAACGGCCCGCGCCACCTCGCCGCCGACCTGCACATCATCGGCTTCCTCGAACACTTCGGGATCCCTTACGACGTGGCGACTGACACGGACCTCCACCGAAACGGCGAAGCGCTGCTGCGGGGCTACGGTGCGGTGCTCACCGCGTCACATCCGGAATACGCCACCCGCAACATGGTTCGCGCGCTCCAGTCCTTCGCGCAATCGGGCGGCCGGCTGATCTACCTGGGCGGTAACGGCTTCTACTGGACCTGCGACCTGATCGGCGACGAGGGCGACGCCATAGAAATCCGCCGTGGCTTCGCCGGGACCCGCTCCTGGTCGAGCGAGCCGGGCGAAGCCTATCTGAGCGGTTCGGGCGATATCGGCGGGCTATGGCGTCACGCCGGCTGTCCACCCAACCGCATCACCGGCCTGGGCTTCACGGCCGAGGGGTGGGGCAAGGCTTCCGCCTATCGCAGGCTGAAGGCAAGCCGCGGTGGACCGGGGGCCCGCTTCTTCGCCGGCATCGAAGGGGACCTGATCGGTGCCGACGGGCTGGCGCTTGGCGCCGCCGCCGGCGACGAGTTGGACAGGTTTGACGAGAAGCTCGGCGCGCCCGGGATCGTGTTCCGCCTCGCCACGTCCGAGCCGATCAGCGAACGTTACCGGCTGGTCGTCGAGGACCAGATGGTCAGCGCACCCGATACGCGCGGCAGCCATCACCCCGACGTACGCGCCGACATGATCTACGTGCAAACCGAAGCCGGCGGTCGGATCTTCTCCGTGGGCTCTATCTGCTTCGCGGCGGCGCTGCCGATCGACGGCTTCGCCAACCCGGCCGCACGACTGCTGCGCAACGTGGTTGCCGATTTCACCAGCTGACCCGCGCCGTAGGAGGCTCAAGCCGATGGCAGCTTGTCCATGAACGCCTTGAGTTCGTCGGGCGGCATGCGGACGATGTGGCGCTCTCCGGGGAAGGCGCCAGACTGGCAGTCGCCGACGAACTCTGAATAAGCGGCGATGCGCTCCTGCTGCAGCCGGTCGTATTCGGCCGCGAAGTTGCGGTAGACCTTCGAGTGGCGCGGCATGTGCCCGCGGTTCTCGCCGAGGATGTCCTCGGAGAACAGGTATTGCGCATCGCAGCCCGTCCCTGCCCCCATCGAGATCAGGAACAGCGACGTACGTTGGCAGATCGCTTCCGCTACCTCGACCGGCACGACCTCGATCTCGGCCCCAAAGGCGCCGATCTGTTCATAAGTCTTCACCGCCTGGTAGATTTCCATCGCGGTCTCGGCGGTCTTGCCGACCGCCCTGAAGCCACCCGTCCAGGTCTTGCGCGAGGGGATCAGCCCGACATGGCCGATGATCGGGATGTTGTCCTCGGCCAGGCGCTTGACGGTCGGAAAGCCGGCGCTGGAGTAAATGGCATCCGCGCCGTGCTTGTAGAGGTTGAAGGCGAAGCGCACGAAATCGTCGGCGGTGCCGAACTCGAAGAAGTTGTCGCCCGGCATGGTGAACAGCGAAGGCGCGGCATCGCGGTATTGCGGGTTGAGCAGCAACGAAGGCGGCACCGAGACGATATCGATGCCCGCCCGCTCCGCCGCTTCCGCCTCTTCCAGCGTGAACAGCCGGAGCATCGTATATTGGCGCTTGCCCTTGCTGGCGCGCAGATCCCAGATCGTCAGTCGCTTGCGGCTCATCAAGCTTTCCCCCCAACCATAGCTCAGGCCGTTACCGGCCCTTCCGTTACAGATCAAGGAGGGTGAACCGCCGGGCGCGCCCGGAGAATCAAGGAATTACCGAGTCTCGGACGCGTCCCGGTTGTAGACGTCTTCGGAGCGGATGATGTCGTCTTCTCCGAGATAGCTGCCGATCTGCACCTCGATCACGTCGAGATCCACCTCGCCGGGATTGCCGAGCCGATGCCATTCCGCGGCGTTGATGTAGAGGCTCTCGTTCTCGCGCACGAGACTGACCTTGTCGCCCACGGTGACCTGCGCGGTGCCTTTCACCACGATCCAGTGTTCCGAGCGATGGTGGTGCATCTGCATCGAGAGCTGGCAGCCCGGTTTGACGTGCAGCAGCTTCACCTGGAAGCCCGGCCCCAGTGACAGGCTCTCGAAGAACCCCCACGGCCGGTGATTGCGGATGTGCTGCTCGTGCTCGCGCCGCCCCCCGAGCCGCAGCGCGGCGACGATCGAGCCAACGTCCTGCGACCTGTGGCGGTCTGCCACCAGCAGGGCATCGGGGGTGTCGACGATGATCAGGTCGTGGACGCCCAGCGTGGCTACTAGCGAGCGCTCGGACTGCACCATTGTCCCGTCCGTGTCGATCAGCAGTGCGTCACCGCGGACCAGGTTCTGCTCGGCATCCTTGTCGCCCAGATCCCACAGGGACTTCCACGAACCGACATCGTTCCAGGCTGCGGTGAGCGGTATGACGGCCGCCCTGTCGGTCCGCTCCATCACCGCGTAATCCACTGAGATCGAGGGCGAGCGCGCAAAGCTTTCCGCCTCGAGTCGCAGGAAACCCAGGTCGGTGCTGGCCCGCGCCACAGAATCCCGGACGGCTGAAAAGACCGCCGGCTCAAATCTGGCCAGTTCCTCCAGAAAGGCCGCGGCATGCAGCACGAAGATGCCGCTGTTCCACAGGAACTGCCCGCTCTCAAGATAGGCGGCGGCCGTCTGAAGGTCCGGTTTTTCGGTGAACCCCGCCACCTGGTATGCGCCCGCGCCTTCCAGCCGCTCGCCTTGCTGGATGTAGCCGTAGCCGGTGTGTGGTTCGGTGGGCCGGATGCCGAAAAGGACCAGCCGTCCGTCCCCTGCCACCGCCGCCGCCTGCCGCATTGCGTCGACGAACAAATCGGTATCGCCGATGACGTGGTCCGAAGGCATGACGCAAAGGATCGCGTCGCGATCGTGCGAAACCAGGTGGGCGGCGGCGGCGATGGCCGGGGCGGTGTTGCGGGCCTCCGCCTCGAGCACCAGCAGCTGCGGGTCGATGCCGGCCGTCTCGCACTCCGCCCGCAGCAGAAACCGGTGGCTGTTATTGCCGATCAGGATCGGCGCGGCAAAGTCGCCTTGCCCTGCCAGCCGCCGCAGCGTGGCGCCGAGGAAGCTCGGCTGGTCTTCTCCAAGGAACCGGATGAACTGCTTGGGATAAAGCGCCCGCGAAAGGGGCCATAGTCGCGTTCCGGTCCCGCCGGACAGGATGACGGGGTAATTTGCCATGCGCCCCTATAGCCGCGCAGAACCGGCCCGGCAAAAGGGCCGGCTCTCAACGCCGCTCGTGTGACGGGTCAGGTGGAAATCATCTTCTTCTCGATGCCGACCCCGGCGGCCAGCGCGCGTTCGTATTCGAGCGGCACCGTGGCGGAATCCTGCAGCGCGATGCCGGTGGAATCGAACAGCGTGATCTCGTCGTCGGAGGTGCGGCCCGGCTTCTTGCCGGTGATCACCTCGCCGATCTCCCCCGCGATGTCGGCTTCGGTGATCAGGCCTTCCGACAGCGGCACGTTGATTTCGCCGTCGGTGCGGCACTGGCGGATGTCGTCAACGAAGATTCGGCAGCGCTGGAGGAGGACCCCCTCAAGCTCCTGGTCGCCTTTCTTGTCGGCGCCGACCGCGGCGATGTGGGTGCCCGGAGAAATCCAATCCGCCTTGACGATCGGTTCGCGCGCCGGGGTGATGGTCACCACCACGTCGGCGCCGCGCACCACCTCCTCGACGTTGGTGGAGGTCCTGATCTCGAAGGTTTTGTACTTTGGCTGCTGCGTCTCGACGAAATGGTCGAGGGTGTCCTGGCTGCGGCTCCAGATCCGCACCTCTTCCCATGGGAACACCTCGTTGATCGTGGCGAGCGCGCCCTCGGCCATGTTGCCGGCGCCAACGATGGCCAGCTTGCGGGAATTCTTGCGGGCCATCCATTTGGTCGAGACCGCCGCGGCGGAGCCGGTGCGCATCACCGTGTGGTAGCTGCCGTCCACGATGGCGAGCGGGAAGCCGGTCTCCGGGTGGGTATAGATGAGGATGGAGAACACCGTCGGCAGGTTGAAGCGGGAGCGGTTCCATTCGCGGATCGAGACCCACTTGCAGGCCGCCGCGTGGGGCTCCTCGATGTAGGACGGCATAGCCTCCCATTCGCCCGGAAAGCGATCGAGCACGATGTGGCCCTTGGGGTCCATGTAGAAGCGGCCCTCGCCGTGCATGCGATACGCCTGCTCGACGCAATCGTTGTATTCGCCCGGCGTCAGCAGCCCGATCATCTCGCTGCGGCCCAGGATCAGCGTTTTGCGGTTGGCCCAGTTTTCCATTCCGTCTTCTCACTTTCAGATTTGTCATCCCGGTTTGCCGCGCGAGCGGCAAGACCGGGAACCAGCAGCCGCAGTCCGGTCTTTCATGGATCCCGGACAGCACCGCTGGCGCGGCGCTTCCGGGATGACAGGACGTAACGTGCGCGTCTCGCCCTACACCCCGATTGGCATGTGCTCCGGCGAGCGCTGGATGGCGCGCGGGGCCGTCAGCTCCTTCCACTTCGACAGCGCCTGGTTCACCGCAGGGAAGGGTTTGCGCTTGACCTGCTTGCCGCGGCCGGGCCGCGGCTGGTCGTTCTTGCCGTGCGACCAGACCACCTCGCCGCGCGAGATCGTGTAGCGCGGCAGGCCGCTGACTTGGAAACCTTCGAAAACATTGTAGTCGATGATCGACTTCTGGTTGGCCGCCGAGATCGTCTTTGAAAGCTTCGGGTCCCACACGACGAGGTCGGCGTCCGAGCCTGGCAGGATGGCGCCCTTGCGCGGATAGATGTTGAGGATCTGGGCGATGTTCGTCGACGTGACCGCGACGAACTCGTTCATCGTCAAGCGGCCCTTCTCGACCCCTTGGGTCCATAGCATGGACAGCCGGTCCTCCAGGCCGCCGGTGCCGTTCGGAATCTTGATGAAGTTGTCGCGGCCTGTGCGCTTCTGCTCGGTGGTGAAGGCGCAGTGGTCTGTTGCGACGACCTGCAGCGACCCGGCAGCCAGCCCGGCCCAGAGGGAATCCTGGTGCGACTTGTCGCGGAACGGCGGCGACATCACCCGGCGCGCCGCGTAGTCCCAGTCCTTGTTGTGGTATTCCGTCTCGTCCAGCGTGAGGTGCTGGACGAGCGGCTCGCCATACACCCGCATGCCTTTCTGCCGGGCCCGGCGGATCGCCTCGTGCGCCTGCTCGCTGGAGGTGTGGACGATGTAGACCGGCACCCCGGCGGCATCGGCAATCATGATGGCGCGGTTGGTCGCCTCGCCCTCCACCTCCGGCGGGCGCGAATACGCATGCGCCTCGGGACCGGGGATGCCCTCCGCTAGGTATTTCTGCTGCAAGGCGGCAACGATGTCACCGTTCTCGGCGTGCACGAGCGGCAGCGCGCCCAGCGCGGCGCAGCGCTGGAATGACGCGAACATCTCGTCGTCGTTCACCATCAGCGCGCCCTTGTAGGCCATGAAGTGCTTGAACGTGTTGATGCCGCGCTCGACGACCTTGCCCATTTCCTCGAAATGCTTCTGGGACCAGCCGTTGACGCACATGTGGAAGGAGTAATCGGACGACGCTTGGCGGGTCGCCTTCTCTTCCCAATCCGCCAACGCAGCCAGCATGCCGTCCGGGCCGGGGATGACAAAATCGACGATAGTGGTGGTGCCGCCCGACAGCGCGGCGAAGGTGCCGCTTTCCCAGGTCTCGGCCGCCGTGGTGCCCATGAACGGCATTTCCAGGTGCGTGTGCGGGTCGATGCCGCCGGGCATGATGTACGCGCCCCCGGCATCGACAACCGTGTCGCCCTTCAGGTTTTCGCCGATCGCGGCGATCTTCTCGCCCTCGATCAGGATGTCCGATTCATAGGTGCGGTCGGCGGCGACGATGGTGCCGCCCTTGATCACTGTCGACATTTTTGGGCTCCCCCGATTTGTTGTTCTGCTCGTTGGCTTAGGCGACGCGCGCCGGCCGGACCGGCTCGGCTTCTTCTTCTTCCGGCGGCGGAATTGCGCCCTTGCGCTCGACGATGAGGCGATAGGATTCCGGCTCGCGGTGCTTGGCGAAGTTGAAGATCGTCTCGCGGTAGCGCTTGCCGAGATCGAGATCGCAGCGGGCTGTGATGATCTCGTCTTCCAGCGACACGGCCTGCGCCAGGATTTCGCCGGACGGCGCGATGATGGCGCTCTGCCCGACCATCTTCGAGCCTTCCTCATTGCCGCACTTGGCGGTGCCGATCACCCAGGTGGAGTTCTGGTAGGCGCCGGCCTGCATCGAGAGGTGATTGTGAAAGCTGGTCAGCCCGTCGATGTCCGCGTGGCCGGTGTGGTCGAAGGGCGTATTGTAGCCGAGCATGACCATCTCGACCCCTTGCAGGCCCATGACGCGGTAGGTTTCCGGCCAGCGGCGGTCGTTGCAGATGCACATCCCCAGGACGCCGCCAAAGGCGCGCCATACGCCGAAGCCGAGGTTGCCGGGCTCGAAGTAGCGCTTTTCGAGGTGCTGGAAGGTGCGGTTGGGCTGCGGCTCGGCGTGGCCGGGCAGGTGCACTTTGCGGTATTTGCCGATGATGCGGCCGCTGCGGTCGACCAGGATCGACGTATTGAAGCGGCGCTTACGGCCGTCCTCATGGGCGAGCTCGGCATAGCCGAGATAGAAGCCGACGCCGAGTTTGCGCGATTCCTCGAAGAGCGGCGCGGTGTCCGGGCCGGGCATCTCGCGCTCGAAGAAGGAATCGAGCTCCGCCTCGTCCTCGATCGACCAGCGCGGAAAGAAGGTGGTCAGCGCCAGCTCGGTGAAGACGACGAGTTCGGCACCCCTGCCCTTCGCTTCGCGCATCAGCGCGATGAGCCGCCGCACAGTGTCCTTGCGGGTCTCCGAGCGGCTGATCGGGCCCATCTGGGCGGCGGCCGTGTGGACGATGCGGGCCATGTTTTCCTCCTTGTTTTCTCAGGCGGCGAGGCCGGTTTCGCGTTCCAGGTAGCGGAAGATTTCGGTGTGATCGGCGGATTTTCCGAGCGCGGCGGAGGCCTCCGCCCAAAGATGTGCGGCGGTTCGGAGGCCGGCCAAGTCCAGTCCCAGTTCGTTGCCCAGATCGGCGGCCGTGGCGAGGTCCTTGGCCATCAGCGCCATCGAGAACCCCGACGCAAAACTCCCGGAAAGGATGAAGGGCTTCATCTTCACCTCGGTGGAGTTGTTGCGGCCTGTGGATGCGTTGAGGACGTCGACCAGCACCGCGGGGTCGACGCCGAATCGCTCGGCGACGATGGCCGCCTCGCAGGCGGCGGCCAGGCCGGCGGCGGAAACGTAGTTGTTGAGTGCCTTGGCGGCGTGGCCGGAACCGACCGGGCCGGTGGCGAACACGGACCTGCCCATCGCGTCCAAAAGCGGCCGGGCGCGCTCGATCTGCGCGGCCTCCCCGCCGGCCATGATGGCGAGTGTGCCGTCAACGGCGCGGCGCACCCCACCGGAGACCGGTGCATCGATCAGGCTGAGCCCACCCCCGGCAAGCTCCTCCGCCAGGGTGCGGGTGCCGAGCGGCGCGGAGGAGCTCATGTCCACGATCAGGCCGCCCGGCGCCATGGGTTGGGCCACACCGCCGGAACCAAGGAGCACGTCGCGGACGTTGCGGCCGTCCGGCAGCATGGTGATCACCACCTCGGCCCCAACAGCCGCCTCGGCCGGAGAATCGAAAACGGCGCCGCCCCGTTCCGCCAGGCTCGACCGCGCCTCAGCCGAAAGGTCGCTGCCGCGCACGGCAAAACCGGCCGCGACGAGCCGCGACGCCATCGGCAGGCCCATCATGCCGAGGCCAATAAAGGCGACCGGCGCGGCGGGGTCAGTCAATCCCCATCTCCTTGAACACTTCCCTAGAGATGCGGAAGGCGTCCATGGCCACGGGCACGCCGCAATAGACGCCGATCTGCAGAAAGATTTCCTTCAGCTCGTCCTTGCTGATGCCGTTGTTGATGGCGCCGCGCAGGTGCAGCTTGAACTCGTGCGGCCGGTTCGCGGCGGCCAGCATGCCCAGGTTGAGGATCGAGCGGCTGCGCCGGTCGAGGCCCGGCCGGTTCCACACCGCGTCCCAGCATGATTCGGTGGTGAACACCTGCATGGCCCAGTTGAAATCGTCGGCCTGCGCGATCGAGCGGTCGACGTAATCGGCGCCGAGAACTTCCCGGCGCGGCTTCAGCCCGCGCTCGAAAGCCTCGGAACGGGGGCGGTCAGGCGCTGACATCCGCGTGCTCCTCCGGGCCGGTCAGGCGGCAACGGCGGTGCGGGCCGGGAGGGCGCCCAGGAGGCGCTCGATCTCCAGCCCATAGCTCAGCAGCTTCTCGTCCTCGCCGTGCCCGGCCGAGATGAGCAGGCTGGTCGGCATGCCGTTGGCTCCCTGCCCGTTCGGCAGCGCCAGCCCGCAAAGCATCATGATGTTGCCCAGCATGGTGTTGCGCAGCGTCAGCAGGTTGACGCGGTGGAACAGCTCGTCGTCAGCCTCGAGCGGGGCGACCGCCGGGGCTGTGATGGCGCAGGTCGGCATGGCCATCACGCCATCACCGATCTGCCGCTTCACCGCGGGAATGAGCCGGCGGCGGCCCTCCTGCAAGGCAAGCAGGTCATAGGCCGACATACGCTTGCCGCCGAGGATACGATGCACGACGCGACGGTCCACCAATGCAGCGCGCTCGCCGTCCACGATGTCACGGTATTCGTGATAGGCTTCAGCCGCGGTGAGCGACCCGTGTCGAGCGGTCAGCTGGGCGGATTCGTCGAAAGCGGTCACCGGCTCGCGCCGGATGGCGGCGCCGGCCCTGCCCAGCGCCTCAAGCGACCGCTCGAAATTGTCGAGCACGGCATCCTCTGCGCCGTCGAAAACGATATTGGTGGGGACCAGAACAGGCAGTCCGCGAATCTCGATGCGCGAAGCGGCGGGGACCACGGCACCACGCAGCACCATGTCCAGGAGCACACAATCGGTGACGGAACGCGCCAGGGGACCGATGGTGTCGAGCGTGCGCGAAAGGGGCACGGTTCCGGCCTTGTCGATGCGGTTCTCGCTCGGCTTGTAGCCCACCACTCCGTTAAAGGCGGCGGGGATACGGACCGAGCCTCCCGTGTCAGAGCCGATCGCGCAGGGCGTCAGCCCGGCGGCAAGCGCCGCGCCGGCGCCCGACGACGATCCGCCCGGGGAACGATGCGTGTTCCGGTCGTTCGGATTGACGGGTGTTCCGAAATGCGGGTTGAGCCCGAGTCCCGAATAGGCAAGCTCGGACATGTTCAGCTTGCCGAGGCACACCATGCCCGCGGCTGCGGCGTGGGCGGCACAGGCCTGGTCTTCCGTCTTGGCGGGGCTGTCGGCGAACAGCCGCGAGGCCGCCGTGGTCGGAGCTCCGGCAGTATCGACATTGTCCTTCCAGGCGATCGGAACGCCATCCATTATCGACAGCGGACTGCCGGATCGGATGCGCGCCTCCGCCCGGCGCGCCTCATCGAGAGCGCGATCCGCGGTGACGGTGATGAAGATATTGTCGCCGCGCGAGCGCTCGATCCGCTCCAGCAGGCATTCGGCGACGGCAACCGGGCCCGTTTCACCGGTCCGGAAAGCGAAGGCGATCTCGGCGGCCGTCCGGCTCGCGACGTCCTCGATGTCGGTCAAGACCGGCTCCCCGCCTTGCTCGGTTCGTCCCGCAACCCGGTGGGCGCGCTCTGCTTTGCCCGCCCTACGCCGGCGGCCGCTCAATGCATGCCCTCCAGGAACGATTCCGCGGCTGTGGCGGTATCGACCTTGGTGAGTGTGTGGACGTCCTCGAGGTGCCAGGTGGCGATGGCCCGTTCGCCGATCTTCAGCGGATCGGCGAAAAAGGCAGCATCGGAAACGTTCGCGACGAATGGGTCCGGGTTTCCAATATCGAGCGTCACCTTGACGTAGCTGCCCTGGTACTCAATCCCGCGCACCACTCCCGAGATCGAGTTCTTCGGCAGCAAGCCGGTTTCGCCATTCTGCTTGCGCAGCGAAATGCGATCGCGGCGCACCGAGATGGACAGCGCCGATTGGGCATTGGGAGCAACGCCGTTGGGAACGGCCTCGTACGTCCAGCCGTTCGGGGCTTTCAGCAGGATGGCTCCGCCGTTCGTCTCCTGGACCGTTCCGGTCAGCACGTTCTGCCCGCCCATGAAGCGCGCCACGTAGGGCGTCTTCGGCTTGTTGAAAATTTCGCTCGCCGAGGCAGCCTGGTCGACGCGACCGGTGTCCATTACCACCACCATATCGGCCAGCGCGATCGCCTCCGGCTGGGTGTGGGTCACATGGACGAAGGTGATGCCGAGTTCCGCCTGAAGGCTCTTCAGCTCGCCACGCATGCGCAGGCGCAGGAACTCGTCCAGCGCTGAAAGCGGCTCATCGAGGAGCAGTACGCGCGGGTTCGTAACCAGCGAACGCGCCAGGGCGACGCGCTGCTGCTGGCCGCCCGACAACTGCGCCGGCATGCGGTCCTTGAGGTGATCGAGCTGAACGCGCTCCAGCATCTGCAGCGCCGTCTGCCGCCGCTCGGTTTTGCCGACCCCGCGCATCTTCAGGTAGAACGCGACGTTGTCGAGGATCGAGAGGTGTGGAAACAGCGCGTAGCTCTGGAACATCATCGCCGTGCCGCGCTGCACCGGCGGTTTTCCGACCACCGGCTGGTCGCCGATGTAGATTTCGCCGGACGTCGGCGTCTCGTGCCCGGCAATCATGCGCAGGATCGTCGTCTTGCCGCAGCCGGAGGGGCCGAGCAGGCAGCAATAGGAGCCATGCGGGATGGTCAGGTTGATGTCCTTGACCGCGTCCATGCCGCCGAACGACTTGGTGACATTGACGAGACGGATCTCGCCGGATTGCTGATGGGCGGTGCGCGACCGGTCAGCGGTCGCGACATTGGTGGCTGCGTTCATTTATCGGGATCGCCTGCGTTGAATAAGGAAGATCGACCCCAGCGCCAGGGCGATCACGAAAAAGGATACGACCGTGGTCACGGTGCCGAGCGCATAAAGGGCCGGCGACGTGACGTTCGTCGTCATGGTCCAGATCTCCAGCGGCAGCGTGTTCTTGGTGCCCACCGTCAGCCAGGAGCGCGGGAACTCGTCATAGGAGAGCGTGAAGCCGAACAGCGCCACCGCGATCATGCCGGGGAAGACGATCGGCACGACCACGTCCTTGACCGTTTGCCAGCGGCTGGCGCCGAGGTCGTGCGAGGCCTCCTCGTAGGACGGGTTCAGGCGTCCCAGCACCGCGAACATGATCAGCAGGCCGAAGGGCAGCGCCCATGACAGGTGAGCGCCGAGGCCCGACGTGTACCAGTTCGCCTGCAGGCCGAGGTAGCGGAACGTCACCAGCGTGCCGATGGACAGCACGAGCCCCGGCACGATCAGGCTGGCGATCGCCATGTAGAAGATGGCGGTCGAGCCCTTGAAGCGCCGGCGGAAGGCGAAACCGGCGGTGACCGAGATCAGCACCGTCAGCAGCATAACGAACAGAGCCAGCGGCAGCGAGCGGTTGAATGCGCCGACCACGTCGCCGGTGCGCCGCGGGTTGAACAGCTCGTCGAACCACATGGTCGAGGGATCGCGCAGCGGGAAGACGAGGCTGGCGGAAGGGCCCTGGAAGGACAGGATCAGCACCGCGATCATCGGCCCGTAGAGGAAGATGACGAACAGCGCGAACAGCGTGGCCAGGACGTAGAACGTCCAGGGCCGGGGAGCGTAGGATTGAGCGCCGGACATCTTACCTCACCAGTTCCTTGCGCACGTCCACCAGCCGGAAGATGGACACGGCGATCAGCAGCACGACGATCAGCAGGATCACCGCGTTGGCGGCGGCCCGCGGGTAGTTGAGGAACTGCAGATCGTTGAAGATGCCCGACGTGGCGGAACCGGACAGGCCGCCGCTCATCACGGTCACCACGAAGAAGTCGCCCATCACCAGGGTCACGACGAACAGCGCGCCCAGCGCGATGCCGGTCTTGGAGAGCGGCAGGACGATGTTCCACACCACGCCCCAGCGGGTCGCGCCGGCGTCCACTGCCGCCTCCAGCAGCGACTTGTCGATGCGCGCCATGGAGTTGAAGATCGGCACGATCATGAACAGCGTGAACAGGTGGACATAGGCCACCACCACGGAGAAATCCGAAAACAGCAGCCATTGCAGCGGCTGGTCGATGACGCCCATCTTCAGCAGCGCGCTGTTGATCAGGCCCTCGGTGCCGAGCACCGGCCGCCAGGAAATCATGCGGATGATGTTGGATGTCCAGAACGGCACCGTGCAGACCAGGAACAGTCCGATGGCGACGATCAGGTTCCGGACGTGGAAGACCAGGAAATAAGCAATCCAGAAGCCGAGCACGAAGGTGATCGCCAGCACGATTAGCGTGAACTTCACCGTTGAATAGTAGAGATTCCAGGTTGTCGGATTCGACAAGAGGTCAATGTAGTTCTTGAACGTGAAGTCCGGCACGATGCCGACCAGCATCTGGTAGCGGAAGAAGCTGACCACGACGACTAGCGCGACCGGCACGGCAAAGAACATCAGCAGCACCAGCGTTAGCGGCGCGACCTGAAGATACGGTGCGAGCGGCGACTTGCCCGCGGGACTGCTCTGCATCACAGACTCTTTCAATTAGGGGCGGCCCGCTTGGCCGCCCCTGCTTGCCTTGTCGTTGTTAGGCCGCGTTGAACTCGTTCCACTTGGCGTAAAGGAACTCGGCCTCGTCCATGAGGTTGTTCCAGACCGCGACTTGCGCGAAGCGGTCCTCGTAGGAGCCGCCGTCGCGGATTTCGCCGGCCGAGTTTGTCTTCTCCCCGGTCGGACTGGTGATGTCGGCGGTGGCCGGCTTGCCTTCGTAGAAGAAGCCGCGCTCGTTCTCCGACAGGGCGGCCTTGGCCGTTTCGACGTTGGCGCTGTAATAGCCCTGCTTGGCGATGAAGCCGCCGACCCAGCCCGAGTTGTACCAGTTCAGGTATTCATAGGCCGCGTCGAGCTTGGCGCCTTCCAGATGGCTCATCAGCGCCAGGCCGTTGCCCCAGCCGCGGTAGCCTTCCTTGAGCGGCTGGTAGACGCAGTTGACGCCCTGGGTGCGCACGGCGGTGACGGCCGGCGACCACATGGACTGGATGACCACCTCGCCGGAGGCCATGAGGTTCACCGACTCGTCGAAGGTGTTCCACAGGGCGCGGAAGTGGCCGGCCTTCTTCAGCTCGACCAGGCGGGCGATCGTCTTGGTCAGCTCGTCCTGGGTCGGGTTGCCCTTGTCGCCGTATTTCAGCTCGCCGGCCGCTTCCATCGCCATCATGGCGTCCATGATGCCGTTGGTGGGGATGTTCTGGATGGCGGTCTTGCCCTTGAAGTCCGGCGACAGGAGGTCGGCCCAGCTGGTGATCTCCCGCCCGGTGAGGTCGGGGCGGATGCCCAGCGTGTCGGCGTTGTAGACGCTCGGCACGAAGGTGGCCCAGTCGGTCTTGCCGCTAGCGAAGCTCGTGGCGTCCTTGGCGTCGCGGTACATGTATTCGATCGGCGCGTCGCCCTGGCGCGACACTTCCTTGCCGGCGAAGGTGCCCTCCGTATAGAGCGGGGTCAGCTGCCCCCAGTTCTTGATCTTGGCGATCTCCACCGCCTGGGTGACGCCTTGCGGCACGGCCACCTTGGTCTGCCAGATCTCCATGTCAGCGATGTCGATGGAGTTCGGGTCATTGACCATGCGGTTGAGCAGGCCCGGATGGTCGACCACCGACATCTCGACGGTGATGCCGAGATCCTGGCTGGCCTGGCGGGCGATGTCGGCGATCGTCGAATAGGACATGCCGGTGTGGTTGAGCGTGATGTTGCTCTGCGCCCAAACGGTGGGGAACCCGGTGACCGCGGTGGCGCCGGCGATCGCGGCGCCCCCCTTCAGCACGGAACGCCGCGAGACCCCGCTCGCCGTCGCTCCGGTAAACTCTGTCTGACCTGTCTTCGTCATCCCACTTCTCCCTCTTGAAAACCGGCGGGCAGAGCCACGCAAGTTCAGGTTCCAACCGGCGGCATGTCTTATCCGACCCGGAACAGCCAAGTCGCACCCTATCTGCGCAACCTCTCGGCCCGCAGCGCGCGCGTGGCCTCGGCATTCAAGGCCCAGCCATATCCGTCGTCAACTTCGTCCAGCACAACCCCGTAATCGTCGCGCGCGTGATCGGTGGTGATGAAGCCGTCGAGGACGTCGTCCAGAACCTTGCCGGGGTCGCGCTCCAGCGGGTCGCCGTAGCCGCCGCCGACCGGCGAATAATAGGTGATGACGTCGCCTTCCTCCGTGCGCAGCCCGGAGAACTTGGCCGGCTGGTAGCTGAGCTTGCCGGTGCGGTCGTTGCGCAGTTCCACCTTGCTGCCATGGCCCGGCTTGCCGCCGAAGATGCCCCACGGCGCGTCCTCGTTGCGGTCGGACTCGTGCGTCATGAAGCCGGGGGTCAGGTAGCGCTGCGACTTGACCACGCCGGCGCCGCCGCGGAATTTTCCTGCCCCCGGCGGCACATCGTCGCGCACCTCGTAGCGGTCGCAGATGAGCGGCAGGTGCATGCCGAGGTCTTCGAGCGGGTTATTGCGCGTGTTGCGCATCAACTCCTCGACCGTGTCCGGCCCGTCGGAAAACGGCCGACCACCCATCGCCGCCTCGTTGACCTCCAGGAACACCCAGTAGTCGCCATTCGGCCGCACGCCGGAATAGGAGGCGAAGGACAGCACCGCGGCGTTGCCGGCCGTGCACTTGTCAGGCAGCACCGGGGCCAGCGCCTTGATGATCAGGTCGACGACGCGCTGGATCTGGCTGAAGCGGGCCTCCGCGGCGGCCGGCGCGATCGGGTTGAAGATGCTGCCGAGCGGCGCCGTCACCTTGACGGGGCGGAACGACCCTTCGTTCTGCGGGATAAAATCCTTGTGCGTGTAGGTGTCGAGGAGCAGCGCCCGGAAGGCAAAGTAGCATGCAACTTTGGTGGAGCCCTCGAAGGGCACGTTGAAGGCGGTCGGCACCTGCGGCGAGGAGCCGGTCAGGTCGACCTCGACGCCGTCGCCTTCGACCCGCACCGTCACCTTGATGGGCAGCGTCACCCCGCGGTTGCGCCCGTCGTCGTCCATGAACCCTTCTGCGGTGTATTCGCCGTCCGGGATCCTGGCGATCTCGCTACGCAGCATGCGCTCCGTGTAGTCCATCAACTGCCGCGTCGCCTGCAGGACGGTGTCCTTGCCGTAGGTGGACAGCAGCTGGATGAAGCGCTGGACGCCGAGCTCGGCCGAGGCGATCTGCGCCTCAAGGTCGCCGATGACGAGGCTCGGGACCCGCGTGTTGTCGCGGATGAACTTCCACAGCGGTTCGTTGCGCACGCCTTCGCTGAACAGCTTCAGGCCATTCAGCAGCATGCCTTCGGCGAACACGTCGGGGATGTCGATGACCAGCCCCGGCGTCGCCGCGCCGATGTCGACGTGGTGCGCCGTGTTGGCGGAGAAGCCGACCAGTTCGCCCTCGAAGAACACCGGCATGACGATGGCGATGTCGGGCGAGTGGCTGGCGCCGTAATAGGGGTGGTTGTGGACCACGCAGTCGCCGGGACGCCAGGCATCGAGCGGCACCGTCTGCTCGATGCCGCGCAGGTAGCCGGGCAGCGAGCCGATGTGCATCGGCGTGGAATCGGACTCGCAGAGCGTGTTGTAGTCGCGGTCGAACAATCCGGCGCCGAGGTCCTGGCTTTCGCGAATGATCGACGAGTAGCTCATCCGGTAAAGGACGTTGCCCATCTGCTCGGCAATGGAATGCAGCGCCCCGCCGATGACCTGCAGCGTGATCGGGTCGACTTCGGTCTGAGTGGGATTCTGCATGGCGGCCCTCATCCGCGCTCGATCAGGATATCGCCGAAGCGCATCACCGTAGCCGCGTAGCCGGGCGGCACCAGCGTCGTCGAATTATGCTGCACGACCAAGGCCGGGCCGGAGATCACATCGTCGGCGAGCAGCCGGTCGCGAGCAAAGCGCGGCGTTTCCAGCGCCGTGCCGTCGTCGAACACGGTGCGGCGGCTGTAGAGCACGACCTCGGCCGGATTGGTGCGTCCGCCTTCCGCCAGCGGCTGCAAGCTCAGTTTCTCCACCTCGACGCTGGCGATGACCCGGAGCGTCAGCACCTCCACCGACTGGTCGCGGAAAGCGTGGCCGTAGACCTGCTTGTGGACGTTGAAGAAGCTGTCGATCACGGCGGCGGCGCTCGCCCGGTCGAGCGGTCCGTCCGGCATGTCGGCGCGCAACTCAAAGCCCTGGCCGACATAGCGGCATTCGGCGATGCGGCGGAAGCGGCGTGCCGAATGAGAAACGCCGTCGGCGTCGAGCTGGGCATTCGCGCGGGCGATCAGGCCGTCGAGGGCGGCATTGGCGACCGCGAATTCCGCTTCGCTCGCCTTGTCCAGCACCACCAGCGTGGAATGCGTGTATTCGTACTGGATGTCGGTCACCAGCAGGCCGGTGGCGGCGGTGATGCCCGGCTGTACCGGCGAGATCACGTCCTTGGCGTAGATGGCCTCCGCCAGGGACACGGCATGCAGCGGCCCGGCGCCGCCGAAGCCCATCAGCGTGAAGTTGCGCGGGTCGACCCCCTTGGCCACAGAGTTGGCGTTGATGGCAAGCGCCATGTTGTTGTTGATGATCTTCAGCATGCCGAGGGCCGCCTGCTCGAGGCTCATGCCGAGCGGCTCGGCGATGCGCTTCTCGATCGCTTCGTGCGACCGGGAGGGGTCGATGGCCAGATCGCCGCCGAGAAAATGCTCGGGGTCGAGGCGGCCGAGCACGACCTGCGCGTCGGTCACCGTCGGCTCCGTTCCACCCTTGTTGTAGCAGGCCGGACCCGGCTCCGCTCCGGCCGAACGCGGCCCCACGCGGAAAGCGCCGCCGGCATCGACATAGGCGATGGATCCCCCGCCCGCGCCGATCGCGTCGATGTCGATCATGGGCACCAGCACCGGCAGCTGCGCCACTTCCGTGTCGCGCGGGTTCTTGATCCTGAGCTGGCCGTTCTCGATCACGCTGATGTCGGCGGAAGTGCCGCCGATGTCGATTGTGATGACGTTGCCGGTTTCGCAGTTGTTTCCCGTCCAGCGGCCGCCGATCACTCCGCCGGCGGGACCGGAAAGCAGCAGGCCGATCGGCAGCTCGCCGGACTTCTCAACGGTGGAGATGCCGCCGTTCGACTGCATGATGCGGACGATGCCGCCGATCCCGGCGCCGCGCAGCCGCCCTTCCAGCTTCTGGAGGTAAGCGGAGGTCTTCGGGCCGATATAGGCGTTCATTGCCGCGCTGGAGAACCGCTCATATTCGCGGATGGTGTTCACCACCTCCGACGAACAGGAGACGTATGCGTCCGGCAGGACGGAGCTGACGATCTCCTTGGCGCGCTGCTCGTGTTCGTCGTTGAGGAACGAGAAAAGGAAACAGATGATCACCGCGTCCATGCCGCGCTTAGCGAACAGCTCGGCCGCCTGCCTCACCTCGTCCTCGGCAAGCGGCACCTCGACAACGCCCGTCGGCGGCATGATCCGCTCCGTCACCGCGAGGCGGTTGCGGCGCCGCACCAACGGCTGCGATTGCCACGGCAGGTCGAACTGCAGCGAGAAATTATGCGGGCGCTTGTGCCGCGCCATGTGAAGGATGTCGCGGAAGCCGCGGGTGGTGATCATCCCCACTGTCGCGCCGTCGCGCTCGATCACCATGTTGGTGGCGACGGTCGTGCCGTGGAACACGGCGTCGACCTGGCCTGGCTCGACCCCGGCCAGCCCGCAGACCTTCAGGATGCCCTGTATCACGGCCTCGGACTGGTCTTGCGGGGTGCTGGCGACCTTGGTGACCACCACGTGGCTTTCGCCCCCTGCCGCGGAGCGTTCCAGCACGATGTCCGTAAACGTGCCGCCGACGTCCACTCCAATCCGGATCATCCGGTCCTCCGCGGCGCGCTGGATCGCCGAGCGTCCACCAAACTCATTGCGGAAGCAAACAGGATGCCAAGTCTGGGACGGCCTGCCGCATCAGCGGCACAGCGCGGCAGACGGCTGCGGCTTGAGCCGTCCGCGCCCAAAAGACGGGATACGACTGCCCGTCCGGAAGTCAGTACGCGCAATTCATTCCCATACCGCACGAGCAATCGACCGGCCCATCCTCCATGGAGCGAGGAGACTAGACAGGAAAGGCTTCACCCGGGAAATAATGATCGTGACGGGTATTGATGCCGAAAGCATTATGAATATGGCCTACGATCTGAAGCACCTGGCCACGTTCGTCGCGGTCGCGGAGGAACTGAACTTCCGCCGCGCCGCGGAGCGCCTGATGATGGCGCAGCCGGCGGTCAGCCGCATCGTGCTCGAACTTGAAAGCCGGATGCGGGTGAAACTGCTGGAGCGCACGACGCGGCGGGTGCGCCTTACCGAGCCGGGGCGCTACCTGCTGGCCGAAGCGCAGGAGATCCTCCGCCGGGTCGGTGTCGCGGACAGCACGGTCCGCCTGCTTGCCTCGGGAACCAAGGCCATCCTGCGCATCGGCTACACGACGATCACCGGGCATTCGCTTGTGCCCGACATCGTCCGCGAGTTTCGCAGCTCCAACCCGGACGTGCGGCTGGAACTCACCTATATGACTTCGCCCGCGCAGCGGGACCGGATCCTCCAGGACGCGATCGATCTGGGCTTCATTGAAGGCTCGTTCCAGAGTTCCGAGATCGAAACACGGCCGGTCGCGAAGCACCGGTTGATGGCTCTGATCCCGCCCGGCCACCCACTTGCCGACAAGGCGGAGGTGACCGTGGACGAACTCGCCCGCGAACCACTGGTCATGGGCACCAGTTCAGAGTGGCCGACCTTCCGCCGGATCGTGGTGGACATGTTCCAGAGTGCCGGACAGATCATGAATGTCGGGCAGGAAGCCTCCAGCCTGACCGGAATTCTGGGGCTGGTGACGGCCGGGGTCGGTGTAACCGTGTTCTGCGGCGTACCGCGGTTCTGCGGCGAGCACGCCATCGTGGCGCGGCCCATCCTGACCGATCCCGGCATCGTGGTTGAGACCCATCTTGCCTGGCGGCGAGCCGGCGCGAGCGAGGCGATGCGTCGCTTCATTGCGACAAGCGAACAGGTCGGGGCCGCCTACCAGGGTGGCTGAACAGCGCTAGGGGTCAGCGGTCCCAGTCCCGGAGAAATAGCGTAGCGAACGGACCAAGTCCTCGGCCCGGTAGCCCCGGCCGATGATCACCACCGCGTTGTCCTCGTGGGCATCGCCGCTCGCTTGGGCCGCCTCGCGTTCCGGCAGGATTTCGGGCGACTGGACGGCGCGCCGCACGCTTTGCAGCAGCAGCCGGCCGCCGCGCGTGCGCAGCACGCCCTTGACCCGCATGACGTCCTCGCCGCGCGCATGGAGAAGCGCGCTCAGCCAGACGCTGAATGCTGCCCAGTCGATACTCGGATCGAGCACCAGCTTGGTGGCGAAGATCGGCTGGCCCGCGCCGTCGCCCGCTTGCGCCGGCAGTTCCAGCGGCTGGGCGGCGGAAAACTCCGGCAGGGAATGCGACGAGCCACGCACCGCGCCTGACACCGCCGCCCCGGGATTGATCGCCTTCAACGTGGCGAGCAGTTGCGGCAGCGTTTTCGGGTCGGCCTCGTCCACCTTCGTGACGACAAGCCGATCGGCGACTTCTGCCTGCTGGCGGCCGAGCGGCTCACGCACCAGCTGGTCGAGGCCGTGGATAGCGTCCACGGCCACCACGATTTCGCTCACCACGATATGATGTACCAGGACCGGGTCGGTGCGGATGGCCTCGACGATCCGCCCCGGATCGGCAAGGCCGCTGGTTTCCAGCACCAGACGCTCGATTGGTCCTCCCTCCGCGCCGACGCCGACCCGCTTGTCGGCCAAGCCGCGCAGCATGGCGAGCAATTGGGGCAGCGTCTCGCAGCAGGCGCAACCTCCAGCCAGCACGGCGAGCCGGGAAGTTGCGGCCAGCATGATGTCATCGACGGGGATCTCAGCCGCCTCGTTCACCAACACGAAGGCGTCCTTGAGCAGCCCATGATGGAGCTGGTGGCGCAGCCAGGTGGTCTTGCCGGACCCAAGGAAGCCGCCGAGGACCGTCAGCTTCATCCGGCCTTCGGCGGGGGCGGACACTCAGCCGGTCTCGGTCGCCTCGCCCGCGGGAGCGCCGGTGAAGCGCGGATCGAGCGGGTCGAACGGCCGGCGGCCAAGGGTTTCCGCGGCGGCCCACAACTCGGCGAGGTTGGCGACGATCACCCGGCTGCCGGTCTGATCCGCCAGCACGATGCCGGGCGTCTGGCCGTCTTCGCTGGCGCTGAGCCCGAAAGCCGGCAACACCGACTGCAGCACCTGGGCGCGCCGGAAGCGCGCCCGTAGCCGATGGTGCGGGGTGGTTCCCAGCCCCGCTTCCGTCCAGTGCCCGGGAGCGGCCGGGAAACCGCAAGTGCCGCACATTGTCGTGTCTCGTTGTTGGATGCCGGACGGCGGCAGGCCGCCGCCCGGTGCGTTGCCGCTAACCTAGATGACTTCCGGACGGGCCTGCCCGTCGAACGGGAAGCGGCGGCGGAAGTCATCGGCGATCTCCTCAAACGTCATCCAGCGGACGCCGTCGTGGCCGTTGATGTATTCGATCAGCCGCTCGAGCATGAGCAGGACCTGGGGCCGGCCGCTGACGTCCGGATGGATGGTGAAGGGGAACACGCCGTAATCCATCTCGCGATAAACCCAGTCGAACTGATCGCGCCAAAGCTCCTCGATATCGCGCGGATTGACGAAGCCGTGGCTGTTCGGCGCCTTCTTCATGAACATCATCGGCGGCAGGTCGTCGACATACCAGTTGGCGCCGATCTCGACGAGGTCGATTTCCTGGCCGTGCTGGAGCGGCTTCATCCAGTCTTCAGCGCGCTTGGAATAATCGATGGTCGTCCACGACTCGCCGACCCGGGCATAGAAGGGCTGGAAGTCGCGGTGGCCCTGGCTGTGGTCATAGCGGAAACCGTATTTCTGCAGCAGCGCGGCGGTCGATTCCGACATTTCCCACCACGGCGCGACGTAGCCGCGCGGCGCCTTGCCCGACAGCTTCTCGATCAGCTCGATTGACTTCACCAGCACCGCCTCTTCCTGGGTCGGCGTCATGGCGATCGGGTTTTCGTGCAGGTACCCGTGGGCGCCGATCTCGTGGCCCTCGTCGGCGATCCGCTTCACCTGGTCCGGAAAGCTCTCGATGGAATGGCCGGGAATGAAGAAGCTGGTGCGAAGGTTGTATTTCTTGAACATGTTGAGGAGGCGGATGTTGCCGACCTCGCTGGCAAAGATGCCGCGCTGGATGTCGGACGGGGAATCCGCGCCGCCGTAGGAGCCGATCCAGCCCGCAACAGAGTCGATATCGGTGCCGAACGCGCAGATAATTTCCTTGGCCAACTTGACGCTCCCTTGCTTGGCTATTGACCGGCCGGGACGGCCGCAGCCGCCCAGTCGCGGCGGCGAATGTCAGCCAAGCGGCGCGCGCATGCAACATCGCCGAACGGGAAAAGTGCGCCGGCAGCACTTTTGATACCAAGACCGGCATCAATTCATGCGGCGACGCGATTGCCGGCGCTCACATGGCGCGGAGGCGTCCGATGCGACCGCTCCTTGCTTGACTTGAGCGCGCCTCGGCCGTGATTTTGCGCCACTGATGTTCCGAGCAGGACAATGACCCAGGACCGCAATCCCGCGATGCGCAACGCCACCGGGCGGGAAAGCGCCGAACTGGCCGCGTTTGCGGCCTCGCTGCGCTTCGAGGACATCCCCGCACCGGTGGTGGACCGCTGCGTCGATTTCTTTGTCGACTGGTTCGGCTCGGCCCTGTCCGGCCGCCGCCAGCGGGCGATCACGATCCTGGAAGGCTTCGCCAGCAGCATGGGGCCGACGGACGGCGCCGCGGAGATCCTCACCTCGCGGACCACCACCTCGCCGCTGTTCGCCGCACTGGTGAACGCGGCGGCCTCGCACATTTCCGAGCAGGACGATGTCCATAACGGCTCCGTCTTCCATCCGGCCGCCGTCGTGTTTCCGGTGACGCTGGCGCTGGCCCAGCATCTCGGTGCATCCGGGCGGGATTTTTTGGCGGCCTCGGTGGCCGGCTATGAGATCGGCATTCGCGTCGGCGAGTTCCTCGGCCGCTCGCATTATCGCGTGTTCCATACGACCGGCACGGCGGGAACGCTTGCCGCGGCCGCCGCCGCCGGACGGCTGCTCCAATTCGATCCGGACACGATGGTGCATGCGATCGGCTCTGCCGGCACCCAGGCGGCAGGGCTATGGGAGTTCCTGCGCGACGCGGCGGATTCCAAGCAGTTGCACACCGCCAAGGCCGCGGCGGACGGACTCACTGCCGCCTGGCTAGCGAAGGACGGCTTCACCGGCGCGCGCCAAATCCTGGAGGGATCTCAGGGCATGGCGGCCGCCATGTCGTCGGACGCCGATCCGGCCCGGCTGACCGACGGGTTGGGCAGCCGGTGGGCGTTGACCGAAACGTCTTTCAAATTTCACGCGTCGTGCCGCCACACGCATCCCGCCGCCGACGCGCTGCTCAAGCTGATGGGCGATAACGAGCTCACAGCCGGCGACCTCGACCGCGTGGTGGCGCATGTGCACCAGGGCGCCCTCGACGTGCTTGGCCCGGTGACCAATCCGGCCAGTGTCCACCAAGCGAAGTTCTGCATGGCGGCGACGCTCGGGCTGATTGCGGTGCATGGGCGGGCCGGGATGGCGGAATATGCCAACGTTCTTTCCGACCGCGCGGCCCTGGCTTTCCTGGACCGGGTCGAGATGCGGCTCGACCCGGAGGTGGATGCTGCTTATCCGGCCCGCTGGATCGGCAAGGTCACGGCGCGGACACGCGACGGCCGGGAGCTCTCAGCCCGCGTCGACGAGCCGAAAGGCGATCCCGGCAACACGCTGTCCCGCGAAGAGATCGACGCGAAAGCGCGCCGGCTGGCTCTCTACGGCAGCGGTATTGAGGAGGCCGAACTTGATGCGCTCCTGCCGCGTCTCCGGGGCGTGGCGGGCGAAGGGCGGATCGGCCGACTTCTGACGCCCCAGGCGACCTGAGCCCGTCAGCGCCAACCGCACTCGGGCCCGCCCCCGCCCCATAATTGACTCGAAGGGGCAAGCTGATATGTCTCCGGCGCAATTCCTGACCACCTACGACCGCAAGCTCGCGCTGGCCCAAGCAGCGCCTTTGACATGGATTTACTGATGGCGGACGCAGTCAAGCACGCGCTGATGGCCAATGCGATCCGTGTCCTGTCGATGGATGCGGTTCAGGCGGCCAATTCCGGCCATCCCGGCCTGCCTCTGGGCGCCGCCGACGTAGCCGCCGTGCTGTTCTCCAAGCACCTGAAGTTTGATGCCGGCGAGCCGAACTGGCCCGACCGCGACCGCTTCGTCCTGTCGGCCGGGCATGGGTCGATGCTGCTTTATTCCGTGCTGCACCTGCTCGGCTACGAGGACATGACGATCGACGAGCTTCGCCGCTTCCGCCGGCTCGGGTCGCGCACCGCCGGGCATCCGGAATATGGACACGCGTCCGGCATCGAGACCACCACCGGCCCGCTCGGCCAGGGGCTCGCCACGGCCGTCGGCATGGCGATCGGCGAGCGGCTGATGAACGCGCAGTTCGGCGACGACCTGGTCGACCACCGGACCTTCGTGCTGGCCTCCGACGGCGACCTGATGGAAGGCATCAGCCAGGAGGCAATCGCGCTGGCCGGCCACCTCCGGCTCAACAAGCTCATCGTCATCTTCGACGACAACGGCATCACCATCGACGGCTCAATTTCGCTGTCGGACTCCACCGACCAGGTGAAGCGTTTCGAGGCATCCGGCTGGCGCGCGGTGCGCGTCGACGGCCATGATCCGGAGGCGATCGACCGGGCCCTCACCGAAGCGCGCGACAGCGATCGGCCGACGCTGATCGCCGCCAAGACCACCATCGGCTGGGGCGCCCCGAAAAAGGCCGGCACCGCCGCCTCGCACGGCTCGCCGCTCGGACCCGAGGAGATCGCAGGCGCCCGCAAGGCCTATCTTTGGGAGCATGAGCCGTTCGTCCTGCCGGAGGAACTCGCCAAGCACTGGCGCAGCCTCGGGCAACGCTCCCGGCAGGCGAGCGAGGACTGGAAGGCGCGGCTGGGCGCGCTGGAGCCGGCGCGCCGGCAGGAATTCGAGCGCCGTGTCGCCGGCGAGCTTGGGCCGCAACTCGACGAAGCTATTGCTCAACTGAAGTGGGCGTATGCCGAGAAGCCGCCAACGGTGGCGACGCGCAAGGCATCGGAAATGGCGCTGGACGCCATCAATGCCGTGGTGCCGGAAACGATCGGCGGCTCGGCCGACCTGACGCCGTCCAACAACACCAAGAGCAAGGGCCTGGAAGACGTCGCGCCGCAGGAGTTCGGCGGACGATTCATCCATTACGGCATCCGCGAGCACGGCATGGCAGCGGCCATGAACGGCATCGCGCTGCATGGCGGGCTGATTCCCTATTCCGGCACTTTCCTGATCTTCTCGGATTATTGCCGCCCGGCCATCCGGCTTTCGGCGCTGATGGGCCTGCGGGTGATCTACGTGATGACGCACGACTCGATCGGACTGGGCGAGGACGGGCCGACGCACCAGCCGGTCGAGCACCTGGCGTCGCTGCGCGCCATGCCGAACCTCAACGTTTTCCGTCCCGCAGATGCGGTGGAAACGGCGGAATGCTGGCAGCTGGCCCTGCAGGATTCACGTCGGCCGAGTCTCATCGCCCTGACGCGGCAGAATCTTGCGCCCGTCCGGACCGAGTTCGTGGAGGAGAACCTCTGCGCCCGCGGCGCTTACGAGGTTGCCTCGGTCGACACAGCCGAGGTCAGCATCTTTGCTTCCGGCTCTGAGGTCGGCATCGCCATCGAGGCCAGGACGCTGCTCGAGGGCAAGGGCATCCAGGCGCGCGTCGTCTCCGTGCCGTCGTTCGAGCGGTTCGCGGCGCAGGACCGCGCCTACCGCGAGAGCGTGCTGGGATCCGCGCCGCTGCGCGTTGGCGTCGAGGCGGCGGTGCGCCAGGGATGGGACGCGCTGATCGGCAACGACGGCATCTTCGTCGGCATGTCGAGCTTCGGTGCCAGCGGCACCTACGAGGATCTCTACAAGCACTTCGGCATCACTGCCGACAACGTCGTCGAGCAGGTCCTGGCGCGCCTGGGCCAGGGCGGCCGGGCCACCGGCGCCAACACAGCGGATACAATAAGGAGGACAGGCTGATGGCCGTTCGGGTTGCGATCAACGGATTTGGCCGCATTGGCCGCAATGTGCTGCGCGCCATCGTCGAGTCGAACCGTACGGACATCGAGGTGGTCGCCATCAACGACCTCGGCCCGGTGGAGACCAACGCGCATCTGCTGCGCTTCGATTCCGTCCACGGCCGGTTTCCGCAGGAAGTCACCGTCAACGGCGATTCCATCGATGTCGGTCGCGGCCCGATCAAGGTGACGGCCGAGAGAGACCCCTCAAAACTGCCGCACGGCGACCTCGGCGTGGAACTCGTCATGGAGTGCACCGGCTTCTTCACATCGAAGGACAAGGCCTCCGCCCACCTCACCGCCGGCGCCAAGCGGGTCCTCATCTCCGCCCCGGCCGAGAACGCCGACCTGACCGTCGTCTACGGCGTCAACCACGAGAAGCTGTCCGGCGAGCACGTCGTCGTTTCCAACGCATCGTGCACGACCAACTGCCTGGCGCCGGTCGCTTCCGTGCTCAACGAGGCGGTCGGTATCGAGATGGGGTTCATGACCACCATCCATTCCTATACCGGCGACCAGCCGACGCTCGACACCATGCATAAGGACCTTTACCGCGGCCGCGCCGCGGCGCTGTCGATGATCCCGACCTCGACGGGGGCCGCCAAGGCCGTTGGCCTGGTGCTGCCGGAACTGAACGGCAAGCTCGACGGGGTGGCGATCCGCGTTCCGACCCCGAACGTGTCCGTGGTGGACTTCAAGTTCACCGCCAAGCGGGAAACGTCGAAGGACGAGATCAACGAGGCGGTGCGCTCCGCCTCGCAGCAGCGCCTGAAGGGCATCCTGGGCTGGACCGACCAGCCGAACGTGTCGATCGACTTCAACCACGACCCGCATTCGTCGATCTTCCACATGGACCAGACCAAGGTCATGGGCGGAAAGCTCTGCCGCATCCTGTCGTGGTACGACAACGAATGGGGCTTCTCGAACCGCATGAGCGACACGGCGGTTGCGATGGCGAAGACCATCTGATCCCACCCCGATTGCGGGCGCGCCGGATGGTCATCGAATACATCCGCTACAGCGTTCCCGCTGACCGGGCCGAAGCTTTCGTGGATGCATATGGGCGGAGCGCTGAAGCTTTGCTGGCCTCGCCCCATCTCCACTCCTACGAGCTGGCGCGGTGCGAAGAAGAGCCTACCGCGTTCATCGTGCGGCTGACCTGGACGTCGACAGAGGATCACCTGCAGAAATTCCGGGGCAGCCCGGAGTTCCGGCGCTTCTTTGCCGAGGTGAGGCCATTTATAGCGGACATTGAGGAGATGCGGCACTACCAGGTGCTTCAGCAGCAGGCGAACTCGCCGACAATGTAAACCGGGCGCAAACGGGGCCGCGACCTCAGGCGCAGTTGAACATTCCCGCATGCGGATCACATAACGGAGCTGTGCCGTTAACGCCTGAAAGCCCATGCTGAACCTGCTCATCGTCGTCGCGACGGTTGTCGCCATGGAGGGGATCGCATGGGCCACGCATCGCTATGTCATGCATGGCTGGGGTTGGGGCTGGCACCGCTCCCACCATGAGCCGCACGATGGCGCCCTGGAGAAGAATGACCTTTACGCCCTCGTGGCAGCGGCCGTCAGCGTCACGTTCTTCGCGCTTGGCTCGGCGGGCGCCGGGGTCCTCTACTGGGTCGGTCTGGGCATGGCCATCTACGGCCTGTTCTACTTCATGCTGCACGACGGCCTGGTGCATCAGCGCTGGCCGTTCCGCTACATCCCGCATTCCGGCTACCTGAAGCGCCTCGTCCAGGCACACCGCTTGCATCATGCCGTGAAGGGCCGTGAGGGTTGCGTCTCCTTCGGGTTCCTTTATGCGCCGCCGGTGGCCCGCCTGCGGCAGGAGCTCAAGTCGAATGGAAGCCTCGGAAAGATCGAGGCAGAGCCGCAATGACGGGAGCCTCCCAAGCGCAGCAACCGCGATGGCAGCCGCCCGCCGCCCGCCGCGTCATCGGGCGCTGAACCGAACCACAGCCTGCGAGGTGTTTTGGCATCGGCGCAAGCGGACCCCGCCTGTCATTCCGGCCGGCGCTTACGTCTTCATCATTGCGCTGCTCTTGGCGGCGAAAGCGCTCGTCCTCGACGCCATGAGGCGTCCGCTGATCTGCCCATGCGGCGTGGTGCGCATCTGGCAGGGCGAAGCGCAGGCTGCGGACAGTTCGCAGCACCTCGCCGACTGGTATTCGGGGTCGCACGTCATCTTCGGCGTGCTTTTGTTCTGGCTGATGTGGCGGACCTCGCAGCACTGGCCGACCGGCTGGCTGTTCGTGGTCGCCGTGGCCTCCAGCGTGGTCTGGGAGGTGATCGAGAACACGCCCGCGATCGTCGCACATTTCAGCGAGACCGAACTCGGCCGGCACTATCTCGGCGACAGCATCGTCAATTCCATGGCCGACAGTTTCTTTGTTGTGGCAGGGTTCGCGCTTGCGCGTGCGCTGCCCGTGCCTGCGATGGTGGCGCTGGTCCTGGTGCTGGAGATTGCCGCCGCGGCAGCGATCCGCGACAGCTTCATTCTGACCACCCTGACCTTCTTCTACCGGGTCCCGGAGATCACCTCGTGGCAACGCGGTCCTTAGCGCTCAACGGCCTTGAAACGGCTTGACGCTGGCGCAACGCTCGGCTTTGTCGTGGGCCGCGGGTCGGGCACCTCCACCTTAACCAGGATTGACACAGCCATGACCGCCTTCCGGACCCTTGACGACTGCGGCGACCTCAAGGGCAGGCGCGTGCTTTTAAGGGTCGACCTCAACGTCCCAGTGCAGGACGGCGCGGTGACGGACGCCACGCGCATCGAGCGGGTCGCGCCGACGATCCGCGAGCTTTCGGAGCGCGGCGCCAAGGTTGCGCTGCTGGCGCATTTCGAGCGGCCGAAGGGGAAGCGCGTGCCGGAAATGTCGCTGGCCCCGATCGCGCCGTGGACCGCCGAGATCATCGGCCTGCCCATCGGGTTCGTGGAGGATTGTGTAGGCCCGGAAGCGGAGGACCACGTTGCCCGGCTGGGCGATGGCGCTGTCGTGCTGCTCGAAAACACCCGCTTCCATCCCGGCGAGGAGAACAACGATCCGGACTTCGCCGCGGCGCTGGCCCGCGTTGGCGATATCTACGTGAACGACGCCTTCTCCGCCGCGCATCGCGCCCATGCTTCCACGGAGGGCATTGCCCGCCTGCTGCCCGCCTATGCCGGCCGCGCCATGCAGGAGGAACTCGAGGCGCTCGAAAAGGCCCTGTCCAACCCGAAGCACCCCGTGCTCGCGGTGGTCGGCGGCGCAAAGGTGTCTTCCAAGATCGAGCTGCTGGCCAACCTGCTTAGCAAGGTCGACGCGCTGGTGATCGGCGGCGGCATGGCCAACACCTTTCTGGCGGCCAAGGGCGTCGAGGTCGGACGCTCGCTGAACGAGCCGGACCTGGCTGCCACCGCCCGGCAGATTATGACCCAGGCCGCCGAACGGGGCACGGCCATCATCCTGCCGTCCGACGTCGTCGTCGCAGAAGCCTTCGAGGCCAATTCGCGTCACGAGACGGTGACGCTGGATCGTGTTCCCGCCGACATGATGATCCTCGACGCCGGGCCTGCCACGGTACAGATCGTCAACGCCTGGATCGACCAGGCGAGGACGCTGGTGTGGAACGGCCCGCTCGGCGCTTTCGAGAAGGAGCCGTTCGACCGCGCCACGGTGGCCGCCGCGCGCCACGCGGCGCAGCGCACGCGAGACGGCAAGCTGCTGTCCGTTGCCGGCGGCGGCGACACGGTCGCGGCGCTGAACCATGCCGGCGCCGCTGCGGACTTCAGCTATGTGTCGACGGCGGGCGGCGCCTTCCTGGAATGGCTGGAAGGCAAGCCGCTGCCGGGGGTAGAAGCGTTAAGGATCGGGCGCCAGGCCGGACTCTGAGATCGAACAGGAGGAAACAGCATGAGCGAGCGCATCGAGGATATCGCGATCCGCATGGTGGCCGAGGGCAAGGGCATCCTGGCTGCGGATGAAAGCACGGGCACTATCAAGAAGCGTTTCGATTCCATCGGTGTGGAGAACACCGAGGAGAACCGCCGCGATTACCGCGAGATGCTGTTTTCAGCCGAGGAGGCGATGCGCAACTACGTCTCCGGCGTCATCCTCTACGACGAGACGCTGCGGCAGAAGGCAAAGGACGGCCGGCCGCTGGTCGAGTTGATCAAGGCGGCCGGCGCCGTTCCGGGCATCAAGGTCGACGCCGGCGCGCAGCCGCTGCCCTTCTCGCCGGGCGAAACGATCACCGAGGGCCTGGACGGGCTGCGCGGGCGGCTGAAGGAGTATCACGGGCTGGGCGCGCGCTTCGCCAAGTGGCGCGGCGTGATCTCCATCGGCGACGGCCGGCCGAGCTGGAACTGCGTCCACGCCAATGCCCATGCGTTGGCGCGCTATGCGGCGCTTTGCCAGGAAGCCGACATCGTGCCTATCGTCGAGCCGGAGATCCTGATGGACGGCCCGGGCGCGGAGCACGATATCGACCGCTGCTATGAGGTGACCGTCTGGACCCTGCAAACCGTCTTCCATGAGTTGTCGATCGCCAAGGTCCGGCTCGAAGGCATCGTCTTGAAGCCAAACATGGTCGTTCCCGGCCAGGGCTCGACCAAGCGGGCGAGCGTCGAGGAGGTCGCGGAGAAGACGGTGAAGGCGCTGAAGGCGACCGTGCCGCCGGCCGTGCCGGGCATAGCCTTCCTGTCCGGCGGCCAGTCCGACGAGGAAGCCACGGCGCACCTGTCGGCGATGAACGCCATGTACGACCTGCCCTGGACGCTCACCTTCTCCTATGGCCGTGCCCTGCAGGCGGCGGCGCTGAAGGCGTGGAGCGGCAAGGCGGAGAACGTCAAGGCTGGCCAGACAGCCTTCGCCCATCGCGCGAAGATGAACGGCATGGCGGCGACCGGCGGCTGGAAGGCGGACCTGGAAAAACAGGCCGCCTGACCGTCAGGGGTCAATAAGCGAGCTTGCTGGAGTGCCGGCCGGGAAGAGGCTAACGAGAAACAAGGAGCCAATCCCGACCGGCCACTCTCCGGAGCCGGAATAAGCTGCCGGCCCGTGGAGCTGCAAGGATGATCCTCGCAGCAGGCCCGATTGCCAATTGTATAGTGAACGCGTGGTTAACAGCCGCAGCTGCTGGCTAGGGAACAGCCACTCTTCTCTGAGGGCTCGCACGCTTGGAAAATGGAGCGAGGAGTTGGGGTCGAACCAACGTTTCCGGGGTGGTGCCCCGGCGCTCTGCCGTTGAGCTATCCTCGCTTGGAGGCCCGACCGTGGATTCGAACCACGGCTTTGCAGCGTTGCACCGCTGCCAGGTAAATCCCCTCCCCCATCGGGCCATGCGCGACCCTAGCCAAAGCAGGCCCAGGCGCAACGTCAGGCTTGCCGGGTGGTAAACGCATAGGCTCGAATTGTCGGGATGAAGGAAGCCGCCTCGGGGAATTGATCCGCGCCGAGGCGACTTCAGACGCCTATTACCCGAGGCTCTCCCAAACACCGGGCCGGCAGTCGTGTATCCCGCCGTCCAGCAAGCTCGCGGCCGAGACGCCGAGCCAACGTGTGTCGGCCATCCGACGTTCCGGCATCGCGCAAAAAAACGCCGCCTCAGCGGAGGGAGAAGGCTGAGGCGGCAGGCTCCCCTGCCGGGATGCTCGGGAGGAAGAATCGCGGGGGAGCTTGAGCGTGAACGCCCATCCTCCTTACCCGTTCCTATGTCGGATAGGTGCCGGAAGCGCCCGCGCCGTCTCGCTTCAAAGTGTCGGAAATGAAGGAAACCCGAATCCTTTGGGCTTACGCCATCAAAGCATCCGGTCCTCACGCCAAAGATCCTCGACCTCGTGGGGCGCAAAGACCTGAGCCCCACTGCGCAGCCAGGGATGGCCGGTGCGCGGCGTGCCGTTCACGACGGCGTCCAGCGCCTCGCGCAGGCTCGCAAATGCCACCGCGCCCGACCAGCTTGGCGGGGGAACTGCCTCGTCGCGATGCCAGATCACTTCTGCCGGCGCGTTGAAATCATGAGCCATGACCTGCCTTTCCGGCCGCCTCTCAGGATCTACCGCGTTCCGCAGGGTGACGCGAGATCAATACTCCGCCGCGACGGTGATCGAGTCCATCCGGGTCAGGATGGAGGTCGCGCCGAAGCGGCTCTCCAGGACGAGGCTCGGTCCCGATTCGATCTCGTAGGCGGTATCGATACACTCGGCGGCGACATCCACCTCAAATGGTCCGATGCAGCCGCTTGGCAGCTTGTCGCCCTTCGCGGCCAGCACCGTCTCGAATGCTGGGGCGGGCGGCATCGCGGCAGCGACCGCGAAGGCATCGTCGACGCGCGAGCCGGCGTAGCCGCCGACGCCGCTGGTGACCAGGAGCGGATCGGCCGAGGCGGTGCGCGTCGTCTCGACAACGGCGATGCCTCCGGCAACGATCAGCGCGACCGCCGCCAGCACCTTGCATGTTTGCTTGTCCACGGACGCCCCCAAGGCTTGTTCTCTGTTGAGCCGACTTCTAGGCGGCGCGCGCTTCAGCCCAATTACGCGGCAGCGGGGATTTGGTTTCGTGCGGGGCGAATTGTTTCTTGGCCGTGGCCGCCGGGGCACGAGGAGAGGCGACATGTTTCTGCCGCGCCGCACGCGTACCTTGTCGTCATGATCAAGGCACTTGCCCCGGCGTTCGCCGCACTCTTAGTTCTGTTCGGCCCCTCATTCGCCCAGACCGCGGACGAGCCGGCCGCCTCGCCCGAGCTTTCCGCCGTGCTGGAGAGTGCGGCCGAGCTGAGCCCACTCAAGGCTGTCGTCGTCGCCCGGGACGGCCGGGTCGTGGCCAAGCGCGGCTACAACGGGAGCACGGCTTCGACGCCGACCAACATCAAGTCGGCCTCCAAAGTCGTCGTCTCCGCGCTGGTCGGGATCGCCATCGAGAAAGGGATCCTTGAGGGCGTCGAGCAGACGATCGCGCCAATTCTCACGGATGCCATGCCGTCGGATCCGGACCCGCGCCTGGAGCGGGTCACGATTGGCAACCTGCTGTCCATGCAGGCGGGCCTGGAGCGGACATCGGGTCCGAACTACGGCCGCTGGATTTCCAGCCAGAACTGGGTCAGGGCGGCGCTTTCGCAGCCCTTCGTCGATGAGCCCGGCGGGGAGATGCTCTACTCGACAGGCTCGACGCACCTGCTGTCCGCCATCCTGACGCAGGCCAGCGGCCGCTCCACGCTGCAGCTCGCCCGCGACTGGCTCGGCGGGGTCGAGAACTTCGCGATCACTGCCTGGGAGCGTGACCCGCAGGGGATCTACCTTGGCGGCAACCAGATGGCGATGAGCGCGCGGTCGCTGTTAGCCTTTGGCGAGGTCTACCGGAACGGTGGAAAGACCGCCGACGGACAGCAGGTGATTGCGCCCAACTGGATCGAGCAATCCTGGCGACCGCGTACCAACTCGCGTTACACGGGAGACGGCTACGGCTATGGCTGGTTCCTGCGCGAGATCGGCGGCCACGACGTCCGTTATGCCTGGGGCTATGGCGGGCAGATGCTCTACATTGTACCCGGTCTCGGATTGACGGTGGCCATGACATCGGACGAGAGCAGCCCCGCCGCGCGGACCGGGCACCGCGACGATCTCCACCGGTTGCTCGGTGACATCATCGGAGCCGTGTCAGGCGGCGCCACGTAGGCGGCCGAAGCTCCCCCAATCGTGATCGCTGGCGCTGACCTTGGAAGGCGCCGGCCGGGAACTTGATACGGCTGGCTTCATTGAGCGCCCGAGGGCAGTGCCGGGCCGGAGTGCGCCGATCGACGGCCGGCAGCTACGGTTCCCCTGCAATGCAGAAGCCAGTGCCCGCCAGTGCAAATCCAGGAGAATCCGATGTTGATGGACCGACGCTCGTTTGTGAAAGCCGGAATGGTTGGAGCGGTTGCGCTTGCCGGAGGACGCGGGCTCGTCGGCTCGGCCTTGGCGCAGGAAGGGCAGAATACGATGTCCACGCAGGGCGGTGAGCTCATCATCCACCCGGTCAGTCACGCATCACTGGTGCTCGAAGCCCAAGGCACGGTGATCTATGTCGATCCGGTTGGCGGCGCGTCGGCCTATGAGAGCTTTGCCCGCCCCAACCTGATCCTGGTCACCCACGAGCACGAAGATCATTTCGACGCGCAGACCCTTCAGGGCCTGGCGAGCGAAACAACCAAGCTGGTCACCAACCCGGCGGTGTTCGGAATGTTGCCCGAACAGCTGCGGGGCGGCGCGTCACAGCTTGCCAACGGCGAACGGAGCGAGGTGGCAGGGTTCGCGATCGAAGCCATTCCGGCCTACAACATCACCGAGGACCGACTGAAATACCACCCGAAGGGGCGCGACAACGGCTACATCCTCGGGCTGCAGGGCGCCCGCGTCTACATCGCGGGAGACACGGAAGACATCCCCGAAATGCGCGGATTGGAAGGCATCGACCTCGCCTTCGTGCCGATGAACCTGCCGTATACGATGACGGTCGAGCAGGCGGCCAGCGCCGTCACCGAGTTCGCCCCCAAGGTGGTCTACCCCTACCATTATCGCGACAGCGACGTGGAGCAGTTCAAGTCCTTGGTGGAGCAGGGCGGCAAGGAAATCGAAGTGCGCCTCGCCAAGTGGTACTAACTCAGCGCACGGCCCGAACTTGATCACTGGGCGGCTAAAAAGCCACTGAGGTTGCCCGCAGCCGCAAGCCCAAGGGCGCGCGGCTGCGGTTGTTGTGAGACGCGGGTTGGCGATCCGCTGATTACAGCGGGGCCGGCGCGGGCTCCGCGCCGGGAGCGGCCTGCGGGGCAGTGTTGCCGCCGGGCTGCGCCGGCGCCTGCTGCGGCTGGCCGCGCCGATTGCCGCGGCGGTCATCCCGGCTCAGCTGGCCGTCGCCGTTGCGGTCCATCCGCTCGACCATCCCGGCGAAGCGCTGGTTGAATTCCTCCGCCGTCACCTGCCCGTTGCCGTCGTTGTCGTGCGCCTGGAAGGCGTCGACCATGCGCTCGCGCATCTGGTCGAGCCAGAGCGCCTGGTATTCGTCGACCGACAGGGTGCCATCCCGATTGGCGTCGAACTGGGTGATCTGTCCCTGCCGGAACTGGTCGATCTCCGCCTGCGTCACCGCGCCGTCGCCGTTGGCGTCGAAGGTTTGCATCTGACGCATCATGTTGCCGCGATCGCGCCGGCCTCCCATGCGGCCGCCGTCGTGGTGTCCACCCCGGCGTCCTTGACGGCCGAAGCGCTCTTCGCCGCGACCGTTGCGGCCGTCGCGCCAGCCGTGGTCGTGGCCGTCACCCGAGCGGGCCTGCTGCACGGCGCCAGCGGGAGCGGGCTCCTCCTGGGCCTGGCCGGCCGTGGCCGCAAGCGCGCCCAGCGTCAGGGCAAGTGCGGAAACCGCCGCGGAAACCGTCAATGTCTTCCTCATCGGTGCCTCTCTCATTGGCAATTGCGAAGGGCCTGAGATAGGCGACGGCGGTCGCAGAAGTGTCCCGGGTAGGCCACGCAAGTGTCTTCGTTTGTGGCAGCCGGGTCGTTTGCGACAAAGGGCTACAATTTTCTCGGCCTTAGGGCGGCGAGCCCGCGTATTCTCCCGTCGAGCAGAGCCCGAAAGCAATGGACGCACCGCCTCACATCCTTGTGGTCGACGATCAGCGCGACATCCGCGAGCCGCTCGGCCGTTACCTGGATAAGCAGGGCATGCGCGTCTCGCTCGCCGCCAGCGCCGCGGACGCGCGCGAGCTGCTGAAGCGCACCGCCGTCGACCTCGTGATCCTCGACGTCATGATGCCGGGCGAGGACGGGCTGTCGCTATGCCGCCACCTGCGCGAAACGGTGAACATGCCGGTCATCCTGCTCACGGCCATGGCGGAAGACGCCGACCGCATCGTGGGACTGGAGGTCGGCGCCGACGATTACGTGGTGAAGCCGTTCAACCCGCGCGAATTGCTGGCGCGCGTCAAAGCCGTTTTGCGACGGGCAACGAGCCTGCCGCAGGCCAAGCAGGCGAGCTCGGATCAGCGGCTCCTGTTCGACGGCTGGGCGTTCGATCTCGGCAGGCGTGAGATCGTCGGCCCGGACAGCGTTGCCGTGCCGCTGTCCACGGCGGAGTTCCGCCTGCTTTCCGCGCTGGTGCAGCGGCCGCGGATGGTGCTGACCCGCGACCAGCTGCTCGACCTGACCAGCGGCAGGGAAGCACAGCCCTTCGACCGGTCGATCGACAACCAGATCAGCCGGCTCAGGAAGAAGCTCGAAGCCGACCCCAAGAACCCGACCATCATCAAGACGGTGTGGGGCGGCGGCTACGTCTTTTCCGCCGACGTCAGGGCGGCCGAGTGAAGCGGCTCGTCCCCCGAAGCCTTGGCGGCCAGCTTTCCGGGCTGCTGATCGTCGCCCTCCTCGCTGCGCACCTTGTCAGCTTGCTGCTCTTCTCCGGCGAGCGCAGCCAGGCAGTGGGGGCGGCCGTCAGGTTCGGCGTCGTTGAGCGCGTGGCAGCGCTGGTCGAGGTCCTCGACGAGGCTTCGCCGGAGCTCGGCAATCGCCTGGCGGCGGCCCTGAGTTCGCGCCGGACCCGCCTGGCCATCGCCTCGCAAAGCGCGCTGCCGCCTACCGGGATGAGCCCGGCAGAGGCGAGGTTCGCCGCCGAGTTGGCGCAGGAACTGTCGCTGCAGGGCGTCCAGCCACTCGTGCGTTTCCACGAAACCGCGGCGCGAGATGAAAGCCCGCGGCGGGACAACGGCCCACAGCGACGGCGCCGGAGGGCCCTGACGGATGTAACTATCGCCATTCCGCTGGGCGAAGGCCGGTGGCTGAACGCCTCCTCGACCTTCCGCACTCCAGCGATCGGCTGGTCCTGGCCCTGGCTGGCGTCGCTGGCCGCAAGTGCTGCGGCGACCCTCGCCGTCGTCGCGCTGCTGGTGCGCCGGATCACCGGGCCGATCCGTGCGCTCGCCACGGCGGCCGAGAAGGTCGGACGCGGCGAGGCGATCGAAGCCGTTGCGGCGCGCGGGCCGGCGGAGATCCGCACCACCGTCGAGGCCTTCAACGCCATGCAGGAGCGCTTGTCGCGCTTCGTCCGCGACCGCACCCGCATGGTGGCCGCCATCAGCCATGACCTGCGGACGCCCATCACGTCCCTGCGGCTGCGGGCGGAGTTCATCGAGGACGACGAGCTCAAGCGCGATATCGTGCGCACGCTCGACGAAATGCAGGCCTTGGCCAACGCCACGCTGGCCTTCGCCCGCGACGAAGGCGGCGGCGAGGAGACCCGCAGCATCGATCTGGCGGCGCTCGTCGAGGGCATCGTGGAGGATCATGTCGGGCTTGGCCACGACGTCGCCTATACCGGGCCCGAGCGGCTGGTCTGGCGCTGCCGGCCGGTCAGCTTGAAGCGGGCCATCGCCAATCTGGTGGAGAATGCCGTGCGCTATGCCGGGTCGGCGCAGGTTCGCGTGGCGCAGGCGGATGGCGAAGCCATGATCACGGTCGAAGACAAAGGGCCGGGCATCCCGCCCGAGCGCCTGGAGGATGTTTTCGAGCCGTTCGTCCGGCTTGAGACCTCGCGCAGCCGGGAGACCGGCGGCGTCGGCCTGGGTCTGGCCATCGCGCGTTCCATCGTGCGCGCCCATGGCGGGGAACTGACCGTCGCCAACCGGAGCGGCGGTGGCCTTACGGCAAACGTCAGTCTGCCCTGACCCGGTTTGCCGCCCGAAAGGACGTTCCCTACTCGGCGGCCACGGTGTAGGGCCGGTGGCCGCCGGCGGCGGCCGAAGTGGTGTTGGTGTGGACCGCATCGGCGAGTTCGGTCTGCAGGCGGTCGGCTTCCGTCGAACGGGCTTTGCCGAAGCGGGCGAGCAGCAGGAACGCGACCGGTGTCACGAACAGGGTAATGAAGGTGGCGAGCCCAAGGCCGCCCACGACAATCCAGCCCAGCGCTTGCCGCGCTTCCGCGCCCGGACCGCCGGAGATCACCAGCGGAATGCCGCCGACCACGGTGGCGACCATGGTCATCACCACCGGCCGCAGGCGGATGCGGCAGGCTTCGCGGATGGCGTCGTGGACGCGGAAACCCTCCTCGCGCAGCTGGTTCGCGAATTCGACGATAAGGATGCCGTTCTTCGCCATGATGCCGACCAGCATGACCAGCCCGATCTGGCTGTAGATGTTGAGCGAGCCGCCGGAGAAGGCGATGGCGAACACCGCCGCTGCCAGCCCGAACGGCACGGTGAACATGATGATCACCGCCGACAGGAAGCTCTCGAACTGGGCGGCCAGCACCAGCAGCACGATCAGGAGCGCGAAGCCGAAGGTGATCGCCACACCGCTCGCGGTTTCGTTAAGCGCCGCTGCCTCGCCCATGAACTGGATGCCCATGCCAGGCGCCAGCACCGAAGGCGCCAGCGCCTGCAGTTGTTCCATCGCCTGGCGCAGGTCGATTCCCTTGGCGAGCGATGCGGTGAGCGGCACCGCCCGGTTCTGCCCCTCGCGCGGCAATTCCGGCGCCACCGCCCGCTCGCTCAGCGTGACGAAGGAAGAGAGCGGCACCATGCGCCCCTCCTCCGCGCGGACATAGATTCTCTCCAGGTCGGTAGGGTCATCGACGGTGCCGTCCGGAGCCTGGGCGCGCACCGGGATTGCGTCGCCCTCGATGTAGAATTCGCCCATTTCGCGGCCGTCCAGCAGCGTCGCCAGGGTGGTGCCGAGCGTTTCCACCGGCACGCCGAGGTCGGCCGCCCGCTCGCGATCGATCGCTACCGTCAGCTCCGGCTGCGTCGTATTGTAGTTGAGCCGCACCGTGTCGAAGACCGGCCGCTCCTCCATGGCAGTGCGCAGCTTCTCCGCCGTGTCGGCCAGCGTGTTGTAGTCCGGGCCGGTGATGGCGAATTGCAGCCCCTGGCCGCCGCCGCGGATGCCCAGGCTGTTGGGGGTGCGCGCCGTCACCTGGACGCCAGGGATCCCCTGCAGCTTGCGGTTCAGCTCCGCTGCGATCTCACTCGCCGTCCGGTTGCGCTCCTCCCACGGCCTGAGCGTCACCATGACGAAGCCGGAGGTGGCGTTGTTCATGCCGGCGACGACGAAGATGTTGGTTGCCAGCCCGCTGTCGACCAGCGGCAGGGCGGCTGCCTCCACTTCGCGCATCCGCGCGTCCAGATACTCGACGCTTACTCCCTGCGGCGCATTTACCGAGATCGGGATGACACCGCGATCCTCCGTCGGGGTGAGCTGCTCGGGCAAAGTCGTGTAGACGAGCGCGGCGGCGCCGCCGAAGGCGAAAGCGAGCGCCAGTACCACCATCGGCGCGGCCAGCGCCGCGTCGAGCAACCGGTGGTAGAGCCGCTCGCCGCGCGAGCCGACCGCCTCGATGCCTCGCAGGATCGGATTGCGCGTCGGCGGCACCGGGCCGGCATGGTCCTTGAGGATGCGCGACGCCATCATCGGGGTCAGCGTCAGCGCCACGATCATCGAGAGCCCGACGGAAAACGCCATCACGTAGCCAAACTCGGCGAACAGGCGGCCCGCCTGGCCGGGGAAGAACGAGATCGGGATGAACACAGCGGCGAGCGTCGCCGTGGTCGACAGGACGGCGAAGAATACCTGTCGGGCCCCGAGCACCGCGGCAGCGCGCGGCCCCATGCCGAGCGCCCGATGCCGCTCGATGTTCTCCAGGACCACGATGGCGTCGTCGACCACCAAACCGGTGGCCAGCACGATGGCGAGCAGCGTCAGGATGTTAAGCGAGAAGCCGGCCAGGTAGATCAGAGCCAGCGCGCCGATCAGCGCGATCGGTACCGTGATCGCCGGGATGATCGTGGCGCGGATGTTGCGCAGGAACAGGAAGATCACGGCGATGACGATCAGCGTCGCCTCGACCAACGTGTGCAGGACCTTCTCCAGCGCGCCGCCGATAAAGGTCGCCTCGTTGGAGGTGATGCGGATCGACACTCCTTCCGGCAGCGACTGGCTCAGGTCAGCCACCGCCTGCTCGACCCCGGCTGAGATGTCGAGCGTGTTGGATTCCGCCTGCCGCACGATGCCCAGCCCGATCCCGGTCTCGCCGTTGATGCGGATGGCGCTCACCGTCTCGGCCGGGCCGAAGATCACGTCCGCCACGTCGCCCACCCGGGTCGAGCGGTTGATGCGGATCGCCTCCACCTCCTCGCCGCTCCGGACGCTCGCGTCGGCACGCACCAGCAGAGACTGGTTATTGCCCGACAGGCTTCCGGCTGGCGAGTCGAGCGCCACGGTCTGCAGAGCCGCCTGCAGGTCGGCGACCGTGAGGCCGCGCGCGGCAAGCGCGTTGGGGTCGACCAGGACGCGCACCAGCGGCTGGCGGTTGCCGTTGACCGTCACGTCCGCCACGCCCTCGATGGCGGCGAGCCGATCGACGACGTTGTCCTCCACCAGCCGGGTCAGCTCCTCGATCGGCAGGTCGCGGGCGGTAACCGCAAGCCGGATGATGGCGTCGGAACCCTCGGCGGCCTTGACGATGGAAACGTCGTCCACGTCCTCCGGCAATTGCCGCTCGACATTGGCCACCGCGTCGCGGAGGTCGCTGGCGGCAATGTTGAGGTCGGCCGTTTCGGCGAACTCAACGACCACGCGGCTGGAGCCGGAGCGGCTGGTCGAGGAGATCGCCTTGACCCCGGGCACGCGCGATGCGGCGCCTTCGAGGACGTTGGTGACCTGCTCGTCGATCGTTTCCGGCGTTGCGCCCTCGTAGCTGGCGCGGATCGTGATCACCGGGCTGTCGATCTCCGGCATTTCCCGGATCTCGACCCCCTGCACGGCGGCAAGCCCGGCCACCACGATCAGCAGGTTGAAGACGATCGTCAGCACCGGGCGGCGAACGCACAGTGCGGAAATCCCCTTGCCGGCCTCGGCAATCAGGGTGCGGGCGTCCTCCAGCCGCGGCGCCACGCTCAGCTCCTCGCCCGGCCGGCGACGGCCGGGTCCGCCGCCTCGGCCTCGCCGGCGCTTCCGCGCAAGGCCCGGGGAGGCTCGGCACCTGGCGCGGCAACTTCAGCCACCTCGGCGCCGTCCCGCAGCCGCTGGATGCCTTCCACGACCACCCGGTCGCCCGGCGCCAGTTCGCCTTCCACCAGAACCAGGCCGGTCTGGCGGCGCAGGATGGTGACCGCGGCGCGCTTAGCCGCTCCGTCCACCACCTTCCAGACATAGGAGCCGCGCCGGTCCCACTGCACGGACAGGGTCGGCACAGCCAGCCGCTCGCCGGCATCGAAGCGCAGCGTGACCTCCACGGCCATGCCCGGCTTCAGCGCAGCGTCGTCGTTGGCCAGCTCCGCCTCCAAGCGCAGAGTACGGGTCGTCGCGTCGATCCGGTTATCGATCGCCGTGATTTTACCGGCCAGCCGGGCGCCGGGCACGCCCTGCGCGCTTGCCTCGATGGCCTGCCCCGCGGCGATGCGGCCGGCAAACCGCTCCGGCACCTCAAAGCCGACCTTCAGCGGCGTCGCGTCCTCCAAGGTCGTGATTTCGGTTGAACTAGTCACCAGATCACCGGTCGACACCTCCGTCAGGCCGACGGTGCCGGCGAAGGGCGCCTCGATGCGCTGCCGCGCCAGCGCCACTTCCGCCGCGCGCAGCTCGATCTCCGCGAGCTGGGCGGCTGCTTTCGCTTCTGACAGGGCAACCGCTGTGATGGTCTTTGACTTGGCCAGCGCCTGCGAGCGCTCAAGCGCCTCTTGCGCCTGCTCCAGCGTAACCCGCGCCCGCTCCGCCGCGACAGCCTGCTCGTCATCCTTCAGCCGAACCAGCACGGCGCCGGCCTGGACCGCCTCTCCCGGCTCGAAGGAGACGTCGGCCACGATCCCCGACACCTCCGGAAACAAGGTCACCGATTGCGCCGCCGCCGCCGTTCCCAGCGCCGTCACCGCTTCGCCCTCCGCGTCCGTACCGACGGCCGCGGTGATCACATTTGTGGCACCGCCCGCCCCCGGCATCCCCGGAACGCGCGCCGCACGACCGCCGCCCCTGCCCGCGCCAGCCGCGCCAGGAGCGCCTCCCTCTGCCGCCGGACCCTCGGCAAAGCCCAAGACTGCGGGATCGCGCAGGAGGTACCAGCCGCCCCCGGCCACAACGGCCAGAACAAGACAAACCAGAATTTGCTTCCAAACCGGCATCCAGGACTCATCCTTGTGCGGCACGCGGCCGGCTCAGCCGCTGCCTGAGCCCGGGCTATATAGGTGCGATCAGTCGCAGAACTTTGCCCGAAGGCGCAAAAGCTGTCCCAAAATGTCACAAGACAACTCAGGGTGACACAGATTTATACATTTGGTGGCCGTCCCGGCGCTTCCATTCCGGGCAGGCCGCTCCTCGCCATTTTGTCCCTCGCAGTGCCGCGGCGTTCATCGGGGCGAAACGTCGTCCGGGTCGGGGGTTGCCTGCGGAGGCCGGAGCGGCTCGGGGACATTGCGCAGGTTGACGCGGATGCGAGTCCAGGTCGAGGAGCGTCCTCGCATCGCATCGACCAGCACATCGTCCAGCGCCAGATGCCTGACCGCCTCGGCGTGGCGCTCCTTCCAGCGCTGCAGGCCGGCGAGCGCCGCCTCCTTGTCAGGAGAATTGGCGACGACCACCAACGGCATCCTCACCCGCGGCTTCCTGGCGGCCGCCTTGGCTCGGGACGGCGCGACGCGCGGCGCCTCCCCCTCCGCCTTGCGGAAGTGCGGCGGCCAGGGTGCGTCGCCCAGACCCTCCGCCTCATCGCGCGCGGCAAGCTCCAGCAGTCCCTCCAGCGAGCCCACTGCTCCGTCGATCTCGGCATGCGGATCGCCGATCGCGGCGAAATGGTCCGGCACGGTCAGCAGGGTGAAGTCCGCCGGATCACAGCCTGGCACCTCGTCCCATGTGAGCGGGGCGGACACCCGCGCATCCGGCAGCGGCCGCACCGAATAGGCCGAGCAGGTGGTCCGGTCCTTGGCATTCTGGTTGTAGTCGAGGAACACGCCGCGGCGCTCCTCCTTCCACCACTTGGAGGTGGCGATGCCCGGCATTCGGCGTTCGATCTCGCGCGACAGGGCCAGCGCCGCCCGCCGCACGTCATCGAAGCTCCACTGCGGCCGGATGCGCACGTTGATGTGCATGCCGCGCGAGCCGCTGGTCTTGGGCCAGCCCTGCAGGCCCACCTCGTCTAGCAGCGCTTTGACTTCCAGCGCCACCCGCCGGATATCCGCCCAGGCGACGCCGGGTGTCGGGTCGAGGTCGACGCGCAGCTCATCGGGATGGTCCAGGTCGCCGGAGCGGACCGGATGCGGGTGCAGTTCGATGCAGCCGAGATTGATCGCCCAGGCGAGCCCGGCGGCATCGTCCAGCACGACCTCCTCCGCGGTGCGGCCGGAGGGAAAGGAAAGGGTCACCGTTCGCAACCATTCGGGACGCCCCTCCGGCGCGCGCTTCTGGTAGAACGGCGGAGCGTCGGCGCCATTGACGAAGCGCTTCAGGACGAAGGGGCGGTCGCGGACGCCGCGCAGCGCGCCGGGCGCGACCGACTGGTAGTATTGCACCAACTGAAGTTTCGTAACCTTCACGCCCTTGGAGAAGTAGAGTTTTTCGGGGTTGCTGATGCGCACGTCGCGGCCGTCGATCGACAGCACCGCCGCTTCGGGTTCTTTCGCCATCAAAAACTCCGCCAAGGTTTGGCTCGGCCCTCCTAGCACCGATGCCGGTCAGCCGACATTGCCAAGCATCGGCAACCGCATCGATTGCGCCCGATCCCGCTCAGGGCCACAATCCTCCATGCGGCACACCGCCCGCGATGGAGGACGTGATGAAAGAGATCGCATGTGGTGACGTGGTCCCGGGATGTGATTTCGTCGCCAGGGCCGAAACCGAAGCCGAATTGCTGCGCAAGGTGTCAGCGCACGCCAGGGAAGTGCACGGCATCGAGCAGATCACTTCCACTTTGCTGGAGCAGGTCCGATCCAGGATCACGGACAAATAGGCCAGGTGAAGTAGCTCCGGCACGAGGCGGAATTACCCGAGCGGGCCACCGGTAGCAGGGCCGCTGCACTGCTCATGAACGGGTGCATGGCATGCGATCTGCGGGTTAAAGGGTGCAAGCAGCAACCCAGCCGCATCCCATGCGCCTGGTGCCGCAACAGAGCAGAATTCCAGAATGACGGTATCAACGACCTTCGCGCGTCTCGCACGACAACTGCTCAATCGGGGCAGTTCTGGTGATTTCGCCGTCCCCGAAACAACGCGGGAAGCTCCAGGGTATGTCTATTACCAAATGGCCGGCAAGAAGCGGAAGGCCCATGGAACCTGGTATCGCGGCGAGACAACTAACTTCCATCCGATGCGCGCGAGTCTCGCAGAACCTGATGCTGTGCTGAAATACGTTGGCCACGGATGGTTCCCGGCCCAGCCGTTCATCACCAAGAACCACTACATCACCGCGTTTGGCAGCTGCTTTGCGGCCGAAGTGACCAAGTTCCTGGTGGCCGAAGGCTATTCCGTTTTCGGCAAGGACCTTACGCTGAATGCTCACGTAGTCCGGTCGGGCGAAGGCATCACGAGCAGCGCGGCTCTTCGCCAGCAGTTCGAATGGGCCTTCTGCAATCAGGCACCAATCAATCCTGTCTGGTACGAGAAGGACGGCACTGCAGCAGCCGCGACGGGCCCGATCCGGGACGCCACCCGTCAGATCTTCGATGCAACGGACGTTTTCATCTTCACGCTGGGCCTATCGGAGGTCTGGTACGACAAACTCACAGACGAAGTTTTCTGGAGGGCAGTTCCCAGTCAGGTGTATGATCCGGAGCGGCATGGGTTCCGGGTGCTTGGCACCGACGAGAACCGCGCCAACCTGAAACGCGTCTACGAGTTGATCCGCCTTCATCGCCCTGAGGCAAGCATCATTTTCACGCTCTCTCCGGTCCCGCTCGCCGCCACATTCCGCCCGGTTTCCTGCATCACGGCGAACTCCGTTTCCAAGGCTTCTCTGCGGGTGGCGATCGACGAGCTCATGCGCGAGAATGAGGCGGATGCCGGTCTCCACTACTTTCCGTCCTATGAAATCGTGAAAGATTTTCTGGAAAGCCCTGTGGAGGACGATCTTCGCCACCCGACGCGAAAGACCGTGGATTTCATCATGAGAACGTTCCAGCGATCCTTTCTCATGTGAGGGCTGCCCTTCGCCGTCCCTCAGAGGCGGCCGGCCATGAACTCGCGGACCACGGCTCGCGACGGCTGCTTTTGCAAGGCGGCCACGAACGCGGCCAGGCGGTGCTTGACGGCCGTGTTCTCAGCGAGGTCGGTGCCGAAAATCGCCTCCAGCCGGAGAAAGCCGTCCACGAGCCTCTCCGGATCGCCGCCGGCCTCGCTTGCGAGAGAGCGGGTCGTTGCGCTGAACGGGTCCCTGACATCCAGCGCTTCCCCGCGCCAGTCGATGCCCGATGCATACTGGATCCAGCCCGCCACCCCGAGCAGCAGACCCTCGTAGCCGGTTCCGTGCCGCAGCGCGGCCCGCACCGGCTCCAGCAGCCGCTGCCGGATTTTCTGCGAGCCGTCGGTCGAGATCTGAAGCGTCTCATGCTGCAGGGCAGGGTTTCTCAACCGGCGGATTGTCGTGGCGATGTAATCGGAGAGATCGATGCCCGGCACGGCCGGCAGATGAAGCGCCACCTCGCGCTCGATTGTGCGCAGAGCGAACTCGGAGAAGACCTCCTCGGCCATTACCTCCGACATGAACCTGATGCCCGAAAGGACGCCGAGCTGGCACAGGTTGGACTGGATACCGTTCACCACCCGCATCTTCAGGATTTCGTAGGGAGCGACATCCGGCACGAACAGCGCGCCCGCCTGGTCCCACGCCGGCATCGGCCCTCCATGGCGATCCTCGATCACCCACATCCTGAAGGGTTCGCCCACCACAAGGCCGTAGTCATAGCACGCGGTCTCGGCGGCGAAACCGTGAATGTCATCGTCCCGCGTGGCCGGGACGATGCGATCGACCATCGTGCTCAGGAACGTTGCTTCGCGCGCGACGTGGTCATGCAGGGCCGGCTGGGCGGCGGCGAGCCCGAGCACGCTGCGGCCCAGTGTCGAACCATTGTCGGGGACGTTGTCGCAGCTGATGATGGCCGGCTGCGGCAGGTTGCGGGCGAATCGCAGCGCCAGGACCGCGAGAACAAAGCCCGGGGCCGATACGGGCGTGTCCGGATGGGCGATGTCGTGCACGACGTCGGGATGCGAGAGGTCCAGTTCCCCCGTGGCAGGGGTGTGGCAATATCCCTTCTCCGTGACCGTCAGGCTGATCACCCGGATCGCGGGATCGGCAGCAGCGGCAAGGGCTTTCGCCAGCGTCAGCCGATACGGATCATAGTCTGATCCAAGCACTGTCTGCGTGCGCACCAGCGACCCGACAAGCCGGCGGTCGCGCACCGGACCCTCGCGCAGTTCGCGGCAGTAAAGGCCGTTCTGGTCACCGAGGCTCGCCTGCAAGTCGGGCGGACGCAGGTTCACCCCGACAATTCCCCACGGCCCGAAACTCGCTTCAAGTGCATCGTCCGTGTATTCGGCCTGATGGCAGCGATGGAACGCCCCTGCCCCGATATGGACGATGCCCGGTTGCAGACGCGTGCGATCGTAGCCCGGCCGCCTTACCGCATCAGGCAGTCGCGCCGCCGTCTCTGGGCCGAGGCGCGGGATGCCCGCTTGCGTTGCTGCATGCCCTCCGCCGGGCGTCTCTGCCCAGCCCTGAGCTACAGAATGTTTGTCTGAAACTCGCAATTCGGCACCATGGCAACGCGGGCGGCTGGAACGTCAATCACCAAAGGGGCGGAACGGCAAGCGGTGCTCGTGCATCGGCTGGTCGGAGTTGATGGACAGGGCCGGGTGCCTGTATGCCGGACCCACGCTTCTGGGCTGCGAGCCTTTGATGAGGCCAATAGCATCCCGCGCCTCGCGACCCGCAAGGGCGTGCGGCGAAGAGCATGGAGGAAGACTTGAAGCTGGGCCTGCTCACCGCTCCTTTCCCTGACACCCCGCTGATCGAGGTCGCCGAATGGGCGGCTTCGGTCGGCCTGGAAGCGCTCGAAATCGCCTGCTGGCCGAAAACGTCCGGCGCCACGCGCCGGTATGCGGGCACCACGCATATCGATGTCGACAACACCTCGCCGTCACAGGCCACGGAGATCATGGCCGCGCTGGCCGACCGGAACATCTCGGTGTCCGCGCTGGGCTATTACCCCAACCCGCTGCATCCCGATCCCGGCCACCGCGAGACGGTCATTGCCCATCTGAAGAAGGTCATCGTGACGGCGGGCCAGATGGGCGTGCCCGTGGTCAACACCTTCTGCGGCGGCGATGCGGCCAAGCACGTCGACGCTAACTGGCAGGACGCTCTCAAGCTCTGGCCCGACATCCTCGCGATCGCGCGCGACAACGGCGTCAGGATCGCGTTCGAGAACTGCCCGATGATCTTCAGCTATGATGAGTGGCCGGGCGGGCATAACATCGCTTACTCCCCCTATATCTGGCGCCGCATCCTGGAGGCCTGGGGCGACACGGTCGGCGTCAACTACGATCCGTCGCACCTCGTGTGGCAGATGATCGACCAGGCCCGTTTCATCCGCGAGTTCGGCACGCACTTCCTGCATGTCCACGCCAAGGACGTGATGATCGACCGCGACGGCCTTTACGAACGCGGCACCTTCTCCGCCGGAATGGGATGGCAGATCCCGCGCATGCCGGGGCTGGGTGACGTGGACTGGGGCCAGTTCTTTTCAGCCCTCTACCGCGCCGGCTATGACGGGCCGATCATCATCGAGCATGAGGACCGAAAGTTCGAGGGCTCAGACGATCTCGTCAAGCGCGGGTTCCTGCTCGCGCGGGACGTGCTGCGGCCGTACGTAAAGTGACCTGGAGCATAACGCGCCGCGGGCCGAGCGGGACGGCTTCCTAGCGTCGCCGATCCAGTGCTAAACCATCTTTATCGAACTGACTGAAATTTGGAGGAAGCAAGAATGCGTCAGGCAAAACTATCGGCAGTGATGCCCGGTCTGGTAGCCGCGGCCCTGGGACTCGCTATCGCCGCACCGGCGCTCGCGCAGGACAAGTACACGATCGGCGTGTCCAACACCGTGCAGGGCAACGGCTGGCGTGAGGAAATGATCTGCGCCATCAAGGCCCAGGCGCTCGCCGCGGGCAACGTGGAATCGCTCAACATCGCGCACCGCAACACCGACGCCGCCGGGCAGCTGGAGGACATCCGCAACCTGATCGGCGCCGGCGTTGACGCCATCGTAGTCAATCCGGCTGACCCGTCCGGCGTCAATCCCGCGATCAAGGAAGCCACCGATGCCGGCATCGTCGTCGTCGCAGTCGACCAGGGCGTGACGGAGCCTTCCGCCTACGTCATCTCCAATAACCAGGAAGAATACGCCTATGTCGGCGCCAAGTGGCTGTTCGAGCAGCTCGGCGGCAAGGGCAACGTTGTGTACATGCGGGGGGCCGCTGGCGCTTCGGCTGACAGCGACCGCGACAAGGGCTTCAAGCGGGCGCTGGCCGAGCATCCGGACGTCAAGGTCGTCCACGAGGTCTTCACCGGCTGGCAGCAGGACCAGGGCAAACAACAGATCCTCGACTACATCGCCACCGGCGCTCCGTTCGACGGGATCTGGACTTCCGGCATCGACAACGTGATCGTCGACGCGCTGGTGGAGTCCGACGCGACCCTGGTGCCGGTCGTCGGAGCCGACAATGCCGGCTTCGTCGGCCAGCTGAATACGGTGGAAGGGCTGAAGGGCGCCGCCGTAACCAACCCCGGCTCGATCGGCGGCGCGGGTGTTGCGCTGGCGGTGAAAATTCTCGGCGGGGAGAAGCCGGCCGAACAGACCGTTCTGGTCAAGCCGGAACTCTGGGAGAACGTTTCGGAGGATGGCAAGGCCAAGCTGAAGGCGGCGGCCGATCCCTCGCTCGACCCGGAGTGGCCGGTCTCGATCTCGATCCCGGACTGGACCACCTACACCAAGGAACAGATCGTCGCCTGCAAGGGACCCGGCGAATAATCCGATCCAACTTCGGGCCGCCGGGAAGGCTTTGACCTACCCGGCGGCCCGCCCGCAATTCCGGCGTTCTTTCACCCAGTGACCGACCAAGCCCTTTTGGATGCGACGGGAGTCGCCAAGAACTATGGCGCGGTGGCGGCACTGCGGAATGCCTCGCTGTCGGTGCTTCCGGGCGAGGTCCACGCGTTGATGGGGGCCAACGGGGCGGGCAAGTCCACCCTGGTGAAAATCCTGACCGGGGCGGTGCGGCCGACCGCCGGCAATATCCTTATCCGCGGCCAGCGCCGCGACTTCCGCGCCCCGGCTGAGGCTCGTCGGGCCGGTTTGGTGCCGGTCTACCAGGAGCCCTCACTTATTCCCGACCTGGACGTGGGCGCCAATCTGCGCCTCACGGGCACGCCGGTCGAGCCGTTCATGGCCTGGGTGCGCGAGCTTGGCATCGCCGATCTCGACTTGCGCGAAACGGCGCGCCATATCCCGCTCGCCGTCCTGCGCGTCCTCGATCTCGCCCGCGCGCTTGCCGTCGAGCCGGATGTTCTGCTGCTGGACGAGATGACGGCGGCGCTGCCGGCCAACCTCGCCGAAAAGGTCCTCGACGTGGTGCGGCGGCAGAAGCTGACAGGACGGTCGGTCATCTTCATCTCGCACCGCTTCCTGGAGATCTCCGCCCTGTGCGACCGCGCCACGATCCTGCGCGACGGCGTCACGGTCGGCGTGGTGCCGATCGGGCCGGGGGTGGAGGAGCAGATCGTCGAGCTGATGCTCGGGGCGCCGGTCGAGAAGGCGCGACACCCTGTGGCCCGCGGCAGCGCGGCGGGCGAGACAAGCGGCGGCGAGGTACCGCGGCTCAGGGTCCGTAATCTGAAGGTCGGGACGAAGCTCCAGGACGTCTCCTTCGACCTGCCGCCCGGCGAGGTGCTCGGCGTTGCTGCGCTTGAAGGCCAGGGGCAGGACGAACTCTTCGCGGCCCTGTCCGGGTCGGAACGGCTGTCGGGCGGCACCATCGAGGTCAATGGCCGCGAGGCGCGGTTCGCCACCCCCGCCGACGCCATCCGCGCCGGCCTCGTTTATGTGCCCGGCGATCGCACGGAGGCCCTGCTCATGCAGCGCTCGGTACGCGAGAACATCGCCCTGCCCTTCAGCGCCCGGCCGGCCAATTGGGGGCCGATCGCCAGGACTGCGGAACGGGCCCGCGTCGACGAGGCGATTGCCAGGCTGCAGATCGACACGCGCGCGCAGGGCGAGGTGCGCCGGCTGTCCGGCGGCAACCAGCAGAAGGTAACGATCGCCCGGTGGATTGCCGCCGGCGCGAGAACGGTCCTGTGCTTTGATCCGACCCGCGGGATCGACGTCCGTACCAAGCGGCAGATCTACCCGCTGCTGCGCGAATTGGCTGCCCAGGGCGCCTCCGTGCTGCTCTACACGTCGGAACTGGAGGAGGTTCAGCTGGTCTGCGACCGGGCCGTCGTCATCTTCGGCGGCCGGGTGGTCGACATCCTGCCGGCGGCTGACGCGGATGAGCCGGCCCTGATGCGCGCGGCCTACGGCCTGCCGCGCGGCGCCGTTATCCCGGGCGCCGGCCCCGCTTCCGTAGCAAGCTTCGGCGCGCCCGCGTGAGCGCTGCCGCGGCCGCCGTCCGATCCGTTCGCCGTCAGGGCTGGGTGGCCGGGCTGTTCGTGCTCCTGGCCCTGCTGCTGGTGGTCACCCGGCTGATCCAGCCCAGCTACGGTCCCGCTGGGGTCGCATCGCTCGCCGGCGCTGCGCTTCCGTTCGCCTTCGCTGCCGCTGCGCAGACGATCGTGGTAATCGCCGGCGGGGTCGATCTCTCGATCGCCTCCATCATGGCGCTGACCAGCGTCACCGCCGCGGTTCTGATGGACGGCGCCAGCGAGCAATTCGCGCTCCTCGTGGTTCCGTTCGTGCTGGTTCTCGGATTGCTCATCGGGGCCATCAACGGCGCGCTGATCGTAATCACCCGCGTTCCGGACATCGTGGTCACCTTGGCAATGCTGTTTGTCTGGGAGGGCGTTGCGCTGCTGGTGCTCAATGCGCCCGGCGGCGCCGCCGCGGGATGGCTGAAGGCGCTGGTCGTCGGCACGGTGGCTATACCGGGCGTGCCGACCGGGATAACCCAGTGGATCCCCAAGGGGCTCGTGTTGCTGGTCGTCTGCATCGCCGTGGTGTGGATCCCGCTCAGCCGATCCCGTGTCGGCCTGTCCATCTACGCGGTCGGCAGTGACAGCCTCGCGGCGTTCCGCAGCGGCGTTTCCGTCGGTCGCACCAAGATCGTCGCCTATTCGCTCGCCGGGCTCTTCGCAGCAATGGGCGGCCTCGTCCTGACCATGAGCACGGGGATCGGCGCGCCGATCCCGGGACCCTACCTCCTGGCCAGCGTCGCCGCGGTCGTTCTCGGCGGCGTAACGCTCGGCGGCGGCAGGGGCGGGATCGTCGGCCCGATCGTCGCCGTCTTCGTGCTGCGGCTGGTGCGCACGATCCTCACCTTCCTGTCGGTAGACCCAAACGTCACCACGATCATCGAAGGGACCATCATGGTGGTCGTCGTCATGCTCGGTGCCCTGCTCGCCATGCGGGGGCGTTCAACATGAGTGTTGCAACGGACACCGCGGCCGCGCCGCCGCTCGGCCGCCGCATCCGGCGGTTCATGAGCGACTGGCCGATCATTCCGATGATCGTCCTGCTGGTCCTGCTCGTCACAGTCCTCGAGGTCTTGCGGCCCGGCATCGTCAACGAGCGCTGGGTGGCCAACACGGTCAAGTTCGCCATCCCGCTCGCCATCCTGGCGAGCTGCCAGACCTTGACCATGCTGACCGGCGGTATCGACCTTTCCGCCGGTACCGTTGCGACCATGGGCGCCTTCATCATGGCGACTCAGGTGCCGGTGCACGGCCCGGCTCTCGCCATCCTGATTGCGCTCATCCCGGCCGTCCTTGTCGGCCTGGCAAACGGGGTCGGGGTCGGCATCTTCAGAGTGCATCCGCTGATCATGACCCTCGGCACAAGCCTGATCGGCATCGGTTGCCTTCAGGTCTATCAGCGGACGGTGATCGCCACCGGCTCGGAGATTCCCGATGCGCTGGCGTGGCTGGGTACGGGGCGCACCTACGGCTTCCCCAATGCCCTTCTCCTCTTCGTGCCGCTCGCCGCCCTGGTCATCTACACCTTGCGAAACACCGGTTTCGGCAGGCTGCTCTATGCGGTCGGCGACAACGAGCGGGCGGCCCGCATCGCCGGCGTCCTCTACTGGCAGGTCATTCTCGCCCTCTACGTCGTCTCGGGACTGCTGGCCGGCATCGCCGGGCTGCTCTACGTCGGGCTGATCAAGGCCCCATCGCTGTCGCTCGCCGAGCCGCTGCTGCTGCCCTCCGTGGCCGCGGCGGTGATCGGCGGCACTTCCATGTTCGGCGGCCGCGGTGGCTACGCGGGTACGATCGTCGGCGCGCTGATCCTGACGGTGCTGACGACCCTCCTCACCGTGCTGCAGATGCCGGAAGGCTTCCGTCGGGTCCTCTTCGGCCTCATCATCCTGGGCGTCACCGCCGCCTATATCCGCATCACCGAGGATTCCTGACGGGTCATACGGGAACCGGCATGCGCGCTAGCGCGCTGCGATCATCTCTTCTTCCGTGATGATCATGTCCATCGGGATGTCCCAGTTTTGCGGGCGTATGGTGGCGAGGCGCATCGCAGCCAGCCCAATGCCCACTACGAAAGGCTTGGGCGAGAGCGCCGCCAACGTCCGGTCGAAATAGCCGCCGCCGTAACCGAGCCGATACCGTTCGGCATCGAAGCCGACCAATGGGGCGATGACGACCTCGGGGACGACCTCCGGCCCATCGGCGGGTATGGGGATGTTCCAGATGCCGCGTTCCATCCGGCAGCCCGGCGCCCAGGGCCGGAACACCATGGGCTGCTTCTTTTCGAGGACGACCGGCAAAGCGGCCCGGCCACCCTCCGCAACCCGCGCAGCGGCCCACGCGCGAAGGTCGAATTCGCCGCGGAAAGGCCAGTAGAACGATACCGTCGCTCCGGCCCGATCCGCCACGACCCCATCCAACGCTGCGATGATCCTTTCGGCTCGCGCCGCCCTTTCGTCGGCGGAAAGCGCCATCCTGAGATCGATAAGGCGGGCGCGCTCGGCCTTGCGCCAAGCGGCCAATTCGGAACTTTCGGGAGATCGTTCTTGCATCGCACCACTATGCGGGGGGCACGGCTCCCGTCAGGGCTGGGATGCGCCACCGGTTTGTCCCGTTGCGCCGCTGCCAACTTGAAGCCGACAGGCGGGCAGACCATATCCTGGGCAAGCGGCCGGATGCCCGATCGGGGTCCGGCACGGCGAAGTCGCTTCCGGATAGGACTTTGCAGACCATGACACGACCTGCCCTGTTTTCCAGCCCTCTTCTCCTGGGCTTCGACGAGATCGAACAGTTGCTCGATCGCGTCAGCAAGACCGCCGACGGCTACCCTCCTTATAACATCGAGCGTCGGGCCGGAGCAGCGGACGGTGCCATCGACCTGAGGATCACCTTGGCCGTTGCCGGCTTCAGCGAACGCGACCTGGAGATCACAGTCGAGGAGAACGAGCTGAAGGTGCGCGGCCAGCAGCAGGACGAGGGCGGCCGTGACTTCCTGCACCGCGGGATCGCGGCGCGGCAGTTCCAGCGCACGTTCGTGTTGGCCGACGGGATGGAAGTCACCGGCGCGGAGCTAAAGGACGGCCTGCTGGTTATCAGTTTGGTGCGTCCTGAGCCTGCTCGGACAGTTCGCAAGGTGCCGATTACGTCCGGCGGAAAAAGCTGAGGATGGAGAACAATATGACCGAGAACCAAACCATCAGGACCATGGCGCTGGACGCTTTTGTGAAGCTCGGCGGCGGCGAAATCGCTTACCTGCGGCCGGTGCGTTCCGAAGACGTGCACGTGCTGTTCCCGCAAGCCCCGCAGCTCGCTCCGGGCGTCAAGCTCTGGGCGCTGCTTTCGGCAGCCGGCCAGCCGATCATGCTGACCGACTCAAAGGCAGCCGCAATCGCCAATGCGCATGAAAACGACCTCGAGGCGGTGAGCGTCCACTAGCGCCTCAAGGGGAACCGGCAGGGCGTCTCACGCCGCGTGGGAGCCCTGCGCCGGGTTGGCCAGAATGGAATAGATTCCCGCTTCGTTGGGAGCAAGCCGCAGCTTTTGCGCCACGTTGCCGTCCCGCAGGACACGTGCGATGCGGGCCAGTGCCTTCAGGTGATCGGCTCCGGCGCTCTCCGGCGCCAGCAGGAGAAAGACGAGGTCGACAGGCTGTTCGTCGAGGGCATCGAACTCGATCGGCCGCACCAGCCTGGCGAACACGCCAACAAGTTTCTCCAGCGAACGCTGCTTCCCGTGCGGAATCGCCACACCTTGGCCGACCCCGGTGGACCCCAGACGCTCGCGCTGCAGGATCGCATCGAAGATGTCGCGCTCGGGCAAACCTGTCAGCCCGGCCGCCCTGTCGCAGACTTCCTGCAGCACCTGCTTCTTCGACTGGGCGTGGAGCGAGCCGATAACGGCTTCGGGGGTGAGGAGATCGCTTAGGTCCATACCTTACCTTGAGTCATCTGGGATCGGCCGCTTCGGGGCGCGTCAGCCGACAAGCTCGGTTCCACGCCGCGGGAGTCCGCCGACAAGCCGAACTCCAGTGCGCCGGCTCAACAAGAAGTCACGCGGCGAGCGATATTTCCGGCGTTGCGATAAGCCCGCCGCCGAACGAGGCGCATCTGGACGCGATCTCCGCACCTCATCGTAACCATGGTGTCACGCGTCCGCTGCACCTGGGGCCGAGGCCCGCCTTAGCGCTGCCTCATGCAGGGCGGATGTATGCCCGGTTCCGACCCAAGTCAAACTCTATCGGACAAACCATCAACAGCGCCGGCTAAGCTTCAAGAAGCCGCCCTAAGCCGCTTCTCGCGCCGCCTTTCCACAGAAGAGCCGATGCGCATCAGTTCACGATATTTTGCGACAGTGCGGCGCGCGATCTCGATCCCCTCACGCGACAGCTGCGCAACCAGCGCGTCGTCGGACAGGATCGCGTCGGGTGACTCCTCGCCGATCAGCCGGCGGATGCGATGTTTGACCGCCTGGGCCGAATGCGCCTCGCCGCCGCTGGAATCGGGGATCGAGCCGGAAAAGAAATCGCGGAAGTCGAACACCCCACGCGGGGTCGAAATGGTCTTGTTGGCGGCGGCGCGGCTCACCGTCGATTCATGCACCCCGAGCGTGTCGGCGACCATGCGCAGGTTGAGCGGCCTGAGGTAGCCCATGCCGTTGGCCAGAAATCCCTGCTGATGGCGGACGATTTCGGCGGCCACCCGCAGCACCGTCTTGGCCCGCTGGTCCAGGCTCTTTTCGAGCCAACTCGCTTTCTGCAGGCATTCGGTCAGGTAGCGGCGCTCCGTTTCGCTCCTGGCTGATGAGGAAACCTCCGCGATGTAGACGCGGTTCACGAGAATCCTTGGCAGGGCGTCGTCGTTCAGTTCGACTGTCCAGCTGCCCTCCGGCGCCAGGCGCACGAACACGTCGGGAACAAGCGACCGCACTGGCTCGTGCTCAAAGGCCAGCCCTGGCTTCGGATCCAGTGCGCGGATCTCGGCGATCATATCGTCCAAATCGTCGCGATCGACTCCGCAAAGATTGCACAGGGCGATGCGGTCGCCTGCCGCGAGGTGATGGAGGTTCTCCAGGAGCGCCTGCATCGCTGGATCGAGCCTGCCCTGTTCGGCAAGCTGCAGCCCGAGGCACTCGCGAAGCGACCGTGCGAAGATGCCGGCGGGGGCCAATTCCTGGCAGATCCGCAGCACACGTTCCGCGTCCGGCAACGGCGCCCCTAGCCGCGCGGCGATTTCCTCAAGCGGCTCAGCAAGGTATCCGCACTCGTCCAGAGCAGACAGCAGCGCGCTTGCAACGAGGCGATCGGCCGGAGCAGCAGCAAAAGCAGCTTCGATCTTGCGCTCCAGCATTTCGGCCAAGCTAACGGTTGCGGTCAGGCCCGGGTCGTTGCCGAAGTCCTGCCACTCGGAGGTTGCCGTGCCCGGCGATCCCGACGGGGCGCGCCAACCGAACTCCTCGTCCGATCGTTCGCCGGTTTCTTGCAAACCATCGGCACCGTTCCCGGCGCAATCGCCTGCGGGCGGCTCGCCGGGGCCGTCTTCGGCCATGCCGGCCGGCTCTGGCGAGGGCTCGGCGACCTCGACGGCCTCTTCGCGTTCCAGCAGCGGGTTCTGTTCGATCTCGCCGGCGATGAAGCTGTCCAGTTCCAGGCTGGACATGCCCAGGAGCCGGATCGCCTGCATCAATTGCGGCGTGATCACCAGCGACTGCGTTTGCCTGGCCTGAAGCTTGGCCGAAAGAGCCATGTGCTACGCCCCCGCGGGTCGTCCGTCCGGCTTCCCGTTCCCGGCGGCCGACGCCTTTGCTGCACTGCAACTTAAACAGCGGCTGGTGCCGGAGTCAAAGCCTGAACTGGTCGCCGAGATAGACCCGCCGCACGTCCGGATCGGCAACGATGTCGTCCGGCCGCCCCTCGGTCAGCACGCGCCCCGAATGGATGATGTAGGCCCGGTCGATAAGGCCGAGCGTCTCGCGGACATTGTGGTCTGTGATCAGCACGCCGATGCCGCGGCGCGTCAGGTGGCGCACCAGCGACTGGAGGTCGCCGATGGCGATCGGGTCGATGCCGGCAAAGGGCTCGTCGAGCAGCATGAACGACGGCCGGCTCGCCAGCGCGCGGGCGATCTCGCAGCGCCGCCGCTCGCCGCCGGACAGGGCGATGGCCGGCGACTTGCGCAGGTGCTCGATCTTGAACTCCTGCAGCAGAGAATCGAGGTCGTCCTCGCGGCGCGCCCGATCCTTCTCAACGATCTCCAGGACGGCGCGGATGTTGTCTTCCACGGAAAGGCCGCGGAATATGGAGGCTTCCTGCGGCAGATAGCCGACGCCGAGGCGTGCCCGCTGATACATCGGCAGGTGGGTGATATCCCAGCCGTCCAGCTCGATGGAGCCACTGTCGGGCCGGATCAGGCCGGTGATCATGTAGAAGACGGTGGTCTTGCCGGCGCCGTTGGGGCCAAGCAGCCCGACAGCCTCGCCGCGGCGCAGCGCCAGCGAAACATCCTCGACGACGACCCGGCCCTTGAAGGCGCGCCGCAAGCCGCGGGCCACGAGCCAGTCCTCGCTGCCGCGCAGTCCCGGTTCGGAGAGCGTGTCGGCGTCGTCCAGTGCACGGCTCGCCGAGGCGCCGCGCAAGCGTCGCCCAAGCCGCGCCAGCGCGCCGGGAGCGCGGGCTATCGGATCGTGGCGGTTCAAGACGGGTCTCGGCGTCCACGCGCCAGCGCTGCGATCCTACTGCCCGGCTCCACCGCCGCCAGGCGTGATCAGGGTCTGCACGCGTCCGCCTTCCATGCGGCCCTGCTTGGTCTTGAGGTTCACCACGAGCTTCTGGCCCCGCACGATGTTCTCACCCTGGGTGAGCACCACATTGCCGGTGATGGTGATCACCTCCTGCGCCATGTCGAGCAGCGCCTGGTTGCCGCTCGCCGTCTGCTTGCCGGAACTGACCAGCACGTTGGGGCCGGCCTCGATGCGGGTGACCTGCGAGCCGGGAGCGCCGGGCTCAGGGCCGCCCTGCTGGTAGAACACCTTGAGTTCCGGGGCTTCCATCACGGTCGCGCCCTGCCTGACTTTCACATTTCCGGTGTAGACGGCCATTTTCTCCGGGTCGCGCACCTCCAGCCGATCCGCCTCGATCTGGATCGGGTCTTCCGACCCGGTGCTGAAGCCGCCGAACGCCGCCCCGAAGTCCTGCGCCGCGGCCAGGTTAGGGGCCGCCGCGAACATCAGGGTGGCTAACGCGGCGATGAACGATCGTTTCATGTCAATCTCCTGGCGGGCCTGCGGGACCCGGGCCTGGGCCCGGACGCCTCGGCGGCATCAAGGTCGTGCGCACGCCGCCCTCCAGCACGATGCGGTTGCCGCCCTCTGTTACGGAAAGACTGTTACCGGTCGTCGAACTATCCTGGTAGCCCACCGAAACCGGGCTCTGGGACGACATTGTCCCTGTCTTCAGGTCGATGTCGGCCCCGGTCATCCCCAGCACATAGCCTTGTGACGAGTTCATGGCGATAGCGCCGTTCAGCACCAGCTTTCCGGTCGTATTGTCGTAGTCTCCCGACTCGGCGGCTATCGTGGCGGTACCCTGGTCGGCGACCGTCACCTTCGCGTTGATCGCCTCCAGCCGGACCTTCTGCGGATTGAGAAGGGGCTGCACGGCACGGTCGGCCGAGACGGTGTATTCGCGCTTGTCTTCGTCGAAGCCGGTGATGTGCGGGTTGTCCATGATGATGGAATTGCGCGTTACGCTCAGGCGGGCCGCCGACAAATCAAGGTCGCCGGGTAGGCCGATCCGGGTGAACAGCGCCAATCCGACGACGATTGCCAGACCTGCGACGGGGAGCAGCACGCGCATCCGGCGCACCAGCCGGCTGTGGCGGCGCGCGGCGGCAAAGATCTGCTGCCGACGATGCCGCTCGAAGCTGCTCAGCGGCGGCGGACCGGCCTTTCGCCAGGCCGGAGCCGGGGATGTCTGCGCGACACTCATGGCTACCCTGCCCCGAACACAGATAGGCGGGCGCCATGGCGCTGCAATGGGGCCAGTTCAGGAATGGGCAAAGATGTCTTCCTCGGCCCAGCCGAGCAGATCGAGTTCGGCCCGCACCGGCAGGAAGTCGAAGCAGGCGCGCGCCAGGTGCATGCGCCCTTCCCTTTCCAGCCGCTCCTCAAGCGCCTTCCTTAACGCGTGCAGGTGCAGCACATCGGAAGCGGCATAGTCCACCTGCGCCTCCGTCAGGCGGGGCGCGCCCCAGTCCGACGATTGCTGCTGCTTGTTCATCTCGATGCCGAGCAGTTCGCGCGTCAGATCCTTCAGGCCATGCCGGTCGGTGTAGGTGCGAACCAGCCGCGACGCGATCTTGGTGCACCAGACAGGGGTCACCGTAATGCCGAGCGCATGACGTAGCAGCGCCACGTCGAAACGGGCGTAGTGGAAAATCTTCGTGCGTGCAGGGTCGGAAAAAAGCGCCTGCAGATTCGGCGCGCTCCTTTGGCCCTGCGCGATGCGCACCACGTCCACATCGCCGTTGCCCGGCGAAAGCTGGACCACGCAAAGGCGGTCGCGGTGCGGCTGCAGCCCCATCGCCTCCGTGTCGACGGCAACGGTGCCCGCGTAAGCGGACAAATCGGGCAGGTCGCCCTCATGGACGCGGATCGGCAGCGGACTCTCCCGGGTGAAAGGGAGCGTATCTACCGCAGGTCGGCAAAGGGTCACAAGCGTTTGCCAGGACTGCTGGCGCTAAACGACCGAATAGCCGCCGTCGACGGTGAGGATCGCGCCGGTCACGAAGGAGGCAGCCGGCGAGCACAGGAAAAGTGCCGCGCCGGCCACGTCCTCCGGCCGGCCCCAGCGGTTCAAGGGTGTGCGGGCGAGAATGGCCTGCTCGCGGCTCGGGTCGGCGCGCAGTGCGGCCGTCAGCGGGGTTTCGATCCAGCCCGGCGCGACGGCGTTCACGCGGATGCGGTCCGTCGCATAGGCGATCGCCAGTGACTTGGTGAGCTGAGCGATGCCGCCCTTGCTGGCAGAATAGCCCGGAACCAGCCCGCCGCCGAAGAACGACAGCATGGAGGCGAGGTTCAGGATCGAACCGCCGGAGCGGGCGAGCAGCGGCCGGGCGGCGGCGCAGACGCGCATGGTTCCGTTCAGGTTGATGTCGACCACGGAGGCGAACACCTCGGCTTCGAGTTCGTCGCCGCGGCGGATCACCCCGGCGCAGTTCACCACGACGTCCAGCGTCTCGCATGCCCGCACCAGCCTGGACACTGCCGTTTCATCCCGCACGTCCAGGAGGTCCACCCGGGCCCGGGACAGCACCGGGTCCCCCGCGCAGGCGTCGAGCTCCGCCGCTGAGACGCCGGTCGCCAGCACGTCCGCACCCGCCTGGAGGAAAGCCCGGGCAATTCCTGCGCCGATGCCGGAGGTGCCCCCGGAAATCAGCACCCTCTTGCCGGCGTACCAAGCTGATGCCCAGTCGCCCTCGGGGTTCGCGGCCTGCTCCTGCCGTGCACTCATTTTTCCATCCTGATACTTGGCCGCTTCGGCTTCCCCTGCCCTATTCCCGCCGCCACTGATCTTTAAGAGATTACCACTTGCCGCTGGCCATTAAGTGTCCGCGGCCGATGCTGACGGGTTTGGTGCCGTGAGCAGGGCGGGTTTTCAGACTCTGTTAACCCTGACCATCGATTAATGAACCCTGAATTATCGGATGGAGCCAGGACGATGCGGCTTACTGTGGCGACCGGGATGGCGGCCCTTTTTGCGGTGTTTTGCGCACCGGCTAGTGCGGCCAGCTTCTCTTCCTGCGTGGCAGGCCTGAAAGACCGGGCGCTCAACGCGGGCATTGACCGTTCGATCGTGTCGCAGGCTCTCGACGGTATCCAGCAGCCCGACGACAAGGTCGTGCGTCTTTCCAAGGTGCAGCCGGAGTTCAAGACCCCGATCTGGGATTATCTCGGCTTCCTGGTCGACGAGGAGCGCGTCGATGACGGACGCGCCATGATGCGCCGCTATGACGACGTGCTGAGGGCGGCCGAGAAGCGCTACGGTGTCGACCGCCATGTCATTGCCGCCGTTTGGGGCGTGGAAACCAACTTCGGCCGCGAGGCCGGCGATTCGTTCCTGCCGCATGCGCTCGCGACGCTGGTCTGCCAGGGTGGCCGTCGCACGGAGTTCTGGCGCGGCGAACTGATGGCCGCCCTGAAGCTGGTCCACCGCGGCGACCTGGAACTGAACAAGCTTTATGGATCGTGGGCCGGCGCTTTCGGCCAGACACAGTTCATCCCCTCCACCTACGAACGACTCGCCGTCGACTTCGACGGCGACGGCCGGCGTGACCTCGTCGCCTCCGTCGCCGACGCGCTCGGCTCGACCGCCAATTACCTCCGCAAGGGCGGCTGGCAGCCGGGCGGTTCCTGGATGATCGAGGTTAAGGCACCCGGAGGCTACGAAGGGCCGACCGGCCGCAAGAACCGCGCCTCGCTGTCGAGCTGGGCCAAGCGCGGCGTTGTGCGTGCGGATGGCGCAAAGCTGTCCGGCGACGCCCAGGCCGGCCTGCTGCTGCCGGCCGGCCCGAATGGGCCTGGCTTCCTGGTGTTTCGCAATTTCGATGCGATCTATTCTTACAATCAGGCGGAATCTTACGCGTTGGCCATCTCGCACCTCGCCGACCGGCTCGCCGGCTATGCGCCGCTGCGCACGCCGTGGCCGACCGACGATCCCGGCCTGACCCGCGCCCAGCGCCTCCACCTCCAGAAGCTGCTTTTGGCCAACGGCTACAACATCGGCGAGCCTGACGGGAAGATCGGCCCTGCGACGCGGCAGGCCATCGCCGATGCCGAGCAGCGGGTCGGCATGAAGCCGACCGGCCGCGCCGGCCGAAAGATCTATCAGGCGCTCGGCGGCGGCTGACGCCCTCTAGCCGGGTCCTCACGATGTGATACGAAGGCCCGCCGACCGGATCCGGTCGGCGGGCCCTTCCGTCATCCGAGGTTGCGGTGAACAAAAGAGTTCTGCTGGTCGGCGAGAGCTGGGTCAGCTCGGCCACGCACTACAAGGGCTTCGACCAGTTCGGCAGCGTCACCTTCCATCTCGGCGCCGAACCCCTGGTGAACGCACTGAAGGACAGCCCCTTCGAGCTGACCTACACGCCGGCGCATGAGGCGGTGGAGAAGTTCCCGTTCGACATGGCTGGGCTCGCCGATTACGACGCGCTGATCCTGTCCGACATCGGCTCCAATTCGCTGCTGCTGCCGCCCGAGGTCTGGCTGCGCAGCCGCACCGTTCCGAACCGGCTGAAGCTGATCCGCGAGTGGACCGGCAATGGCGGCGGCCTCCTGATGATCGGGGGCTACCTCTCCTTTCAGGGCATTGACGGGAAGGCGCGCTGGCGGCGCACGCCGGTGGAAGACGCGCTGCCGGTCACTTGCATGCCCTATGACGACCGGGTGGAGGTGCCTGAGGGGTTCAGGGCTGAGGTCCATGGTCCGGCAGACCACCCGATCCTGCAAGGCCTCGGCTTCGAATGGCCGCTGCTGCTTGGCGTCAATGAGGTCGAGGTCAAGTCCGGGGCGGAGGTGCTGGCCCGGCTCCCCGCTGACCAGGGCGGACATCCGTTGCTGGTCACCGGCACTTTCGGAGAGGGCCGGACCGCCGCATGGACCTCCGACATCGGCCCCCATTGGCTGTCGCCGGCATTTTGCGAATGGGAGGGCTACGGCCGGCTCTGGACCAACCTTTTGGGCTGGCTGACCGCCGAGCAACGCTGAGGCGGGCCCGGCGCTCGTCCGCCTAACCCGCGGCGGTCACCAGGATCGCGCGGAAATCATTGACGTTGGTGAGCGTCGGGCCGGTCACCACCAGGTCACCGAGCGCCGCGAAGAGGGAATAGGCGTCGTTCCTGTCGAGCAAGGCTCTCGGGTCAAGGCCGTACGCTGCGGCGCGCGTCAGAGTCGATGGTGTTGCGACGGCTCCGGCGTTGTCCTCCGACCCGTCGATCCCGTCCGTATCGCCGGCCAGCGCGAAAATGCCCGGTTCGCCGCTGAGCTGTAGTGCGAAGCCCAGCAGGAATTCAGTGTTGCGGCCGCCGCGGCCCTTGCGGCGCACCGTCACGGTCGTTTCCCCTCCCGACAGGATCACCGCCGGGGCCGATATCGGCAGTCCGCGCAGCCGGATAGATCGCGCAATCTCCGCATGAACGCGCCCGACCTCCCGCGCCTCACCCTCCAGGCGATCCGAAAGGATGAGGGGCTGCAGCCCGAGATTGCGCACGCGCTCGGCGGCTCGTTGGAGGGACTGGAGCGGCGATGCGATGATCCGCGTCTCGGCGCGAACGAAGCACGTATCCGCCGGGCCGGGCGTTTCCAGGCCGCCGGACAAGAGCGCATGACGGGTCTCGGGCGAGATCGGGATGGAGAAGCGGTCGACGATGGCAAGCGCGTCGGCGCAGGTTGAGGTATCGGGCACTGTAGGTCCCGAGCCTATGACGGCCGGGGTGTCGCCCGGCACGTCGGAGATGGCCAGGGTCAGCAGCCGCGCCCGATGGATTGCCTGCGCAAGCTTGCCGCCCTTGATGGCCGACAGGTGACGGCGGACGACATTCAGTTCGCCGATCGTCGCGCCGGAGGCGAGCAGGGCCGCATTCACCCGCTGCTTCTCAGCAAAACTCACCGGCGGCTCCGGCAACGACAGCAGCGAAGACGCGCCGCCCGACATCAGCACCAGCACCGTGTCGTCCGGCCCCGCCTCGCTGGCCAGCGCCTTGATCCGCCAGGCCGCCGCCAGGCCCGCTTCGTCGGGCACGGGGTGGCTCGCCTCCACCACCTTGATCCTCTCTGTCGGGACGGCGTGGCCGTAGCGGGTCACCACCAGGCCGCTCAGCTCGCCGGCAAAGCTTCCCTCGACCGCACGCGCCATCGCTGCCGCCGCCTTGCCGGCTCCCAGCACCAACAGCCGCCGCACATCCGGGATATGCGGCGGTACGCAAATTGCCGGATCGGCAGCCGCGATCGCGTCGCGAAAAAGGTGGCCCAGCAGCTCCGCCGCTTGCGCCTCGGACCACTGGGACTGTGAACTCACGCCAGCTCTACCTTGAGATCGCCGTTCGGTGCGGTCGAAGGCAGCCGTTCGGCGGCGACGCGGACCAGTTGCACCCTATGCCGGCCCCGGCCGCAGGCCAAGAGCGCGCCCAGGAAATCGAGATCGTTAGCCGTGAATACGGGTTGCCCGTCACGATGCGCCATGGAAGACTGACGACGGTCGCCGAACGGCTTGACCTTCGCAGGGTTTCCCCGGGCGAGGCTGACGCTGGTTCCCCGACGACAATCCGCGGCAAAGCGGAACTTCGGCGGACGTCCGCCGGCATTGGGAGGAAATGAAGCATGAAAGACAAGGAAATCGACCGCGGCCATCACCTGGTCGTCGGCCGTCGCGCAATCTTGAAGGGCGCGGCGGCGATCGGGGCCGTCGGCGTCATGCCGGGCGGCCTGGGCCGGGCCTTCGCCCAGGACAAGCCAGTGCTGGTGAACTCCATCCGCTCGCTGACGAATCCCTACCACGCGACCTGGAACAAGGGCGGTCAGGCCTTTGCGGATTCGGTCGGCGCCGAATACGTGACCCTGGTCACTGAGGGGAACAGCGAAAAAGGCATCGCCGACATCAAGGCGATCCTCGCCAAGACCGGCGGAAACGCCGTGATCAACGTCGATCCGAACGACAGCCCGGACGCGCGCGCCATTGTCGAGGCGGCCAAGGCTGCCGGGGCCTATGTGGTTACCCAGTGGAACAAGCCGGCCGACCTGCATCCGTGGGATTTCGACCCCAACTACGTCGCCCACATCTCGTTCAGCGGCGTCCCCTACGGCAAGGCCATGGCCGAGGAACTCATCAAGGCGATGGGCGGCAAGGGCGGCATCGTTGCCCTGGGCGGCATCGAGTCGAACATTCCGGCCATCGAGCGCAGAAAGGGGCTCGACGAGGCGCTGGCCGCCAATGGCGAAGTGAAGTTGCTCGACTATCAGGTCGCCAATTGGTCGGCGACCGAGGCGCTCGAGAAGGTGAACGCCTGGCTTACCCAGTTCGGCGATGAGATCGGCGGCATCTGGGCGGCCAATGACGATATGGCGCTCGCCGCGGTCGAGGCCCTGCGCGCCGAGGGCCGGGCGGGGACTGTGCCGGTCACCGGCATCGACGGCATCCAGCTCGCCGTGGAATCCATCCTGAACAAGGAGATGGTGGGCACGGTCGCCTGGGATCCGTACTGGCAGGGCGGAATGGGCCTGGCGATCGGCTATGCCGCCAAGACGGGAGTGTTCGATCCGGCGAAGGAGCCCAAGGAGCACCGCGAGTTCTACGGCACTGGTGTCGTCATTACGGCCGAGAACGCCCAGAAGTTCTACGACGAGAACATCAAGGCGGAGCCGAACCTCGACTGGAACGATATTTGGGGCCGCGCTTCGGGTCAGATCCAGTACTGAACGGCTGAACTGGCCGGAACGGATTACTCCGGCCAGTTCGCTTGCAGGTCAGCATGGCCGCCCGGCTCGGGCGGCCGGCACGCGGCATATTCGGCGAGCGCACCTTGCGCAGTGCCTGCCTAGAGGATCGACCAGCCTATGAGCATTGAGGCCAATGCCGCCCCCGGCGTGACTGCAGGGCGCACACCAGCGCGCGCACAGCCACGCCAACGTTTCCGGATCGCCGCCCTGGCGCCGGTTCTGGTGCTGATCGCACTTTGCTGCATCATCGCGGCGATCAACCCCAACTTCCTGTCGCTGGGCAATTTCGTGCGGATCAGCCAGGCGGCGATGATCCCGCTGGTGCTCGGAATGGGCGCCACCTTTATCATTCTGATGGGATCGATCGACCTCTCGGTGGAGGGCGTGGTGACACTCGGCGCGGTGATCCTTTCCATGCTGGTGCTGAACGGAGCCAACGCCAACGATCTCGGCCTCCTTGGCGTCCTGATTGTGCTGCTGGTCGGCGCCGCCGTAGGCTTCCTGAACGGGCTCATCCACGTGAAGCTTAGGATCCCATCCTTCATGGCGACGCTGGGGATGTGGTTCATCGGCGTCGGCCTCGGCAACGCCCTGCTGGGCGGCCTGGCCATCCGGGTCAACGAACCGATGATCCGTGGCTTGGCCATCGACCGCTTCCTCGGCCTGCCCTGGGGCGTTTGGGTCGCGCTCGCCTGCCTGGGGATCGCCTATGTCATCCAGGAACATACGCGGCTCGGCCGCTACATCTTCGCCCTGGGCGGGGGCGAGGAGCTTGCCGCGTTGTCGGGGATCCCGGTTGCCCGCACCCGCATCATCACCTTCACGATAGCCGGGATGTTCTACGCCGTCGGCGGCATTCTGGCCGTGGCGCAGCTCGGGCTTGGCAATGCGCAGATCGGCACCGGTCGCCTGTTCACCACGATCACCGCAGTGGTGGTGGGCGGCACGGCGCTGATGGGCGGGCAAGGCAGCGTGCTGCAAACGCTTGTCGGGGTGCTGATCGTTGTCGTGCTGTCGAACGGTATGGTGCTGATGGGGATTCCACCGACCGTGCAAACGGCAGTGCAGGGCCTGATGATCATTGCCGCCGTGGCGATGTCGACGAACCGCAAGCTTCTGCGGATCGTGAAATGAACGCGGTGGCCGAGATGCCGCGCGCCGCCGCGCAACCCGCACTGGCGCTGCGCAATGTCGAAAAGCGCTTCCCGGGCGTCCATGCGCTGAAGAACGTTTCCATCGAGATCCGGCCCAACGAAGTGGTCGGGCTGGTGGGCGAGAACGGCGCCGGCAAGTCGACCCTGATGCGCATCCTTGCCGGCGTTTACCAGCCGGATTCCGGCGAGATCCTGCTCGGCGGAAAGCCGACCCGCTTCACCAGCGCCGCCAACGCCACCACCCAGGGCGTCGCGATGGTGTTCCAGGAGCAGTCGCTGCTCACCAACCTCTCGGTGGGCGAGAACATCTATCTCGGCAACGAGGCGCAGTTCACCCGGTTCGGGATCGTCAACTGGCGGGCGCTGAACGCGGCAGCGGCGCGCCAGATCGCCAAGGTTAAGGTGGACATCGATCCTCGGGCCCGCACTGCAGAGCTCGATTTTGCCACGCGTCAGATGGTCGAGCTCGCCAAGGCGCTCACCCTTGAGGAGCAAGCGCACGACCATCTGGTCATCCTACTCGACGAGCCGACATCCGTGTTGGAGCGCGCTGACATCGAGATACTCTTCGAGCGCGTACGGGCGCTGAAGGCGCGCGCCTCCTTTATCTTCGTGTCCCATCGGCTGGACGAGGTCATCGAGCTGTCCGACCGGGTCTACGTGATGAAGGATGGCGGCGTTGTGGCCGACGTCGCAGCGGCGGAGGCCGATGTGCCGACGCTGCATCGCCTCATGGTCGGCCGCGGCCTCCAATCGGAATATTACCGTGAGCCGCTGCAGAAGCCGCACCGCCCGGAGGTGGTGCTGCAGATGAAGAACTTGGCCCTGGAAGGCGCCTACAGGGACATCAACCTGGAACTGCACGCCGGCGAGATCCTCGGCATCGCTGGCGTGATCGGTTCGGGACGCGAGGAGCTGACGCGGACCCTGGCGGGCTTTGCGCCGCATACCTCCGGGTCGCTCACCGTGGGCGGCTCCGAGGTGCGCTTCTCCTCGCCGGCCGAGGCGGTGGACAAGGGCATTGGCTACATCCCCCGCGAACGCCGCACCGAGGGGCTTGTGCTGTTCCTGCCGGTTGCGGCCAACATTACCCTGGCGAGCCTAGACGCGCTGCGCCGCAACGGCTTCATCGCCACCGGCCAGGAGCGCCGGATTGCGACCGAGTGGGTCAAGCGCCTGAATGTGCGGACGCCCGGAATCGACGCGCTCTGCCTCAACCTGTCGGGCGGCAACCAGCAGAAGGTCGTGCTGGCCAAATGGCTGAACGCAAAGGCCCGCATTCTTGTCCTCGATCACCCGACGCGCGGTTTGGACGTCGGCGCTAAGGAGGAGGTTTACGACCTTATCCGGGCGGTGACGGCGGACGGCATCGCGGTCGTGCTTACATCGGACACGCTGGAGGAGACGATCGGCTTGAGCCACACCGTTCTGGTGATGCGCGACGGCGCCATCACGCATCGCGCCGACGCGAGCCCGGGACGCAAGCCGCAGCAAGTCGAACTGATCGAGCACATGGTCTGAGGGGCAGCATATGGCGAGATCACTCAGTGCACTCCTGCCGCAATCGGGCGGCGACCGGGTCCGGCAATTCCTGCCTCTCGCGACCCTTGCCGTTCTGGTCCTGCTGATCGGCATCCTGCAGCCGGGCTTCCTGGCTGGTTCGATGCTGCTTCAGTTGGCCGGCGACACCGCCGTGCTGTTCGTGCTGGCCACCGGGGTCAGTTTTGTCATCATGCTCGGCGGCATCGACCTGTCCATCCAGTCCATGGCGTCGCTGGCCAGCGTCATCGTCGCCTTGACGCTGGATCGCCTGGGCTATGCGGCTTTCGGCCTTGCCCTCCTCGTCGGTGCACTGGCCGGACTGTTTGCCGGGCTGGCGCATGTGCGCCTGAAGATCCCGTCTTTCATCGCGACGCTGGCAATGGGCGGCGTTCTGGCCGGAACGGCACTGGTCATCTCGCGTCAGCGCTCCATTACGCTCGGCGAGTCGCAGCGCGAATACCTCACCTGGATCACCGGCCGCACCTTCGGGGTCGGCAATGAAGTGGTGATCGCGCTCATCGTTTTCGTCATCACTTACGTCATCCAGAGCCGGACGCGGTTCGGCCGCTACAGCTCCGCCATCGGGGCCGGCGAGGCCGCCGCCTACGCGTCGGGCGTCAAGGTCGACCGGCAGAAGGTGATCGCATTCATTCTTTCATCCACCTGCGCCGCGTTCGCCGGCGTGATCCTGGCCGGACGGCTGTCGAGCGGCTCCCCGACCCTGGCGAGCGAACTTCTGCTGCCATCGATCGCGGCTGTCGTGGTAGGCGGAACCGCCATCACGGGCGGGATAGGCAGTGTCTGGCGCACCCTGATCGGCGCCCTTATCATCTCGGTCGTGCGGATCGGGATGACGTTTGTCGGGGTCGACATCTTCGCCCAGCAGATCGTCTTCGGAGCTATGCTGATCTTCGCGGTCGCGGTTACGATCGACCGCAGCAAAATCCCGGTCGTCAAATAGTTGGGCGAGGGTTCAAGCTGCCATATTGGTGGCGCGCTTGATCAGGTCGCTCGCCTTCTCGCCGATCATGATCGAGGGCGCGTTGGTGTTGGAGCTCACCAGCCGCGGCATGATGGAGGAATCGCAGACGCGCAGGCGATCCACGCCGCGCACCTTGAGCTCCGGGTCGACCACCGCCATCGCATCCACGCCCATCCGGCACGTGCCGACCGGGTGATATGAGGTGCGGCCGAACTGGCGCGCATAGTCCTCCAGGCCGGCCTGCGTGCGCACGTCAGCGCCGGGAAAATGCTCCCGCCTGATATAGGGCGCGAAGGCGGCCTGGTTCATGATCTCGCGGCTAATCCGCACCCCCTCGGCCGAGGTCCTCAGGTCGTAGGGCTCGGCAAGGTAATTCGGATCAATGACCGGCGGCGCCGCCGGGTCGGCGCTGCGCAGCGTCACCGTCCCGCGGCTCTTCGGGCGCAGCGTGTAGGAGTTCAGGGTGCAGCCGGAGCCCGACGGGATCTTGGGCACGCCTGCCTCCACGCCGGCGCCGGCGAGGAAATGGAACTGCAGGTCCGGGGTCGAGGCGGCGGGATCGGCATACCAGAAGGCGCCTCCCTCGACGATGTTGGACGCCACCGGGCCTTTCCGGAACAGCGCGTATTCAAGGCCGGCCCAAGCCATCCAATGGAGCTGGGCGTATTTGTCGAGGCTGTAAGGCCCGCTCAGCTCATAGACGATGTCGATGCCGAAATGGTCCTGCAGGTTCTGCCCGACACCGGGGAGGTCCTGCACAACTTCGATGCCGCGGGCGCGCAGATGATCGGCCGGCCCGATGCCGGAAAGCATCAGAAGCTTGGGGGAGCCGATCGCCCCCGAGGTGACGATCACCTCCCGCTCGGCCCGTGCGACGTGCTTCTGCCCACCTTGCATGTATTCCACGCCGACCGCACGGTTGCCCTGCACGGCGATGCGGGTGGAAAGGCAGCCGGACTCCACGGACAGATTGGGCCGCTTCATGACCGGCCGGAGATATCCCACCGCGGCCGAGCAGCGGCGGCCGTTGCGGATTGTTGTCTGGTATGCGCCCGCGCCCTCCTGCCTGGGACCGTTGAAATCCGGGTTGTACGGGATCCCGTACTGCTGGCAGGCTTTTACAAAGGCCTTGGTCAGCCGTTGTGGGTTCGGCAGGCTGGAGACGCCCAGTGGGCCGCCATTGCCGTGGTAGCGTCCGGAGAAGTTGTCGTTGTCTTCCGCCTTGATGAAATACGGAAAGACCTCGTCGGCCGACCAGCCGGCGCAGCCATATTCGTCGGCCCAGCGGTCGTAGTCCTCCGGTATCCCGCGTGTGTAGATTTCGGCGTTGATCGACCCGCCGCCGCCCAGCACGCGCGCCTGCGCATAGGCAATCTCGCGATCGTTGCAGTGCTTCTGCGGGGCTGTTTTCAATCCCCAGGTGAGCCCGCCCCCGGTCATCCGGAAGAAGCCGACGGGCATGTGAATATAGGGGTTCCGGTCGCGCGGGCCGGCCTCGAGCAGCAGCACTTTCAGGTCCGGCACTTCGGTCAGCCGGGCGGCAATAGCGCAGCCCGCGGAGCCGGCGCCGACGATCACGTAATCATAGGTCGCGGTTGACATGGGATTCCTAGCTTAGCGACGGCGTCTGCGATGATTTTGAAAGCGCGACGCCGATCTGGTAGGCATACGTGCATGGAAGTCCAGCCTGCCCGGCCGGCGCAGACTGGCCCGGCCAAGAAGCCTCGCTCCGAGCCGCGTCCCCGCAACCCGGAAGCCACGCAGAAACGCATCCTTAAGGCAGCGAAGGCGGAATTCGCCAAGTTCGGTCTTGGTGGGGCGCGGGTGGACCGCATCGCCCAACGCGCCACCGCCAACAAGCGCATGATCTACCATTACTTCGGCAGCAAGGAAGACCTGTTCCGGGCGGTGCTGAGGAAGCGTATTCGGATATCCGTGCTGCCGAAAAGAAGCTTCGGCTGGAGAGCCTTGAGCCGGAAGAGGCAATCGAGAGGCTGGTTTCGTTCACTTGGGACTACTACTTGAAGCACCCGGAATTCCTGACCTTTGTGAACAGCGAGAACCTCCACAAGGCGCGACACGTGAACAATTCGGAGCTCATCCGGCAGATGCACAAGCCCTATGTGGCGATGGTCCAGACGATCATCGACCGGGGCGTCGCCAAGGGCGTCTTCCGCGCAGGCATCGACGCCGTGAACCTCAACATCACCATTGCCGCCGTGGGCTATTACTACCTGACGAACCGCTTCACCGGGGCCATCATCTACGACACGGACCTGATGGCGCCGGCCCGGCTGGAAAGCCGGCTGCGCTTCAACCTCGATACGATCAACCGGCTGTTGCGCAGCGAGCCGCACCCGTCACCCTGAGGCAGCCAGCCGCTCGGGCGCGGCAAGCCGGACGACCGGGCGGAAATCCATGCGGTCCAGCACGTCCGATTGCAGGTCGATACCTGGGCTCAACTCCACCAGCGCCACGCCGTCCGGGTCAAGCCGGAACACGGCGCGCTCCGTGACATAGACCACCTGCTGGCCGCGGCGGCGCGCTTCCATGCCGCTGAAGGTGATATGCTCCACCGCCTTGACCAGCTTTCGTACCGACCCGTGGCTGCGGATCCGGATCCCGGCGCCCGCCTCCTCAACCTCCAGCCCCTTCGCTTCGAAAGCGCCGCAGAAGACCACCTTCTTGGCAGTCTGCGTGATGTCGATGAAGCCGCCGGGGCCGACCAGGGTGCCGCCCATCCTGGAGACGTTCACGTTGCCCTGCTCGTCCATCTCCCCCATGCCGAGGAAGGCGGTATCGATGCCTCCGCCGGAATAGAAGTCGAACTGGTCGGACGACGAAACGATCGCATCGGGATCATAGGCCGAGCCGAACATCGGTCCGTCGATCATCCGGCCATTATGGATGCCCTGCTCGATCGTGCCCCAATACTCCGTGTGGCCGGCGCGCTGCAGCAGCGCGGGGATGCCGCCGGGGATGCCGTAGCCAAAATTCACCGAGCGCGCCTCGCCGATCTCGGCCATTGCGCGCCGGGCGATCAGGTGGCGTATGCCGACCGGAAGCTCGAGCGGCGTGCGCGCCGCGTCGGGCGCCGCATCCGCTTCCCCGGTCACGTGCGGGTCGTAGTCCGACAGGTAGGTCTGGCGCGCATGCGGCGCGATGAGGACGGCGTCGATGAGAATGCCCGGCAGCTGCACCAGCCGGGACGGCAGTATCCGCGAGGATCGGCGGGCCGCTACCTGGGCCAGCACGATGCCGCCGCAATTATGGGCGGCAAGCGCGACCGCATAGGCGTCGAGATCGGCGGGCTCGCGGACAGCGGATATGTTGCCTCGCGGGTCCACCTCGGAGCCGCGCACGATCGCGACATCGATCTTCAATGGCTTGTAGCGCAGGTATACCTCGCCGTCGGCCACCACGCGCTCGACGAGTTCGTCGGTGGCCGAGGCGCTGCATCGGCCGCCGTCTACAAGCGGATCGGCAAAGGTGCCGAGCCCGATGCGGGTGGTCAGGCCGGGGCGCCCGGCGCCGATCTCGCGCAACAATGTGGAAATCGCGCCGGCCGGAAAGCTGTAGGCCTCGATCTTGTCCTCGCGCGCCAGCTTCTGCATCGCCGGCGACCAGCTCCAGTGGCCGCCGATCACGCGCCGCACCATGCCTTCATAGGCAAAGCGCGACAGCCCGCTGCCCTTGCCGTCGCCGATCCCAAGCGCATGGACCAGGGTCAGGCCGCGCGGGTGACCGGTCTCGAGGAAAGAAGCTTCCAGCGCTTTGAAGATCTCGTCAGCTTCCAGGAATATGCCAGACCCGCAGAGCGCGACCGTGGCGCCGTCCGGCACCAGGCGTGCAATCTCCTGCGCTGACACTTCGACCGCCCTGCCCGCCATGAAAAGTCCGCTGTCCGCCTCCGCTCCCGACCGCTGCTTGACGGCCTCGGCCGCCACCCTCTAAATAACCGGGTAGTTACTTACTCTGCCGATGTCCAGCGCCTCTGGCGGGACTTGCACCCCGGTCGGTGCGCCGAATCTCCAAGGTCGCCGCCATGCTGCCGGTTCCACGCCTGGACCCCGAGACATACGTCCAGATCCAGGATATGGCGCGCCGCTTTTCCGACGAGGTGATCCGGCCCCTCGCGGAGGATCTCGACCGGGACGAGCGTTTCCCGGCCGAACTCTACCTGCAGATGGCCGAATTCGGGCTGTTCGGCATCACTGTCCCTGCGGAGCAAGGCGGGGCCGGGCTGGACAGCTATGCCTACGCCATCGTCATGGAGGAATTGGCGCGCGGCTATTCATCAATCGCCGACCAATGCGGACTGGTCGAGCTGATCGGCACATTGCTGACCCGCTTCGGATCGGAGGAACAGCGCGACCGCATGCTCGCCGACATCTTGGCGGCGAAAACGCGCGTGGCCTACTGCATCACGGAAGCGGAGGCCGGCTCCGATGTGTCCGGCATCAAGACGACTGCGGCCCGCTCCGCCGATGGCTGGGTCCTGAACGGCGGCAAGCTGTGGATCCACAACGCGCCTGTCGCTCACTTCGGCTTCGTGCTGGCGCGCACCGACCCGGGCGCCGGGCATCGCGGCATGTCGATCTTCGTCGTCGACCTCGACGCGGACGGCGTGGCGCGCGGGCCGAAGGAGCACAAGATGGGGCAAAGGGCGAGCCAGGTCGGCGCGCTGACCTTTGACGACGTTCTCCTGCCTGAAGACGCCCTGCTCGGCGAGGAGGGCCGCGGGTTCCACATCATGATGAGCGTGCTAGAGAAAGGCCGCGTGGGCATTGCGGCACTTGCGGTGGGCATTGCCCAGGCCGGGCTTGAGGCGGCGCTCGATTACGCGCAGGCGCGCCGGCAGTTCGGCAGGCCGGTGATCGACAACCAGGGCCTCCAGTGGCTTCTCGCCGACATGGCGAAGGACATCACGGCGGCACGTGCGCTGGTGCATCGCGCGGCCATCATGCTCGACCGCGGCGAGCCCGCGAATGCCGCCTGTTCGATGGCGAAGTGCTTCGCCAGCGACATGGCGGTGGCCCAGACCGCCAATGCCGTGCAAGTGTTCGGCGGCTCGGGCTATATCCGTGGCTTCGAGGTGGAGCGCCTTTACCGCGATGCGAAGATCACCCAGATCTACGAGGGCACGAACCAGATCCAGCGCACCGTGATCGCCCGGGAGCTGATCAAGAACGGGGCGCGGATATGACGGCGGGTGCAGCGCTGATCACCGGGTCCAGCCGCGGCATCGGCCGCGGCATCGCGCTCGCCCTGGCCGAAACCGGCTTCGGCGTGGCGCTCAACGCCGAGGCCCCATCCTCCGATCTCGAGCGGGCCGTCCAGGACGCGGCGCAGCACGGAGCCACCTCCGTAAGCGTGATTGGCGATGTTTCCGATCTCGATCAGCACGAGCGGATGCTGGACGAAGCGGAGGCGGCGCTGGGGCCGCTCACCACGCTGGTCAACAATGCCGGCGTGACAGCCATGCGCCGCGGCGACCTGCTCGAGGTCACGCCGGAAAGTTACGACCGCTGCCAGAACGTGAACACGCGCGGCGCCTTCTTCCTCACCCAGGCGTTCGCGCGCCGGGTGCTGTCGCGGCCGCGCGATCCGGCAAGGCACACCAGCATCATCACGATCTCGTCCGCGAATGCGACCGGCGTTTCGGTCTTGCGCGGCGAGTACTGCGTGTCGAAGGCGGCTGCCTCGATGATGTCGCGGCTGTTTGCCGTGCGGCTCGGCGCCGAGGAGATCGGCTCCTACGAGATCCAGCCCGGGGTCATCGAGACGGACATGACGGCGCCGGTTCAGGATTCCTATCGCGAGCGTATCCGCAATGGGCTGAGCGTGGCGCAGCGCATGGGCACCCCGAACGACATTGCATCCGTGGCTCTGGCCATGGCGACCGGCCAACTCGCCTTCTGCACCGGCCAGGCAGTCCAGGCGGATGGTGGACTGCTCATTCCGCGTTTCTGAACATGTGTCCGCGCCTAAGGGCGGAGCTGAACCGATGACCGACAGCATCCTTCTTCCGGACGAGCGTGGCACCCTCGCCGCCTACCACCTGGAGGGCGAGCCCGTCCCGGTCCCGGCGGGGCCGCATCGCTTCAACCGGGTCGCCTTTTCAGCCGCCCATGTCGTGGCGGACCCGTTTGCCGCGCGTGAGCCGGGCGTCGGTCCGTCGCTCGACGGGGAAGCGACGCTGCGCTTCCGCCGCTACCTGCTCGACCTGGGTCTTGGCATCGCCGAAGCTATGGATACCGCCCAGCGCGGCATGGGGCTCGACTGGAGCGGCGCGCTCGAACTGATCCGGCGCTCGCTGGCTGCGGCAGAACCCGACGAGCGCGACCGCATCTTTTCAGGGGTGGGGACCGACCAGCTCGATCCCAATGAGGCGCATGATCTCGACGATGTGCGGCGCGCCTACCTCGAGCAGCTCGCGGCCGTTCAGTCGCTGGGCGGCCGGGTGATCCTGATGGCAAGTCGCGCGCTGGCCCGTCTCGCCTCCAGCCCCGAGGATTACCTGCGCGTCTACCGCGACGTGCTGTCCGAAGCCGAACAGCCCGTCATCCTGCACTGGCTCGGCGACATGTTCGATCCGGCGCTCGCCGGCTACTGGGGTTCCGAGGGTTTCGACGCCACGGTTGAGACCGCGCTGGCCATGATCGAGGAAAATGCGGCCAAGGTGGACGGCATCAAGATCTCGCTGCTCGACGACCAGAAGGAGGTCGCGATGCGGCGGCGTCTGCCTGCCGGGGTAAAGATGTATTCGGGCGACGATTTCAATTACCCGGCGCTCATCGCCGGTGACGAACAGGGCTTTTCGCACGCCCTGCTCGGCATCTTCGACCCGATCGCGCCGGCGGCTTCGGCCGCGCTCTCCGCACTCGCCAATGGTGACCGGCCAACCTACGACCGGCTGATGAACCCCACGGTTCCGCTGTCGCGTCTGATCTTCCGGGCGCCCACCCGGTTCTACAAGACGGGTGTGGTGTTCCTGGCCTACCTGAATGGCTTCCAGGATCATTTCGTGATGGTCGCCGGCGCTCAATCGATGCGGCCGCTGCCCTATTTCACCGAGGTTTTTCGCCTGGCCGACCGTGCCGGTTTGCTGCGTGACCCGACGATGGCCACCGCGCGGATGCGGAAGTTTCTGGCCCTCTACGGGGTGGATGCCTGATCGATGCGGTCCCTCGCCGGCCGGCTGGACCTTTGCTCGATCAACACCGCCACGCTCGGATACCAGGAGCCCATTGAGGAGACCATTGAAGCCGTGGCGAAGCACGGATTCGGCGCGATTTGCCCATGGCGGCGCGAGGTGGACGGCATGGACATTCGGGCCGTGGCACGGCGCATCCGCGACGCGGGCCTTGCCGTGTCGGGGTATTGCCGCAGCACCTACATCCCAGCGCCTACCCGCGCAGAATTTCTCGCCAGCATCGAGGACAATCGCCGCGCCATCGCGCAGGCCGCGGACCTCGGGGCAGCCTGCTTTGTCATGGTGGTGGGCAGCCTCCCACCCGGGTCGAAGGACCTGCCGGCAGCCTGGGCGCAGCTGGCCGAGGGCACGGCGCTGCTGCTGGAGCATGCGCGGACGCTAGGTGTGCGGCTGGCGCTCGAGCCCCTGCACCCGATGTATGCGATGGATCGCTCGTGCCTGAACACGCTTGAGCAGGCGCTGGACCTTGCCGAGGCGGTTGAGCCGGAACCGGGGACCGCTCCCTCACTCGGCGTTGCACTGGATGTCTACCACGTCTGGTGGGACCCGAAGCTGGAGGAGCAGATCGCCCGGGCCGGCGCGGCAGACCGGCTATTTGCGTTCCATGTGTGCGACTGGCTTGTGCCGACGCGCGATCTCCTGACCGATCGCGGCATGATGGGCGACGGGGTGATCGACATTCCGCGCATCCGCCGCATGGTGGAAGGTGCAGGTTATGCCGGCGCCGTGGAGGTCGAGATTTTTTCCGCCGAGAATTGGTGGAAGAAGCCCCTCGGCGAAACCCTGGAAGTCTGCGCCGACCGGCTGCAGACCGTCTGCTAGGGGGTCCCTATTCGTCCCTTGGCCCTTCGGAGCGGTTGAAATCCGGCCGGCGCTTTTCCCGGAAGGCCGCAACGCCCTCCCGCAGTTCGGCCGTTGGCGCGATCATCGCGCCCGACAGGATGTCGAGGGCCGCTTCTCCGCCCTCGCCTTCCGCAATCGCCAGCATGAGTTTGACGCTTTGACCAGCACCGGAACCGCGCGCCAGGATCGCTCCGGCATAGGCTTCGGCGGCTTGCAGCCCTTCGCCCCTGCCGACCACCTTGTCCACGACGCCGGCGGCGAGCGCCTGCTCGGCCGACAACAGCTCGCCGCCGAGCGCCATCCGGCGGACGATCTGCACGCCGAGACGCCGCGCCAGGCGCTGGGTCCCCGACCAGCCGGGAACCATGCCCAGCCCTGCTTCGGGCAAGCCAAAGCGGGCCTGTGCCTCCGCGATGCGGAAATCGCAGGAGGCGGCCAGCTCCAGCCCGCCGCCAAGAGCGTCTCCCCCAAGCACGGCGACCGTGGGAAAGCGCAGGCGCGCCAGCCGGTCGAATACCGCGTGGCCGCGCTTGATCCAGCCATGCGCAAACGCTTGGGGGTCTAGTTCCGCCCAGGCCTTGATATCGCCGCCGCCGCTGAAGGTCTCTCCCGCACCGCAAAGCAGAACGATCCGCACGCCGGGCTCACCTTCGATCCGCTCCAAGACCCCGTCGAGACCATCAAGGATGGTGAGGTCGATCGCGTTGCGCTTCTCCGGCCTGTTCAGCCGTACCGTCGCTATCGGCCCCGTGATGGAAAGCAGGACGGTTTCGGAGTTCATGCAGCACCAGCCGCCGTCATGGGTCCATCCTCTGGCGCCAGAGCTTCTCGCCGATGAGGCAGTCCATCTGCGGCCGGTCCTCGGCGAACTGAACAGGGACAAGCCGGGCAGGCGCTCCGGCGATCTCGAGGACCAGCTTGCGCCGGATCGCCTCGGCGATGCGATCGATATTGTCGACAGTGACAAGGAAAGCGCCCGGTCCGCCGATCACGCAGTCTTGGTAATAGAGGTCGAGTTCGCGGATCGAGTACCCACTGTAGCGGTCCTCGTGGATCATGATCGGCAGGCCGTTGATGGTGATCCCGCGGTCGAGCACCGCCTGGCGGGCGGGCAGCACAGGCAGACCCGAATTGTTCGGCCCGTCCCCGGAAACATCAATCACCTGCCGCGAGCTGTTGAAGCCGTTGCCGTCGAATAATCCGGAGGCGAAGGTCAGCGCTCCTGATATCGACGTTCGCCGGATATAGGACGCCTGAGCGGCCGAGATCTGGGCGGCGAAGGCTCCGGCGGTCTCTCCATCTTCTATGATGGCCCATGCCGCCGCCACCCGTTGCGAGCCCGGACCGGCCCATTCGAAGTAGGTCACCGCAATCCGGCCGAGGAGGCCTGCCCGGATAGCGCCCAAGACTTCGGGATGCTGGAGCGCCGCGATGTAGCCGTCCTTCTGCAAAGCCTGCTCGGCAGGATCCATCGATCGTGAAACATCGACAGCAAGCACCAGCTCGAGGTCGACCTCCTGCTCCTGGGCGAATCCGGTGGACGACAGGAGAGCCAATGCGCCGATCGCCGCGCCGACGCATAGGACCACTTTGGGGATCATCGGGTGCAACCCTCCCTGATGGCCCATTTGTGCACGCCGATGTGGCTGGCGAAAGGCAACGGACAGACTTGGTGCGACGGGCTGAACGAGAAACCGCTGCCCGCCCCGGATCAGGCCTCGATCATTTGCCGGATGCGCATCGCAAGCGCCTCCACGGCAAAGGGCTTAGTGATCATCTCCATGCCGGGCTCGAGAAATCCGCTGGCGATGGCGGCGTTCTCTGCATAGCCGGTGATGAACAGCACCTTCAGTTCGGGGCGCGTTTCGCGAGCCTGATCGGCGAGCTGACGCCCGTTCAGGCCCGGCAGTCCGACGTCGCTCACCAGAAGATCGATCCTCGCATTGCCCTGGAGCAGCTTGAGCCCGGCAGGGCCGTCCGCCGCCTCCAGCGCCCGATAGCCCAGGTCCTGCAGCACTTCGACGATGAGATTCCTGACAACCGGCTCATCCTCAACCACCAGGACGGTCTGGCCCGGGTCGGCCCGAGGCGCGGGCTGCAGGCCTGTGCCCGGCTCCTCATCGTCCTCCCGGCCGCCCCGATATCGCGGGAGGTAGATGCGCACCGTCGTGCCGTTCCCGACCTCGCTGTAGATCCGAACATGGCCTTCCGATTGCTTGGCGAAGCCATACACCATCGACAAGCCAAGGCCTGTGCCTTGCCCGATGGGCTTGGTGGTGAAGAACGGGTCGAAGGCGCGGCCAATGATGTCGGCCGTCATGCCGGTACCGGTATCAGTCACGCAGATCGCAACGTATTGGCCCGGGTCGACGTCGCGCTGGGCCGCCGCATAGGCGCTGTCGAGATGCGAGTTGGCCGTTTCGATGGTCAGCTTGCCGCCATTCGGCATGGCATCTCGGGCGTTGATGGCAAGATTGAGGATCGCACTCTCCAGCTGGTTCGGATCGCAGCGGGTGGTCCACAGCCCACCGGCGGTGACGAGTTCCATTTCGACGGACTCCCCGATGGTGCGGCGGAGCAAATCCTCCATCGAGGAGATCAGCTGGTTGACGTTGACGGGCTTGGGGTCGAGCGGCTGGCGGCGGGCGAAGGCAAGCAGGCGATGGGTGAGCGCGGCTGCCCGGTTGGCCGAACTCATGGCGGCCTTCGCATAGCGCTCGAGGTTCTCGGTCCGCCCCTGCGTGATTCGCGTCTGCATGAGGTCCAGCGAGCCGACGATCCCGGTGAGCAGGTTGTTGAAATCGTGGGCGATGCCGCCGGTGAGCTGGCCAACTGCCTCCATTTTCTGGGCCTGGCGGAGCGCCTCCTCGTTCTCCCGCAACTGCGCCGTGCGCTCCTCGACCTGCTGTTCGAGATTGGCGTTGAGGGCCTGAAGGGCACGCTCGGCGCGGCGGCGCTCCTCGATTTCCCGCTGCGCCGCCTGGAAAAGGCGCGCATTGTCGACCGCGGTGGCCGCCTGCCCTGCCACACCCTCCATCAGTTGCTCGGACCGCGCGGTGAAGACCCCGGGGTTAGCGTGACCGAAAAAGAGCCCGCCGATCACCTCACCGGAGCGGGACCGCACGGGAACCGCAAGATAGCTCCTGACGGGAAGATGCCCTTCCGGCATGCCGAAATGTGGCGCCATATGACCGTAGCGGGGGTCCTTGGTGATGTCGTCCGAGCGCACGATGCCGTCGCCGCGAAAGGTCGGGCCGAATACGTGCGTATTGCGCGGCATCGGGAAGCTTGAGAAGGCCTCGCGTGGGACGCCGGCCAGCGAATAGAGCGTGTAGCTCTCGCCGGCCTCGTTGACCACATTGTAGAAGAAAGCGCCGAACTGGGCTTCTGTGAGCTGCACCCCTGCATCGGTCACCATCTGCACGATGCGGTCGAGGTCGAGCTCCGCCGCGAGCGCGCTGCCGACCCGGTTGAGGGTCTCCAAGGCCCTGTTCTCGTCCGCGTAGGCCGCAACCGCTCGGGCCCGCGCAGCCGCCGCCCAGGCGCGGTCGGCCACGTCGCGCACAAAGGCGAGCTCGTCTTCGGACCAGGTGCGCACGACGCTGTCATTGATGAGCAGAAAGGCGGAGAGTTTCCCCTGCTCCACCAGCGGGGCGTTGATTAGCGATCGGATGCCGAGACCGGTCCAGCTCGCGGCGCTGTCCGCAGTGCGCTCGTCCGTGAGGACGTCTGACACGGTAACAATCTCGCCGCGGCGCAATGCGGCCCCGAAGGGCTCACCGAAATCTTCGATGCGATGTCGGCCGACGACGCTCGCTACCTTTCCGTCGGTCCAGTCACGCTCGACCGTCGCTGTTTCCCCGGTTCCATCAACGGTGGCGTAGCCGGCGCGGACACCGCCGAGCACGCGCGCAAGGATCTGCGCCGTTGCCGCGGCGATCTCGGCGGGATCGGCAAGGTCGCGGAGCTGATCCCCGAGCTCGATGAGGGCAGCCTGCCGACGCTCGGACAGGACGCGATCGGTAACATCGCTTCCGTCGACAAAGATGCCCGCCGTCCGCCCGTCTGGACCGGCGATCGGCTGGTAGATGAAGTTGAGGAATCGCTCCTCCGGAGCGCCGCCAGGCGTGCGTTGCAGAACAACCGGAACAGCGCGACCCACATAAGGCGCACCGCTCTGGTAAACTTGGTCGAGGAGACCGAAGAAGCCCTGCCCTTCGACCTCCGGCAGCGCCTCTCGCACGGCCTTGCCGACGATATCGCGGTGCCCGACGAGCTGAAGATAGGCCGTGTTGGCGAGCTCGAAGATGTGCCCCGGGTCGCGCAGGACGGCCATGAAACTCGGCGCCTGGTTGAAGAGCTGGTGCAGACGATCGCGCTCCTCGGCAGTCTGCCGCGCCAGCGCTTCATGCGCCTCCCGGCGTGCCGCCTCGCTTGCCTGCAGCGCCTCTTCGTTGCGGCGCTCTTCGGTGCGGTCACGCAAAATCTTCAGGAATCCGATCGGGGTTCCGGCCGCATCCTTGAGCGGCGTCATCTCGCCGCTTGCCCAGAACCGTTCCCCGCACTTGCGGAGGTGCCAGCGCTCGTCCGGCGCGCGGCCGTCCCGCAACGCCTTTGCAGCCTCGTCGGACGGCGCTCCGGCCGCCCGGTCCTCGGGGGTGAAGATCTGGTCCCCGCTGCGGCCGCGCATCTCGTCGGCCGTCCAGCCGAGGATTCGTCGTGCGCCCTCGTTCCAGCTCGTTACGCAGCGCCGAAGGTCCAAGGCGAAGATCGCATAATCGGTGGCGCTGTCGAGGAGCTGGCGGATGTGCGCCTCGCTCTCCTGGAGGGCATTCTGGGCACGCACGCGCCGGGTTGTTTCGATGACGATGGCCAAGACGCCGGCCGGTTTGCCGCTCTCGTCGAGAAGAGGGCTGTAGTTCAGGTCCATCCAGACGTCCTCGGGATGGCCATTGCGATAGAGGACGAGGTGCTTATCCTGAAAAGAGAGGGTTTCGCCTTTCAGGCCCTTATCCATGACGTTCGCATTGAACGCCGCGACCTCCGGCCAGCCTTCCAGCACGGGCGAGCCCAGCAGGCCCGGATGACGCCCCCCGGCGAAAACCGCATAGGCGTCATTGTAGATCATGACGCCTTCGGGGCCCCAAAGCATGACCAGCGGCACCGGTGATTGCAGGACGACATCGACCGCGGTCCTTAGGCTCTGCGGCCAAAGCGAGATCGGGCCGAGACTGGTCTTGCCCCAGTCGAAGGCGCGCAGCAGCGCCCCGGTTTGGCCGCCGCCGCGCGGAAACTCAGCCGGACCGCGGTCCCGGTTGGGGGCGTCAATGGGCTTGTGCTGCACGGGCAAGAGCTTGGTCCAAAGATTACCCGGGAAGCTCGATCAGCCGCCGCCCCCAAGTCCTGGCCTCAAATAGGTGAAGCGCCCCTCGAATGCTCGCGCTAAATGCGGCACAGATCGGCTGCCGCCATACTGTGCCCCAGCGCTTCTTCGGCCTGGGAGTACTGGCGGATGCAGGTCCGATGGATGCTGGCCCGTTGAGCACCGCTTTCCTGGAGTGGGAAGCAATGTCGGGATCGGTTGAACCGCCGCGTTAAGCTCGGCAGCGGCGCCCGGTTCTGACCTGCGCGGAGCTGCTGGTGCCCAGGAGAGGACTCGAACCTCCACGCCTCGCGGCACACGGACCTGAACCGTGCGCGTCTACCAATTCCGCCACCTGGGCAAGGGGCCGCTCCCCTTACGGCGTGGGTCGGGAGGTGTCAACGCTTTGCCGGGCCAACCGTGCCCCGCCCCTGCTTGCCGCGGCCCGGTTATTCGGGGCATCAACGGCCGACTATCAGGGAGACCGCATTGCGGCACGTCACGCTCGCCAGCATCGGCGAATGCATGCTCGAGCTATCGGGGCGCGGCGACGACCTGTGGCGAATGGGGATCGCCGGCGACACCTTCAACACAGCCTATTATGCGCGCGCCATCCTGCCGCCGGATCGAGCCGTCGCCTACCTCACCGCGCTCGGCGACGACCCGTTCTCGACGCGCATCCGCGACTTCATCGGCGCCGCGGGAGTCGACACCGACCGCATCCGGATCGTGCCCGGCCGCCGGCCGGGACTTTATGCCATCACGCTGAGCGGGGCGGAGCGCACCTTTACGTATTGGCGCGGCGAGTCGGCGGCGCGGCTGCTGGCCGATGATGAGGACTGGCTGGCCGGGGCGCTCGGCGAGGCGGAGATCCTCTATTTTTCGGGGATCACGCTGGGCATCCTCACGGCCGACCGGCGCGAGCGCCTGCTCCATGTGCTGGCGGAACGGCGCCGGGCCGGTGCACGGATCGCCTTCGACCCGAATTTTCGTCCGGCGCTGTGGCCCGACAGGGACGAAGCCATGGCCGCCATGGCGGCGGCTTTCGCGGTGGCCGATGTGGGGCTGCCCACTTTCGACGACGAGACGAAGCTTTTCGGCGACGCCTCGCCGGAGGTCACGCTGGAGCGGGTGCGCGGCTATGGCACACCGGAGGTCGTCGTCAAGAACGGGTCCGGCCCGTGCCTGCTGGCTAGCGGCGGGGCAGTCGAAAGCATCCCGGCAGTCCGCCCGGAAACTGTGGTGGACACGACGGGCGCCGGCGACTCGTTCGGTGGCGCCTACCTGGCCGGCCGGCACATGGGGATGGAGCCGCAGGAGTCGGCGCGGCTGGGCCACGCCGTAGCCGCGCAGGTGATCGGCGTGCGCGGCGCGCTGGCTCCCATAGACCGTGAAGCTGTCCTCGCCGCCGCCAGGAGCTGATGCGGGTGAAGCCATGCTGCCGCCGCACGATGTTGCTGGCCGCAAACGCGCGGGGTTTCGTTCCCGCGGCCCAAGAGCCCGGGTTGGTCAAAGAGCAGTTCGGGCCCTCGCTGTTGAGCGAGGGTGGCGGGGCGCTTCCAAAACGCCTCTCTAGTTTAGTTTGTGGCGCTCCTGAAGCGCCCCGCGCGGCGTTAGACAGCCTTCGACTCGTCCGCTCTTCCTTCCTTCAGCGCTCTCCTGTCGGGGAGCGCTTCGGGACATGCAGCCATGCAACATCCGGCACCGGGATTGCTCCCGAGGGGGACCCTTCCGAAAGCCGCCGTCGCAAAACCCTTCCGGTGGGTCTCGTGGCGGCGCCGCCCGCCCTTCCCCGACAGTTCCGGTGCGCGGCCGGGTCCCTCATCGAAGAGCGGTGCCCGGATTATGCTCCCAGTTGCGAAGGCGGGGATAAGTGTTTGCGATTTTCCTTTTACTTCAGAGACCTAGCTGAAAAATTATGCCCGGTGCTATAGGGGTCTACTATGCTCTGCCGCCCGCGCAGGTCGAAGGTTTTCCTGGCTTGATCAGCGCAACGGAATGGATGCCATGGTCAAGCCATGGCATGACCCTAGCCCCTCCCCAGAAAGGGACGGGACTGCGCCATTCCTACGCCGGCGCAATCTCCGCTGTGTCGCCACCGAACGCTCGGGTTCCGTTCAGTCTCGTATCACCACAGGAGAGCTGCCCTCTTCTCTCCGGCACCTTTGCGACTCGTCCAGTTCCCGGCAATCGAGATGCCAGGCGTCCTCGTATACGCAGCCGCTCATGGCTAGGTAGCTCGCCGTAAGGCTCGTAACAGTGCAGCGCGATTCTCGGTTGCCCTCAGGATTCACCAGGAACCCATCGCTTGGCCAGAAGCCTCCTTCCGGCTTCGGCTTAGCATTGGTATCTACGAGCACGAGCGAGTTGCCTGAAAGCGTGAAAGCGCCTGTGTTGCCTAGCCCTTCGCGGCTGCCAAACAGGGTGGAAGTAAGGACGCCCTCATCTCCAAAGCAAAGCTGCACGGCATCGACGTACGCCCCGTGCTTCTTGTTTGCGACTGACCAGCAACCCTGAATGTTTTCGGCAGATATCTGCTTCTGAGGCTCTACCGCTTCGCTCTGGACACCCTGGGACGAGCAACCACTAAGCCCAATTACGAGGGCCAGAGAGAGAAAACCCGAGTTGCTCATCAAGGGGCTGCGGGCCTAGTATTGGGTGTCAAGTAACAATTTCCGCCGTCTCCACCACCGCGTGGAAAAGCACATCGGCGCCGTTGCTCGCCCATTGCGGATGGATGTTTTCCTCCTCGTTGTGACTGATGCCGTCGACGCAGGGGCAGAAGATCATCGAGGTGGGGGCAACGCGGGCGATGTAGCAGGCGTCGTGGCCGGCGCCGGAAACGATATCGCGATGCGAATAGCCAAGGCGCTCGGCGGCGCGGCGCACGGCGGCGACGCAGCTTTTGTCGAACTCCACGGGCGGGTAGTAGAAGGTTTCGGTCACCTCGGCGGTCAGGCCAATCTCCGCGCAGACCCTGTCGATCGCCGCTTGCAGCCGCGCCTTCATGTCGGACAGCACCGCATGCTCGGGATGGCGGAAATCGACCGAGAACATCACGGCGCCGGGGATGACGTTGCGCGAGCCCGGATAGGGTTTCAGGACCCCCACCGTGCCGACCGCATGCGGCGCGTGGCTGAGCGCGATCTCGTTGACGGCCTGCACTAGGCGGGCGGCGCCGAGTAGCGCATCGCGGCGGCGCGGCATGGGCGTGGTGCCGGCATGGCTCTCGAAGCCGGTCAGCGTCACGTCGTACCAGCGCTGCCCCTGGCCGTGGGTGACGATGCCGATGTCGATGTTTTCGGCTTCCAGGATCGGTCCCTGCTCGATGTGATATTCGAACATGGCCTTGAGCGGCCGTTCTCCCACCGGCTCGTCGCCGGCAAAGCCGATGCGCTGCAGCTCGGCGCCGAATTCGACACCCTCGGCATCCTTGATCGCGTAGGCCTGCTCCTGCGTATAGGCCCCGGCGAAGACACCAGAGGCGATCATCGCCGGCGTGAATCGAGAACCTTCCTCGTTGGTCCAGTTGACCACCTCGATCGGATGTCTTGTGCGGATGCCGAGGTCATTGAGGCTCCGCACAACCTCCAGTCCGGCGAGAACGCCCAGCACGCCATCGAATTTTCCGCCGGTCGGCTGGGTGTCGAGGTGGCTGCCCATCATGACCGGCGGCAGGCTGTCGTCCGTGCCGGGGCGGCGGGCAAACATGTTGCCCATCGTGTCGACGACCACGGTGCAGCCTGCCTCTTCGCACCAGCGCTTGAAAAGGTCGCGGCCCTCGCGGTCGACATCGGTCAGCGTGAGCCGGCGGTTGCCGCCCTTCACGCCGGGGCCGATCTTGGCCATCTCCATGAGGCTGTCCCACAGCCGCTCGCCATTGATTTTCAGGTTCGAGCCGGGTGCGGTCATGCTTACTAGCTCTCGTGGGAATCGGCAGCCGGTCCCGGTTTGGTGGGACAGCCAGGAAGGCTTTCAAACTCAAGGCTCAGGAGCAAGGCGCACATACGATCCCGCATCGCTAAGTCCACCAGCAACCGGCCATCTCGGGTCACGAATGCTGCGCTCGAATACTTCGCCGCAAGATCCGATGGCCGGACCGGGAGGCTTGGATTTCCGATCAGCTGGCGCTCAGAGTGGACCTCCTGAGGCGGCAGCCATCTCTCATCTCCGCCTCCTAGGGCCACTTCTTCCTTAAACACGAGCAGAACCCTTCCCGCTTCGTCAATGGGTAGCGGGCCATCATTCCCGAAGGTATATCTCCTGGCTGGCCCCTCGAGCTCAACCTCCGCTCCAACCCTCCGCATCTGGAAGGCCGGCCTGACCACGACGTGACCGGACGAAAGAAAATCTACCGCGCCGAAGTCGTCCGTCGCAGTCGCGCCAACGGCTTCATCTCGTCGGACATCGGGAAAGAAGACGGCCCGGCTCATATACTCAGCAGTGGCTCGTTCCGGCCGGCTTAGGAATGAGAAAACCACGATGCAGAGCAACAGCGGAAGAACGAAGGCCAGAACCAGCCTTTGCACGGCGCTTCGACTCTTCAACGCGTCAGGCATTGCCCGGCTTGATCTCGATCTCGATGAACGACATCGGCGCGTCGCCGGCATTGACCACGTTGTGCTCGACGCCGGCTTCGCGGCGGTAAACCTCGCCGGCGTCGACATCGACGCGGCGCTCCGACCCGCCCTCTTCCAGGAGCAGCTGGCATTCGGTCATCGGCACGATGACGTACTCCAGTTCGTGCCGATGCCAGCCCGTTTCCGCACCCGGCTCGAAAGTCCAGCGGGTGACGCGGACACGCTCGTCCTCCATGACCTTGGTCGGCCGGGCAGGTGCGCGCGTCATGACCGGCTCAGTGCGTGGAGGGGAAGTTGAACATCGCGCCCTGCTTGATGCCGGCCGGCCAGCGCGAGGTGATCGTCTTCAGGCGCGTGTAGAAGTGCACGCCCTCCGGCCCGTAAACGGCATGGTCGCCGAACAGCGAGCGTTTCCAGCCGCCGAAGGAATGGTAAGCGACCGGCACCGGCAGCGGCACGTTGATGCCGACCATGCCGACCTCGATGCGATCGGCAAACGAGCGCGCCGCATCGCCGTCGCGGGTGAAAATGGCGGTGCCGTTTCCGTATTCGTGCGAATTGATGAGCTCCACCGCGTCGTCGTATTTCGGAGCGCGCACGACGGAAAGCACAGGCCCAAAAATCTCGTCCCGGTAGATCGACATGTCGGGCTTCACCCGGTCGAACAGGGTGCCGCCGACAAAATAGCCGTTCTCGTAGCCCTGCAGCTTGAGGCCGCGGCCATCGACGACCAGCTCCGCGCCTTCATTCACGCCCGCGTCGATATAGCCGAGCACCCGCTCCATGTGCTGCTTGGTCACCAGCGGGCCCATTTCGGCATCAGGGTCGGTGGCCGGGCCGATCTTCAGCGCGGCGACCCGCGGGGCCAGTTCCTTGACGAGGCGGTCGGCTGTTTCCTCTCCGACCGGGACGGCCACGGAGATGGCCATGCAGCGCTCGCCGGCCGAGCCGTAGCCGGCCCCCATCAGTGCGTCGGCCGCCTTGTCGATGTCGGCATCCGGCATGACGATCATGTGGTTCTTGGCGCCGCCGAGCGCCTGGACGCGCTTTCCGGCGGCCGTGCCGCGCGAATAAACGTAATGGGCGATCGGCGTCGAGCCGACGAAGCTGACCGCCTTGATGTCCGGGTGGTCGAGGATGGCGTCAACCGCCTCCTTGTCGCCGTGCACGATCTGCAGCACGCCGTCCGGGAACCCGGCTTCCTTGAAGCACTCATAGATGAGCATCGGCGCGGAAGGATCCCGCTCCGACGGTTTGAGGATGAAGCAGTTGCCGCAGGCGATCGCCACGGGGTACATCCACAGCGGCACCATGGCCGGGAAGTTGAAGGGCGTGATGCCGGCGACGACGCCGAGCGGCTGGCGGTCGGAATAGGTGTCGATCTCCGGCCCGACATTGCGCGAAAACTCGCCCTTCAGGAGGTGCGGGATGCCGCAGGCGAACTCCACCACCTCGATGCCGCGCGACACCTCCCCGAGCGCGTCGGCATGCGTCTTGCCGTGCTCCTGGCTGATGGCGCGGGCGATGTCGGCGGCGCGGGCGTCGAGCAGTTCCTTGAAGCGGAACATGTAGCGTGCCCGCTTGAGCGACGGGGTGCGGCCCCATTCCGGCGCGATCGCCTTGGCGCCCTGCACGGCGCGGCCCACCTCGGCGGCGCCGGACAAGCCGAGCTCGGCAATCTGCTCGCCGGTTGCCGGGTTGAACACGGCCGAAAACCGTCCGGGGCTGGAGGGCTGCCCGGCCCCGACGATTGCGCTTGCGATACGGTTCATGGACGCCGGCCGCCTCAGTGAATGGTCTTCAGGACGGACGAGAGCTTCTCGACAATTGTATCGATCTGGCTGTTCTCGACAATCAGCGGCGGCGACATCGCGATTGTATCGCCGGTGACGCGGATCATCAGGTCGTTCTCGTAGGCGGCCAGGAAGGCCGAGAAGGCCCGCTTGGCCGGCTCGCCGGCGATCGGCTCCAGCTCTACCGCGCCGACCAAGCCGATGGTGCGGATGTCGATCACGTTCGGCAGCCCGCGCAGGCTGTGCAGGCCGTCCGCCCAGTATTCGGCCATCTCCGCGCCACGGGTGAGCAAGCCCTCCTCCTGGTAGATGTCGAGCGTGGCGAGCGCGGCGGCCGAAGAAACCGGATTTCCGGAATAGGTGTAGCCGTGGAAAAACTCGATCAGATGCTCCGGGCCATTCATGAAGGCCTGGTAGATCTCCGACTTGACGAACACCGCGCCCATCGGGACGACGCCATTGCTGACGCCCTTGGCGGTGATCATGATGTCGGGCGTCACGCCGAAGTATTCCGCCGCGAACGGCGCGCCGAGGCGGCCGAAGCCGGTGATCACTTCATCGAAGATCAGCAGGATGCCGTGCTTGTCGCAGATCTGCCGCAACCGCTCCAGGTAACCCTTGGGCGGGATGAGCACCCCGGTCGAGCCGGCGACCGGCTCCACGATGACCGCGGCGATGGTCGAGGCGTCATGCAGCGCGACCAGCCGCTCCAGATCCTCGGCTATCTCGGCGCCGTGCTCGGGCTGGCCGCGCGAGAAGGCGTTGCGGGACAGATCGTGGGTGTGGCGGATGTGGTCGACGCCGGCCAGGAGCGTGCCGAAATGCTTGCGGTTGCCGACGATGCCGCCCACCGAGATGCCGCCGAAGTTGACGCCATGGTAACCGCGCTCGCGGCCGATCAGCCGGGTGCGGCTGCCGTCCCCCTTCACGCGATGGTAGGCGAGCGCGATCTTCAGCGCCGTTTCCACCGACTCCGACCCGGAGTTGGTGAAGAACACATGGTCGAGACCGCTCGGCGCCATCGAAACGAGCCTGGCGGCGAGCTCGAATACCTTGGGATGGCCCATCTGGAAGGCCGGGGCGTAATCCAGCTCCATCAGCTGAGCGTGGACCGCATCGGCAATGTTTTTGCGTCCATGCCCGGCATTGACGCACCACAGGCCGGATGTTCCGTCCAGGAGCTGCCTGCCTTCCGCGTTCCAGTAGTGCATGCCCTCGGCGCGCACGAGCATGCGCGGGGCTTTCTTGAACTGCCGGTTTGCCGAGAACGGCATCCAGAAAGCTTCAAGGTTGTTGGTGGTGACGGCGACAGGTTTCTGCATGGCGATTCTTCCGGCGGCGGGCTTAGCTGACGGCCGTGCTTAGCCGCTTTTCGATCGCCTGCCAAACTTGACTGAAGGGTCAAAACGGAGGCTAGGTTCGGCCGCCTGAGCGGTCAAGCGAAAGCTCCGCGCCGCCGGGCGCCAGGAGGCGAAGCCGCCCGTGCGAAGATGATCGAGGCGCCACGGCGCAAGGCGAGCCGCATTCAGCAACGGAACCGGGAGGCGATCCTTGCCGCTGCTCTCGAGGTCTTCTCGGCCGCCGGATTCAGGGGCGCCACGCTCGACCGGATCGCCGATGGGGCCGGCATGTCGAAGCCGAACCTCCTCTATTATTTCCCGACAAAGACGGCGATCTATGTCGCGCTGCTGCAGGACCTGCTGGAGGACTGGCTGCGGCCGCTGGCCGAACTCGATCCCGACGGCGATCCGATCACGGAGATCGGCCGCTACATCGATTTGAAGCTGAACATGTCGCGCGGGCGGCCGGACGCTTCAAAGCTGTTCGCCAACGAGATCCTGCACGGCGCGCCCATGATTGGCGAGGTTTTGCGCGGGCCGATGAAGGCGCTGGTGGACGAGAAAGCCGCGGTGATTAGCGGCTGGGTCGATACGGGTCGCATCGCGCCCGTCGACCCCTACCACCTGATCTTCATGATCTGGGCCGTGACCCAGCACTACGCCGACTTCGACGTGCAGATCCGCGCTGTGCTGGGCACGGACCGCGGCAGCGGCGGGGATCCCGTCGAGCTTGGCGGAGCGACGATCGCCAAGGTGTTCTTCGACGGGCTGCGGCCGAGACCTTAGTTCAAATACGGGCGGCCTACTCCGCCGGCTCGCGCAGCATCGGCTCGGCGGCGAATTGCTGCTTGTTCAGCGCGGCGGCCATCGGGTTATTCGGGTGCGTCGTCCAGTTCGCGTAGTCACGCTGCACGATCATGCCGGTGCGCGGATCGACCGAGCCGGCCGGCAGCGCCTCCATGGTGATGCAGTTCTCCACCGGGCAGATTTCCACGCAGAGGTTGCAGCCGACGCATTCGGCGTCGATCACCTCGAAGTGGCGGACGCCGTTGACCAGATGCGTGATCGCCTGGTGCGAGGTGTCCTCGCACGCAATGTGGCAGCGGCCGCACTTGATGCAGAGGTCCTGGTTGATGCGGGCCTTGGTGACATAGTTGAGGTTCAGGTACTGCCAGTCGGTGACGTTGCCTGATGCCCGGCCGACGAAATCGGCGGTGGTCGCATAGCCCTTTTCGTCCATCCAGTCCTCGAGCCCCTCGATCATCTCGCGGACGATCTTGAAGCCGTAGGCCATGGCGGCGGTGCAGACCTGCACGGTACCCGAGCCGAGCGCCATGAACTCCGCCGCGTCGCGCCAGGTGGTGATGCCGCCGATGCCGGAGATGGGCAGGTCGCGGGTTTCGCGGTCGCGGGCGATCTCGGCCACCATGTTGAGCGCAATCGGTTTTACGGCTGGGCCGCAATAGCCTCCGTGCGAGCCTTTTCCGTCGACAGACGGCTCGGGCGAGAACGTGTCGAGGTTGATGGAGGTGATCGAGGAGATCGTGTTGATCAGCGACACGGCGTCGGCGCCGCCGCGCATTGCCGCGCGGGCCGGATAGCGGATGTCGGTGATGTTGGGCGTGAGCTTCACGATCACCGGCATGCGCGTGTTCTGTTTGCACCAGCGGGCCACCATTTCGATGTATTCCGGCACCTGGCCGACGGCCGAGCCCATGCCCCGCTCGCTCATGCCGTGCGGGCAGCCGAAATTGAGCTCGATCCCGTCCGCGCCGGTTGCCTCGACGAGCGGCAGGATGGCCTTCCAGTTCGCCTCCTCGCAGGGCACCATCAGCGAAACCACCATGGCCCGGTCGGGGAAGGCGCGCTTCACCTCGGTGATTTCCTGGAGGTTCACATGCAGCGGCCGGTCAGTGATCAGCTCGATGTTGTTGAACCCCATGAGCCGGCGGTCCGGCCCGTGGATGGCGCCGTAGCGCGGACCGTTGACGTTGATGATCGCGGGGTCCTCGCCGAGCGTCTTCCACACCACGCCGCCCCATCCCTCCTTGAAGGCGCGCACGACATTGTACGCCTTGTCGGTGGGCGGTGCGGATGCGAGCCAGAACGGATTCGGCGACTTGATGCCGACGAAGTTGGTGCGGAGATCAGCCATTGGTTTCTCCCGCTTCAGGCGCTCAGAGCGCGATGAATGCTTTCCGCCGCCACCTTGCCGTCCTGCGTGGCGGTGACCGTCAGGTCCTCGCCGCCCCAGGTGCAGTCGCCGCCGGCCCAGACGCCCGGCATCGAGGTTCGGCGCTCGTCATCCACCGCGATGCGGCCCGCCTCCAGGCGGATCGCATCGGCTGAGCCGTTCAGCGGGCCGGGCGCAAAGGTCTGGCCGATGGCCTTAAAAATTAAGTCGGCGTGGAGGGTAAGAATCTCGCCAGTGCCGACCAGGCGATCGCCGTCCCTACGGGTCCGCTCCAGCGCCACAGCATGCACGTTTCCGTCCGGGTCGGCGAGTATCCGCAACGGCTTCACCCAGTGCATGATCCGCACACCGCGCGTTTGCGCGAGATCCTGCTCCCACAGGCTCGCCTTCATGTCGGGCTGGCCGCGTCGGTAAGCGATCGTCACCTCCTCGGCGCCGAGCAGTTTTGATTGCACCGCGGCGTCGACGGCGGTCATGCCACCACCGATGACCACCACGCGGCGGCCGACCGGCATGGCGGAAAGGTCGCTCGCTTGGCGGAGCTCGGCGATCCAGTCGACGGCATCGATCGAGCCCCTGGCCCCCTCGCCTTCCGCTCCGAGTGCGTTGACGCCCGGCAGGCCCATGCCGAGGAACACCGCGTCGAATTCCTCCTTCAGGTCGGGAAGGGAAAAATCGCGGCCGAGCGCCTTTCCGTTCTCGACCGTGATGCCGCCGATGGACAGGATGAACTCGACCTCACGCTGGGCGAAATCCTCGACCGCCTTATAGGCGGCGATTCCGTATTCGTTCAGCCCGCCCGGCTTGCGGCGCGCGTCGAAGATGACGACCTCGTGACCATGCAGCGCCAGCCGGTGCGCGCAGGACAGCCCGGCCGGGCCGGCGCCGACCACGGCGATCCGCTTGCCGGTCGGCGCCGCACGAGTGAACGGGTGCTCGCCGGCATCAATCAGGTGGTCGGTGGCGTAACGCTGCAGGATCCCGATCTTGACCGGCTTGCCCTCGGCGTATTCCCGCACGCAGGCCTGCTCGCACAAGGTCTCGACGGGGCAGACGCGCCCGCACATGCCGCCCAGGATGTTGGCGCGGAAGATCGTCTCGGCCGCGCCCCTAGGATTGTCGGTGGCGATCTGCCGGATAAACAGGGGGATGTCGATGGAGGTCGGGCAGGCCTGGATGCAGGGCGCGTCGTAGCAAAAGTAACAGCGGTCTGCCTCGACGAAGGCTTCGTGCTTGGACAAGGGCGGATGCAGGTCGGCGAAGTTCGACCGGTACTGCTCCTCGCTGTTGAGCAATCCACCTGCCATGCCCGGTGCATGCTCCGACCGGATGTCCGACATCAGTTCCCTCCACAGGGGCCCGGCCGCTCCCATTCCGGCCGGTTCCCCGGAGCATGGACCGACTCCTTCGCGCCGGTCAATTTTTTTATCAAAAGATAAAATCTCTCCCTCCGCAAAATAAAGATGCAATGAAGCGTCGCTCTGGACTGTGAAGCCGCGGATTTCGGAACCCACCCGGAGACAGGTCGTTCTCATTAGACAGCGTGAGATGCGCTGACCAATCCCCAACAAGAGGATGAATCCATGTCGAACCAGGATCGGTGGAGGAACGACCGTGACGATGATCGCTATCGCGATGAAGGTGGTTCCCAGGACTTCGGACGCGGCGGCCAGGGCGAAGGCAGCCGGGGCGGTTACGCCGGGGATTACCCGCGCGGCAGCGAGCAGGGCGGCTTCGGCGGCCAGGGCGGCGGCTCTTTCGGGCGCGGCAGCGGCTGGGAAGGAGGCGCCGGCGGTAATTACGGGCGCGGCGGCGATGAAGGCGGATTCGGCGGTCGTGGCGGCGGCTTCGGCGGCCAGGGTGGCGGCGGTTCCGGCGACCGCGATTTCCAGCGCGGCGGCGGTGGCTACGGTTCCATGAGCGGCGGCGGCTGGGGCGGCAGTGGCGGCGGTGGCGGCAGCTACCGCGGCGGCGGCGATTACGGAAGCTCCGGCGGGCGTGGAGGCTATGGTGGCCAAGGCGGGGGCCAGGGCGGCTTCGGTGGCCAGGGCTTCGGTGGCCAGGGCGGATATAGGGGTTACGGCGGCGGCCAGTCCGGCGGCGGCGGATACGGCGGCCAGGGCGGCGGCTACGGTCAGGGTCGCGGCGGCTATTCCGGCTACGGCGGCCAGGGCGGAATGCGCGGCTACGGCGGCCAGGGTGGTGGCTATGGCGGCCAAGGCGGTGCGTTCAGTGCCGGCCATGGCGGTGAAAGCCCGTCGCGTTCCGGCGATTACGGCCGCCCCGGCGACTGGACGCACTCCCATTCCGGTGGCCAGGGTGGCGGCGGCTGGTGGGACCGCGCCACGGAAGCGGTGTCTTCGTTCTTCGGCGGCGACGACGACCAGAGCCAAAGTCAGTATGGGCAGCAGCAGCACCATCGCGGCCGTGGCCCCAAGGGCTATTCGCGATCCGACGACCGCATCCGCGAGGATGTTTCCGACCGCCTGACCGATGATTGGCGGGTTGACGCTTCGGATATCGAGATCAGCGTTTCGGGTGGTGAAGTCACCCTGTCGGGCAGCGTCGACAGCCGTGACGCCAAGCGGCGGGCGGAAGATATCGCCGAAAGCGTTGGGGGCGTTACCCATGTGCAGAACAACCTGCGCGTCACTCAAAGGTCCGGTTCGGGCGGCGCCGGCTCCGGCATGAGTGGTGGCTCGATGTCCGGCGGCGGCTCGATGTCCGGCGGCGGTTCCGGGATGAGCGGAGGAACGTCGACGGGCGGAACGGGCATGGGCGGCGGTTCCGGCGGCATGGGCGGATCGTCCGGCATGGCAGGCAGTTCCGGCGGCTCGTCCCGTTCCGGCGGCGGTTCTGCTTCCCGAGCTGGCGGCAGTGCTGGCGTAGGCACCACCGGGACCACGTCCGGCGCCACGGCCAGCAACACCGGGGGTACCGGCACGAACCTGTCGCAGGGCACCGCTGGACGCGGCAGAAGCCGGGGCGGCTCCGGTTCGGCCGGCAGCGGCGGCTCCAGCGGGTCCACGCCGGCCGTCTGAAGCACCCCTGCAGGAACCAGGAAAGGCGCCCCCTGGGCGCCTTTTCGCGTACGGGTTTCCGCGTATAAGGAAGCTGCCCACGGGTCGGGTGATGTAGAGGAAGGACATCGGTGGACCGAATCCTTGTTGTTGGCGGGGCCGGCTATATCGGCAGCCATTGCTGCCTGGCGCTCGCCGAAGCCGGATTCGAGCCGGTCGTCTTCGACAACCTGTCAACCGGGCGGGGCGGCTTCGTGCAGTGGGGGCCGCTCGTCGAAGGCGACGTGCGGGACGCGGCGGCGCTGAAGCGGGCCTTCGGCGAGTTCCGCCCGGCGGCGGTGATCCATTTCGCGGCGCTGTCCCTCGTCGGCGAGTCCACGCGTGACCCGGGCCGCTATTACGATGTCAATGTCGGCGGGACACTGCGCCTGCTCGAGGCAATGCGGGCGGCCTCGGTCAACCGACTCGTCTTCTCGTCCACCTGCGCGGTCTATGGCGAGCCGCCGAAGGTGCCGATCGACGAAGCGACGCCGCATGCGCCGGTCAGCCCTTATGGCAACAGCAAGCGCTGCTGCGAGGACATGATCGCCGATTTCGACCGGGCACACGGCATCAGGTCCGTCCGGCTCCGCTATTTCAACGCCGCAGGGGCCGACCGCAGCGCCGTGATCGGCGAGTGGCACGATCCGGAGACGCACCTGATACCGCTGGTGATCGACGCGGCGCTGGCCCGCCGGGCCGACATCCAGGTCTTTGGGACCGACTACCCGACACCGGACGGGACGGCGGTCCGCGACTACATCCATGTGACCGACCTGGCGGCGGCGCATGTTGCGGCTCTCCGCTACGTGCTGGCGGACGGCGCTTCGGTGGCGCTGAATGTCGGCACCGGGCAAGGCGCATCGGTCGCCCGGGTCATCGAAACCGTCGAAGCGGTGTCGGGCCGCCGCGTTCCCACCCGGGCGGTCGGACGACGGGCCGGCGACCCCGCCGTCCTCACCGCCGATCCGAGGCAGGCGGAGGCCCTCCTGGGCTGGCGTGCGGAGCGCGACCTCAGGACCATCGTCGAGGATGCCTGGCGCTGGCACAGCAAGCTCAATGCCGGTTCGGATGTCACCGCAGCGGAGTAGCTAGCGGGCTTTTCGCCCGGTCCGAAATGGTGCAGAAATGGCGATCAACGATAAAGGGAGGGGCCCGAAATGCCCGGCAAGAAAATCCTGATGCTGGTGGGCGAGTTCACCGAGGAATACGAGATCTTCGTCTTCGAACAGGGCATGCACGCCGTCGGCCACACGGTCCATGTGGTGTGCCCCGACAAGAAGGCCGGCGACCGGATCATGACCTCGCTGCACGACTTCGAGGGCCACCAGACCTACACGGAAAAGCTCGGCCACTTCTACACGCTGAACAAGACGTTCGCGGACGTGAACCCGGCCGATTACGACGCGGTCTACTGCGCCGGCGGGCGTGGTCCGGAATACATCCGGGTCGACAAGCGCGTGCAGGACATCGTCCGGCACTTCCACGAAAACGACAAGGCGATCTTCACGATCTGCCACGGTGTCCAGATCCTGATCGCCGTCGACGGCGTGGTGCGCGGCAAGGAAGTGGCGGCGCTGCAGTTCTGCGAGCCGGAGGTGCGGCTGGCGGGCGGAATCTACATCGACGTTCCGCCGGACGGGGCCCATGTCGACGGCAAGCTCGTGTCCGGCAAGGGTTGGCCGGGCCTTGCCGCATTCATGCGCGAGTGCCTGAAGGTGCTCGGCACCGAGATCCACCATTCCGACAAGGTCCCCGACGCGCCTCGATCCGAGCCGCAACGGCTGGCTGCAGTCGGCTAGCCCAGCCCAGGAGCAACCCGGAACAGAATGCGGCGCTCTCCCGGGGCGCCGCGTTCGTTGAAAGGATCTCCATGGCGCAAGCTGAGGAACTGCAGGGCGTCTTCGCCCCCGTCGTGACGCCCTTCTCCGCCGACGGCAGACCGGATCACCGGCGCTTCATTCGCCATTGCCGCTGGTTGATCTCTCAGAACTGCGGGCTGGCGATTTTCGGAACTAATAGCGAGGCGAATTCGCTGTCGCTAGGCGAGCGCAAGGACCTGCTCGCCGCTGTTGCCGAGGCAGGGATCGAGCCGCGCCGGCTGCTGCCGGGCACCGGCTCTTCCGCCCTCCTCGATGCCGTCGAACTGACTCGCGAAGCGGTGCGTCATGGCGCCGGCGGCGTGCTGATGCTGCCGCCCTTCTACTACAAGGACGTCAGCGACGAGGGTCTCTTCCGGTTCTATTCTGGTTTAATCGAAGCGGTGGGAGATGATCGGCTCAGGGTCTACCTCTACCACATCCCGCCGGTCGCCCAGGTGCCGGTGTCGCTGGACCTGATCGAGCGCCTTCTCAAGGCCTATCCGGGCACGATCGCCGGGATCAAGGACAGCTCCGGCGACTGGGAGAACTCCAAGGCGATGCTCGATCGCTTCGACGGATTTCGCGTCTTCGTCGGGTCGGAAGCCTTTCTGCTGCGCAACATGCGGCATGGCGGGGTCGGCTGCATCAGCGCCACTGCCAATGTGAACCCGGCCGCCATCCACCGGCTTTGGGCCGACTGGAGCGGCGAGAGCGCCGACCGTCTGCAGGCCGAACTCACGGAATTGCGCGGCATTCTTGCACGGTTCCCGATGATCCCGGCGCTTAAGGCCACCGTCGCCCATTTCTCCGGCGATGACGGATGGATCAGGGTACGCCCGCCGCTGGTGGAACTGGACGGCGAGCAGCGGCGCAATCTCGGCGCCGCCCTGGAAGTTGCCGGGTTCACGATGCCGGGCCTGCCGGACTGATTCTTCTTGGGCCCTCACCCCTCAGGCGCCCGGATCCTTCAGCCTGGCGATGATCGCCTCGACGATCCGGTCGGGGGTGGGCTCGACGCCGACCGTGACCGGCCGCTCGTCCGGGCCCGGTTCCTCCAGCGCGGAGAACTGGCTGTCCAGCAAGGCCGGCGGCATGAAATGGTCACGGCGCTGCGCCATGCGCGAGGCGATCAGGTCCTTGCGCCCTTTCAGGAACACGATCCGGACTGCCTCGTCGGGCTTTCCGACCAGCAGGTCGCGATAGGATCGCTTCAGCGCCGAGGACGCGACGACGCCATGCGAGCCGGCGCTTCGCAGCTCATCGATCCACGCCCGGATGGCGCGCAGCCATGGCCACCGGTCCTCGTCGGTGAGGGGCACGCCACTGCTCATCTTCGCGACGTTTGACGCCGGGTGAAAGGAGTCGCCGTCGCGGAATTGCCAGCCGAGTTCAGCCGCCAGCAGGCTGCCGACCGTCGTCTTGCCCGAACCGGCGACGCCCATGACCAGCAGCACGGACGGGAATCCCGGGTGCTCCCCGCGCCCCGCGGCGGCTCCGGCGGTCTGTCCCGCGCTCATCACAATTGCTTTCGGCCCATTAGACTTTTGGCCGCTCCTGGTGGCCGCCGAAACCCTTGCGCATGGCCGAGAGCAGCTTGTCGGCAAAGCTTTGTTCCCGGCGCGAGCGGAACCGGGCGTAAAGCGCCGCCGTCAGCACCGGTGCCGGCACGGCCTCCTCCACAGCCGCGTTGACCGTCCAGCGCCCTTCCCCGGAATCCGCCACGTGGCCGGCAAAGGAATCGAGCGCCGGATCGCCTGCCAGCGCGGTCGCGGTCAGGTCTAGCAGCCAGGAGGATACCACACTGCCACGCCGCCACACCTCGGCGACGTCGGGAAGATGGAAATCGAAGCGCTGCTCCGGCGGCAGCTCCCCCGAGTTGGCGTGCCGAAGGATGTCGAACCCCTCGGCATAGGCCTGCATCAGGCCGTATTCGATGCCGTTGTGGATCATCTTGAGGAAATGCCCCGCCCCGCTCGGGCCGGCATGGATGTAGCCCCGCTCGGCGCGCGGATCGCAGCCCTCCCTGCCGGGCGTGCGGGCGATCGAGCCGAGGCCCGGCGCCATCGCGGCGAAGATCGGGTCGAGGCGCTCGACCGTTTGCCGCTCGCCGCCGATCATCATGCAATAGCCGCGCTCCAGCCCCCAGACGCCGCCGCTGGTGCCGACATCGACATAATGGAGGCCGCGGGCGTGAAGCTCGGCGGCGCGCCGGATGTCATCCTTGTAAAAGGTATTGCCGCCGTCGATGACCGTGTCGCCGGGGCTCATCAGCGCCGCCAGTTCGGCGACCGCCCCTTCCGTCGGAGCGCCGGCGGGCAGCATGATCCACGCTGTGCGCGGCGCCTCCAGCTTGCCGACCAGGTCTGCGAGATCGGACGCGGCAGTGGCGCCTTCGCCCGCAAGCTCCTGCACAGCCGCCGGGTCAAGATCGAAGACCACCGCGGAATGGCCATGGCGCATAAGCCTGCGGACGATGTTTGCACCCATACGTCCTAGTCCGATCATTCCGATCTGCATGCGCAACGCCTCTGTTCCCGGAGGCGGCCTGCCGAGCGCCTCCGTGCCGCGGTTCTTAGCCGGGTTGGCCCGAGAAGCGAACTGTTGCTGGCCGATCGGCGCTACCCTCAAGGCAAGCGCCGGCCGAGAGCAGAGTTTCGGGGGACCATTTCGCGTAGATAGCCAAGGAAATGGAACCGGAATTGAACCTTTCGGTAATTCAGCGCTCGGTTATTGAGACCACGCCGGCGCGAGCGACCTTGCAGTCCACAGATGACTCGCGGACCTGCCGTCCGCGCTCAGTCTCGTAGGTGATCCGGACGTGCAGCGGCGCGGAGCGGGTTGTCAGGGTTGACCGCTTCACCGGGCCAACCAGGAGCGTTTCGATCCGAACGGGTCCGTACGGAGCCGCGGACTCCGCGATCGCCTCGCGGCATATGGCGTAGGTTCGGATTGCCACCTCCTCCCGCCGATCCACTGCCTCCGAGCGGGCCTGGTACTCAGGGAGGTCAGCCGCTTGCGCTGTTCCTGCCAACAACACGGCCAGAGCCGTCGCTTCCAAAGTTTTCATCGATGCCGCCGCCGCTTGAGCGGACAATGGTCCCGATCGAAGCTGAGCTGTTCAGGAACACTCGTCCGCCATTAGCCTGCATTCCATCACACTGGCGAGGTCCGATCAATTCCCGTTAACCACGTCCCGATGCGCCGGATTTGCTGGCGTGCGGCACGACGGCTGCACAGGTCGTTCGAAACTTATGGATTCCTGAGACAGCGGCTTAACGTTGGGCCGCTAGGCTGCAGCCTTGACATGAGCAGATGCGGCGATTTCGATATGGACAGCGGTGTAGCCGAGGTGGGGCGGACCCATACGAGCGTTGAAGAACTCGACCTCGCGGCCTTGATCGATTCGGCGCTGAGCGACGTCGAGCAAATCCGGCGCGGCGCAAGGAATGGCTGGGTGCGTCAACAAGCAGAGGAGTGCGGCTCCAAGCTGGTCCACGCGTTCATCGCCGCCTCACGGCTCCAGAAAGCCGCCCCAAGCGCACCTTGAAAGAAGCGTCTCAGCTTCGATCCTTCAGCAAAGAACAACCGCACCGCCCGCGCGCGTCGACGCCCGGCGATTGCGCCGCCTTGCAAGGTGGCTTCGACCAGCCAAACTCGGTTCCAGATCAGGTGCGGTGCATTCGGCCGCCGCCATCAACCGGATCATCTAGGGCCCAAGACGTTCCGGCTTGACGGCATCGCTGGACCCTAAACGTCCCAAAAACCAATACAGGCAACCACACCCCTCCCCCGCACACCGGCGCGAATAAGGAGCGCACCTGCGCGACTAAGCCGGGCCTCTCACATTCGCTTAACCTAAACGCGCCAAAATTTTGCGGCCGGGGCAATTTTAAGCGCGTTTGCTCAGGCGGTGGACCAGGCATGCCGGAGTGGCACATGATCGAATTGGGGCCGAGGGAACACGAGCGCCTTGAGGCGCTCGCCCGATATGATGTGCTCGACACGCCCCGAGAAGAGGTATTCGACCGGATCGCTCGGCTAGTCAGAAAACTACTCGATGTCCCAATGGCAGTCGTCTCCATGCTTGACGGCCACCGTCAATGGCACAAAGCATCCGATGGGCTCGCAGCCGGGGAAGCACCTCGGCAGGACACGTTCTGCAGGTATACAATCATCCAGGACGAGCCGGTTATCGTCCCAGATACTCTGAATGATCCGCGGTTCTCCTCAAACCCCTCCGTGGTGGGTGCGCCTTTTATCCGGTTTTACGCAGGCATTCCGCTCCGCACTGATGACGGCCACAACATCGGCACCCTTTGCGCCATCGACGTGAAGCCGCGTGACTTTGCGTCGGATCAGATCGAATTGCTGTCGGATCTGGCTCGAATTGCGATGGATGAGCTGGAGCTGCGTCGGCTTGCTCTGAATGACGGCTTGACGGGCGCACTTGCCAGGCGAGCTTTCAAGGAGGCAGCGCACCGGGAGTGTCAGATCGCCCTTCGTCATCATCACGATCTGAGCTGCGTAGCTCTAGACCTGGATCACTTCAAAGCGGTCAACGACTGTCATGGCCGTGCCTTTGGCGACAAGGTCCTAGCTCAAACCGTCGCAACTTGCGCCCGTGAGCTGCGCGATACGGATTACATTGGACGGCTCGGTGGGGAAGAGTTCGCGGTCCTTTTGCCCCATACGCCCAAGAGCGGAGCTCTCGATGTAGCAGAGAAGCTTAGACGGACTGTGCATAACATGGCCTTTGCGAGCGGGTCCGAACCGCTTCGCGTGACCGCAAGCTTTGGCGTGGCAGCTCTCGATGCCAAGACCAGGGATTCGGAAGCCTTGCTGCAGCACGCGGATGCAGCCTTATACGACGCCAAGGCTGCGGGCCGGAACCGATCTGTGCTGTGGAAGGGTGCGGAGACCAATCTGGTTCAGCGTCGGCGCGTACTGAAGGGTGGGCAGATCAGGTTCAACGGCCACGCGTCCAGCATCGATTGCACGGTGCGCAGCCTTTCTGAGGACGGTGCCGGCATCGACGTATATACGTCAGTCGGCATCCCGAAGAGATTTGACCTTTCCATCCGGGCAGATGGTATCGAGAGGCACTGTCGCGTTGTTTCCCAGACCGAAAAGCATCTGGAAGTCGAGTTCTTGCCCGTTGCTGCGCAATCTCTTGCTGGGTCTGGATTACACCAATAAGCATCAAGCCTCGGTCGAGCCCACGCATTCAGGCGTCCGCTTCAGCCGCGCACGTCAACACAGCGGACAGCCGTTCGGTGCCGAAGAGCATCTCGCGCCGCTCTGCCCTTGGCTCGCCGGCATAGGTTGAGCCAAGGGCATCCGCGTTTCACGCCGGACGAAGATAGCGACCGTACACCCACCCCAGCTTGAACTTGCCGTTGCCCTTCGGATCGAGCCAAGCTTGGCACCATTCGTAGCGAACAGTCTGGCGCTGCTTGGACTGTTTCAGGTCCTGTATCTCGTGCAGGTCGACGCCGCCGGTGCACTTGCCGGTCATGCTCAGGACAGTGCCGTTCGTGTAGCCGACGAGCACCTTTGAGCCGGAGCTTGGGTATGCACGCACATTAAGCAGGTCTCCGGCGGAGACACCGCTCACTTTCCAGGCCACGAAAGTGGCACTGAGAGCAGGCGCGGTGGTCGCGAGTGCCACACCAAGCACGACGAGATACGCTAAGATTTAGTTCCGATGTTTGTCACTGCAAATCTCCCTACAGGCGCCGTTTGCGATTCATCTTTGCGCCGCGTGGACGCATTAACTATCCGCCATTTCAGCCGCGTTTCGCACTGTGCTGGAACGCGTTTCGTAGCCACTTGCCAGACACCTACGAAGTCGCGTCGATCTACGCGGAATTGACGTCCATGGGCCAAGCATCAGCTCCCTTCGGACGACACCCGTCCCTTTGGGGTCGTGGCGTTCCCGATCCAATCCCTGAACTTTTCCATCGCCGGCGTAGGCGAACGGGACTTCTGACGGGTTAGGTAATAGCTTCCCGTGAGCGTCTCGATTTCGAACGGCTGCCGGATGGCGCCGATCGAGAGTTGGCGGGAGAACATCAGCGGCGGACAGAGAGCGACTCCAACGCCCTGAAGTGCCCCCTCCATCATGGTGATCGAGGAATCAAAGACTGCGCCCTTAAGCAGGCTTGCCGGGCAGGACAGATCAGCGGCGGCGAACCATCGAGTCCATTCGTCAGAGCGGTACGAACGCAGCAGCGTCTGGTTCATGAGGTCCGCGGGCTCGTGCAGGAGGTCGGCGATCTTGGGAATGCAGAGCGGTGAAAGAGGCGCGTCGAAGAGGTGAACGGCATCGAGGCCATGCCAAGCTCCGTCTCCGAAGCGGATCGCATAGTCCAGGCCCTCTGCCGCAAGGTCGACCCGGTTGTTGTTGGTTGAAAGCCGAAGGTCCACGAAGGGGTATCGCTCCTTGAAATCCGGCAGCCTCGGCAGCAACCAGCCAAGGGCGAAGGTGCCGACCGCACCGACCATGAGCACCTCTCGTACCTGACCGGCCTCGAACCGGTCCAGCAGATCTGCCATCCTGTCGAAGGACTCGCGCAATACGGGCAGGAGCGCCTCCCCTTCGGCGGTGATCATCAAACCGCGCGGCAAGCGCTTGAAAAGCGTCACGCCCAATCTCGCCTCCAGCAGCTTTACCTGATGACTTACGGCGGCTTGGGTGACGTTCAGTTCGATTGCTGCGCGCGTGAAGCTCAGATGACGCGCGGACGCCTCGAAGGTGCGCAACGCGTTCAGCGGAAGGTATGGTCTAACCATAGATGGCCAAATTCAATTCATGGCAGAGGCCAGATAAGTCCGTTTGTCCAACCTGCTCAAGCGCAATACCCCTCAGATCCCGCCCTGCAGGCGAGGCCACCGGATCCGAGGAGTCCCTCCAAAAATGAAGTCTGCAATGCTGAATTTGCTAGGTGCTACGCTCGTCTGCACCAGCGCGCTAGTAACCGCCGCTCACTCCGCCGAGGAAGAGCGCAGCCGTGTTCAGGCCGTCGTGGACGGCGTGATCCCGACCCTCATGGAGCAGCAAGGCATTCCTGGAATGGCCGTCGGGGTCATCACACCGGATGGGAATCATCTGTTCCAGCTTGGTGTCTCTTCAAAGGAGACACGGACGCCTGTCACCACCGAAACGCTCTTCGAGATCGGCTCGATAAGCAAGACATTCACGGCGACACTAGTCTCCTACGCCGCGCTCCAGGGAAAGCTCGCGCTGACCGACATCGCGAGCGACCATCTGCCAGCTCTCCATGGTAGCCCGCTCGGGAAAGCAAGCCTACTCAGCCTGGCCACTCACACGCCGGGCGGCATGCCGCTGCAGTTCCCCGAAGAGGTGACGGATGAGGCGAGCATGATGACCTTCTTCAGGGAGTGGGAGCCGACTTACGAGCCCGGCACCTACCGGACCTACGCCAATCCAAGTATCGGGCTTCTCGGCGTGATCGCCGCTGCGAGTATGGGCGGGGATTTCGCCACGCTGATGCAGGACAGGCTTTTCCCGGCGCTTGGCCTCGAAGACACCTACCTCAAAATCCCGGAAGCCGTGCGGGACGACTATGCACAGGGCTATACGAAAACCGGCGAGCCGAGACGGATGGCGCCGGGCGTCCTGGATGACGAAGCCTATGGCGTGAGAACCACAGCCGCCGACCTCGTACGTTTCGTAGAGACGAATATGGGTCGCATAGATCTGGAAGACACTCTGCAGAAGGCCATCATCGAAACACACACCGGCTATTACAAGCTCGGCGCCATGACGCAGGACCTGATCTGGGAGCAGTATGTCTATCCCATCGCGCTGGAAGACCTGCTTGCAGGGACTTCACCGAATGTCAGCCAAAAGCCCAACCCCGTAATCGCCATCACGCCGCCTCTGGCGCCGCGAAAGGACGTTTTCATTCACAAAACGGGCTCCACTTCCGGGTTCGGCGCGTATGTTGCGTTCATTCCGGAACAGCAACTGGGGATCGTCCTCCTTGCAAATAAGAACTATCCCAACGACGCCCGCGTGACGGCTGGCCATGCGATACTTCAGAAGCTGGCCGAGGGCGTTTCGTCGAACCAATAGCGCCTCCGGGAGAACCGGGTCGGCGGCCGGCCTCGCCGCGGCCTCACTCCAAGGGTGCCGGTGCGGCGTGTCGAACGGGCTGGGCGAATGACCCCAGCCCGTTCAGTCTGAGCAGCCTACGGCTGCGCTTCAGCCGCGTTGACCAGCGGTGAGATGTTGCGCAGCGTGACGCGCCGGTTCTCGCGCTCCGGTGCTTCGGTGCGAACCTTCAGGTCTTCCTCGCCGTAGCCTTGCGTCACGAGGTTTTCCGGCGGGATGTCGAAGTTCTCCGCCAGCGCGATTGCGACGGCCTCGGCGCGCCGGTCCGAAAGCTCCAGGTTGGCAATCTCCGACCCGACCGCGTCGGTGTGGCCTTCGATCAGGAAGACCTCTTCGGGGCGCTCGAAGATGATGTCCTCCAGTGCGATGCCCACCTTCTCAAGCGTGATCAGCTGGTCTTCCGGAATCACCGCGCTGCCGAACTCAAAGGTGATCGTGTCGAGATCGACCCGGCGCACCTTGGCGCGCACCCGTTCATTCTGGCGAACTTCTTCCAGCGTGTAGACCCGCTCGACCTGTTCTACAGGCGGTGCGGCGAGCGCGACTTGCACCTCCTCCTCGGTGGCCTGCTCGGTCTCGACCACATACTCTTCTCGCGGAATTTCCAGGCGCAGCGGCGGCAGATTGACCTCCACGTCGACGCGCGTCTCCGCCGGAGGCGCCCGGCCAGCATCGATCAGAACGGTCTCGCGGCCGTCAGATAGGACCCGGGCGCGGCGCACGATTTCGCCCCGCTGGTTTCGGATCGTCACGATCCGCACACCACCCGGCCGGACTACGATGGTCCGTGTGTCACCAGTCGGCAGCAGCTCGACATCTTCCTCCTCGCCGAAGCGGAACTCGTTCTCCTGACGCAGAATGATGATCTGCCCTTCGCGCCGGACGATGATGCGGTCCTCCTCACGGCGAAGCACCTCGTCATCTGCCCGAAGCTGCGCGTCACGCAGCCGCTGCCGAGTCTCGCGAAGCTCGCCGCGACTCCGCCGCAGCCGTTCCTCCAGCTCTCCCGCCCGGTCACGCTCCCGGCGGGCCTGGCGCTCGGCACGGCGCTGACGCCGCTCTGCCGCGCTGAGCCCGGTTTCCTGCGTCTGGGCGGCGGCTTCTTCCTGGACAGCCGCCTGCTGCTGTGCGGCGGTCTGCTGCTGGGTGGCCTGTTGCCCCTGGTCTGCGTTCTGCTGCTGCGTGACCTGGTTCTCGTTCTGGATGATGTTGTTGATAGTCACATCGCCGCGACCCTCCTCGCGGGCACGCCGCTGGCGTGCTTCCCGGCGCGCCCGGCGCCGCTCGCGCAGTTCGTCGGCAGACACTTCCTGGCCGGCCTGAGCACCTCGCCTTTCGGCGGCCGGCTGATCCTGCGCCGCCGCTTGCTGCTGGGCGGCTGCCTGCTGCTGCGTCGCGGTCTGCTGCTGGGTTGCTTCCTGCTGTTGGTTTGCCCCTTGCTGTTGCGCCGCCTGCTGCTCCTGGCTCGCGGTCTGCTCCTGGACGATGTTGTTTTCGTTGCGGACATCGTTGTTGACCGTCACGCCGCCGGCCGCTTGCTCCGCCTGAGCGGCGGCCCGGCGTTCCCGGCGCAACCTGCGTTGTTCGCGCGGCGAGAGCTGGCTTTCGGCCGCCTGCGGTTCGGGTGTGGCCACGGTAGCCTGCTCTTGGGTGGCCGCCTGTTCCTGCGTGACGCTCTGCTGCTGGGATGCGACCTGTTCCTGTCCAGCGGCTGGAGCCCCCGCGTCGGGTTGCTGCGTTTGGGCTGCCTGCTGCTGACCTGCCGTCTCTGCCTCCCGGGCGGCAGCGGCGCGCCGCTCGCGCGCAAGCCGCCGTCGCTCGCGCGGCGAAAGCGCATCCGCGCCGGCTGGTGCGGCGGGCTCGGCAGCTTCGGCCTGCGCAGCCGCTTGCTCCTGGATAGCTGATTGCTGCTGTGTGACGGCCTGCTCCTGTCCGGCGATATCGGTGCCGGTGGGAACAGCGGGACCCGGGCCAGCTTGCTCCTGCGCTGCCTGCTGCTCCTGGGTAACCGTCTGCTCCTGGCCCGCCACTTCCGCTCCCGCGGCGGCGCGCCGCTCGCGTGCCAGCCGGCGCCGTTCGCGCGGCGACAGCGCTTCTTCGGCGGCCTGCACCGCGGGATCAGCCGCGACAGCTTCGGCGGCGCCTTGCTGCTGGGTGACGCTCTGTTCCTGCGCGGCGGTCTGTTCCTGAAGGGCTTCTTCTTCGGGCCCGACCGGGGCTACCGGCGCGACAGCCGGTTCCTGCTGCGCCGCGGCTTGATCCTGGACATCCTGCTCCGGCCCGGTCGCTGGTTCGCCGGCCTCCGCGGCGGCGCGCTCACGGCGGAGCCGGCGCTGCTCGCGCGGTGAGAGCGCTTCTTCGGCGGCTTGCACGGCCGGGTCAGCGGCCGGCGGTTCAACGGCGCCTTGTTCCTGGGTGACCGTCTGATCCTGCGCGGCGGTCTGTTCCTGAAGGGCTTCTTCTTCGGGCCCGACCGGGGCTACCGGCGCGACAGCCGGTTCCTGCTGCGCCGCGGCTTGATCCTCAAGGTCCTGATCCGCTCCGACGGTCGGTTGGCCGGCCTCAGTGGCGGCGCGCTCACGGCGGAGCCGGCGCTGCTCGCGGGGTGACAGCGCTTCTTCGGCCGCTGCGGCTGGGTCGGCTGGCTGCCCTTCGGCCCCGCTCTGGGCGGCAGACTGCTCCTCCGTGGCCGTCTGCTCCTGGCCGGCGACATCTTCCTCGACAGGACCGAGTTCTTCAGCAGCCTGCTGTTCCAGCGCAGCGGGGTCTGCCGGGTCGGCCGGCGGTTGCGCCGCCGCTATTCGGGCCTGGGCAGCTTGCTCCGCCTGGACCGCCCGCCGCTCCAGAGGAGTCTGCGGGCCCTCGGGGCCAATCGCCTGGACGAAGGCTGCGCGCGCGGTCCGCAGGTCTGCAACCGCCCGGGCGAGGTCCGTCTGCGCTATTGCTAGATCGCCATCGTTCTGCCTCGCCCGCCGAAGCGCCCGACGTGCGTCCTGCACGGCGCGTGTCGCGGCCTGGAACTGCCTCTGGGCTGCCATGCGGTCGGCGAGCATGGCGTCGTCCTGCACTCGGACGATCCCATTGTTGGCCGGCAGATCGGGGGAGCGGAAGGCCGAGGCAGTGCCGAATGCCAGTGGCAGCACTGTGCCGGCCAGAAGAAGCGCGCGGTAGTTCATCTTGGATGGTTCCTGCTGTGCCAAGCCCCCTCGACACTCAGCCGCAACGTGAAGCCGCCAGCTTTGTTCCGACCAGCGCAACAGAACCCAGTCCGACCCGGCCCGAGAAGCCCAAGTCGGAAGGCGTCTATCGGCGGGTGACTGCACAGTCACCATGGAAAAGCTGATTAACAAAGCGTTCAGATGCTGTTCAGAGCTCAACGAATACTCACAACGTTGACACAGCGCGGTGAATTGCTTCTGCGGCACCGTAGTTACAAGGAGAGTTTTGATGAATCGGATTCTGATGGCGGCCGGCGCATTGGCATTTCTGGTGACGGCCAACGCCGCTCCGGCCAACGCCGGCAACAAAGCGGTGGTCGAGCAGTTCGGCTCTTGCAATGCCGCGGCGGCTTCCCAGAGCGGCAAGCGCAACAAGGCCTTCACGCACCAGCGTGGCAAGTGCAATTTCGCCCGCACGATCCAGCGCGGATTCGGCAATGAGGCGGTTACCGGCCAAGCGGGCAAGCGCAACAAGGCGGAAACCTACCAGACCGGCAAGCGGAACATCGCCGGCACCGCCCAGTTTGGGAATAACCACAAAGCGGTGACGGAGCAGAACGGCACCGGCAACAGTGCTGCGACGATCCAGGCGGGCAGCGGCCAGCAGGCCCAGACCTACCAATCCGGCAAGCACAATATGACGATCATCATCCAGGGCGGATACAACTGATCGGGCCGATCAAATCAGGGAGGGACGCCGGTGGCGCTCCTCCCTTGCACAGGAGGAGATCACGATGCGCTACGCGTTCAAGCTCTGGGCGATTGTGCTGGGCGTTTCAGTTTCAGGGGGACAGGCATTTGCAGAGACCGTGTCCAACGGGGTGAAATGCCTGATCAGGACCGCAGCGACGGCGGATGGGACGGAACTGCAGGCAATAGCGCTCGCCTCGAACGATGCGAGCGGGGAATACGAATTCTTGGTGCGGAAGTCCGGGGGCAGCGGAACCTCCAGCACGTCGCAAAGCGGAGACTTCGAGATTGTTGGGGATGATGAGACGGTGCTAAGCGCGGCCACAATTGGAGGGCCCGGCTCCGTCACAGCAAACCTCACCCTATGGTCGGCTGGCCAGGTGGTCTGCGCGGCGAAGTTCCCCGACCGAAGCTGAGCCGCTCAGGTCGAAGCGAATGCGATGCCGGACAAGCGCGGATCGCCTCTTACCCCGCGTTCGCCAGCGCTGACACGCTATCAATCGTGATAGAGGCGCGACGTAACGGGTGTAAAATGGCGGAGGGAGAGTCTGCCTATCTGGCGTTCGCTGCGGTTCGCCCCTGTCCGAGATTCCTGCGCCTGCCCTGCAACTTAAGCAGATGGATAATCCGCAAACGTCCATTGCGGTCCGCGTCTATCCGCGTTATTTTGTGGGGTGAGAAGTGGGATAGGGTGTATGAAGCCCCGCGGTCGCCACCCTGACAAGGCGCTTTCGGTTAAAGCTATCAATGCGCTACGAATGCCTGGACGCTATGCGGACGGCGGCGGGCTCTATCTGGAAGTGGACCCTTCCGGCGCGAAGCGCTGGGTGCTGCGGATCACTGTTGGTGGCCGCCGGAGGGATATCGGCCTGGGCGGCTTGCGCGACGTCTCCTTGGCCGAGGCGCGCGACAAGACAACGGACTATCGGCGTGTCGCCCGCACGGGCGGTGATCCGGTTGCAGAGAAGCGCAAAGCAGCAAGGGCGGTCCCGACATTCGAGACCGCCGCGACGCTAGTTCACCAGGAACATGCCCCGGGCTGGCGCAACCCGAAACACGCCGCACAGTGGATCAACACCCTCCGCGAATATGCCTTTCCGATAATAGGAAGCCGCGCGGTCGATCAGATCGACACGCCGGATGTCCTCAAGGTGCTCGCGCCGATTTGGCTCACCAAGCCCGAGACGGCCAGGCGCGTTCGCCAGCGTCTCAGAACGGTGTTCGATTGGGCGAAGGCCGCCGGGCATCGAAGCGGCGATAACCCGGCTGACACCGTGATCCGCGGCCTTCCTCGTCAAGCTGACCGTGCTGCGCATCATGCCGCCCTGCCCTATGCCGAGGTGTCCGCCTTCGTTGGGTCACTCACCGATACCGGCATTGGTGAGATTGCCCGGCTCGCATTCGAGTTCCTGATCCTTACTGCTACGCGGACCAGCGAAACACTTGGCGCCCGACGCAGCGAACTCGACCTGGAGCAGAAGGTCTGGACGATCCCAGCCGAACGTATGAAGGCAAGCAAGGAACACCGGGTTCCTCTGTCGCCCCGAGCTGTCGAGATCCTCGAACGAGCACTGGAGGTCTCCGCGGACAGCGAGTTCGTTTTTGCCTCGAACCGTGCAGGCAGGCACCTAAGCAATATGGTGTTTCTGATGACGCTGCGGCGCATGGGGCTCACTACGACGGCGCACGGCTTCCGCTCGGCCTTCCGGGATTGGGCATCGGAGCGGACCAATTTCCCGCGGGAGGTCAGCGAAGCCGCATTGGCGCACACCGTCAGGGACAAGACCGAAGCCGCGTATGCCCGATCCGACCTGTTCGCCAAGCGACGGCAGTTGATGGAAGCCTGGGCAGCATTTGTGACTGCGGCGCCCGGCAAGGTTGTGACACTGGCCGGGGCGCGTCTGGCATGACGGAGGCCGAGGCCAGTGCGGCACGGGCCGAACTACTCCGCAAGGTGGCCCTCGGCCAGATTACGCCGCCTGCGGCCGAAGCGGAGGCGAGCGCCGCCGGCTTGCCCGCCTTCCAAGTCTTTCCCGAGGATACGAGGCTAGACCCGCTGAAAGAAAGCCACTGGACCCTATTGATGGCCGTCGCCTGGATTATGTCGCGGAACCCCGATGCCGTGTGCCAGGTGGAATGCCGCCCGCTCGGCTAGCCTCATTTGGGAGTTGATTACAGGTTACACACTGGACAAGGGCACCCCTCGGCAAAGGGAATATTCCTGCTTTGAGCTGAGACCCCTAGGTCCGGCCAGCCAAGGCGACCTGTTAAACATTGAGGAAGACAAGGCAGAGGGCGACCCAACCCTTAGCGAAGCCGATGCACAACTGGACGCGGCATTACTCGGCGGGAAGCTTGCCGTTAGCGCAATTGACCTATCGGACGACAAGCGGAAGAACGTGCCCGCATCGGAGTGGCAGGACATCGCGCTAGACCTCGATCCTAAGGGGAAGGCGTATCTTGCCAGGGACATCGGAACCCCCTTCTGCCGTAGGCTCTACGAACGGCCAACGGTTTCCAGAGAGGCCTTACAGAAGCTTTGGCCGCCCAAGGCAAAGCCGGCAAAGCCCGCAAGGCGCAACGCAAGCCAGCCAGATATTGAGGCTTGGTGCAAAAGGTTCGATGCGCAATCCGAGGCCGACACTGACCGGCTCCCCGCAATGAACGAAGCGGAGCACAAAGCATCTGCGCACTTTGCGATACTGAACCTTTCCGTTCCTCGCCGCAGATTTCGAGACGCGTTCGCAGCGGTCCGCAAGGAACTGATCGCGAAGCGTCCGGAGTTGGCGGAACAGTTGGCAAAACCGGGCAAGCGCCGCCCCATCTCAGCGCTCAAGAGAAATGTGCCGGACTAAAGGTGCGAGCCATTGTGCAAGAAAGTAATCGCGCCGGCCTTGCACGTTTAGACCGAGTATAACTGAACCGCTACGTATTGCCTCGTCCATCTAACGACGGAGGCGATCATTGCCCGATACCCCTGCATTTCCGGAGACCGGCTTTGTCCGGCTCCCATCCATCATTAAGCCGGACGGCCCTTTGCCCATCGGCAAGACAAAATGGTGGGATGGCGTCCGCAAAGGCGAGTTCCCCGCGCCAAAGAAAATCGGCGGGGCAACGGTCTGGAGCGCCGCTGACATCCGCGCGCTGATCCAGCGCATCGAGAACCAAGCAGCTGAAAATGAAGCGCCCGACGCACGGTCTGACCACCGGCGCCGGGCTTGATCACGTCTGCGAAAGGCAACTTGAACATGTCTCTTCTACAGGAAACCCGCGCCCAATCCAAGGCGCTTGATCTTCCCTACTTTCACCGCCTCCCGGCCATCCCCGCCGAGCAAATAGCGCTTGCTTGGCTGACGAGCCGCTATCGGTTCAGCAGCCCCGAGTTGGCGGCGGCCATTGCCGCGTTGGCCTTTCACAATGGAGGCCGCCAATGAACGGCACCGTCCTCCCCTTCACCCGATTGCCCGAGATCGTCGTGCGGCCAATCGGCCATGCCTTCGCCGCTACGGTCCTACGGCGACGCGACGGTCGCGAGACCCGGTTGCAGATTTTCCCCGACCCGCAGGCCGCAGTTCGCTCTGCGGAACTGCTCAACGACGTGATCCGGGAGGCCCAACGGTCATGAGTGGCCAGCCCTGGTTCAAGTTCTATCCGGCCAGCTGGCGCTCCGATCCCGCCCTCCGCACGTGCTCGATTTCGGCCCGCGGACTGTGGATCGATTTGTTGTGCCTCATGCACGAAAGCGAGCCAGCCGGATACCTGCTGCTGAACGGTCGTCCAGTGCCAATTTCGGTGCTCGGAAACCTATGATCAGTGCCCGAAAAGGAGGTCAAAAAGCTTCTTTCGGAACTCGAATCCGCCGGTGTTTTCAGCCGAGATGAGCAGGGAATAATCTACAGCCGGAAGATGGTCCGAGATGTTGCGCGAGCGGTCCGCAACAAGGCAAACGGCCAATATGGCGGCAATCCGCAGCTCAAGTCGGATAACCGAAACGGCGCGCAGTCTCGGATAACCGATGGCTTAACCCAGCAAACACGAGGTCTCGGTAAACCATACTATCCTCTATCCTCTCCAAGGGAGAACCTATCAGTAGGAGATACACTAGAGGGCACTGACGAGGATGCCCCGTTCGGGCGGGAGGGGCGGCATTGAACCGCGACCTCCACCCCCATCAGGAACGGGCGTTGCAGGCTCTCCGGCTTTCCCTTGGATCGGGCAAGCGCCGGCCCATGCTTCAGGCGCCGACCGGTGCAGGCAAGACCATGATCGCCGCGGCAATCGTGGACGGGGCGCTCAGCAAGGGGCAAGCGGGTCATCTTCACGGTGCCCGCAATTGAACTGGTCGATCAGACCATCCGGGCGTTCTGGAACGAGGGCATCCGGGACATCGGCGTGATCCAGAGCGATCACCCGGAGACGGACGGGTCCCGGCCGGTTCAGGTGGCCAGCATCCAGACGCTGATGAGGCGCAAGCCACCCCGCGGCGACGTGGTCGTCATCGACGAGGCGCACCGCTGGTTCAAGTTCTACGGCGACTGGATGCGGAAGCCCGACTGGACCGCAGTGCCGTTTATCGGCCTGAGCGCAACCCCTTGGACCCGGGGACTCGGTCAGCACTACGACGATCTGATCGTTGCGGCGACGACCCGCGAGCTGATCGACGCCGACTACCTATCAGACTTCAAGGTGCTGGCGCCAACGCACCCGGATCTGACCGGTGTCCGCACGGTGGCTGGCGACTACCACGAAGGCCAGCTCGCAGAGGCGATGAACCGCCCGCACATCACCGGCGAGGTTGTCAGGACCTGGCTGGAGAAGGGCGAGAACCGGTCAACGCTGTGCTTTGCGGTAGACCGGGCGCACGGCAAGGAACTCCAGCGCCAGTTCGAAGCCGCCGGGGTGTCGGCCGGCTATATCGACGGGGAGACACTTCCCCCAGATCGGAAGCGCATCCGCGAGCAGTTCCATGACGGCTCGGCACGAGTGGTCGTCAACGTCATGTGTCTCACGGCCGGCGTGGACTGGGATGTTCGCTGCATCATCCTGGCCCGGCCAACGAAATCCGAGATGCTCTACGTCCAGATCATCGGGCGGGGGCTGCGGACGGCTGAGGGCAAGGACCACTGCCTCATCCTGGACCACAGTGACACGACACTGCGCCTCGGCTTCGTCACTGACATCCACCACGAGAGGCTGGACGACGGGAAGCGCCGGCCCGCCGCCAAAAGGGCCATGCGGGAGGAGCCGCTCCCCAAGGAATGCCTGTCCTGCTCGTTCCTCAAGCCGGCCCGAATCCGTGAGTGCCCCAATTGCGGGTTTGCGCCAGAGCGCCAGTCGGACGTGCTGGTCGAGAACGGTGAGCTGTCCGAGATTGAGAACGCAACGCTCTCTGCCGTTCGGAATGCAGACCGGCACGAGAAGCAGCGCTGGTATTCCGGCCTGCTCTTCGTCGCCCGGCAGCGTGGTTATCAGCCCGGTTGGGTGAGCCACACCTACAAGCAGAAGTTTGGGCGTCTGGCCGCGGAACATGATCGAGGTCGCCGCCCAAGCAGACCCGGATGTCGAGAGCTACGTCAGGTTCCTGATGATCCGCCGCGCCAAGTCGCGGGGGAGAGCAGCATGAGGACGCCTCTGAGCCAAAGGGCCCAGGGCCGCTGGCGGGGCATTCTGCCCTGCCTAGGCGTGGACAGCCGGTTCCTCACCGGTAAGCACATGGCCTGCCCAATCTGCCGGGACGGTAAGGACCGATTCCGGTTCGACGACAAGGACGGCAAGGGAACCTGGATCTGCTCGCACTGCGGAGCCGGCGATGGCGTGAAGCTCGTAATGGAGGCGCTCGGTCTGGACTTCCGGGCCGCGGCGGAGAGGATCGAGCAGTTCGTCGGCAATGCGGAGTTCCAGCCCATCAAGACCGGGCGGTCGGCGGAGGAGAAGCGGGAAGCGCTTCGGCGCATGTGGTCGGCATCAAGGCCGGTCGATATCGCCGATCCAGTTGGCCGTTATCTGCAACAGCGGGTCGGCTTGGAGACCTTCCCGCCTTGCCTGCGGTACGTCGAGCGCGCCAAGTACCAAGACGACGTTTCTAGCTGGCATCCAGCGATGATCGCCAGGTGCGCTCGCCCGATGGGGTGCCGGTCAGCCTGCATCGGACATTCCTCACGAAGGACGGGCACAAGGCACCGGTTGAGAAACCTAAGCGCTTGATGGAGGCGGACGTGCCGAAGGGCAGCGCGATCCGCCTGTGCGAGCCTGGCGATACGCTGGGCATCGCTGAGGGGATCGAGACCGCCTTGTCGGTTACTGCGCTTTTCGGAGTGCCCTGCTGGGCAGCGATCAGCGACACGATCCTGAAAGGTTGGGAACCGCCGCCGGACGTGCGGCAGGTGATCGTCTTCGGCGACAACGACGAGAACAGTGCCGGGCAAGCTGCGGCCTATGCCCTGGCACACCGGCTTGCCGTGCGTGACCGCAGCGCCCGTGTCGATCTCCCGCCGCTCGGCATGGATTGGAACGACGTTTGGCGGAACAAGCAACAGGAGCGGCAGGCAGCATGAACGCGACAGCAAAGACCCGCGACTCAGACTCGGGCATTCGGCAGCTACCCGTCGCGGCGATCAGGCTCGATCCTCTCGCGCAGCCCCGTGCCGAGGTGGACCACGAACTTGCGACGGAATACAGCGAGGCCATGGCGGCGGGCGGGGCTTTCCCGCCCCTGGTCGTGTTCAACGATCGGCGCACTTACTGGTTGGCGGACGGCTTCCACCGGCACGAGGCCGCAAAGAAGGCCGGACTTCGCGAGATTGCCTGTGTGGTGAAGTCAGGCGGGCTCCGGGACGCGATCCTCTATTCGTGCCAGGCGAACTCACAGCACGGCTGGCGGCGTTCAAACGGCGACAAGCGCCGCGCAGTTTTGACGCTCCTAGCTGATGAGGAGTGGGGCCGCTGGTCGGATCGGGAAGTTGCCCGGCGGACCAAGGTTTCTCACGAGCTTGTCCGGAAGCTTAGGGCCGAGCTCACTGTCAACGTTGACAGTGAGAATACGACGGGAACCGACATCGAGACGGCCCAGCGCACGTACACAACTCGTCACGGCACGGTCGCCAACATGGACACCGCCCGCATCGGACGGAACCAGGAAGACCATGTGGAACGCACCTCGGTTCGGTCCGGGCATCCGAGAGCTGCTGCCGCGCTATCATCGGTTCAGTCTCACGCGGCCGCACTTTGCTCCGTAGATGCCTTGGCCGAGGATATCGTGTCGGCGTGTCCCGACGCTGAGGATCTCCCAGCGCTGGCCGAAAAATGCTCCCGCGGTGCTGGTTTGTTGTTGAGGGTAGCCGATCTTGCCCTAGCCGGCGCTGGACGAAGCAGGCCGCAAGCGGCGGGGTCAGAAAAGAGGGCGGAGTGAACGTGTGGCGAGCGTACAGCGGTTCAAGAGATGCGGCTTCAGCCATACATCCCGGATCGCGGTTTCGGACGTGCCCGACGCTTCCGCCCACAGCAACGCAGAATAGCGAACGGGCAAGCTCGGCGGCACCTATTCGCGAACCCCTGATCCTGCCAAGAACTCAGAACTTAACCTGAAGTTAAAATGTGGCGCTAGACGTCCTAAACAAAAAGATGGTTCCTTTACATCGCTGCGTGGTATGTGAGCGGCTACAGTTTAAGAGTGCTACATGAGTGAAGGGGAACTTCCCAGTACGTCGTAGAACAATACGGTCAAGGTCGACCGCGGCTCCCAGCCGATTACGAGCGACGTAGCTTTCCCAATTTGTAGCGGATAGGCCAGCGCGGAGGCAAAATCCTCGCTGGCGTGAATGTCGCTCTGACCGCGCGCTTTCCCGTTCCTTTTTGCAAGCCTGAAGCAGTCGCCGCGGCGCCCCGCGGAGAACAGACGCGAGCTTGCTCCGGAGATGAATCCATCTCTCGCCGCCGCCGCGAGGAGAGTTGACATGCCGATTTTCACTGTAGGCCCAAATTCAGAATACCCGACCATTGCAGCGGCGATGCTCGCCGCCGGCCCGAATGACACGATCCAGCTTGAGGCCGGCTACAGCAATGAAACCGCTACCGTCACGCACGGCGGCATGATCATTACAGGGCAGGCATCTTCAACCGGAATCCTCCTCCAGCTCGCGACCGGTGTCCCCACCTTCAGTCTTGCCGGAGCCGCGTCAATCAACGTGCTCGACGCCTCCGACGGGAACGGCATCGTTGGTAATGGCGGCAACAACCTCGTTACCGTCACGGGCGGCGCCGACTCCGTGAGCGGAGGCCTCGGAACCGATAGGCTGACCGTCGACTACCGGCTTGCCACTGGGGCGGTCACCGGAGACTCTACGTCCAGTTTCGCCGAAGCTGGCGGCGGCGGCCGGCTCGTGACCATCAACGGCGGCTTCGAAAATTTCACGATCCAAACTGGCTCCGGAGCTGACACCATCACCACCGGGGCCGGCGATGATTATATCTCCACTGGACACGGCGCGGGGACCGTCAATGCCGGCCAGGGAGCCAACACCATCTTGGGCGGCAGCGGCGCCGATACTATCACCGCTTTGGACGGAGGCAATTTCATTAAAGGAGGGGCCGGGGACAACACTCTGACTTCGGGCAGCGGCAAAGACACGATCTGGTCCGGCATCGGGGCCGACACTATCGTTGCAGGAGCCGGAGATGACGAGGTGACGGTCCGTGGCGGTGCTGATACCTCGGACGCGGGCGCTGGAAACGATCGGCTGTTGGTGGACTATTCCGCCGTTAGCACGGCTGTGACAGGCGGGGTCACCGGCGGCAACATGCTCAGCGGCTACACCGGCCATATTGGTGATCTGGCGGGCAACATCGTGGATTTCGAAGCCACCGAGAATTTCACCATCTCCACGGGTTCCGGTAACGACACGATCATAACCGGCGACGGTATAGACACCCTGACCGGGGGCGGAGGCCATGACCGTCTGGATGCTGGTTACGGCCAGGATGCCCTGTTCGGTGGGATCGGCGACGATTTCCTCTTCGGTCGGCAGAACAACGATACGCTGGTTGGTGACGCCGGCGCGGACGTACTGTTCGGCGGGTTAGGCAAGGACCGGATGGACGGCGGTGACGGCCTAGACAGCTTCGTGTTCAAATCACGGGCGGAGAGCGGCCCTTCGCGCGCCGCTCGCGACGTGATCGACGGCTTTGACCATGGAGACACGATCGACCTTTCGTCGCTTGATGCCCATACCGGCCTGGCCGGAAACCAGGCATTCAGCTTCGTCCAGGACTTTACAGGATCCGCTGGCCAGTTGCAGTGGGACAGGCTGTCGAGCGACAGCTTCCTGGTGACGGCGGACGTCAACGGGGATAGCTCCGCCGACTTCTCGCTGCAGATCAATGGAGTAGTCGCCGACCTCTTCGCTTCCGACTTTATCCTCTAGCTGCGAACCACCGGGACGGCGGCAACGCTGCTGTCCCGGGTTTCCCCTGCCATACTCGTAGACCGGCGATCGAAACGCCTCGATCCGCCACAAGTATATTGCTATACCGGATCATGCCCCCGAAAGAATGATCCCTATTGTCGGGCCGCGGCGACTTCACGTGGAGCAGACTCGCTGACCTTCTCCGGAAACGCCCCTGGCTCGAAACTGAGGCTAGCGAGCCAGGGGCAGAGCTGGCGACAGATGCGGCGGAGTACCAGCTGCCATCGTGCTCGCATATCGATGCGCACGACCAAAGCGAAAGCTTCGTTCACCCTAACCCGCCCGACAGAGCGCTTCGTCAGCCCCCGCATCGGCTGTTCAAGGATCTTTGCCGCAACACCCGCTGCGGGCTTCAGGGGCTTAGAACGACGCGAATCAGCGAAACGTGGGAGGGCACGATGTTCACGACGCCTGAAGACTGGATCGCTCGCTTCCTCGCCGCCGGATGCTCGATGTCACCGTGACTCTGACCCCTGAAGAAGGGAAACCCGCGTCGCCTGAGTGTGAAGCGCTCTGGAACGAGATCAGAGGCCCTGAGAACGAAGGGAAATGGGACGCTGTTCACGAGCTTATCCGAAGCGTAGTTGGGCCTGCTCCGTTTGCCGTATTCCCAGACAAGCGCTGATCCCCGGCAGCTAAGGGCAGCAGCGCCTCGATCAGCCTGCGAACGGCCTTACGGGCCGACAAGCAGAGTATCTGGACGACCTCGCCCGCCCGGCGTGATGGTGTTGTCAGCGCGATGGAAGCACTGCCGTGGCCGCACGATCCAATCGAGGAGGGCATATGGCCGGGCGCGGCTCGCAGGTGCGTCCAGCAATAAACGCCGACTGATCAAATTGTAATGGCTGCACCGCCACAACCTTAAGACCAAATTGGTGGGGTGAACTCAACCGCGAGTTTGACTCATGACAACTTCGTTGCTGCACCAGCGTACACTCCTCTTCTCCGCAATTGCGGCGGCAGCGGTGGTGTTTCAAGGCGGGCCGAGTGCTTTGGGCCTATCTGCCCTCATGGAGGAATGGTGGGCTGTCGCATGGTGGATCGTTGCGCCGGCTTTAGCAGCGGTCACCTGCTTGCTTGCTGCGGTTTTCTCGGAAGGCGAGGACAGGAAGGCTTGGCGGGACTTCGGTTTCGGGTGCGGACTTTGGAGTGCCGGCACTCTGGTCTGGCAACTGTACGACGTTCGAGACGGGATTGCGAAGTTCCCGGGCATGGCGGATGCGGCCTATCTCCTGACCTGCGTCCTTTTCATTACCGGCATGTTCCATTACTGCCGTGAACGGCGGACAACCGCCATCCAGGTCAGCAACTTTGCACTCTCATTGTGTGCCGTTGCGATTTCCGGGTTCCTCTTGTTGTTCCCCTACATTCTTGCATCTGAACTCAAGCCACTCGGCACTTTGGTGGCGTCGCTGTACCCGGTGGCCTGGTTCGGAACGGCCGTTTTCGGCCTGACATGCCTGGCCATCTATGCACCCACCCACAAGCGCTTTACGGTCGGACTGCTTCTGATGGGCGCCTTGGCGCAGGCAGTCGCAGACCTGTTCTACGGCCTGGAACTAATGGGGTCATCATATCAGGTCGGCGCATTCTTCGACAGTTTCTGGGTCATCAGTTTCCTGCTAATTTGCTGGGCGGCCGGCGAACAGATCCGGGCAGCCAGGAAACAAACACACCGATCCACATCTCAGGAGTCCAAGGCTCAGCAACGGGCCGAGGCCTTCGTCGCCGCAGTCGCGCTGGCCCTGATCTTCGTTTCGGTAGGAATCTGGGGCTTTCTCGTAAGTGGCCCGGTGTTTCTTATCTTCATCCCAGTGGCGCTCTTGTTCGCGGGCTTTCTTGGCCTGCGGCAACACTGGGGGCTGATGGTGGAACGCAGGGCTCAGGAACATCTGATGTACCTAGCGTCTCATGACGGGCTGACAGGGCTCGGGAACCGCCTCGCTTTTCACCAACGGCTCAAGAGTGTGTTAGGTTCGTGGAGTCGGGAATTTGATGTTGCGGTCCTGTGCCTTGATCTCGATGAGTTCAAACTGGTCAATGATACTCTCGGCCACCCCGCGGGGGACGCACTCCTGGTCCATATTGCGGCGCGGTTGCGGAGCTGCGTCCGAGACGGTGACCTGGTCTGCCGAATGGGAGGCGATGAGTTTGCGATCATTCAAAGTCTTTCAACCAGTCGCCGCGAAGTTGAGAACTTGGCCAATCGCATCCTCAACACTCTCCGCGCGCCTTACCAGCTTGAGGAAGGCGCGGTTACAATCGGCTTAAGTATTGGGATAGCGCTTGCCCCTAGGGACGCGACAGATCCCAATGAGTTGCTCAAGTTGGCCGATATAGCACTTTACAATGCGAAAACAGGCGGGCGCGGTACCTTTAGGTTCTCCGAACCTGAGATGGAGGAGCACCTGAAAGCGCGCCAAGCCCTAAAGGCTGACCTGAGCGCAGCAGTGGCCAATGGGGAGCTCGAACTTGTGTACCAGCCAATCATGGATCTTTCGACCGATAGGGTAGGTGCTCTTGAAGCCCTTCTGCGTTGGAGGCACCCGGAACGAGGCCTAGTCGCGCCAACGGATTTCATCCCCTTTGCCGAGGAAAACGGCCTGATCGTTCCCATAGGGGAATGGGTGCTCAAGCAAGCCTGTTTGGAAGCGGCAAAATGGCCCGATCACCTCACCGTAGCCGTCAACGTGTCAGCATCCGAGTTCCGCGGCAATGACCTCCCAGCGCGGGTGAGTGCTGCTTTGGTAAACGCCGGACTGCCCTCAAGAAGGCTCGAACTTGAGATCACCGAAACTGCTCTCTTGCAGGACAGCGACGCCAACGTGGCCTCGTTGCACCGCCTTCGTGAACTTGGGGTCAAAATCGCGCTGGACGACTTCGGAACCGGTTATTCGTCACTCGGATATCTGCGCAGATTCCCGTTTTCTCGAATCAAGATCGACCGCTCATTTGTGGGCAATGTCGAAGAAGAGGCCGAGTCGCAGCAGATCATTCGGGCGATCATCAGCCTCGGGCAAGCTCTCGGAATGGAAATCACCGCCGAAGGCGTCGAAACGCGCCAGCAGCTGGACCGGATCAGAGCAAAGGGTTGCAACGACGCCCAGGGCTACTTCTTCAGCCACGCAGTGGCCGCGGAGGCTGTTCCATCCCTCATCGTGATGCTTAATGCTGCCAGTTTCGGAGCACTCAGCGTGCTCTCAAGCACCACAGCCCTCCCGCGACCTACGGTCAGATTGGTCACTAAGAACAGCTTATCTGCTTCTTCACCTCGACCGTTGTAATCTGGCCGATACGACTGATTTCAGAAAAGGAAACTCCGTGGCTGAGGCTGAAATCCTGGACCGTCAGGCTTCACGCCTGCAGTGGGCCATCGACAACATGCCACTCGGCCTCTGCATGTTTGATGTCGGTCGGCGACTGGTCGTTTCAAATAGGCAGTATGCGGAAATGTACCGGATTCCCGCGGGCCAAATGCAGATCGGAATGACGCTGGAGGAAGTCCTTGAGCAGCGGATAGCAGCCAGCAATCTTCCGAAATGCGGCGTGGAAGCATTCCGGAAAACCCGCCTTGGAATGGTGGCAGACGGAGCGGAGCAATCGGAAACGTTTGAGCTGCAAGACGTCCGAACGATTCTCATCAAGCACCGACCGTTGCCGGACGGGGGCTGGGTCGCAATACACCAGGACATCACAGAACAAAGGCGGTCTGAGGAGCGGATGCATTTCCTGGCGCTCCACGATCCCCTCACAGGACTTGCGAATCGGACCCATTTTCGTGACGAAATGGATCGTGTCCAGGAGCGGGTCCGATCGGGTAAGACCTACGCCGTATTCTTCCTGGATCTGGACAAATTCAAGCCAGTCAACGACGAAATGGGCCATTCCGCCGGCGACGCCATCCTGGTTGCAGTCGCAGACCGGATTCGAGAATGCGCTATAGGCGCTGTGATTGCGCGGCTCGGCGGCGATGAATTTGCCATCCTGCAGGGTCCAATTGAGCAATTCCGAGAAGCGAGAGGATTAGCTCGTCAGCTCATCTCCAAGCTATCCGAGCCGTTTCTCTGGGAGGGACACCAGATCCAGATCGGAGCAAGTGTCGGGGTGGCCATGGCGCCTGCGGACGGGACTGATAGCCTGAATCTCCTGCGACATGCCGACATTGCCCTTTATGAGGCCAAAGGAGCGGGACGGGGCCGGTTCCACTTCTTCAGAACGGGGCGGAACGGCGCACCGGCGAGCATATACACCCGACTGCCAGCCACTGTGCAGGAAGCCACCCACCGGCACTGAGCGCGAACTTGGCGCATCCGGCAGTGGACTTCAAGCTTCATGCCGTCCCGGATCAGGGCGCCGATGGTGACGGGAGGCGGGCGCCTTGTCGGATCGAAGGGCAAGGCTTCACGGCTTCCGGAAATACTGCCGCTGGTTCGGCATATCCTCCAACGGATTCTGCCCGATCCGCATGGGCGAGGCTCTGGCGGCGCAGGCAAGGTGACGACAGACCGTCGCGGCATGGGAGGGCGAGCATGAGCGCGCCTATCACGCTCCCCACTCCGGTCCGGCTTACGCCGGAGCTGCGGAAGAAGGTTGAGACCGCTGTGGACCAGCTTATCTCGATGCTCGACGCTACTGCGCCAGATCCCGACCTGGAACCGTGGCTAGGCTCTATGGAGAACCACTCGTCGTTTTACGGCAGCGCGTCTGGCGACCGCGGAACCACAGGGGGCCGCATTGGCGATCAAACGCATTGGGCGCAAGGCGCGGGCGACGACTTGGAGGATAAAGCGGACGGCTCGGAACCATCGTTGGGCTGGACGGCCGCCATCAATCAGGTCCGCTGCGGCTGGGCAGGCAGCCTGGACGACCGGGAGGCCGAGCATGATGGCCGAGAACCCGATGATGATCGGGAGAACGCCACTACCGACGACAATGGCATCGCCGACTCCGAAGGTGCTTGCGAACAGGGCTTCCCCGGAATGCGGAGCTGGTTCGATCACGTCGCGTGAGGCGCGGGTCTGTTGGCCAGGCTCATCGTTGACGGGGTGTATTGGTGGACACACCTTCCTCAGCCCCGCCCTCCTCCGGCGGGGCTCTTTGTGCCCTCGATGCTGATTGACTCCTCAAAATTTGGGCATCAGCGTTGATTCCGTAACGAGTGCTGGCAAGAGCACGCCTACCCAGGGAGGGATAGATGCTAAGCGTCCGTAGTTTTTGTGGTGCCGTTTTGCTGATGTTCACCATCCTCTTGGGTGCGGAAGCATCGCTGGCCGGTTCGGCCGAGGACGATGTCAAAGCTGCTTACTCGGCATGGGATGCGGCTTTCAATAAGGGCGACGCTGGAGCAGTAGCAGCATTGTATTCCGATGATGCTCTGCTCTTGCCTCCTACGCACAACGTCATCAAAGGGCCCGCGGGAGTTGAGACCTTCGTCCAGGGGCTCCTCAAGATGGGGACGAAAGACCATAAGTTCGAGATTATTGAAGCACGTCAGGATGGGAACATAGTCTACGCGGCTGCAAAGTGGTCCGCTACTGGCAAGGATTCAGAAGGAAAGAACCAGACGTGGAGTGGCCTGGCCGCACACGTATTTGAGCGGCAAAACGACGGAAGCCTTAGGGTAAAGCTGAATACCGTCAATTAGACGGGAAGGGTCAGGGCTTTCCCGGTATGCGAAGCACGTCGCCTAAGCCGTGGGAACCGGCGCTCGGCTCGTCCGTTAACGCCGCAGAATATCCCTTTGCAGCCCTCTCCAGCCCTGCCCTAACCGGCGGGGCTTTTTTCTGCGTCTTACCACCGCTGCTGATGGGCCTAAAGTCCGACTGGTCCTGAGCTATCGAAAGCCGATGGAGATGCGCCCGCATCGCGAACACTCGCCGTCCACCACGGTCGGCGGAACGGAGGGGGTGAGAGCTTATTCACCGTCCGGCCTGGCTGCTGCCTGGAAATGCAGCGAGAAGCACGTTCGCAACCTGCTGAACAGCGGCCAGTTGCGCGGATGGAAACTCGGGGGGAAGCTATGGCGGATCAAGCCGGATGCGGTCGAGGAATATGAGTAGCGCCAAGCCGCCGCGGTGGCGGTTGCGGGCGCGGAGGGCGCCGCCGCTTTGACCGTTGAAAGTGCTCCGGATAGTCGTTCCGAACTCCTGACCCGCATGCGGGTGAACGCCCTGCGCCAGCCGTGACGAAACTGTAACCAGCCGAACAAGACTGGGCTGAGTTTACGGATCAGATTACCTTCTGAGAGTCTCACGGCGGAGAAGTCCTCCGCCTCACCGACACTGTAACGTGCTGACGGTTAGAGGGAATACTGCGCGGTCGGGATTTTTACCCCACGTTCCCCCCCCCCACAATGTTCGCTCAGCGGACGTTAACCCCGCCCTTCCTGTCCCTGGTTTGCCAGCACCTCTTTCAGCCGCTCGTCAAAAGCGGATGTGCCCAGTTCAACCAGTCGGTCGAAGGCATTAGGAGCCGCTCCGAAGTCGGGCAGGTTCTCTCGCAGTGTTTTGCGAAACCACTCTCGCTGCCCGGTGAGAAATTCATCCCGATCGAGGCTCGTCACCTCTGACATGCCCAGAGCTGTGAGTTCCGCCGCTGTGCGGCCAGTCTTTTGGACAGCAAGCACGATCCGATCGAGGTCGCTCGTTCCCACGCTGGTGCCCCGCTCGCATCCCTGCAGCTCGGTAGTATAGGGCGTAATCCAAGCGAAAAAGGCGCCCGGTTGCCCGAGCGCCAAGATCAAAGCGAGGAGTCAGAATGGCGCGAACCCAGCAGAGGCTATTGGTCCGCGCTCTGAGACTGAGCCGATATGGTTAACACAACCTTAAGCCCGCCGGGGCTCGCCGGCCGTACCAGGAGTCTCTGGCCGCACGACCGCTTGAGGGCGCCGGGCCCAAACTGAACCCCTAGGCTTCGCCCAGGTCACTTGGTTCAGGCAACGCCGGCATTTGGGACGCCTCCGCAGCGTCCGCTGCTCGCCCGAACTCCACCGCCATTTGTTCGAGTAAAAGGATCGTTTGTGTGCAGGTCGTGCGCCCCGCCGCCGCCAAGCAATTTCTTTGTTTTTCGCGAAGGAGCGCAGACCGCGTATTCGTCGTGACGGCCAAGAGCGTCCCTTGATGTCGAGCGCTTCCAAACGGCCCGTGCCGAGTTCTGTTCCGCGCCTATCGCCCACTCGCCAGCCTTGCCGAACGTCCGACGCGGTGCTTCAATCCATCGTCGGTCCCCTATAGCCGGCAGGCGGCCTCGGCTCCCGTCCCAACGGCTAATGCAGCTGCCGGGGCCGCTTCTAGCTAAGTGCTTCACCGCACACAGGAACGCTTCGCCGGGCAACGGGTTTCTCGGCATGCCTCGGTTCTACTTCCACGTAGACGACGGCGGCCACGTGATTCCTGATCGGGACGGCTTCGTCTTGCCGGACATCCGGGCGGTCCGCGCTGAAGCCATCTCCGCCGCCGGCGAGATGATCCGTGACCTTCACCGCGCGTTGACTACATCGGAATGGCGAATGGACGTTACTAATGCCGCGGGCCAGCCCGTGCTGACGCTACGCTTCAGCGCTGAGGAGCACTGAGGCTAGGTTCCGCCCGCAGTTTCATGTGGGAACTTGAGCTGGCCACGACCCTTCCAAGTTCATGCGATGCTTCGTTTGCGGATTGGAGCCCACGGATCTCGTCATCGCCGATGGCAGGATCATCCAATGCCGGCGCTGCGGTGATTACGAGGTCAGCGCCTCTGTGTTTGCGGAGACGAAACTACGGTCACAGGGAGACTGGCGGCGGGCCTGTGTGAGGGAGAAGGACAAGGCCAAGCGGGGCGACCGCCTCAGGATCACGACCTACTCTTTCCCGACGTGGTAACATCAGGCATCTGGTGCCCCGCGCGAATGAACACTGGATGAACGCGCTCTTTCTCAAGGGTTCAGAGCCAGCAGCTAAAGTCTCCTGGTGTACGAACGTTGGAGAGGAAGCCATGCCTTTTCGAGCCTCTTTGAAAGCCGCTGCTATCGCCCTCGCGGTAGTGCTTGCACCGGCGGCGCCGGCGGCTGCTGGAGAACTTTCAATCGCTGTCGGACCACCCGCCATTGTTGACGGCGGATGGCATCATATAAGTCAGCGCCACTACCTTTCACCTCGCGAGGTACGTCGTATTCTCCGGGACGAGGGCTTTCGGCAGATCGAGTTCCTTGACCGGGATGGCCGTATCTACGTTGCGCGAGCAGAGAACTACCGCGGACGGGATGTAATCGTAAGGGTAAGCGCACGCTCTGGAACGATCATTAGCGTGGAAAGAGTCCGTCGTCGCGGCGGCCACGGATGGGATGGTCACCACGGCGATGATCGACCCCAGTGTTGGCTCCCAGAAGGCTGTTGGCGCTAGGCTGGGATGTAATCCTGGCGCCACAACCTAAGGCCAGTTAAGCCCCGGGCCCCGGGCCTGCGATCCAGGCCAGGGGCTTGTCGCCAGCGTTAGACAGCCGCGCCCTCGTGGATGTCTACCTCACCCCATCGCTCGGCAGCGCGGACCAGCTGCGCCGGCTTGCCGCCAGCATGGCCGCTTCAAACTCCGCATTCCCGGTGGTCAGCGTGAGCTTGCCGTCCTGGGCCAGCGTGTAGGTAAACCCGTGGTCGGACACCTGCGCCGCGAGCCGGATCACGCGGCCACCCCGATCAATGCACCGTGACGGACCATCCCACCCCCGCGGAGGTGGCGCACCCGCACCGTAAGTTCCGGTCGGCACCAGGTCGCTTTTCTGCTTCTCAGTCCGGGGATCGCCGGCTTGGCCGCGGCGAGTTCCCCCGCCAGCATCCAGAACAGGTCGCGGGCCGACCCCGGAAGCGTGACAAACGCACTGCCGGCGTAGCTGAGCCCGTCGTCCTCCTGTCGGGCCAGAAGCGCGAATGGCGGCCCGCCTTCATTCCGCTCTGTCCCGATGACGACGAAGGTGCCCTCGGTCATGCACTTTGTTTTCAGCCAGGCCGTCGAGCGTCCGCTCCGGTAGCGACTGCCGGCCTGCTTTGACACGATGCCCTCCAGGCCCATCCAGTCGGCAGCGGCGAACACGGCGGCGCCGTCGCCCGCAATCGCTTCGCTGAACTGGATCGGGCAGTTGGGATCGTTCGGACCGAGCAGCTCCTGCAGCCGTGCCCGGCGTCCTCGATCGGCTGCCGGCGCAGATCCTGGCTGTCCAGATGGAGCAGGTCGAAAGCGAAGTAGCAGAGGCGGTGCGGCTCGTGGGCAATGGCACGGTGCAAGGTGTCGAAGTCAGAGACGCCGCGTTCGTCCTGAACCACCAGTTCGCCATCGATGATCGCTGATCGGCACCGAAGGCTCGCAGCACAATCGGCCACACGGCGGTAGCGCGCAGTCCAGTCGTGGCCGTTGCGAGTGAAGGCGCGGGCTTCGCCTCCCTCCAGCAGGAGGATGGTGCGGTGCCCATCGTGCTTAATCTCGTGAAGCCAGCCGTCACCGGCTGGCGGTTCGGGAGTGAGGAATGGGATCAGAGGGGCAATAAATCCAAGACCGGCCGGGCGTTCCGGCATACGCGAGACATCGAGGAGCATGGTCGCGCGAATCTGGGATGCGATCCGCGGAATGCGAGTCCTACAGCGCGGCCCAGATCAGGCCGGCGAGAGCGGCGCACATGATCACTGCTGTGAGCGCGACCGACCACCAGGAAAACGGTGGCCCGCCGTAGTCGGGTGATTTGTCGTAGCCGGTCACTCGCGCCGGATTCCGTCCCGTCCCGCGTTACGACGAGGTAACGGACCGGGCCACTCAGAACCGATAGGCAGCCTTCATCTTCAAAGTCGAGAAATTGAAATCGTCATCTTCGGCTATGTCGAAGGTCGAGACTACGGCTTCACCGAGGCCCTCTTCATCTCCATCGCTGCCGTCGATATTCACGTACAGGTACTCGGCTCCGACGCTGAAGTGCTCCGTGGCGAGGAGCTCGACCCCAGCGCCCAAAGCCCATCCAAATCGGGTTTCTTCATCAGAGTCGGAGTCAGCGTTGCAAGTTACGCCGGAACTTGAATCTGTGCCGGTCGCTGAACATCCGCTCGGAAGTACATCGCCATCGGCAGGATCGAAGTCGGTGATGTTTAGGAACTCCTCTTGCAAGGCAGCGCGCTCCTGAGCAGTCGCCGTGTCCGGATCATAACCTTCCGGCACTTCGAACAGCCCCGTATCCCCAAACATTAAGTCAGCTGCGTCAGCATCGTAGGATGTTCCCGCTGTCCACGACCGATTGACGCTACCGAAGGCCAGTCCGCCTGTTCCGTAGAAGAGGACTCGACCGGTCCCGAACCCCGCTCTGCCTCGCACCGTCCCGTAGCCATGCAGGTTTTCTGAATAGTTCGCTAGTTCGGTAACGGTGCCCGCGTCCAAGTCATCCAGGATGTCGTCCAGATTGAAGGCGGCGCTTGGAAACTCGAAATCGGCGGGATCAACGCCTTCGCCAGCAGCAACGATTGTGGTCCTCTCAGACAGATTAAGGAGGTTGTTGAACCAGTTCTCGGCTGAGGCGGCTGCAGCCGCATTTGCCGCAGCCTCACCGGCAGCGCCGCCACCCGCGTCCGCGCGCGCCTGCGCAGCGGCAGCAATGGCAACGGCATCCGCCTGCTGAAAGATTGCGCTTATGGCGCCTGCACTAGCCTGAATATCAAAAGAATCTCCCTCGACCGTCTGCCTACGATCCAAATGATCTACCCAGTTCCAGTCTGCGAGGCCGCCGAGGACGAACCCGCCGAACTGCGCGTCTGCTCCTACGAAGAGACCACCTTCGAGCGCGCCCTCATCTGATTCGAAGTCATCCCCGTCGTGGAGAAAGCTGTATCCAAGCTGTCCGCCCAGATAAGCACCTGTCCAAAGTGGCGCGGCCGCAATCAGCGGAGCGACCGGGGCTTCCTCGTACACAGGGAGATCGGCGGAGAATGCGGTGCTCGCCAGAAGAGCGGAGGCAGCTGAAGTGAGCAGGAGGAAGCGCATTTTCGAGCCTAACGTTTGACTCGCTCAGGGATCGTTGTTCCTGCGACTTCCGCAACGTCGATTTTCGTCGTTCCCGCAGAGCTCGCCCGCATTGTTGCGAGCAGGCCACAGATTAGTCGCCTTCGCGGCAGGGGTGAAACGGAACGAATGACCGGCGGCTAATCCTCCCTACGGGCCTAATCAGCACCAATCCTCAGTCTTGCCCAGCCAAGGCCGCGCCAGCCCTTCCTCAATCAGCATCTCCCCGGCGCTCCTTCTCCCGATCATGAACCGCGCCAGGGTGCGGCCGTAGCGGTCCTCACCGGTCGGCTCGATCTTGAACTCGTGCTCGGAAAGAATCTCGGCCAACCGCTCCGTTGCCTCCGCGGCCTGCAGCGCTTCCTGTGGGCACTCTGCGAGGCTGCCCTTCTCCGGTGTGTCGATCTCCTCGAAGCGGTATTTCGTGCCGTCTACCCAAACCGTATCGCCGTCGACCACACAGTTGACGCGAGGCCCGGTGCCGCAGACCGGCAACCCGCCGGAGTGCCCCTGAGCGGCCGTCGGGGAGCTTGGGGCGAGCAACGCCCAGGCCGCGACGATGGTAAAGCCGAGAGCGCCCATAATCAAACCACGCCGATGCTGCGCGGGTGCGAGCCACTGGCTAGAGGCCTCCGGAACGACCCCTTGGACCGGCGATGTTCCGGGAACTTCAGGACCGGCGCTGAACAGCGGCGCCCGGGGATCTCGAGCATAACCGATCTCTCTGGCGTGTCTCAGTGGTGGTTTGCCTTCTGGACCATTGCGGATGGGTTAAGTCAGGTAAGTGGTCTCCTGGTCCCGCACTCGACCGGCGAAGCACATGACCTAGGATGGAGGCTGACGGTCTTCTGCCGTTTCGGCAAGCGGGACGGTATGAAGTCGATCCGGGAATGCACGGCGCAACTAGATGCGGACCTGACAACGCTCGTGTGGACCCGGGGACGTGATTACCCGATTGCGCGCCTGGAGGGCCGGATGAAATGCCCGCGCTGCGGCAGCCGCCAGGTTCTAGTCGCCTTTCAGCCGCCGGAGAATGCCGGGCGCAAGCGCGCCTGAAACACCGCCTCGCGTTGGCAGCACACCGTGCCGCCATGTTGTTTCCGCGGTACCTCACGAAACCATTATCGTAAAACATCGTTACAGATCAGAAACAGATCGCTCCTAATTGGTTCCGCGTCAGAGTGGACATTCCGCTCATTTAACGACAAACAGGAGAGACGATCATGAGGAACGCAATCGCAATCGTTGGTGCTGCCGCTGTCATTATGCTGACTACTTCAGCTGGGTGGGCGGAATCCGGCGCGTTTTCGAGCCAGTTCTCTTATGGCGAAAACACCGCGAACGTGAATGACGATACAGCCATGAGCCGGCGAGCAGTTGGCACGCAGTTTGATGTGCATGCTCTTCCGTCCAACATCGTCGCCATGGACCGTGGTCATGTATTTGCGGCGGAGGCAAGCCAGTTTTCTTTTGGCGAAAACACCGTCAAC
>JAESFL010000052.1_pt1 | contig 153253 bp, 112 predicted proteins | sample 9269401 | NCBI WGS metagenome assembly JAESFL01 (sample SAMN14506025, study PRJNA617098) | algae metagenome | isolation source: Gloeocapsa sp. UFS-A4-WI-NPMV-4B04 and co-occurring heterotrophs from desert... | place: USA: Utah | collected 2006-10-01 | reverse complement strand
TCGGGCGGCAGGGCCGAGAGGTTGGCGAGCGTGCGCTTGCGGATCTTGCCGTCCTCGCGCGAGGATTCGCGCAGGAGGACGGCGGGCGGGGAGGAGCGGTTGGGGACGACGTCGATGTACATGAGCCGAAGATAAGCGCACGAAGTAAACAGAACAAGGTCTTTGTATCGCATTTACATGGGTACAACGTGAGCCGAAAAGAGCGGCAACCTCATGTACTCTATGAGGTTGCCGCGATTCAGACTGCGGAACTTCCGGTTATCACACCGATCCACGTGCCACGGGTGAGTAGATTCCTCACTCGTTCCTCGTTCGGAATGACATCATTGGGCCTGTTCGGAATGAGCATCCGGCCTTGGCCCGTCAGGTGCCCCGTTTCAGCCGCCTTCATCCTCCCAGGCAACGGGATCGCCCACGCGGATCTCGCCGTCGTCCAGCACCTCGGCAAAGGCGCCGCCGCTCCAGGCGTCGTCGCGCATGGCGGACTGCAGGCCGGGGAGCACCTCGTCCATCCGTTCGCAGGGCCGCGTCTCGCCGCGAATCCGCACGCGGCACGCGCCGATGCGCAGCACCCGCTCGCGCGTGTTCCGCAGGCGGATGCCGCACAGCAGGAGGTTCGCCCGCCGCGCGGAGGGAGGCGCACTTCCGCCGAGTCCCTCCATCAGCCGCTGCCACGCCTCTTCTTCAATGAGCGTCACCTGCCGGCGGCGTCCCTGGTCCGCGCTCCCCAGCACCCCGCGCCCGGCGACGAGCGTGGCCTGCGCCGCGGGGTCCATCACCCCGCGGTGCGACCGCTTGATCCAGATGGCGGCCAGCTCGCCCGTCGCCGGCCCGCTCAGAAGCTGACCCCCAGGGTGAGCGGCAGGGCGCCGGCCATCCCGTCCTCCAGCAGCCGGTGCGCGCGCACCTCGGCGAACACGCGCCCGCGGCCCACGGCCATCTCCACGCCGCCGCCGGTCGTCCAGCCCAGCGAGAGCCTGGACGTCGTGGCGGTGAACTCCGTCCAGTCCGGGTTGGACGGGCAGGAGGTGATCGCGTCGTTCTCGATGCAGATGCCGGTGGGGCCCTCCCACTCGCTGCTGCGCGTCCTGCGGTGGTAGGTGCCCAGGCCGATCGGGGTGACGTACGCGTTGAAGCGGCCGCCGGAGGCGAGGTCCAGGCGCGTGTAGACGCCGACGCCCATCAGCCGGTTGTCGTCCGAGCGGCCCGTGCAGTACTGCTGGCGCGCCTGCTGGCAGCTGAACGGCGAGCCGCTGACGGTGCCCTGCTGCAGCATCGCCTCGCCGCGCACGGCAACGCCCTCCATCAACTCGAACAGGTGCGCGCTGGCCTGCACGTGCCTGGCGCCGCCGGACAGGTCGTCCGTCTGCGTAACGCCCGGACCAACGCCCACGGCGATCCGGGACTGCGCCGCGAGGGGCAGCGGCAGGATCGCCAGCGCGGTGGCGAAAAGAACCTTCTTCACGGGAGAACTCCAGATCAACAGGGGAACTGCGGGGACGCGGCTGCTACACCCGTTGCCGCCCGGAGTTTCCCATCAACTGCTTGCTGTTGAACGTCTTAAGGTGCGCGGAGTGCGGAGGCTCCAGCCGCGCATCACCCACCCCCCCACTAACGCACTAACGCACTTCCGCACTCACGCACTGCCGTCCCCTACCACGCGATCCCGTAGTCCTCGCCGTGGTGGCTGCTGCCGCCCCAGAAGGTGCCGTGCTCGCGGTCGAAGAAGATGGCGTTGATGGGGCCGGACGTGCGCGCCTCGAAGGTCAGGTCGTAGCCCATCCGCCGCAGCTCCGCGCGGGTCCAGTCGGGGACGGACTCCGCCAGCAGCATGCGCCCGGGCCGCGACTCGTGCCCGCCGAAGCTGCTGCGCATCTGGAAGGAGTTCATGTTGGGCGCCTCCACCGCCTGCTGCACGTTCATCCCGAACTCGTGGACGTTGAGGAAGAACTGCAGGAGGTTTTGGTCCTGCGAGTCGCCGCCCTGCACGGCGAACGACAGGTACGGCTTGCCGTCGCGCAGCGCCATGGACGGCGTGAGGGTGACGCGCGGGTACTGCCCCGGGCGCAGCACGTTGTACGGCCCCTCCGCCGGATCCAGCACGAAGCTCTGCATCCGCTGGCTCAGCCCGATCCCCGTGTTGCCCGCGATCACCGCCGGCACCCATCCGCCGCTGGGGGTGATGCTCACCACCCACCCCTCGGCGTCCGCCGCCTGCACGGAGGTGGTGCCCAGGTAGAAGCTTTCCTCGAAGTCCAGCGACGCGCGCGGCGGGGCGGACACGCTGTCGCCCGTCTGCCCGCGGCGGTTCCAGTCGCGAAGGTACTGCGTGAACGGATTGGTGCCGCCCTGGAACGGAAACGGGTCGCCGGGCGCGATCGACGGGTCGTTGCGGTCGGGGCGGATGAGCCGGCTGCGCTCGCGGGCGTACTCCTTGGAGAGCAGGCCGCGGATGGGCTCCTCCGGCGGGACGTAGGGATCGCCGTAGTAGAAGTCGCGGTCGGCAAAGGCCAGGTTCATGGCCTGGTACAGCGTGTGGAGGTAGCGCGAGCTGTTGTACCCCATGGACTTGAGGTCGAAGTTCTCCAGGATGTTCAGCGACTGCAGCATCGCCGGGCCCTGCGTCCAGTGGGTCAGCTTGTAGACGCGCACGCCGCGGTAGTCCGTCCACACGGGCTCTTCGATACGCACCTGCCAGCGGGCCAGGTCCTCCAGGGTGATGAGCCCGCCCTGCTCCTGCACGCCCCGCACGAGCTCCCGCGCGATGTCGCCGCGGTAGAAGCGGTCGTACGCGGCCATGATGGCTTCCTTGCGCGAGGCGCCGCGGGCCAGCGCCTGCGCCTCGGCCTCCACCAGCTGCCGCAGCGTGCGCGCCAGGTCCGGCTGGCGAAACACCTCGCCCGCGCGCGGCGCCTCGCGCTCCTGGCCGGCGTGCGGAAGCATCACGCCGCGCGAGTACGGCCACTCCCGCAGGCGCTCGCGGTTGTTGTGGATGCTGTTGGCCGTCTGCGCCTCGATGGGATAGCCGTCCGCCATGTCGATGGCGGGCCCCAGAACCTGCGCCAGCGACATCGTCCCGTACTCCGACAGCATCACCAGCAGCCCGCCCGGCGTTCCCGGCGTCACGGCGGCCAGGGGCCCGTACTCCGGCGGATACGGCATCCCCCGCGAGCGGTACAGCTCGGGCGTGGCGCCGGTGGGGGCCACGCCCAGCGCGTTGATGCCGATCACCTTGCCCGTGTGGGGATTGTAGATGAGCGCCTGCGTCTCGCCGCCCCAGCTCAGCACGTCCCACATGGTGGATGCCGCCGCGAGCATGGCGCACGCCGCGTCCACGGCGTTGCCGCCCCGCTGAAAGGTCATGGCGCCCGCCGTGGCCGCCAGCGGCTTGCCCGTGATGGCCATCCAGTGCCGGCCGTGCAGCACCGGCTTGGCGGTCTGCTGCGCGGCGGCCGGCACGCCCAGCGCGAGGGCGGCGAGGCCGGTGAGGACCGGGAGACGGCGGAGGATGGATCTCATCATCGGCGGATTCGGGTGAGCGGGGGTTCGCGACGGCGCGGGCTCACGGACAGTCTACGATGCGCGCGGGGCGGATGACAGGCGTATCCATCACGCCCCGCTTCTCATCCCGTCCTGCTCCCCGCCTTGCCGTCCGGGATGATGGTCCGTTATCCCGCACGCATTGTCCGATTGTGTGAGATTGGGTGCGCTCTTTGCGGTGGCCGATCGCGCCAGTTTTCGCCCCGGGCAGGTGTCGATTCGGCCCTCGCGTTCCCGCGTGCTTCCGTGCACGTGCGCCATCTCGCCGTGCCCGCGATCACCGGCGCGCGAAGGGCTGCGTCACCCCCGCCAAACCCCTTCACTCGCGCCGGGAGGATCCCATGAAGAAGCTCAGGCTCCAGCTGGAAGACCTTCGGATCGACAGCTTCCAGACCACGTCGGCGGAGAAGCCCAAGGGGACGGTGTTCGGTGAGCAGTGCACGTGCTACACGCAATGCACGTGTCCCGGCTGCCCCACGTGCGACGCCAGCTGTAATGGCACGTGCGCGGCCTCGTGCAACGGCACCTGCGGGGCATCGTGCGACGCCACGTGTGGCGGCAGCTGCCAGTGGACCTGCGATTACACCTGCGGAGACTCGTGCGGCGGGTACACCTGCCCGACCTCACCGGACCCGCGGATGGAGTGCCGGCTCTGCGAAGGATGATCGCCGGGAGCGCCGCGCCCATCGCGCGGCGCTTTCCGTTCGTAGATTCCATCCCTTTAGACCGGAGGAGCCCACCATGAACAAGCTCAAGCTGCACCTGGAAGACCTGCAGGTGGACACCTTCCAGACCACCGCGCCGGAGAAGCCGAAGGGGACGGTGTTCGGCGAGCAGTGCACGTGCTACACGCAGTGCACCTGCCCCGGCTGCCCCACCTGCGATGCCACCTGTGAGAACAGTTGTAATGGCACCTGCGGCGGCCTGACGTGCGCCGCCGCCGCGTCATGCCAGTTCACGGGGTGCGGGGCGGACTGTCCGACCAACTACTGGTACCGCACGCAGTGCTACGATCCTTGATCCGCTCGCTCACTGAACATGCCGTGTCGCTCGCGGACGCAGTTTCCGCCGTGACTGTTCTCTGAAACGCGCCGTAAGCCGGCATCCCTCGCGAGGCCAACATGACGCGGTAAACGGCGGATGGCGTTCGGGCAACGAAAAACGGGCCTCGCGGCACTGCCGCGAGGCCCGTCGTTATTCGTTGAATTCAGATGCTGGTACCAGCCTACGCAAACCGGCCAGATCCGCCAGGGGCCACCCGCTGGCAGCGGCCGCAGCGCCCCCAATTGCTGGCGGCACGCGGCAGAATGCGCCGCGGATTGCGCGAGTCTAAAAAATTTTAGAGCGCGTAACCCGCTGTGGGAGTTCCGATTGCGGAGAACCTGTTCACGCGGTGGCGGGTCGCGGTTACACACCTGGGCGGGGGAGGCATTAGACTGCTTGCTCTCGCTCGGCGATTCACCCGCACTCCGGACGCGTGACGCACCTCGCCCTTCCGCTCGTATCGGCCTTTCTGGCGTTTCTTGCGGGGGTGTTGGCGGGGTTGCGAGTCGATTGGGTCACAGGCGGCACTGCCCTCGCGGCGGTGCCGCTTCTGCTTGCGCCGTGGCTGCACCGGCGGGTGATTGGCCAGCCGCTGCGCGGAAATACCGTCCGCGCGCTCCTGCTGGCCGCCATGGCGCTCGTGGGCGCGGGACACGGCGCGGAGGCCCGCCAGCGCTCCGAAGGGGACTGCCGGGGACGGCTGCCGGAGGGCGCGGAGCTGACCGTCCGTGGCGCCCTCGCGGCCAACTGGATGCCCCCCGCCGATCCCACCGCCCGCCGCCCCCTGCTCCCCGTCGACGCCTCCGCCGTGGAGCGGGGGGACGGCGCGATCCCGTGGTGCGCGGGCGAGATGCGCATCCGCTTTCCCCGCGGGTCCGCGCCCGCGCAGGCAGGGACGGAGCTCGTGCTCCGCGGCCGGTGGCGCACGCTCCCCAAGCCCGTGCTGGGGAGCGGATGGCCGCGCGATCCCGGCTTCACGGGCTACGTGTCCGTGGAGACGGTGACGGTCACGTCGCTGCCGTCCTATCGCAGGCACCCGCTGCTGACCACGCGCGGGCGTACGGAGCGGCAGCTGCACCGGCTGATGGGGCGCCACGGGCCGCTGGCGGACGCCCTGCTCCTGGGCCGGCGCGAGACGCTGGACCGCGAGCTGAGCGACCGCTTCGCGAAGACGGGGCTCGTGCACCTGCTGGCCATCAGCGGCGGGCACGTGGCGCTCATCGGCGCCGTGTTCGTGCTGCTGGGGCGGATGCTGCGGCTGCCGCGCCGGGGGGTGGCGTGGCTGACCATCGTGCTCATCGCGCTGTACCTGGCCGTCATCGGCGCGCCGGCGTCGGCGGTGCGCTCGGGGATCATGCTGGCGCTGGCGCTGATCGCCACCGTGCTGCAGCGGCCCTCGGCCACCCTGCCCATCGTGTCCGCGGCGGCGCTGGCCATCCTTGCCGTGGAGCCCATGGCGGCGCTGGACATCGGCTTTCAGCTCAGCTTCGCGGGCGTGCTGGGCATCCTGCTGCTGCGCGGGCCCCTCATGCGGCGCGTGCCGGCCCCGTGGAAGAAGAACGCCGCCGCCCGCTGGCTGGTGGAATCCACACTCGTGAGCATTGCCGCGTTCGCGACCACGGCTCCCGTCGTCGCGCACCACTTCGGGCAGGTGGCGCCCGTCTCCATCATCGCCAACCTGCCGGCCATCCCCCTCACGAGCCTGGCGCTGGTCGGCATCGGGGCGGCGGCGGCGCTGGAGCCCGTGGCGCCACCGGTGGCGCGGCTGGTGGCGGACGGGGCGGGGCTGGCGCTGGACGGGCTTACGTGGGTGGTGGACGTGGCCATCCAGGTTCCCGGCGGACACGCGGCCGTGGCCCGGCCCCGGTGGTGGCTGTGGGGGGCCGCGGGGCTCGTCTTTCTGCTCGCGCTCGACGCCACGGCGCGGATGCACGTGCGGGTGCGCCGGGCCGTGGCGGCCATGTCGGCCGGGGCGGCGTTCCTGCTGCTCCCCCTGGCGGGCGCGGCGGCGGACGGGGGGCTGGAGATCGTCTTCATCGACGTGGGGCAGGGGGACGCCGTGGCCGTGCGCACCCCCGCCGGCCGCTGGGTGCTGGTGGACGCCGGCGAGCGCGACGACGGCTGGGACGCGGGCGAGCGGCGCGTGCTGCCGTACCTGCGCGCGCGGGGCGCGGGGCGCATCGAGGCGCTGGTGCTCACGCATCCGCACGCGGACCACGTGGGCGGCGCCGCGGCCGTCATGCGCGGGATGGAGGTGGAGCAGGTGATCGAGCCGGGGCTTCCCCTGGGCTCGTCCGTGTACCTGGAGACGCTGCGTGCGGCAGAAGAACGGGGCGTGGACTGGGCTGCCGCACGGCAGGATCGGACCTTGCAAGTAGACGGGGTGGAATTTCAGTTCCTGTGGCCCGCCGTGGACGTTCTTGACGCTCCCGCCGATCCCAACGACATTAGCGCGGTGATACGCGTGCGTTACGCCGGATTTTCCGCGCTCCTCACGGGGGATGCGCCGGCCTGGGTGGAGGAGCGGCTGGTGGCGCGCTACGGCGCGGAGCTGCGCGCCGACGTGCTCAAGGCCGGCCACCACGGCAGCCGCACGTCGTCGTCCGGGGCGTTCCTGGACGCCGTGCGGCCGGAGCTGGTGGTGGTGAGCGCCGGGGTGCGCAACGACTACGGGCACCCGCACCCCGAGGTGCTGCGCCGGCTGGACGCGCGCGGCATCGGCGTGGCCCGCACGGACCGCGACGGCACCGTGCGCGTGGCCGTGGAGCCGGGCGGCGCCGGGTGGGCGGTGGCGCCGTGAGCCTGTTGGGGCGGATGGCGGACCGCGTGCTGGGCGAGCGGGTGCCCGCGTGCGACCTGCCGCACCCCGTGCCGCCGGACGTGACCGTGCGCCGCGGCGGGGTCATGCCGGCCGTGGGCGGGTGGTTCATGGGCGGGTCGCGGGCGCCGGCGGCGGCCGTGACGTTCGGGCGCACCATCCTGTGCGACGCGGACCACCCCATCACGGACGACCTGATCGTGCACGAGCTGGTGCACGTGGAGCAGTGGAAGGACCCCCTGTTCGCGGTCAAGTACGTCGCGGGCTGGATGAAGCACGGGTATCGCCACAACCCGTTCGAAGAAGAAGCGTACGCGCGGCAGCGGCAGTTCCTCGCGTCCAAGAAAACCGTACCCCCGAGGCCCCTTTGAGCAGCAATTCCGTCGTCACCATCGAGCGGCACATCATCGAGGCGGAGCGCCAGTTTCCCGAGGCCACGGGTGCCTTCTCGAACATCATGTACGACATCGCCTTCGCCGCCAAGATGATCGCGCGCGAAGTGCGGCGCGCGGGCCTGGCCGACGTGCTGGGCTACACGGGCGAGGTGAACGTGCAGGGCGAGGAGGTCAAGAAGCTGGACGAGTTCGCCCACGAGGTCATCTTCAAGGCCCTGGACCACACGGGGCACCTGTGCGGGATGGCGTCGGAGGAGGTGGAGGAGTTCATCCCCATCCCCGAGCGCTTTCCCACGGGCAAGTACTGCGTGCTCTTCGACCCGCTGGACGGCTCGTCCAACATCGAGGCCAACGTGTCGGTGGGCACCATCTTCAGCGTGCACCGCAAGATCAGCGACCACGAGCGCGGCTGCATGGAAGACTGCCTGCAGCCGGGCTACAAGCAGGTCGCGGCGGGGTACGTGGTGTACGGCTCGTCCACCATGCTCGTGTACACCACGGGCAACGGGGTGCACGGGTTCACGCTGGAGCCCAGCATCGGCGAGTTCCTGCTTTCGCACCCCAACATCCGCATCCCGTCGCCGTCGCAGCGCATCTACAGCGTAAACGAGGGCAACTACGGCAAGTGGTTCCCCGAGCAGCAGGCGCTGGTGAACCACCTGCAGGGGCGCGACGGCGGCGGGCAAAAGCCGTTCAGCGCGCGGTACATCGGGTCGCTGGTGGCGGACTTTCACCGCAACCTGCTGTACGGCGGGATGTTCATGTACCCGGCCGACACCAAGAGCCCGCGCGGCAAGCTGCGGCTGCTGTACGAGGCGGCGCCCCTGGCCATGATCGCCGAGCACGCCGGCGGCCGCGCGTCGGACGGCACCCGGCCCATCAACCAGATCGTCCCCGACTCGCTGCACCAGCGCACGCCGCTGTACATCGGCACCGCCGAGTTCGTGCAGACAGCTGAGGAGTTCCTGGCGGGCGGGCGCGCCGCGGGGTCCGAGACGGTCTCCATCGAGGCCATCGCCGCCGGGGTCTGAGCGTTTCCGCCGGAGAGACGGGGCTCACGCGGAGACGCGGAGGTCGCGGAGAACGGCGGAGCGACGGCGGATGGGTCTGCCGGAGGAGCGGAGAAACGGAGCAACGGCTGAGGTTTCCTCCGCCGCTCTGGTTCTCCGCTTCGCTGCGTGCAATCCGTTTCGAGGATTCCAGGCGGCCGATGCCCGCGCTTCCCGGCGCGGCCCTCTTCCCCCATCGCATCTTGTTGGGGAAAAACAGCTTGCGCCATATTTACGGCGCGGTTATAATCTTTGTCTTGCCTTCATGCAGTACCCCGCCCGGCCGTCGTTGGCCAGGCCGTCCGATGATCCACCCCCGATCCACCGCGGACTCCAGACGGGCGGCCACGCGCCCCCCGTTGCCGATGTGCCCTCCCCCGGCCGCCGCGCCGCGAGAGGGCCTGCGTTCCCGCTCCGAAAAGGCACCCCGGCCGCGAGGCCGGTCCGCAAAGCCAGGAGTCTCGGCCTCACGCCGAGATCGTCCAGCCGCCGGAGAACCCCGCCGGGTCTCGAGACCCGTCCACCGGTTCCCACCAGGAGACACGCCATGCAACGCCTGCCCGTCCGCTCTCTCGCCCTGGCCGCCGCCGCCGCAATGGCCACCGGCGCCTGCTCCGCCGACCGAGACACCTCGCCCCTGGCCGCCGATCCGGCGGGTGCGTCGCTGAATGCCGGCGCCGCCGGCGGGCCCACCGGCGCCTACATGATCCTGGGCGCCAACGGCGTTCTTCCCACGGACCTGGAGGCCCGGGTGCAGGGCGCCGGCGGCCGCGTGGTCTCCATCATCCCCGAGATCGGCGTGGCGTTCGCCGAGCCGGTGCAGCCGGGCTTCGTGGCGGCGGCGGCGGGGATCGGCGGGGTGGAGTCGGTGAGCCCCGACATCGAGCTGCAGTACACGGCCACGGACGCCCAGGGCGGTGCGGCCATGGAAGTCTCCGCCGAAGGGGTGCTGATCTCGGACGAGGCCTCGGCCGCGGCCACCAGCCTGGGCGACGACGAGACCTTCTACTCGTTCCAGTGGGCGCCCGCCGCCGTGAACGCGCCCGAGGCGTGGGCCGCCGGCGTGACGGGCCGCGGGGTGCGCGTGGCCATCGTGGACGGCGCCATCTACAGCGGCCACCTGGACCTCAAGGCCAACCTGGACGTGGCCGCGTCGGCGTCGTTCGTCCCCGGCTTCGCGTACAACCAGGACGTGGGCACCACGTGGCACGGCACGCACGTGGCCGGCATCGTGGCCGCGGGCGACAACGGCATCGGCACGGTGGGCATCGCGCCCAACGCCACGCTCATCGGCGTCAAGGTGCTGCACAACGGCACGGGCAACCACAACGCCATCCTGAACGGCATCATGCACGCCGCGCGTCCCCGGTCCGAGGGCGGCGCCGAGGCGGACATCATCAACATGAGCCTGGGCGCCACGGCGGACTACCGCGGCAACTGGGGCAGCGCGGACTACCGCACGGCGTTCCGCGAGCTGCAGAAGGCGTACGACCGCGCCACGCGCTACGCCCACCAGCAGGGCGTCACCATCATCTCCACCACGGGCAACGAGTCCGTGAACTACGACGCCAGCAAGAACCTGTTCAAGTTCCCCGCCGAGAACCAGCACGTGATCTCCGTGTCGGCCACGGGCCCCATCGGCTGGGCGCGGGGTGCCGCCAACTTCTCGACGCTGGCGTACTACTCCAACTTCGGCAAGTCCATCACGGGGCTGTCGGCCCCGGGCGGCAACGCGGCACTGCTGGCCGTGAACGGCGACGGCAGCACCTGCACGGTGACGGGCACCTACCGCGTGCTCACCAACGCCTGCTACGCGTTCGACATGATCATGAGCACGGTGCGCGGCGGCCCCACGGCCACCGCCAGCTACAACTGGACGCAGGGCACCAGCATGGCGGCGCCGCTGGTGTCGGGCGTGGCGGCGCTCATCATCGAGCGCAGCGGCGGCACGGCCACCCCCGCGCAGGTGCGGGCGGCCCTGCAGCGCGGCGCGACGGACCTGGGCAAGCCGGGCGAGGACGCGGAGTACGGCGCCGGCTGGGTGAACGCGTTCCGTTCCATCCAGTAGCGCGTACGGCCTGAACGAACGAGCCCCGGAGCGAACGTCGCTTCGGGGCTCTTTGCGTTGGTGATGCCGGTGTCCAGGGAAGCGCGCTTACACCGAGGCGCGGGCGCGGAAACAACAACGGACGGAATCACACAGAGGAACAGAGGAACAGGGAACGACGGAAAGTCCTCTGTTGCCCCTGTTCCTCTGTTCCTCTGTGTGCGATTGCCGTTGCTGTTCTTCTGTTTGCCGTGTCTTGCTCCCGCGAATCCGGCGGATCAGCGGAACGGCAGGGGCTGCGGCTCCGGCGGCAGTCCGGCCTCCTCACGTTTCCTGGCGCGGACCGCCGGGCGGTACTCCTCAATGTAGTAGATGGCGCCGCCCAGGAACGGCGCGATCATGATGGCGATCGCCCACCGCGTGCTCCCGGCGCGCAGGGCGTGGCGCATCAGCACCAGGTGAACCAGCGCGATGAGGCCCAGGACGGTCAGCCAGAGCGGTTCATCCATCCATTCCTCACGAGTCAGAGGCAACGTGCATCCACCCAAGGATGCTGCCCGTCCGCGCGCCGGGCAAGAAGAATCGGCCGGCGAGCGACGTGATCCCGGCCGATGCGGCGCGAAAATCCGCCGTTCTCCGCGCCCTCCGCGCCTCGGCGTGAGGCCCGCCGTTCAGTCCGCCGCCAGGGCCTCGGCCTCGGAGGCGGGCGCGGGGACCGGCGCGGGGGTGTCGGCGCGGGGCCGGTCCTTGAGCGCGGCGTGCGCGGCGGCCAGGCGCGCCACGGGAACGCGGTACGGCGAGCACGAAACGTAGTTCAGCCCCGCGCGATGGAAGAACTCCACCGAGCGCGGGTCGCCGCCGTGCTCGCCGCACACGCCCACCTTGAGGTCCGCCACCACGCCGCGCCCCAGCCGCGTGGCCAGCTCCACCAGCTGCCCCACGCCCTCGATGTCCAGCGTCTGGAATGGGTCGTCCGGCAGCACGCCGCTCTCCACGTACGCGGGCAGAAAGCGCCCCGCGTCGTCGCGCGACAGCCCGAACGTGGTCTGCGTGAGGTCGTTGGTGCCAAACGAGAAGAACTGCGCGTGCGCCGCGATGCGGTCGGCCGTGAGGGCCGCGCGGGGAAGCTCGATCATCGTCCCCACCAGGTAGTCCACCCGCGCGTCGCACTGGTAGAACACCTCCTCGGCCACCTGGTCCACGATCTCCCGCTGGCGGCGCAGCTCCTCGGCCGTCCCCACGAGGGGCACCATGATCTCCGGGCACACGCGCACGCCCTCCTTCTGCACGTTCACGGCGGCCTCGAAGATGGCCTGCGCCTGCATCCAGGTGATGTCCGGGTAGCTGATGCCCAGCCGGCAGCCGCGGTGGCCCAGCATGGGGTTGCTCTCGTGGTGCGCGTCCACCCGCGCCCGCAGCTTGTCGGCGTTCTGCTTGAGCTTGCGGGCCAGGTCCTTGACCTCGGCCGCGCCGTGGGGCAGGAACTCGTGCAGGGGCGGGTCCAGCAGGCGGATGGTGACGGGCAGTCCGTCCATGGCCCGGAAGATCCCCTCGAAGTCCGCGCGCTGCATGGGCAGCAGCTTGGCCACGGCGATGGCCCGCGCCGCGCCCGTGTCCGCCAGGATCATCTCCCGCACGGCGTCGATGCGGTCGCCCTCGAAGAACATGTGCTCCGTGCGGCACAGCCCGATCCCCTCCGCCCCGAAGCGCCGCGCCACCACTGAGTCGTTGGGCGTGTCGGCGTTGGTGCGCACGCGCAGGGTGCGGTACGAATCCGCCCACTCCATCAAGCGGCGAAAGTCGTCCGTGGGCTCGGGCTCCACCGTGGGCACCTTGCCCAGGATCACGCGCCCCGTCCCGCCGTCCAGGGTGATCCAGTCGCCCTCGTGGACCACGACGTCGCCAACCGTGAAGCGGCGGCGCGCCTCGTCCATCTGCAGGTCGCCGGCGCCGGCCACGCAGCACTTGCCCATGCCGCGCGCCACCACGGCCGCGTGCGACGTCATCCCGCCCCGCGCCGTGAGGATCCCCTGCGCGGCCACCATCCCGTGAAAGTCCTCGGGCGAGGTCTCGCGGCGGACGAGGATCACGGGCTCGTGCGGCCCCCGCTCCGCCGCCTCGTCCGGGTTGAACACCACCTGCCCGCTGGCCGCGCCGGGCGAGGCGGGGAGCGCCGTCGTGAGCACCTGCACCCGCGCGTTGGGGTCGATGCGCGGATGGAGGAGCTGGTCCAATTGCTCCGGCTGCACCCGCAGCACGGCATCTTCGGGGGTGATGCGCCCCTCGTCCACCATCTCCACGGCGATGCGGATGGCCGCCGGCCCGGTGCGCTTGGCGTTGCGCGTCTGCAGCAGGTACAGGCGCCCCTTCTCCACCGTGAACTCCAGGTCCTGCGCGTCGCGAAAGTGGTCCTCCAGCAGCTTCGCGGCCTCCAGCAGCTCCGTGTACGCGCCGGGGAGGGCCTGGGCCATCCCGTCGATGTGCAGCGGGTCGCGGATGCCGGCCACCACGTCCTCGCCCTGCGCGTTCACCAGGAACTCGCCGTACAGCCGGGGCTCGCCCGTGGACGGGTCGCGGGTGAAGGCCACGCCCGTCCCCGAGTCGTCGCCCATGTTGCCAAAGACCATGGAGCACACGCTCACGGCCGTGCCCAGGTCGTCGGAGATGTTGTTGATGCGGCGGTAGGCCCGCGCCCGCGGCGTGTTCCAGCTGCCGAACACGGCGTGGATGGCGCCCCACAGCTGGTCCTGCGGGTTCTCGGGAAAGGGCTTGCCCGTGTTCTGCTCTACGAGCGCCTTGAACTCCCCCGTGAGGGCGCGCAGGTCGTCGGCGGAAAGCTCCGTGTCGTTCTGGACGCCGCGGGCGCGCTTCATCTCCGCCATGCGGTGCTCGAACAGGTCCGCGTGCACGCCCAGCACCACGTCCGCGTACATCAGCACGAAGCGCCGGTAGCTGTCCCAGGCGAATCGGGCGTCGCCGCTCTCCGATGCGAGCGCCGCGGCCGTCTGGTCGTTCAGCCCCAGGTTCAGGATGGTGTCCATCATCCCCGGCATGCTGAACGCCGCGCCGGAGCGCACGGACACCAGCAGGGGCGACGCCGATCCGCCGAACGTCTTGCCCGTGGCGCGCTCCAGCCGCTGCAGCGACGCGGCGACGGCCTCGCGCAGCCCGTCGGGATACGTCCCGGCGCGCAGGTACAGCCGGCAGACCTCGGTGGTGATGGTGAAGCCCGGGGGCACGGGAACGCCGATGCGGGCCATCTCCGCCAGGCCGGCGCCCTTGCCGCCCAGCAGGTCCTTCATCTCCTTGCTGCCTTCCGTCTCTCCCGCGCCGAAAAAATAGACGTACCGGTCCGCCATGGGTGCTCGTGGGGCTCAGGGGTCGTGGCGTCGATGCTTTCTGGATGGGTCCCGGAGCGGTGGGACGCGGGCGCCTATGGCAATAATGCTGCCGGTGGGGAGGGCGTGGAAAGGGCGCCGGGACGCGGGAGTGGCTGGCGCTGATGTGCAGCCTCGTGGTGGAGGTCGCGCCTTTGTGGACGGGCGGGGTTGGCGGAAACGGCAACGACGGGTGTGGGCGTGTCCCTCCGCTGCGCTCCGGGCCGGGCTGCGCGCGCCGTAGGGCACGATACAACTGTGCCCAACGGCGCCGAGCCCCCTGCGCAGGCCGGCACGATACTGCTGTGCCGTCCCGCTCCGGGGTCTCGGCCCTGCGGGCGCGCATCCCTCACGCAACGGCAAGGGACCGGACCGCCGGGATCGCGCGGGGCCCTCACCCCCCGGCCCCCTCTCCCGTACGCGACCTGCCTGCACCCTCGAGTGCCTGCCCTGTACGGGAGAGGGGGAGATGATCGCGCACGGGCCATCCATCCTTCGCGGCGCAGTTCTCCCCCTCCGCGCGTAGTTTGCGCGGGGAGGGGACCGGGGGGAGGGGCGCCCCGCCGGTGCGCGGACTCTGCTCCCGTCCACGATCCTGCGTCTTTTCCGCCGCGCGGCAGATGGACGAAAGCCCCGCCCGGGAGGAGCCCGGGGCGGGGCCTGGCCTTGGTGCGCAGCGCTGCGCGGCCTCAGCCGGCGGCGACGAAGTCCGGAGCGGAGACGTCGGCGGAGGGGGCCACCAGGTTGTAGCGGGCGGAGAGGGACTCGCGCACGTCGCGGAACGCGCGCAGGTTCTGCATCAGGTCGCCGCGCCACAGCTCGATGGTGGCCAGGGGATACCAGTTGCATCCGCCGGGGCCTTCGGGCTTGTGGTCCAGCTCGAAGACGAACTCGCTGCCGGCCGCGTCCGGGTGATCGCGCAGCTCGCTCATGAAGCGGGCGTGCAGCTCCGCCCTGTCCAGCACCTCGCGCATGACGCTCACTCCCTGGGGATCGGTGCGGGGCCCGCCGGAGGGCGGCGCCTGGGTGGGGGCCGTCACGGACGCTCGACGACGACCCACACGTTGTCGTTGTGCGGGCGGTACGACATGGTGATGGTGACGTCCTTGGTGCGATCGTCCGCGAACCGGAACTGGTAGGCGAAGGTAGCGTCCAGCTCGCCCCGCTGCACGCCTTCGTCGAAGCGCCCCTGGAAGTCGCGCACGGCCGTGCACGGCGCGATCTCCGTGAAGAAGTTGCGCCCCACCACGTCCGCACGGTTGAATCGTGCCAGGCTGCTTTCCGTCTCGTTGTACTGCAGCACCGTCCCGCCGCGGTCCAACTGGATGATGCCCACCGGCAGCTCGTCCAGTTCTTCTCCCGAAAGCGTGTCCAGCAGCCGAATCATCTCCGCGCGCGCCCTCGTCATCGCCCTTCCCTTTTCCATCGGGTGTCCGCCGGCCGGCGAAGACTGCGCCGGATGCGCCATTGTACAAACCTTGTGCATCTCGCGTCAAGGTTCGAGGACGCGCGGGGCTCTCCCCGTGGCCCTCCCCCGGCCTTGCTCAGGCTCGTCCACCCCTCCCGCAAGCTGCGCGGGAGGGGGTGTACACGTCGACGGGCTTTGGTGCGCGGTAGCGCGGTTCTCGGCACGGGTGAGCGCCCCCCTCCCCGACCCTCCCCCACAAACTGCGTGGGGGAGGGAGATGGCACGGAAAGTCCCTGCACCGGCGCGCAGTTCTCCCCTCTCTCCGCGAGAAACGAGCGGGGGCCGCAGGGGAGAGACCCTTCGCAGGGGAGCAGGAGCCAGACCGCTCGCTGAGTTCTCCCTTCCCCCATGCAGTTTATGGGGGAAGGGCCGGGGATGGGGGGCGCTCCGCCCGCGCACTTATCCATCCCCCACCGGCGGAATCCACTCCCGCACTCTCGCACTCCCGCACTTTCGCACTTTCGCACTTCCGCACTCCCGCACTCCCGCACTCACTCCCAGCCCGCCATTTCCCTTGCGCTCCGTACACCCCGTTGGCATGTTGCGACAAAGGCCCCCTGCGGCATCTCACGCCGGTCCGCCCTTCATGCCCACCGACTCCCCCGACCTCCTGCGCGACTCCGCGCGCCTGGCCGCCGTTCGGGCCACCTCCCTGGCCGGCACGCCGCCGGAAGAGGCGTTCGACCGCCTGACCCGGCTGGCCGTGCACCTGCTGGGCGCGCCCATCTCGCTCCTGTCGCTCATCGATGGCGACCGGCAGTGGGTCAAGAGCGTGGCGGGGGTGCCGGATCCCCCCACGCCGCCGCACTTCATCCCCGTGGAGCGCTCCATCTGCCGCTTGGTGGCAGGGAGCGGCGAGCCCCTGTGCATCGAGGACGTGGCCGGCGACGACCGCATCGCCGCCGACGCCGCCATGCGCGCCTGGGGGGTGCGGGCGTACGCGGGGGTGCCGCTCGTCACCTCCGCCGGGCACGCCGTGGGCGTGCTGTGCGTGGCCGACACGCAGCCGCACGCGTGGGACGCCGGGACGGTGCAGGCGCTGCGCGACCTGGCGGCGCTGGCCGTGACGGAGATCGAGTGGCGCCGCTCCCAAGCGCAGCACGAGCGCGTCACGGCGGCCCTGGCCACGGCCGAGGAATTGTTCCGGGTGCTGGTGGAGCAGTCGCTGGTAGCGCTGTACGTGGTGCAGGACGACCACTACACCTACGTGAACCCGCGCTTCCGGCAGATCTTCGGGCTGGCGCCGGACTTCCTGGAGACGCCGCACCACTTCCTGGAGGTGGTGGACGAGCAGGACCGGGCCCTGGTGCGCGAGAACGTGCGCCGCCGCATCGAGGGCGAGGTGAGCGCCGTGCACTACCGGCTGCGGGGGCGTCGCACGGACGGCGAGCTCATCCACTTCGAGGTGCACGGCCTGCGCACCACGCTGCACGGCCGCCCCGCCCTCATCGGCGTGGGGATCGACGTCACGGAGCGGGTGCGGGCCGAGGCGGAGCGCGAGCAGGCCATCCTGGCCCGCGACCGGTTCTACGCCATGATGAGCCACGAGCTGCGCACCCCCGTGAGCGCCGTGATGCTGTACAACGACCTGCTCCTCTCCGGCGTCTACGATCCCCTCACCGACGCGCAGCGCGACGCCGTGGACCGCTCGCAGAAGTCCGCCCGCCACCTGCTGGACCTCATCAACGACCTGCTGGACCTGTCCAAGCTGGAGTCCGGGCGGCTGGAGACGCGGGTGGAGGAGGTGGAGGCCGCGGAACTGGTGGACGGGGTCGTGAGCGGCCTGGCCCCCCTGGCCCTGGAGTACGGCTGCGACCTGTCCGTGCACATGGAGGCGCGCCCGCTCCCCGTCGTGGGCGACGCGCGGCGGGTGCGGCAGATCCTGCTGAACCTGCTATCCAACGCCATCAAGTTCGGGCACGGCGCGCCCGTGGAGATCCGCTGCGCCCCCGCGGAAGGCGGCATCACCGTGGAGGTGTCGGACCACGGCCCGGGCATCCCCTCCGCGGACCTGGAGCGCATCTTCGACGACTTCGTGCAGCTGGGCGAGCCGGGGGTGGGCACGGGGCTGGGGCTGCCCATCGCGCGGCGGCTGGCGGAGCTGCAGGGCGGCTCGCTGCGGGCGGAATCCATCCCCGGGCGGGGCAGCACCTTTCGCCTCTTTCTCCCCGACGCCGCGCCCGACGCGGCCCCTCCGGGCGGCTTCCCCTCCTTTCTTTCTTCGGTTATCCTTCGGTAGGCTCGGGCACCGACGCGAACCGGCGCGCGCGCCGGGGGTACGCCTGCGGCGCCGGGAGGTTATCTTTCCCGGTTCCGCGCGACGCACCCTTGGCAGCACCCGATCGGCCCGCTTGATGAACCCGCACGCCCTGAACGTCCTGGAGTACCGCGAGGCGCTGGACCTCGTGGCCCGCTTTGCCTCGTCCGCCCTGGGCGCGGGCGCCGTGCGCGCCCTGGAGCCCAGCGACGACCTGGGCTGGATCGTCCCCGAGCTGGCGCGCGTGGACGAGATGCGCGGCTTTCTGCGCGGCGACAGCGGCTGGCAGGTGCCCGCCATCCCCGACGTGCGCGAGGCCCTGCGCAAGATGCGGGTGGAGGGCTCCGTGCTGGACGGACCCCAGCTGCGCGACGTGGGGGTGCTGCTCACGGGCTCGCGCACCACGCGCCGGTCGGTGATGCAGAACGCGGGGTCGCTCCCCTACCTGGCGCTCATCGCCGGCGGGCTGGTGGAGCGCGAAAAGGACGAGGCCGAGATCGGGCGCACGGTGGACGAGGCCGGCCTGGTGCGCGACGAGGCCAGCCCCGCCCTGTACCGGCTGCGGCGGGAGATCAAGGGCGCGCGGGGGCGGCTGGTGGAGCGGCTGGCGTCGTACATGGCCTCGCTCCCCCCGCACCACCAGGTGGCGGACGCGTCCGTGACGGTGCGCGAGGGGCGCTACGTGATCCCCGTGCGCCGCGAGGGGCGCGGCGACGTGGGCGGCATCGTGCACGACGAGTCGGCCACGGGGGCCACGCTCTTCATCGAGCCGCCGGCGGCCGTGGAGATGATGAACCGCCTGCGCCAGCTGGAGTCGGAAGAGGCACGCGAGGTCATCCGCATCCTCCGCGAGATGACCGTCAAGCTCCGTCCGTTGCAGCCGGAGCTGCTGGCGTCGCTGGACGCGCTGGTGGCCCTGGACTCGCTGTACGCGCGGGCCCGCTACGCCCTGCGGGTGGACGGCCGCGCGCCGGCCATGCTGGAGGCGGGGACGGAGGAGTACGTGGTGGCGGGCGGGGCGCACCCCATCCTCCTGGCCCGCTCCGTCGAGGTGGTGCCGTTCGACCTGCGGATGGACCCGGGCGAGCGCACGCTGCTCATCTCCGGCCCCAACACGGGCGGTAAGACGGTGCTGCTCAAGGCCATCGGCCTCATCTCGCTCCTGGCCCAGAGCGGCATCATCCCCCCCGTGGGGCCGGGGACCAGGCTGCCCGTCTTCACCAACGTTTACGCGGACGTGGGCGACGAGCAGAGCATCGAGGCGTCGCTTTCCACCTTCTCGGCGCACCTCAAGAACCTGCGCGAGGTGCTGGACGGGGCCGACTGGCGGTCGCTGGTGCTCACGGACGAGATCGGCAGCGGCACGGACCCGCAGGAGGGCGCCGCCCTCGCCCGCGCCGTGCTGGTGGAGCTCACGCGGCGCTCCTGCTTTACCGTCGCCACCACGCACCTGGGCTCGCTCAAGCTGCTGGCCACGGACGAGCGGGGGATCGTGAACGCGTCGCTGCAGTTCGACGCGGAGCGGCTGCAGCCCACCTACCGCCTGCTCAAGGGGGTCCCCGGGCGCTCGTACGGCCTGGCCATCGCGCGGCGGCTGGGATTGGAGCCGCGGCTGCTGGCCGAGGCGGAAAGCACGCTGCCGCAGGGCGAGCGCGACGTGGCCAAGCTGCTGCTGGAGCTGGAGGCCAAGGAGCAGCGCTTCGCCGACCAGAACGACCTGCTGGCCCGCCGCCTGGCCGAGACGGAGGCGCTGCGCGAGGCGCTGGAGGCGCGCGAGGCCGAGCTCAAGCAAAAGGAGCGCGACGCCGAGCGGCGCGCCCGCCAGCAGGCCCGCGACCTCCTCCTGCAGTCGCGGGCGGAGGTGGAGGCGGCCATCCGCGAGGTGCGCGGCGCGGCGGACGCGGCGCAGCTGGACGAGGCCTCGCGCGCAGCGCGGCGCCGGGTGGAGGAGGCCGCCACCCGCCAGCGCGAAAAGCAGCCCGCCGAGCGCCCCGCCCGCGGAGCAAAGCCCAGGCGCGGCGCCGTGCTGGCCCTCGAGCCGGGGCTGCGGGTGCGCATCGAGTCGCTGGGGCGCACGGGAACGGTGGTGGAGTTGCGCGACGGCAAGGTGCTGGTGGAGGCGGGCTCCATGCGCCTGTCGCTTCCCCGCGACGACCTCACGCCGCTGGCCCCGGGCGACCAGGACGCGCAGGCGTCGAGGCCGCGCCCCTCCGCCGGCTACCTGAACGCGTCGTCGGACGCGCGGCCGGAGGTGGACCTGCGCGGCATGCGTCCGGACGAGGTGGACGTGGTGCTGGGGCGGGCCATGGACAGCGCCATCATGGCGGGGCTGCCGTCGTTCCGCATCATCCACGGCAAGGGCACGGGCGCCCTGCGGGCCCACGTGCGCAAGCTGCTGGAAAGCGACCGCCGCATCACCGTGGCCCGCCCCGGCGAACTGTTCGAGGGCGGCACGGGCGTGACGGTGGTGGAGTTCGCGTAGGAACAGTGCGAAAGTGCGTGAGTGCGAAAGTGCGAGAGTAACTGCACACGGCACAGGCGCACGCACTTTCGCACTTTCGCACTTTCGCACTTTCGCACTTTCGCACTTTCGCACTTCTTACCCTTTGCCCATCCCGGACCACCTCGTCGAAGAGATCCGGCAGCGCGCCGACCTCGTGGAAGTCGTCTCGGAGCACACGCGCCTCAAGCGCACCGGGAAGACGTGGCGAGGCCCGTGCCCCCTGCACGGCGGCGAGGGTCCCAACTTCTCCGTGGACCCGGCCAAGGGCTTCTACAAGTGCTTCGTCTGCGGCGAGGCCGGGACGATCTACAACTTCCTCATGAAGCAGTCCGGGATGACCTTCCCGGAAGCCGTGCGCGCCGTGGCCGCCCGCGTGGGCGTGGAGGTGCCCGACGAGCGCGAGCAGCGGCGCGACCGCGAGGACGACCCCAACCGGGTGCTGTACGAGGTCAACGGCTTCGCGGCCAAGTGGTTCCGCGACCAGCTCGCCTCGCCGGCGGGGGCAAAGGCGCGCGAGTACCTGGCCAACCGCGGCATCACGGGCGAGACCATCGAGCGCTTTGGCCTGGGGTGGGCGCCGGAGTCGTTCGACGCGTTCGGCACGGCGGCGCGCACGGCGGGGTTCCACACGGCGGACCTGCTGGCCGTGGGGCTGGTCAAGGAGGCCAAGCGCACGGGGCGCGACCCGTACGACGCCTTTCGGGGGCGCGTCATCTTTCCCATCGTGGACCTGGGCGGCCGCGAGCTGGGGTTCGGCGGGCGCATCCTGGAGGCGGTGGAGAACACCCCCAAGTACCTCAACTCCCCCGAGTCGCCCATCTACCACAAGGGCGGCACCCTGTACGGCCTGGGGTGGAGCCGCGGCGCCATCCGCAAGGACGGGGTGGCGCTGGTGGTGGAGGGGTACATGGACTACGTGTCGCTGGCCGCCCACGGCATCGGCAACGCCGTGGCGCCCCTGGGCACGGCCATGACCGAGGAGCAGGCCGCCCTCATCGCCCGCTACGCCCCGCGGGCCATCCTCCTGTACGACAGCGACAAGGCCGGCCTCAAGGCCACCTTCCGCAACGGCGACCAGCTGCTGCGCGCCGGCGTGGAGGTGCTCGTGGCCACCCTGCCGGAGGGCGAGGACCCCGACTCGCTCGTCCGCGCGCAGGGCGAGGCCGCGCTGCGCCGCTACCTGGACGACGCCATCGACGTCATGGAGCGCAAGCTCCAGCTGCTGGACCGGAAAGGCCTCTTCACGAGCATCAAGGGGACGCGGCGGGCCATCGACGTGCTCCTTCCCACCGTCCGGGCGGCGCGGGACGGCGTGGTGCGGGGGCTGTACCTCAAGCGCATCAGCGACCGCACGGGCATCCCCGTGGAGGCGCTGGAAAAGGAGGTCGGCGACGCGGGCGAGGAGTCGCGCCTTCCCCTGGACGCCCGCGGCGAGCCCCGGCGGGAAACGCGGGGCTCGCGCTACCAGGCCGACCTCTCCGGGCGGTACGAGCAGCAGCCGCCCCAGCAGGACTGGGGCGGCCGCCGCGAGCGGGGCTTTCCCGAGCGCGGCTTCATGGAGCGGCGCGGCGGCGACCGGCGCCAGCAGGGCGGGTTCGACCGGGGCCGGTCGCAGGGGTACGACCGCGGGCAGGGGCAGGGGTACGACCGGGACCGCCCCGAGCGCGCGAGCCCGCAGATGCGTGTGCGCATGGGCGCCGAGCGCAACCTGCTGATGATGATGTTCCACGGCGAGCGCTGGGTGGAGGAGTGCGCCAAGTTCGTGGGCCCGGCCGACTTCCATGACCCCGACTACCGGCAGCTCTTTCGCGTGCTCATCGAGACGGAGGGGCGCCGCGACCCCGAGGGGCGGTGGCTGCTGGAGTTTCCCGAGGACCTGGCCGGCGACGTGGAGGCTATCCGCCAGCAGGCCGAGCACCACGACTGGACGGGCGCGCCCGCGTTCTTCGCATTGAACATGGACCGCATCCTGGCGCGGCCGCTGGAAAAGAAGAGCCGCGACCTCAAGCGCGACGCCCCCAGCGACGGCGAGATGGACGACGAGATCCTGGCGCGCATGACGGAGCACCTGGCGTTCAAGCGCGACAATCCGCACCTCAACCTCAAGCACGGCATCCTGGACCCCAACGACCCCATTCTGAACGAGCGGCGCTAGGGCGGGTGGTGGTGCGGGTTGTGTTGGCGGGGACGGCTGAAACGGCTTGACTGCAGGGGTTGGGCGTGTCCCCCGCAAGCGGGGGCCGGGCTGCGCGCGCCGTAGGCAACGATACAACTGTTGCCAACGGCGCCGAGCCCCCTGCGCGGCCGGCACGATACTGCTGTGCCGTCCGCTCCGGGGTCTCGGCCCTGCGGGCGCGCATCCCTCACGCAACGGCAACGGCCCGGTCCGCCGTTTCCCGGCGGGGCCCTCACCCCCGGCCCCCTCTCCCGTACACCACCAGTCGTCACCCTCGATTGCCTGCCCTGTACGGGAGAGGGGGAGACCTTCATGCACGGACACGGGCTGCCTGCGTGCTCGAAGTTCTCCCCCTCTCCGCGCGTAGTTTGCGCGGGGAGGGGGCCGGGGGGAGGGGCCGCCCGCGCGCTGCACCGACCCCGCTGTCTCGCCTTTCGTCCTGCCCGCCATCGCGCCCCGCGCCCGGCTCGCGTACCTTTCGGCATCCCGACGCCACCTCCCGCATCCCGCGCACGATGCCCGACACGCCCCGCACGCTCGACGCGATCGAAACGCCCGCCGCGCTGGTGGACGTGGACCGCATGCACGCCAACCTGCGCCGCGTGGCCGCGTACTGCCGCGAGCACGGGCTGGCGTGGCGGCCGCACGCCAAGACCCACAAGACCCCCGAGCTCGCCGCCGAGCAGGTGCGCGCCGGCGCCGTGGGCGTCACGGTCGCCACGCCGCGCGAGGCGGAGGTCATGGCGGGAGCCGTGGACGACCTGCTGCTGGCCTATCCGCCCATCGGCCGGGCCAAGCTGGACCGATTGATGGCGCTGCCGGCGCACGTGCGGCTCACCGTGGGGCTGGACTCGGCGGAGGCGCTGCGGGGGCTGGCGGAGGCGGCGCGCGCGTCCGGCCGGTCCGTGGGCGTGCTGGTGGAGACCGACGCGGGGATGGGCCGCGTGGGCGTGCAGTCCCCGGGCGACGCCATCGCCCTGGCCCGCGCGGCGGCGGATGCGGACGGGTTGGAGTATCGCGGCATCCTCTTCTACCCCGGCCACGTGCGCGACCGCGTGGAGAAGCAGGACGACGCCATCCGCGCCCTCTCCGATCGCCTGGGGCGCACGCTGGAGGCGATGCACGGGGCCGGCGTGGCGCCGGCAGTGGTGAGCGGCGGGTCCACGCCCACCTTCTGGCGCTCGCACGAGATCGCGGGGCTCACGGAGGTGCGTCCCGGCACCAGCATCTTCAACGACCGCACGACGGCCGAGATCGGCGCGTGCGCGTGGGACGAGTGCGCGTACTCCGTGCTGGCGACCGTCGTGTCCACGGCCGTGCCGGGGCAGGCGGTGGTGGACGCGGGCTCCAAGGCCCTGTCCCGCGAGGAGATCCGCGCCGACTCCACCGGCTTCGGCGCGCTGCTGGACCGGCCCGAGGTGCTGGTGAAGGCGGTCTCCGAGGAGCACGGGCTGCTGGACCTGTCGGGCACCGATTGGCGCCCGCGCATCGGTGACCGCGTGCGCATCGTGCCCAACCACGTGTGCGTCTCCGTGAACCTGCACGAGCGCCTGCACGGTGTCCGCGGCGACGACGTGGCGCAGGTCTGGACCATCGCTGCCCGCGGGCGCTGACCGATTCCGGGGAGGAACGCGATGAGCCGCTCCAGGAAAAAGACGCCGGTCGCCGGGATGACGACGGCGGAGTCGGAGAAGCAGGACAAGCGCCGCGCCAACCGCAAGCTGCGCCGCCGGGTGCGCGCCATCCTTCCCGCGGAGCCGGACGCGGTGCTCCCCGACCTGCGCGAGGTGAGCTGCGTCTGGGCCTTCGACAAGGATGGAAAGCGGCGCTTCGATCCGGGCTCTCACCCCGACTGGATGCGCAAATAGGCGCGTGAGCGCCGCCGTATGCGTGAGGGATGCGCGCCCGCAGGGCCGAGACCCCGGAGTGGGGCGGCACAGCAGTATCGTGCCGGCCTGCGCAGGGGGCTCGGCGCCGTTGGGCACAGTTGGTTCGTGCCCTATGGCGCGCGCAGCCCGGCCCGGAGCGCAGCGGAGGGACACGCCCAACTCCCGCAGTCAAGCCGTTTCAGCCGTCGCGGTTCCCTCCATCCCTGCACCTCCCCGCATCCACAGGCTATATTGAGAACCACCGCCCGCTTTCGTCGTCCGATCCGCATCCCGTGAACCTGATCCTGCGGCTGCTGTACGTCCTGCTCTCCACCTTTGCGCGCCCGCGCCTGGGCCCGCTGGACGAGTCCGTGCTGCCGCTGCGGGTGCTGCCCAACGACCTGGACACCAACCTGCACCTGAACAACGGGCGCTACCTCACGCTCATGGACCTGGGCCGGGTAGACCTGCTGGTGCGGCTGGGCGTGGTGCGCGAGATGCGCCGGCGGCGGTGGGGCGGGGTGGTGGCGTCGGCCACGGTGCGGTTCCGGCGGCCGCTCAACCTGTTTCAGCGCTTCGACCTGCACACGCGCCTGCTGTGCTGGGACGACCGCTGGTTCTACATGGAGCACCGCTTCGTCCGCGGCGGCGACACGGCGGCCGTGGCGATCATCAACGCGCGGTTCATGGCCGCGGACGGCCGCCGGCTGGCCCCCGCCGAGGTGGTGGCGGCCACGGAGCACGCGATCGCCTCGCCCCCCATGCCGGCCGGGGTGCGCGAGTGGGTGGAGGCGGAGGAGCGGATCCAATCCGACGTACTGCGCAGGATCGATGAACCCATCGGATGATACTTCGGTAGAGGCCCGGCTGGAGCGCCTGGAGCGCCTGGTCCAGGACCTTCACCGCCGCCTCCCGCCCCTCCCGGCGGACGCCGCCGACGGCGCGCCGCTGGCCGTGGCCGCGATGCCGTCCGCGACGATCCCCGTCGCGGGGGAGCTCGCGCCGCGGGCTCCGCTGCCCTCCGCCGTTCCCCCGCCGCGCGCGGAGGCGCCCGGCGCGAACCGGCGGCGCAATCCCTACGGCGCCATGGAATCCATGCTGGGCGAGGGCAGCCCGTTCTCCTGGGACGGGCAGACGTGGCTCAACCGGCTGGGGATCGGCCTGCTGCTGCTGGGCGTGGCGCTGCTGTTTCGCTACTCCATCGACATGGGGTGGCTCACCCCCGCCGTCCGCGTGAGCTTCGGCGCGGCCGTGGGCGCGGTGCTCACGATTGTGGGGCTGCGGATGAACGAGCAGCGCCGCTTTGCCTCCGTGCTGCTGGGCGGGGGCATGGCCACGTTCTACATCACGGGGTGGGCGGCGTTCAACCTGTACGCACTGGTGGGCTACGGGCTGGCGTTCGTAGGGATGATGGCCATCACGGCGGGCGCCTTTGCCCTGGCGATGTGGCGTGGCCAGCCGGCGCTGGCCATCCTGGGCGCCCTGGGCGGGCTGGGGACGCCGCTGCTGCTGGGGATCTCCTACGCCACGCCGCGCGGACTGGCCCTGTACACCTCGGCCGTGCTCGCCTGGACGGTGGTGCCGTACCTGCGCCGCGGCTGGCGCTCGGTGCTGTGGACGTCCATGGCGTTCGGGTGGACGCTGCTGGCCTCGTACGCGTTCGCCATCAACTACGGCCCCCGCGCCGGCCTGCACCCGGCCGACTCGCGCGCGTGGATGCAGTCTGCGGCCCTGTTCGCGTGGGTGCTGCTGGGCGCGCTCCCCCTCGCCCGCCGCGTGCTGGCCACCGTCCGGGCCCGCGTCCGCGGCGACGGCCGCCCGCACGAGCGCCACTGGCGGGACCTGGATGCGCTGCACTGGTACGGCGTGGCCGTCGTGGCGCCGGCCATGCTCATCCTGACCTCCGCCCTGGCGTGGCGGATGAAGCCGGATGCGTGGGGCGCGCTGGCCATGGGGGTGGCCGGGGCCTATGCCCTGGCGGCGTGGGCCCTGCGCGGGGCGGACGGGCGGCTGGCGCGCGTGCTCCTGTTCGCGGCGGCCGTCCTGCTGCCGGCGGGGTGCCTGGCCGCCCTGGACGCGGAGCCCCTGCTGGCGGCGCTGGCCCTGCAGGCGCTGGCGCTGCACCTGCTGGCGTCCGGCGGCGCGGGGCCGGCCATCCGCTGGCTGGCGCACAAGGCGTACGTGGGCGTGGGCGCGTGGGTGCTCGTGCGCCTGGTGGCGAGTGGCGACACCAGCCCCGGCCGGGTGATCGCGGACCTGGCGGCCATCGGCGCGGGTTTCGCCATCTCGTACGTGGTGCGCGGCCGCACGGAGATGCTGGCCTACCGCATCTTCGCGCACGTGGCGGTGTTGGCCTGGGTGTGGCGGGGGCTGGCGCAGGGGATGGAGGGCGGGCAGGGGTACGCCACCATCGCCTGGGGCGCGTGGGGGCTGGCGCTGCTGCTCGCCGCCATGCGCCAGGGATGGCCCACGGCGGAGCGCGTGGCCATCTGGACGCTGCTGGCCACGGTCACCAAGCTGTTCCTGGTGGACCTGGACCGGCTGGACCCGCTCTTTCGCGTGATCCTCTTCCTGGGCTTCGGGGCCGTGTTCCTGTTCTTCAGCTACACGCTGTCCGGCGCGTGGAAGCCGGGCGGCCCGCGCGAGCCGGAGCCCCGTCCCGCGGGGCGCGACGCGTGAGCCCGCCGTACGCCCCGCCCGCCGGCCTGTGCGAGAGCTGCGCGAACGTTCGCTTCGTGGACACCCGCAAGGGCTCGCGCTTCTTCATGTGCCAGCTCTCGGAGGTGGACCCGCGCTTTCCCCGGTATCCGCGCACGCCCGTCATGCAGTGCATCGGCTACACGCCCGCGCCCGCGGAGGACGTGGCCGTGGCGGAGCCGGGGGGCGGCGGATGATGCTGGTACCAGATCCGCAAAAGAATGGGCCTCACGCAGAGACGCAGAGGCGCGGAGAGAAACTACGGGAGAAAAAAAGAGCAGACGCTGCTGCTCCTCATCTTTCTCTTCTCTCTGCGTCTCCGCGTCTCTGCGTGAGGCGGTTGTTTTCTCGGATTCGGTACGAGACGGGTGCTGATCCGCCGCGCCTGACCCATCCGCCCCAAAGAAACGGAGCCCGCCGGGAACGCCTCGTTCCCTGCGGGCTCTCGTGCGTCACGGGGACTTGTCCAAAGTAGACACCGTGATTATGTATGGTCGCTCGTCCCCGATCCAGAGGGGACGTTGGGTTCTTTGGAACGCGCGGGGACGAGGAGGGCGGGGTGGCGGTGTTTCTGTTCGTCGACGAATCGGGGAACCTGGATTTCTCCCCCAACGGCTCGCACTACTTCTGCTTCGGCGTGCTCACGATGCGCGATCCGGGGCCGCTGACGGCGGCGCTCACGCGGCTGCAGTACTCGCTGCTGGCGGAGGGGCTGGAACTGGAGTGCTTTCACGCCGCGGAAGACCGGCAGGCCGTCCGCGACCGGGTGTTCGCGGCCCTGGCGGAGGTGGGCGGCTTCGAGCTGGACCTGCTGATCGCGGACAAGCGCAAGCTCCATCCCGTGCTGCGCGACCCGTTCGAGTTCTACTGGCACCACGGGTACGCCATCGTGGAGGCGGCGCTCACCCGCATTCGCCATGGGGACGAGCAGGTCGTGGTGGTGACGGACACGCTTCCCATCCAGCGCGAGCGAAAGGCGCTGGAAAAGGCGTTCCGGACGGCGATCCGCAGGCTGCTGGGGGACCGGCAGTTCTCCGTGGTGCACCACGCCTCGGCGGCGCACGCGGGCTTGCAGGCGGTGGATTACTGCACGTGGGCGCTGCAGCGCAAGCTGCGCGGCGACAGCCGGTCATACGAGCGCATCCGGCAATGGATCCGGAGCGAGTGGGAGGCGTGCGGGGTGGGTATATAAAAAGCGACCTCCCCAGCTACCCTTTCGAAGAAGGGAGAGCCCCATGGGCTCTTTTCACCGGGGAGGTACCTTTACGCTTTCCTGCTGCCCATCATTATAACCGCACATATCCCGAAGCACAAGGCCCTTTGCGTCCCTCCCGCTCGCCGCCCTGTGCGCGGGCGGGAGCCGTGGCGGCGGCCTACTTCGGCGCCGCGGGAGGCTCCGCCAGCCGGGTCTTGCTGCGCCCGCCGAGGTCCACCACCTGCGAAACGTCGTCTTCGCGGGGCATCCGCTCCCCCAGCAGGCGGACCACCACGTCCCGGTCCGGCCGGGTGGGCTCCATCACCACGCTCAGCATGTCGCCGTCCACCAGCACGATGGGAGGCGTGGAGGAGCCGTCGGGGCGCCGCGCGTACTCCCGGGCCAGCGCCTCCTCCAGCGGACCCAGGTCCGTGTCCCGGGTGCGGAAGTCCACGTACGTGGTGTGCTTGTAGTTCTTTCCGTCGGAGGGGCCGCCCCGTTCGCGCTTGTAGTTTCGCAGGCGCACGGACACGAGGTGCGCGAGCGGCAGCTCCACGATCTGCGGTTCGTCGGCCGTGAGGTGCGCGTTGAGGTAGGTGCGCACGCGCACCAGGATGCGCTCCGGCCCGATTGCCAGCAGCCACGCCTCCGGCCGCAACGAGAGGCGCCAGCTCTGGAGCATCCCGCCCCCGAACAGGAGGCAGACGGCTCCCACCCCGGCCGCCCATCCCCAGTGGATCGTCCCCTCCCGGTACTTCCACCCCATCCATCCCGCGACCCCGAGCAGCACGATTCCGAAAACAAGCTGGAACACGGCGTTCGGCCGTATCAGCCGCTCGTCGCCGCGGATCGCCGCCTCGCTGGGGCGCAGAAAGCGCGGCGAGGGGAGCGCCACGCCGCTCGGTCCGCCGTCCGCGGATGTGGGTTCGGATGCCGGTGCGGACGCGGAGGGCTGGGGCGTTTCGGCGAGCTCCGTCCGTGGCGCGGCGCCGGAGAGCCCGGAGGTCTCGGCGGAGGAGAGGAACTCGGGCGTCGCGGTGGGTTCGGCGAGCGGGGACGTCGCGCCGGAGGTGGCGGGCTCGGCGGGTGCGCCGGGCTGGGCCGGCGCGGCGGGGGCGGGGCAGGCGGTCAGGTCCGCGATCCGCTGCTGCAGCTCGGCGCGCGACGCGTGCGGATGCATGAGCTCCGCGAGCAGCAGGGCGCGGTGCGTGCTCGTCTCGCCGACGGCGCGCAGCCCCTTGTCCTTGTCTTCCGGCAGCAGGGTCTCCGGTTGCCGGAGATCGAAGTAGTCCTGCGCGTCCGCATCCCGCGGGACGCGCTCGGCCAGCAAGCGAAGGATCTCGTCCGTGTCCGGCGCCGTGTTCGTGCCCTGAAAGGACGTCTCCACGCGCAGCACCCCCTCCGCGCCGACGAGGACGCCGGGGTTGCGGCGGGTGAGCCACGTGCGCGCCTGGCTGCTCTGCTCGCCCTGCAGCACCGCCTGCAGCGGGCGCAGGTCGCAATCCCGCACCCGGAAGTCCAGGTACGTGTAGCTCAGCATCTGGCCGTCCCGCCCGGCTTCGAAGATTCCGCGCTTCAGCTGCCGCACGCCCAGCACGTTCGCGAAGGGAAGCTCGATCACCTGCGGGGCGCTGGGCGAGAGGCCCGCTTCCACCACGCCGCGGTAGCGGATGAGCACGCGGTCGCGGCCGATCGCCATCTGCCACGCCCCCGGACGCCGGTCGCGGAGCCGGTACAGGAGCAGGAGCCACGAAGCAATCAGCAATGCCGCCACGCAGCCCGCCGCGATCGCCAGGAACGGGTCGGTCGTCGCCTTCCAGATCGCCAATCCCGCCGCCCCCAGCGCGAACACCGCGACGAACGTCACGCCCGGCTTGCGGGGCCGCACGATCACGTCGTCCAGGCCGATGTTCGCGTCGTCCAGGGAGAGCAGGCGCAGGGGAGGCGCGCTCACGGGCGCCGCGGCGGGCGCGAGGGAGGTGTTTTCCATTGAGGGAGGGAGATTCAAGGGGGCCGCCCGGGCGCCCGAGGCAGGGCGCGGGGCGGGGCTTCATCATCAACCGGGCGAAGTGTATCTCCTGCGCCGGCCCGAAGTTCCCTGCTGGGCCGATTCCGCGCGGCCGGGGAGGACGCGCGAGCGCCGTCAGCGGTTGCCGTAGCGGGCCGCCTCCGCGTCAAACGTGCGGGACTGGTTGCGGGGGATGCTGAGCGTGCACCACCGGGGCCCCGCGAAGTGCTTGGCCAGCAGCACGATCTGCCCCACGTGGTAGCACGCGTGCGCCACGCCGCGGTTCACCGCGCGGATCACGCCGTACGCCTCGCCGCGGATGTGCACCGTCCGCCCCAGGTCGTCCGGCTTGAGCGAGTCCAGCGTGCCCAGGTAGATGGCCCAGCCGCGCTCCCACGCCTCCAGCAGCGCCGCGCGCCCGTCCGCGCCCGCCAGCTCGAACTCGGCGTCCCGGTCGCGGTCCGGCTTCTCGCCGTCCGTGGTGAGGAAGTCCGTCCACCGCGAGCGCAGGTTGCCCGCCAGGTGCTTGGCGATCAGCGCGATGCTGTTCTCCTCGTCGCCCAGGGGCGTGGTGAACTGCGCGTCGTCCACCTGCGCCATGGCATCGTCCGCCAGCCGCTTGTAATACGCGGCGAGCTCGCGGACGTCCTGCAGATACGTGGTTGCGAAATCCATTGCTGCTCCTGTGGTCGGATGGAATCCGGGAGCCTGGATGATGGCAGGAGGACTGCCGTTGTGGTGTCCGCGAAGGCGGACAGTGTGAAGTTGTAGCCGCGATTTCAATCGCTTTCCATCTTTGCCGGCGCCGATCGCCAGGACGGTTTTTGCGTCGGTTCGTAGTTTCTCACCCGTGATGTCATTCTGAGGGAGCGCCCGCCCGGAACCCGAACGGTGCACCGGCTTTGCGGCGCGACCGAAGAATCGGGTCGCCACCGTGCACGGACTCGCCCGTGTGCCGTAGTAAGGTCGTGCGCGGGTGGGTCTGTGCACCGGGGCAACCAGATTCTTCGGCCGGCGCCTTCACGTCACGGGACGGATCGGTCCGGCGCCGACCTCAGAATGACACCAGGGGGCGGGGCGAAAGATCCTGCAAACGCATGGGAAACCCCCAGCCCGACCCGATTAGCCGAAGTCGCGCGTTTCCCGCACGGACACGCGGTACGCCTCCACCTGCGCGGCGGCCTCCGGGGCCGTCCAGCCGATGCCGGGTTCCGCGGCCATCCGGCGCGCCACCGTCTCGGCCACGGCCAGCCCGCCGTCCGCCGCCTCGTAGAACAGGTGCAGCCGGCGGACGAGCACGTCTTCCAGCGTGAGCGCCATCTCCGCGCGGACGGCGTGCAGGACCTCCGCCCAGATGTACGGATGCCCCGCCATCAGCCGTTCGCCCGAAGCGGCGTCCGAGCGGACCAGGGCGAGCACGCGCTCCGCGTCCGTGCCGTAGGCCCGCGCCAGGTGCTCGCCCGTGTCGGCGCCCAGCCCGGCGGCCACGGCCTCGCGGACGACGGTGTCGCGGAACGGCTCCCACGGGCCCGCCGGATCGCCCGGGAGGGGAAGGGCGCCCGTGGGCGAGTCGCCGCTGCCCACGCCGTGCTCCTCGTCCAGCGCGCGCACGGCCACGTCCACCACCTGCTCCGCCATCACCCGGTACGTCGTCAGCTTGCCGCCGGCGATGTTCAGCAGCCCGCCGCGGTCGCGCCAGATCTCGTGCTCGCGGCTGGTGGCGCTGGCCGCCAGCCCGCCGTCCGCGCCTTTCGCGGGTGCCAGCAGGGGGCGGATCCCCGCCCACGTGCTCACGACGTCCGCCTCCGTGAGCTTCGCGCCGGGAAAGATGGAGTTTGCGGAATCCAGCAAGTAGCGCACGTCCTCGGGCTCCGCGCGCACCTCCGCGGGGGAGCCGGCGTAGTCCGTGTCCGTGGTCCCCACGTAGCTGAACTCGCCCCAGGGAAGCACGAACATCACCCGCCCGTCCACCGGCGAGCGAAAGGTGATGGCGTTGCGGTTCCCCACGCGGTCGCGGCGCAGCATGATGTGCACGCCCTTCGTCGGCCGCAGCCGCGCCACCGTGCCCGGATCCGCCAGCTTGCGGACGGCGTCGCTCCACGGGCCCGTGGCGTTCAGCACCACGCGCGCGCGCACGTCCACCGCCTCCGCGCCCTCGCGCAGGCAGTCGCGCACCCGCGCGCCCGCGAGCCCCTTGCCGTTGCGAAGGAAGCCCACGACCTCCGCGTGCGGCACCACCGCCGCGCCCGCCTGGTGCGCGCCGCGGGCGTTGGCCAGCGTCAGGCGCGCGTCGTCCACGGCCGCGTCGTAGTACACCGCCGCGCCCAGCAGCCCGTCGTTGCGCAGCAGCGGCTCCTCGTCCAGCGCGCTGGCGCGGGGGAGCATGCGGTGGCGCGAGATGTTGCGGAAGAGGGAGAGGCCGTCGTACAGCCACATCCCCGCCTGCAGCATGCGGTAGCCCACGGGGCTGCCGCGGTAGACGGGGAACAGAAAGGGAAGGGGATGCACCAGGTGGGTGGCCAGTGCCAGCAGGCGGCGGCGCTCCGCGCTGGCCTCGAAGATCAGGCGAAAGTCGTACGTCTCCAGGTAGCGCAGCCCGCCGTGGATCAGGCGGCTGCTGCGGCTGCTGGTGCCGCGCCCCACGTCGCCCGCGTCCACCAGCGCCACGCGCAGCCCGCGCCCGGCCGCGTCGCGCGCCGCCGCCGCGCCCGTGATGCCGCCGCCGATCACGAGCAGGTCCCACGTCTCGCCGGCCAGCGCCGCCAGGTGCGCGTGTCGCGCGGCGGCGGAGAACGGGGTGGCGCCGGCCATGGGCGGGTGCCCCCTCAGCTCGCCGCGCCGCCGGGCGCGGCCACGTCCTTGAAGCCCAGCGCCGTCAGCAGCGAGGCGAACGAGACGTCGCTGTGGCTCAGCACGAACACGCCCTCGAAGGTCGTGTCCAGGAAGGTGAAGTCCGTCTCGATCACCAGCCCGTGCGCCGCCTGCTCGCCCACCTCCTCGCGGGCGCCCAGCATCATCTCCGGCGTGCCGATCATCACGCCCTTGCCCAGGAAGGTGCCCAGCACCCCCACGTACGCCGCGCAGACGATGTTGCCCATCTCCATGAGCGCCGACTTCTCCAGCTCCCCCACCTCCACGTGTCGGCTGGGGTCGCGGCGCAGCATGAGGGCCACCATGCGCAGGGCCGTCTCCGTGGCCAGGATGAGCGCCGCGCGCTCCCCGCCCATCTCGCTCACCCCCGTGATGGGCACGGTGATGACCACCAGGTCGCCCTTGCCCGGAAGCCCCGCGCCCGCCTCCGTGCGCGCCCACTGGATGCGCGGCACGGAGATCATCACGGTCAGCCCGGTCAGGGCCGAGAGGTTGGTGGCCGCGTGGCCGGCGCCGATGTTCACCACCTCGCGGATGGCATCCATCTGCTGGGCGGTGACGGGACTCTGGGTCATGGCTGTGTCTGGCGACTGCGTTGTATGGACGGACGTCGGCGGCTGCCGATTCCTTCTACATCAAGCTTCAACTGCTTGGACTGCGTTTGGGCGTGCCCCTCCGCTGCGCTCCGGGTCGGGCTGCGCGCGCCGTAGGCAACGATACAACCGTTGCCAACGGCGCCGAGCCCCCTCCGCAGCCGGCACGATACTGCTGTGCCGCCTGCTCCGGGCTCTCGGCCCTGCGGGCGCGCATCCCTCACGCGAACGGCGCCCGCTTCGCGGCCCCCCTCACCCCCCGGCCCCCTCTCCCGCAAACTGCGCGGGAGAGGGGGAGAACCCCAGCCCGCGCTCCGGACCCTGCTGCCGAGCTGCCTTTCGGCCGGCCCGCCCTCTCGTGGAACCCCGCCGGCGTGCCCCGCGCCTCGTCAAAGTGTACACCCTCTCCCGCGCAGTTTGCGGGAGGGGGTGGACGAGCCTGAGCGAGGCCGGGGGAGGGCCCTTACTCTACAGGCGCGGCGTCGTGACGCCGACCTGGCCCTGGTACTTGCCCTTGCGGTCCTTGTAGCTCACCTCGGGCCCCTCGGGGTCGCCCTCGAAGAAGAGCACCTGCGCGATCCCCTCGTTGGCGTAGATCTTGGCCGGCAGGGGCGTGGTGTTGCTGATCTCCAGCGTCACGAAGCCCTCCCACTCCGGCTCGAACGGCGTCACGTTGGTGATGATGCCGCACCGCGCGTACGTGCTCTTGCCCACGCACAGCGTGATCACGTTGCGCGGGATGCGGAAGTACTCCACCGACCGCGCCAGCGCGAAGCTGTTGGGCGGCACGATGCACACCGGGCCCTGGAAGTTCACGAAGCTGCGGTCGTCGAACGCCTTGGGGTCCACGATGGCGTTGTTGACGTTCGTAAAGATCTTGAACTCGTCCGCCACCCGCATGTCGTAGCCGTAGCTCGACACGCCGTAGCTGATGGTGCCCTCCCGCACCTGCGCGTTCTCGAACGGCTCGATCATCCCGTGCTCGCTCGCCATGCGGCGAATCCAGCGGTCGGAGCGAATGCTCATCGGTGGCGGAATGGGTCTTGAAGGGCGGCGGGAGCCCCGGCGCGGCGGGCCCGAACCCGCTCCTTGAACGGGTGTATGGGGCGGCGCCGGGAGCAGGGAGACAGGCGGGAACCTACCCCCGCGTACACGGGGCGGCAAGGGGCCTCTGGTGCCCCCAACACTGCTTGACCGGCGTGTCACGGGGCAGTATCTTGGCCCGGCTCCAAGCAAGTGAACGTTTTCACAAACTACCCGTTGGGATAGGCCCAGGCCGATGCTTCAGCCGTACATCCCGGTGCTCATCCTGCTGGTGCTCTCGGTGGCGCAGGCCATCGGGATGGTGGTGCTGTCGCAGGTGCTCAGCCCCGGACGCGCCACCAAGAGCAAGAGCAGCCCGTACGAGTCCGGCATGACGCCGCTGGGAAGCACGCGCGAGCGCTTCTCGGTCAAGTTCTACGTCGTGGCGATCCTGTTCATCGTCTTCGACGTCGAAACGGTGTTCCTGCTGCCCTGGGCCGTGCAGGCCCGCGCCCTGGGCTGGGCCGGCTTCGCCTCCGTGGGGATCTTCGTGTTCATCCTCACGGTGGGCCTGATCTACGAATGGAAGAAAGGAGCGCTGGAATGGGATTGAACGACCAGCCCATCCAGGGTCAGCACCGCCCGCAGCCCGTGGACGCCCACGGGCTCTCGGTGCACCAGGGACTGCCGGGGCAGATCCAGCCCGCCACCCTGGAAGAAGGCAACCTGTTCAGCGGCCAGCCCGGCTTTTTGACCACGCGGCTGGACTCCGTGGTCAACTGGGCGCGCCGCAACTCGGTGTGGCCCATGCCGTTCGGCACGGCGTGCTGCGCCATCGAGATGATGGCCAGCGCCGCCACGCGCTACGACCTGGCCCGCTTTGGCATGGAGCGCATGAGCTTCAGCCCGCGCCAGGCCGACCTGCTGATCTGCGCGGGCCGGGTGAGCTACAAGATGGCCCCCGTGCTCAAGAAGATCTGGGAGCAGATGCCCAGCCCCAAGTGGTGCATCAGCATGGGTGCCTGCGCCAGCAGCGGCGGCGTGTTCGACGTGTACAGCATGGTGCAGGGCATCGACACCATCATCCCCGTGGACGTGTACGTCCCCGGCTGCCCGCCGCGCCCCGAGGGCCTGATCTACGGGATCCTGCTGATCCACGAAAAGATCAAGCAGTCGGCCCCCACCAGCGAGGACGAGTGGAACGCGGTGGACACGCTTCCCGAGACGGGGAGCTACCTGCCGCGCGAGGTGGTGGACCGCATCACCCTGCCGTTCGGCAACAGCACCAACCAGAACCGGTCGAGCGGGCTCGTGAGCACGGGCGCCGTCGTCCGCGTCTCCGACCGCAGCCCGTGAGGAGAGGAAAGTACCAAGTGACAAGTACCAAGTGCCAAGTAGTTCTACCAGGCACTTGGCACTTGGGACTTGGCACTTCCGCACTGACATGAGCAACGACGGCTTCAAGAAGGGCCTCGACGCCCTGGACCAGGGACCCGCGCCCAGCGACGCGCCTGACGACGGCGCGCCGCCGCAGGCGGGCGACCTGCCGCCGCACCCCACCGTGGACGCCCTGCGCGAGCAGTTCGGCCCCGGGCTGCTGCGCCACGAGCTGGTGGCCGGCGACGAGCACATCGTCTACGTCCCCGCCGAGCGCGTCCTGGAGATCCTGGGGTGGCTGCGCGACCAGCAGGGGTACGACTTCCTGCAGGACCTCACCGCCATCGACTACGGCGGCGGGCGGATGATCCAGGTGGTCTACCAGCTGTGGAGCATCCAGCGCAAGACCAACGTCCGCGTGAAGTGCGAGCTCCCCCTGGACGGGCTGGAGATCGACTCCGTGTACTTTCTGTGGCGCGCCGCCGACTGGATGGAGCGCGAGGTCTACGACATGTTCGGCGTGGTGTTCCGCGGGCACCCGGACCTGCGCCGCATCCTCATGCCGTACAACTACGCCGAGGGGCACCCGCTGCGTAAGGACTTTCCCCTGCGCGGCCGCTTCAGCCGCGCGGAGCAGACGCGCCGTGCCCTTTCCATGAAGACCGAGGACCACTACTCGCCGGGCGAGCTGGAGACGGCCCACATGCTGGGCCAGTCCGTTCCCGATCCGTTCAACCAGGCGGAGACCACGGAGCAGGGCGGCCAGTTCGGCGGCATGGGAGGAGCGGGCTGATGGCACTGCGCAGAGTCGTCTACAACGTCACCCGCAACCCCGAGCTCAGCGCCGGGGGCAGCCTGGTGCACGCGCCCATCGTCCCCGTGCAGGGCGAGGCCCGCGAGGTGCACGAGGACGTGTCGGGCGAGCACATGCTCATCAACATCGGACCGCAGCACCCGGCCACGCACGGGGTGCTGCGCCTGGTGCTGGAGCTGGACGGCGAGACCGTCATCCGCTGCATCCCGCACATCGGCTACCTGCACTCCAGCTTCGAAAAGCTGGGCGAGTACCGGGACTGGAACCAGATCGTTCCGCTCACGGACCGCATGGACTACCTGGCGCCCCTCATCTACAACTGCGCCTACGCCATGGCGGTGGAGAAGATGATGGGCATCACCGTCACGGAGCGGTGCAAGGTCGTCCGCGTGATGCTCATGGAGCTGGACCGCATCTTCAGCCACCTGCTGTGGCTGGGCACCACGGGCATCGACCTGGGCGCGTTCACGGTCTTCCTGTACACGTTCCAGCAGCGCGAAAAGATCTACGACCTGCACGAGGACCTGACGGGCGCCCGCATCACCACGTCGTCCACGCGCATCGGCGGGATGATGGCGGACCTGCCGGCGGGATGGATCGAGAAGCTGGAGCAGTTCATGACCGGCTTTCTCCCCGTCCTCGACGAGGTCGACACGCTGCTCACGAACAACGCCATCTGGATTGGCCGCACGCAGAACGTGGGCGGCATCAGCGGCGAGGACGCCGTCAACTTCGGCCTGTCGGGTCCGAACCTCCGCGCGTCGGGCGTGCCGTACGACGTGCGCAAGGACCGGCCGTACTACGACTACGAGACGTACGACTTCGACGTCCCGGTGGGCGAGCACGGCGACATCTACGACCGGTACCTGTGCCGCATGGAGGAGATGCGCCAGAGCATCCGCATCCTGCGCCAGGCCATCGACCGGCTGCCGGGCGGGCCCATCAACATCGACGACCCGCGCGTGATCCTGCCGCCCAAGACGGCGGCCATGAACGACATGGAATCCATGATCCACCACTTCAAGGTGGTCATGGAGGGCGTCCGCGCCCCCGTGGGCGAGAGCTGGTTCTCGGTGGAGTCGTCCAAGGGCGAGCTGGGGATGTACGTGGTGTCCGACGGCGGCAGCAAGCCCGTCCGCTGGCGGGTGCGCGGCCCCAGCTTCATCAACATCGCCGCGCTGCCGCACATGATCGAGGGCACGCTGCTTTCCGACGTGATCGCCGTGAACGCGTCGCTCGACATCGTGCTGGGAGAGATTGACCGATGAGCGCCGCACCCATCCGCGCCGGCAGCGAGTACGACCCGTCCAGCTGGCCCGAGGCCAAGCAGAACCCCGGCTTCGCCGGCGACTCCGGCGAGTTCGTGCAGCTTTCCGAGAGCGACATCCGCGGCACGGCGTACGTGGGGCAGCGCCCCGCGCACGGCGGCCACGCCTCCGTCGCCGGCACCATGCCGTACCAGGTGGCCACCAGCCGCCCCGACGCCCCGCTCTTCACGGGCGAGCACGAGGACCGGCTGGAGAAGGTCATCGGCCGCTACCCCGACCGGCAGGCGGCGCTGCTTCCCGCCCTGCACCTGGCCCACGAGCTTCGCGGCTACCTGGCCCCGGAGACCATGGACGAGGTGGCCGAGCGGCTGCAGCTGCCCCCGGCGTACGTGCGCGGCGTGGCCACGTTCTACACCATGTACAACCTGGCCCCCGTCGGAAAGTACCTCATCCAGGTGTGCACCAACATCTCGTGCAACCTGTGCGGGGGCGACGCCGTGCTGGAGGCGTTCCTCAAGCACACGGGGACGGAGCCGGGCGAGATCTCGGCCAACGGGCTGTGGACGGTGATGGAGGTGGAGTGCCTGGGCGCGTGCGGCTTTCCGACCGCCGTCCAGATCAACGAGCACTACTACGAGAACGTGCGGCCCGAGAGCGTGCCCGCGATTCTCGAGCGGCTGACCTGAGGGCGCCATGTCCTATCCGTATCGTCACCCGTCGGAGGTCCGCCTCCTTTCCGAGCACTTCGGCAACCCGCAGGCGCGGACGCTGAAGGGGTGGGAGGCCCTGGGCGGCTACAAGGCCCTGCGCAAGGCGCTGGGCATGACCCCCGCCGACATCGTCAACGAGGTCAAGGCCTCGGGGCTGCGCGGCCGCGGCGGCGCCGGGTTCCCCACGGGCATGAAGTGGAGCTTCATGCCCAAGAAGGAGCCGGGCAAGCCGCACTTCCTGGTCTGCAACGCGGACGAGAGCGAGCCGGGCACCTTCAAGGACCGCGAGCTCATGCGGTGGACGCCGCACGCGCTCATCGAGGGGTGCCTCATCGGCGCGTACGCCATCAACAGCGAGCACGCCTACATCTACATCCGGGGCGAGTTCTTCGAGGCGGCGCAGATCATGGCGCGCGCCATCGAGGAGGCGTACGCCGCGGGATACATCGGCAAGAACATCTTCGGCAGCGGCATCGACCTGGACCTCACGCTGCACATCGGCGCGGGCGCCTACATCTGCGGCGAAGAGACGGGGCTGCTCAACTCGCTGGAGGGGCGCCGGGGCGAGCCGCGGGTCAAGCCGCCGTATCCGGCCATCGCCGGCGCGTTCCGCTACCCCACGGCCGTGAACAACGTGGAGTCGCTCATCGCCGCCGCGCAGATCGTGGAGAACGGGGCGGACTGGTACAAGCAGTACGGCACCGAGAAGTCGGTGGGGACCAAGCTGTTCTGCGTCTCCGGCCACGTGAAGCGCCCGGGCAACTACGAGGTGCCCCTGGGCTTCAACTTCAAGGAGTTCATCTACGACGTCTGCGGCGGCACGCCGTCGGGCAAGGCCATCAAGGCCGTGATCCCGGGCGGATCGTCGGTGCCCATCCTGACGGCGGACGAGCTGGACATCGGGATGGACTACGAGTCCATGGCGGCCGCGGGGACCATGCTGGGATGCGGCTCGGTGATCGTGATGGACGAGGGAGTCAACATCGTCAAGCAGGTGCGGCGGATGGTGGACTTCTACAGCCACGAGAGCTGCGGCCAGTGCACGCCCTGCCGCGAGGGCACCTCGTGGAGCAGCAAGATCCTCAAGCGCATCGAGATGGGCCGCGGCACCCCCGACGACCTCGACACGCTGCTGGAGATCTCGGACAACATGTCCGGCAAGACCATCTGCGTGCTGAGCGACGCGGCGGCGGCGCCCATCGTTTCCAGCATCCAGAAGTTCCGCGGCGACTACCTGGCGCTGATGACGGCCGGGCTGCCCGCCATGGCCGGCGCACGCTGACGCTGAGCATTTCAGGGAAAGAACGCGGCCATGGCCGACGAAACGAACCCGGTTGTAGAGACCGTTGCCGTCACCATCGACGGGATGACGGTGAACGTTGCCAAGGGCACGCGCCTGCTGGATGCGTGCGCCCATGCGGGCGTGGACATTCCCCACTACTGCTACCACCCCGGCCTGAGCGCTCCGGCGCAGTGCCGGATGTGCCTGGTGGAGGTGGAGAAGTCGCCCAAGCTGGTGCCCGCGTGCGTGGGCACGGTGGCCGACGGCATGGTGGTGCACACGGAGAGCGAGAACGCCCTCAAGGCGCGCGAAGGCGTTCTCGAGTTCTACCTGGTGAACCACCCCCTGGACTGCCCCGTCTGCGACCAGTCCGGCGAGTGCAAGCTGCAGGACTACGTGGCGGCCGAGGGGCCGGCCATGGGCCGTTCCAAGGAGCCCAAGCGCATCCTGGGGCGCGACGACTTCGGCGGCGACGTGATGTTCTACGCGGACCGCTGCGTGATGTGCACCCGGTGCGTGCGCTTCATGCGCGAGGTGGCGCAGGACGAGCGGCTCACGGTGGTGCAGCGCGGCAGCCGCGCCGTCATCGACACGTTCTTCGAGGAAGGCCTCACGGGGAGCCTGTGGGCCGACAACATCGTCGACATCTGCCCCGTGGGCGCGCTGGTCAGCAAGGACTTCCTGCACAAGGCGCGCGCCTGGGACCTGGACCGGACTCCGTCCATCTGCCCCAACTGTACGCAGGGGTGCAACGTCCGGCTGGAGACGCGCGACAACCAGGTGCAGCGCCTGAAGCCGCGCCCCAACCCCGAGGTCAACTCGCACTGGATGTGCGACTTCGGGCGCTTGAACTACCAGTGGATCAACCGCACCGACCGCGTGGAGGCGCCCCTGGTGCGCGACGCGAGCGGCCGGCACGTCTCCATGTCGTGGGCCGACGCCCTTACGCGCCTGGCCGACGCCCTGCGCGGGCAGACCGGTGGCGCGGCGGCGGTCGCGTCCCCCTTCATGGCCAACGAGGACCTGGGCGCGCTGCAGCGGGTGATGCGCACGGTTGGCGGCGGGCAGGGCTTCTTCCGCTGCGAGCAGGGTGAAGAGGTCGTGCTCCCCGGCATGCCCACGCTGGCGCTGCGCCCGGACCGGGCCGCCAACGCCGTGGGCGCGGAATTGTTCGGCTACGCGCGGACGGGCGGGGCGGACGGCAAGGGCGGGCTGGAGCAGCTGGCCGGCCACACGGGCATCCTCCTCGTGCTGGGCGACGAGCTGGCGGACGCGCCGGCGGACTTTGGCGCGAACGCGTCGCTGTTCGTCTACGTGGGGCAGCACCTGAGCCCCGCGGCGCGCAACGCCCACTTCGTGCTGCCGGCCACGACGTTCGCCGAGATGGAAGGCACCTTCACCAACGTGCAGCGCCGGGTGCAGCGCTTTTGGCCCGCCCTGCGCGCGCCGGGGATGGCGCGGCCGGCGTGGCAGATCCTGGGCGTGCTCCTGGCCGGCATCGGCGAGGGCGGCGCGCCGGGGACAGCCGCCGACGCCTTTGCGGCGCTGGGCGCCGTCCGCCCCGAGTTCGGCCTGCTGACGTGGGCCGACCTGGGCGCGCAGGGCGCCGCGCTGCCGGAGGCGGTGGGGCAGGCGGGGGACTAAAGGAAAGTGCGAGAGTGCGAAAGTGCGGGAGTGCGAAAGTAACGGCGCACCGCACGGGCCTCTCGCGGGACGGACGGCAGGGCGGGCACACGCTTCGGCGCTGCCCGGCCCGGCATTGAATACGGATTCTCGGGCGCGGCGCAGGCGGCGCTCCCCATCCACGCGGGTCAACGGACCGGACGCGAGATGCAAGCAGGGACGGTAGTGAACGTGACGGAGCTGTCGGAGACCGCCTACCTGCTGACCTCCGTGGTCAAGCTGCTGGTGATCTTCGTGGCGACGCTGGTGATCGTGGCCATGCTCACGCTGCTGGAGCGCAAGGTCAGCGCGTGGATGCAGGACCGGCTGGGCCCCAACCGCGTGGGCCCCGGCGGCCTGCTGCAGCCCGCGGCCGACGGCCTGAAGAACATCCTCAAGGAGGAGAGCAACCCGGGCGAGGCGCACCCGGTGTTCTTCACCCTGGCACCCATGCTCAGCATCATCCCCGCGATGGTCACCTTCGCGGTCATCCCCATCGCGGCGCCGCTGCCCACGCCGTGGGGCGTCGTCCCGATGATGATCGCGGACCTGCCCGTGGGCATCCTGTTCCTGCTGGCGTTCAGCTCGCTGGGCGTGTACGGCATCGTGATGGCGGGATGGGCCAGCAGCAACAAGTACGCGCTGCTGGGCGGGCTGCGGGCCGGCGCGCAGATGATCAGCTACGAGATCGCCCTGGGCCTGTCGCTCATGTCGGTGTTCTTCGTGGTGGGCAACGTGGGGCTGGACGAGATCGTGTACACGCAGCAGCGGATGAACCTGTGGTTCGCCCTGCCGCTCTCCGTCTCGTTCTTCTTCTTCTGGATCGCGTCGTTCGCCGAGACCAACCGCCTCCCGTTCGACCTTCCGGAGGCCGAGAGCGAGCTGGTGACCGGGTACCACACCGAGTACAGCGCCATGAAGTTCTCCATGTTCTTCATCGCCGAGTACGCGCACGTGCTGGTGGTGTCGGCGCTCATGGCCACGCTGTTCCTGGGCGGCTGGGACATCCCCGGCTGGGGCGGCGACGACATGCTGGGCTTCGTGAACGGCGTGTGGGTGGGCGCCGAGCCCAAGTGGTGGATCACCCTCATCACCCTGGGTTTCTTCCTGGCGAAGACCTTCTTCTTCATCATGGTCTTCATGCTGGTGCGCTGGACCGTTCCGCGGTTCCGCTACGACCAGGTGATGGACCTGGGCTGGAAGATCATGCTCCCCGTGGCCCTGGCCGTGGTCGTGGTGACGGCGGCGACGGTGCTTACGCTGGACTCCCTGGGCGAGCCGTTCGTGGACGTGGGGCCGGACGGCACCCGCGGGTTCATCACCCTGTACGGCGGCCTGGTGCTCACGGCGGTGAACGGGGTGATGCTGTTCGGCGTGATCTGGCTGATGGACAAGGGCCGCACGCTGGAAGGCACGGGCTCCATGGACGAGAAGCGCACCATCGCGCGCGAGCGCGCCCGCAAGCGCAGCGAGGCCATGCGCGTGCAACTGACCACGCCCCGCGCGGGCGTGAGGTAAGGCATATGGCAGCGACCGTAAAGGTAATGAAGCGCCCGGTGCGGCAGTCGTCGTACATCCGGGCCACGCTCAAGGGGATGGCGCTCACGTTCCGGCACATGATGAAGAACGCCGGCGACCGCAGCGAAGTCACCATCCAGTACCCGGAAGAGAAGAAGCAGCTGAGCCCGCGGTGGCGGGGGACGCACGTGATGGAGACGCACGACGACGGGCGTCCCAAGTGCGTGGCGTGCGGCCTGTGCCCCACCATCTGCCCGGCCAACTGCATCAAGCTCGTGCCCGGCGAGGACGACCAGGGGAACCGCTACCCCATCGTCTACGAGATCGACGAGTTCCGCTGCATCTTCTGCGGCATGTGCCAGGAAGTCTGCCCCGTGGAGGCCATCCACGTGGGCACGCACTACGAGAACGCCGAGTACAGCCGCAACGACTTCGTGTACGACCTGGACCGGCTGATGAAGCAGACGCACCCCAGCACGCTGCTGTGGGATCCGTCGGACCCGGCCGGCGAGTAGCGACGGGACGGTGAAGCCGCCGCCCGATGTCATTCTGAGGGAGCGCGGCGACGGATGGCCGCCGGTGACGGATGCCGGCGCGCGACCGAAGAATCTGGTTGCCACCGGGCCGCACTCCGGGCCCTGCCGGGAAGGTTTCCTCCGGCTTTTGTCCGCGCAGGCGGACAGCGTGATGGTGTAGCCGCGAATTCATTCGCTCCCTGTTTCCCCTCGATCCTTGGCGATCGCGACGGAGCGGGAGGCCGGTGGATCCGCGACGAGGCTTTTTCGTTTTTCCGGCGGCCGGTGCAGGCGCCGCACGTGAGCGCTTCGCGGCGCTCCACACAGACGATCGAACGCGATCGATGGCAATCCAAATCCTGTTCTGGCTGTTCGCGGCGTGCGCAGGCGGCTCGGCGCTGGCCATGGTCACGCGAAAGAACCCGGTGGCCAGCGCCATGTGGCTCATCGGCACCTTCTTTTCGCTCGCGGCCATCTACACGCTGCTGGGCGCCTACTTCATCGGCATCATCCAGATCCTGGTGTATGCCGGCGCCATCATGGTGCTGTTCCTGTTCGTGATCATGCTGCTCAACCTGGGCAACGACCTGGAAGCCGACGTGCGCGGCACCGGGTGGAAGGTCATGGCGGGCGGCGCGGCGCTGGTGCTGCTGGCCCTGCTGGCCCGCGTGTTCACGGGCGACATGAACGCGCCCCTGGGCAACGAGGCCGGGGTGAGCGCGCTGGCCGCGCAGCAGGCGCGGGACGGCGCGGTGGGGATGATCGCCGTGCCGCTGTACGGAGATTTCATGGTGCCGCTGCAGGCCACGGCCATGCTGCTGCTCATCGCGGTGGTGGGCGCCGTGGTGCTGGCCCGGAGAAAGGTCTAGAACGGGACGATGGGAACCATTCCGCTTTCGTGGTCGCTGGGGCTGAGCGCCCTGCTGTTCTGCATCGGCGTGGCCGGCGTGGTCGTGCGCCGCAACGCCATCGTCCTGTTCATGTGCATCGAGCTCATGCTCAACGCCGTGAACCTGGCGTTCGTCTCGCTGTCGCCGTACGCCGGCGTGCGGGGCCAGGTGTTCGTGTTCTTCGTGATCGCCGTCGCCGCCGCGGAAGCCGCGGTGGGGCTGGCCATCATCATCGCCGTCTTCCGCCACAGCGAGTCCGTGGACATCAAGAACTTCAGCCTGCTGCGGTGGTAGGGTGATGCTCTTCCTACAAGCCGCCGCCGACGCGGCGCACGGAGCCCCGGCCGCCGCCGCGCAGGCCGGCCACGCGACGGAAGCCGCCGCGCACGGCGCCGCGTTCCATCCGTGGCTCGTTTCGTGGTCGCCCTGGCTGATCCTCGCGCTGCCCTTGCTGGGCTTCGTGATCAACGGCCTGGCCGCGCTCATCGCCGCGCGCCGCGCGCTCCCGCACGTGCCGCCCGTGGGCGACCCGCACTGGGACACGCACGGGCACGACCACGCGCCCGCCGTGCAGGAGGTGACGTACGCGTTCGCCGACACGGCCGCCGCGGGACACGGCCACGGGCACGACGCGCACACCCCCAGCGAGCAGGAGGGGATGGACGCGGGCACCCGCCCCAACCCCGCCGACCACGCGCACGACACGCATCACGCCCACGACGCGCACGGGCATGATGCCCACGGGCACGACGCGCACGACGCGCACGACGACCACGGGCACGCGCACGGCCCCAAGCCGTGGACGCACACCCTGCCGTCGATCATCGCGCCGGCAGCCATCGCGGGCGCGTTCCTGGTAGCCGTGCTCAACTGGCTGTCCATGCGCGGCGCGGGCGAATTCGATGTCATCCCCGGGTGGAGCTGGATGCCCGCGGGCGAGCTGCAGGTGGACTTCGCGCTGCTGCTGGACCCGCTCTCCATGCTGATGACGCTCATCATCACGGGCGTGGGCACGCTGATCCACATCTTCTCCATCGGCTACATGAAGGAGGATCCCGGGTACCCGCGCTACATGGCGTACCTGAACCTCTTCGTGTTCTTCATGCTCATCCTGGTCCTGGGCTCGTCCTACCCCGTGATGTTCGTGGGCTGGGAGGGCGTGGGGCTGTGCAGCTACCTGCTCATCGGGTTCTGGTTCAAGGAAAAGGCGAACGCGGACGCGGGGAAGAAGGCGTTCATCGTCAACCGCATCGGCGACTTCGGGTTCCTGATCGCCATGTTCCTGCTATTCGCCAATCTGGGCACGCTCGACTTCGCGGGGACGGCCGCGGCGGCCGGGACCGAGCTGGAGTTCGGCGGCGCCGTGGTCACGGCCATCGCCCTGTTCTTCTTCCTGGGCGCCGCGGGCAAGAGCGCGCAGATCCCCCTGTACGTGTGGCTGCCGGACGCCATGGCGGGTCCCACGCCCGTGTCGGCGCTGATCCACGCGGCCACGATGGTGACCGCCGGCGTGTACCTGGTGGTGCGCTCGTCCGTGATCTTTACCATGGCGCCCATGGCGTCGCTGGTGGTCGCGGTGGTGGGCACGCTGACGGCGCTGTTCGCGGCCAGCATCGGCCTGAAGCAGTGGGACATCAAGAAGGTGCTGGCCTACTCCACCGTGTCGCAGCTGGGCTTCATGTTCGCGGCGGTGGGGATGGGCGCGTACACGGCGGGCGTGTTCCACCTGATGACGCACGCCTTCTTCAAGGCCTGCCTGTTCCTGGGCAGCGGCGCGGTGATCCATGCCATGCACGGGGCCCTGCACGCAACGCACAACCCGGCCGACGCGCAGGACATGCGCAACATGGGCGGGCTGCGGAAGTACCTGCCGGTGACGTTCTTCACCATGGGGTTCGCCACGCTGGCCATTGCCGGCGTGCCGCCCTTCGCGGGCTTCTTCTCCAAGGACGAGATCATCGGCGCGGCGTGGCTGGGTGCCGAGGATGCCAACCCGCTGGCGGTGGGGCTAAAGCAGGCGGCGCAACTGGGCCATGCGGGGATGGAGAACCCCGCGCCGCTGATGTATGCGATCGGCTTCCTTCTCAGCATCACGGCGTTCATGACGGCCTTCTACATGGGCCGCATGATGATCTACACCTTCTTCGGCGGGTTCCGCAGCGGCGCCGCGGAAGAGAAGCACCTGCATGAGGGGGGCTGGACGCTCAGGTTGCCGCTGATCGTGCTGGGATTCCTCTCCCTCGTGGGCGGCTTCCTGAACGTGGACGAAAAGGTGCCGGTCGTGGGCCTCTTCAACTTGGACGGCGAAGGCGGGGCTCTGCACCGCTGGCTGCACCCGGTGCTGACCGGGTCGGAGACGGCGCTGCGCAACAGCGGGGCGGTGATCGCGAAGGCGCACCACCCCTGGGAGCCTATCGCCTTTGCCATCCTCATCGGCCTGGGCGGGCTGGCGCTGGCGTGGGTGCTCACGAGCAAGCGCAACGAGCGCGTGCGCACGGCGGACCAGGAGCCGGCGTACACCGGCGGGCTGGAGAAGGCGCTGTACAACAAGTGGTACGTGGACGAGATCTACGACCGCGGCGTGGTGCGGCCCCTGGGCGCGTTCTCGCGCGCGCAGTGGGCGTTCGACCGGGCGCTGGACGGCACCGTGGACTTCTTCGGCCGCCTGTCGCAGACGCTGGGACTGTGGTTCGGCCGCGCGCAGACGGGGCTGGTGAACACGTACGCGTTCGCGCTCATCGTGGGCATGCTGCTGGTGCTGGGCAGCTTCGTGGCCTTCTAGACGATATCCGAAAAGCACAATGGAGACCTTCTACCAGGGCCACGGGATCCTCACGGTCCTCATCGTTCTCCCCCTGCTGGGCGCGCTGGCCGCGTACCTGTCGGGCGAGCGCAGCGCCAAGCACGTGGCGCTGTGGGTGGGGATCGCCGAGTTCCTGATCTCGCTTCCCCTCTTCGTCTTTTTCGACGCGCAGGCGCGGTGCCCCGAGGCCAGCGGCGCCGTGCCCATGCAGAACTGCGTGAACGCGCCGTGGTTCGGCGAGTGGGGCATTCACTACCGGCTGGGCATGGACGGCATCAGCCTGTTCATGGTGCTGCTCACCACGCTGCTGCTGCCCCTGATGGTGCTGGGCTCGTGGACGTACATCCGGGAGCGCCAGCGCGGCTTCTACGCCTCGCTGCTGGCGCTCACGACCGGTGTCGTCGGCGTGTTCGTGGCCCTGGACATGTTCCTGTTCTACGTGTTCTGGGAGATGATGCTCATCCCCATGTACTTCCTGATCGGCCTGTGGGGGGGCAAGGAGCGGGTGTACGCGGCCATCAAGTTCTTCCTCTACACGGCCGTGGGCTCGCTGCTGATGCTGGTGGCCATCCTGTACCTGTGGTTCAAGGTGCAGAACGGGCCGGGGGGGATGGCGAGCTTCTCGTACTTCGACTTCCTGCAGACGCAGCTCACGCTTCGCGAGCAGACGTTCCTGTTCCTGGCGTTCGCCCTGGCGTTCGCCATCAAGGTGCCGGTGTTCCCGTTCCACACCTGGCTGCCGCACGCGCACGTGCAGGCGCCCACGGCGGGCTCGGTGATCCTGGCGGGCGTGCTGCTCAAGATGGGCACGTACGGCTTCATCCGCTTCGCCCTGCCGTTCTTTCCCGACGCCGTGCGCGACCCGCGGATCGTGACCTGGGCCATGGTGCTGGGGCTGGTGGGCATTTTGTACGCGGCCATGGTGGCGGCCGTGCAGCCCAACGCCAAGAAGCTGGTGGCGTACACGTCGGTGGCGCACCTGGGCTTCGTGATCCTGGGGATCTTCGCCTTCAACATGCAGGGGATGCAGGGCGCCCTGCTGGTGATGATCGGCCACGGCCTCTCCACCCCCATGCTGTTCTTCCTGCTGGGCATGGGGTACGAGCGCCGGCACACGTACGAGATCGCGGACTACGGCGGCCTGGCGGCCACCATGCCCGTGTTCGCCACCATGCTCGTGTTCGCGGCCATGGCCAGCATCGGGCTGCCGGGGACGGCGGGCTTCGCGTCGGAGTTCCTGGTGCTCATCGGCGCGTTCCGGGCGGCCCCGCTGTACGCCCTGATCGCCTCGCTGGGCGTGATCTTCGCCGCGTACTACATGCTGCCCATGGTGCAGCGGATGCTCTTCAACCCGGTGAACCCGGCCAACCGCGGGCTGCCGGACCTGAACCTGCGCGAGATCGGGCTGCTGGCGCCCCTGGTGCTGCTCATCATCTTCCTGGGCTTTTACCCCAAGCCGGTGATGGACCGGATGGGACCCGCCGCGCAGTCGGTTCTGGACCTGACGGCGAAGTCGCGCCTGGCCCCCACTTTCGGGCCGGTGGCTGCCGCGCCCGGAGAACGCTAAGGACATCGGACGATGGGATTTCCCGGTACGCTGGACCTTGCCCGGCAGGGCGACTACTTCTGGGCGCTCCTTCCCGAGATCGTCCTGGCGCTGTGGGCCATGGGGGTGCTGCTGGCGGACGTGTTCCAGAAGGGCAACCGCTCGCAGCCGTCGGCGCCGTGGCTGCCCTGGGTGGCGCTGGCGGGGCTGGCCGCGGCCTTCGTCGCCAACCTGCCCCTGGTGACGATGACGCTGGGGGCGCGCAACCCCCTGCAGGACACGTCCATGACGGGGATGGTGGCCGTTGACGGCTTTCGCGGCCTGTCCAACTGCCTGTTCCTGATCTCGGGCGCGTTCGCCATCCTGCTTTCCACGGGCTACCTGGACCGGCGGGGGATCAACCGGGGCGAGTTCCACGCCCTGGTGCTGTTCTCCGTGCTGGGGATGATGCTGATGGCGGGCTCCAGCGACCTGATGCTGCTGTTCATCGGGCTGGAGGTGATGTCGGTCGCCATCTACGTGCTGGTGGGCTTCGACCGGCTGGACGCCCGCTCGGCCGAGGCGTCGCTCAAGTACTTTCTGCTGGGGGCGTTCACGAGCGCCATCTTCCTGTACGGCATTGCCCTGGTGTGGGGCGCCACGGGGAGCAGCAACGTGCGCACCCTGCTCCCCCTGCTGCTGTCGGGCGACCGGCAGGAGCCCATGCTGCTGGCGGGGATGGCCCTGGTGCTGGTGGGCTTCGGCTTCAAGGTGGCGGCCGTGCCCTTTCACATGTGGACGCCGGACGCCTACGAGGGCGCGCCCACGCCCGTGACGGCGCTCATGGCGACGGGGGTGAAGGCGGCGGCGTTCGTCTCGCTGGCCCGCGTGTTCCTGGTGGGCTTCAGCGGGCACTACGACGTGTGGAGCCGCCCGATGTTCATCCTGGCGGCCGTGACGATGATCGCGGGGAACCTGCTGGCCATGACGCAGGGCTCCGTGAAGCGCATGCTGGCGTACTCGTCGGTGGCGCACGCGGGGTACCTGCTTGCGGCGGTGCTGGCGGGGTTCAGCGGCGGGGCGGCGGCGCTGCTCTTCTACCTCTTCATCTACACGCTGATGACGGCGGGGGCGTTCGGCATCGTGATCGCCAACGCGCGCGGGGCGGACGAGCGGGTGACGCTGGAGGACTACGCGGGGCTGGCCCGGCAGCAGCCGCTGCTGGCGGGGATGTTCTCCATCTTCCTGCTGTCGCTGGCGGGCTTTCCCCTCACGGCCGGCTTCCTGGGCAAGTTCTACATCCTGCGGGCGCTGGTGCAGGGCGGGCTTTCCACCCTGGCCGTGATCCTGGTGCTGGCCTCGCTGGTGTCGTACTTCTACTACCTGCGGGTGATCGTGGTGATGTACATGCGCCCGGCCCGCACGGAGGACGAGCACCGCGAGGCGGGGCTTCGCGGCCCGGCCCTGGGCGCGGTGATGACGGCGGCGGTGCTGGTGGTGCTGCTGTTCTTTACCGCCGGCATCCGCTGGGGCCGGGACGGCAACCCCGACGCGCGGCTGGACACGCGGTGGAGCCTGTTCCGCATCGCGGAAGAGGGGCAGTGGTCGCTGGGGCAGTGGGGATCGCAGGCGCTGCAGGCGCAGGAGGGCCGTTCGGCGGCCGGCGCGGCGCCCGCGGGTCCGGTACAGGCCGTGCGCTAAAGGCGCGCGGCGGGGCGGATCGGGGGGATGCACGGCCCGGCGCGAGACGCCGGGCCTTGCCGTTTGCACGGGGATTGCACGGAGGCGGGGCCGGGACCCCGCAGCACGCGAAAGGGTTAGACGGGATGGCGGAGCGAGACGAGCACAAGGACGGCGGCGACCGGGACGAGGCGGGCGGCAAGAAGCCGCTGGTGACCAAGCGCCGCGCGGCCGCGGGGCTGGGCGCGGCGGCGGCCGCGGCGTACGCCGTGTACCTGCTGGGCACGCGGCGCACGCGGCGGCGCCCGGTGACGGAGCTGCCCAACGCGCTGGACCTGCCGGTGGAGTACATCAAGTGGGGCGACGTGTACTACGCCTACTACCACCGCGAGGGCACGGGACGGCCCGTGGTGTTCCTGCACTCCATCAACGCGGTGGCGTCGGCGCACGAGATGCGGCCCCTGGTGCGCGCGTTCCGCCGGCACACGGACCGGCCCCTGTACGCGCTGGAGTGGCTGGGCTTTGGCCACAGCGACCGGCCCGAGGTGTCGTACGACCCGGGGCTCATGGAAGACCAGCTGCAGCACTTCCTGGAGCGGGTCGTGCGTCCGGCGGGGGGCGCGGACGTGGTGGCGCTGTCGCTGGGGGCGGCGTACGCGGCCGAGGTGGCGCGGCGCCGGCCGGACCTGGTGCACGCCGTGGCGGCCATCGAGCCGGCGGGGCTGGGCAAGGACCTGCCGGCCATCCCGCGGCTGTGGAACCGGCTGCTGTTCACCCTTCCCGGGGTGCAGCGCGCCTTTTACGACCGGCTCACGACGCCCGAGGCGCTGTACGAGTTCGCGGCGGAGAACCTGTTCACCCCGGAGTTCGGGGTGCCGGAGGACTTCGTGGAGTTCGGGGCGGAGACGTCGCGGATGGACGGCGCGTCGTTCCCCCTGGACGACTTCATGAGCGGGCGGATGTTTCCCCGCGACGCGGCGGACGCCTTCCGCCGGATGCGGCAGCCGCTGCTGGTGGTGCACGGCACGGTGGAGAACCGCCGGCAGGAGAACTACGACGCCCTTCCCGAGCTGGAGGGGCGGCCCAACGTGACGGTGGTGGGGCTGCCCACGGGCGGCCTGCCGCACTGGGAGCGCGCCCAGGAGGTGTGGGAGCGCGTCCGCGACTTTCTGGACGGCGGCGCGCCGCGGGCCTGAGCGCCGCCGCTTCGCATCCAATCCATTCCGGAACTTCGATTCCATCGGGAGCGCCGACCATGCAGATGTCCATGATCGTACGCCGTCTGGCCGTGTTCGCCGCATGCGCGGGCGCGGCGGCCGGGTGCAACCGCGGCGAGCGCGACGCGGCGGGGCCCGCCAAGATGGATACGACCAACGCGCAGTGGGAGGACGGCCTCTCGTCGCAGCAGGTGCAGGACAGCGCCCGGGCCCTGTCGCCGGAAGAGGCGGCGCAGATGGGGCTGTCGGTGGATACGACCATCCACCTGGAGCAGCTGGACGGGCGCGACACGCTCCCCGGCGGCGGCGTGCAGCCCACGCCGGCCCCGTCGGCGGGCGGCAGCGGCGGGACGGACGCGGTGGGAACGGGCACGCAGCCGGTGCCGCAGCCCGCCGGCCAGCCCGGCGCCCCGACGCCGCCCGCGACGGCTCCGCCCGCGCCGCGGACCCCCTGACAGGGGCCCGTCCGGGCGGCCCTCACCTGGCCTCGCTCAGGCTCGTCCACCCTCTCCCACAAACTGCGTGGGAGAGGGTGTATACTTCTACGAGCTTCCGGGCGCGGGGCGGAGCTCGTGGCTTGGTGGAGTTTGGAAGCCCCGTCCGGCGCAGCGTGCCGGACGGGGCTTTCCGATTTCCGGGTGGGTGGGCTCGCTCAGCGGATCCACGGTGGATCGCGGTAGTTTGGACGGAGATTGTGCACGGACGGCGGTGTATCACGCACCCATCGCCGTTTCCCGCTGTACCCTGTAACCTGTCCCCTGTACCCCGCAGTCCCCTTCGAACGAACATCCGAACGCGGATCACCCGCGAAAATGCTTGCGAAAGCGGGTTGCGACGCCCCATTCGCGGCGATATACTCCCCGGCTTCGGAGCCGCCGGGCGGCCCGAAGATCCATCCGAGCCAAGGGAGATGCGCGTGAAGAGCATCGTGTGCGTAAAGCGCGTCCCGGACACCGAGGCGCGCGTCCGCGTTGCGGCCGACGGAAAGTCCGTGGATGCGGCGGGGGCCAAGTACGTCCTGAACCCCTACGACGAGTTCGCCGTGGAGGCCGCGCTCAAGCACAAGGAAGCGGCCGGCGCGGGTGAGGTGACGGTGGTGTCCGTGGGCGACGCCGGCAGTGCCGAGACGCTGCGCACGGCACTCGCCATGGGGGCCGACAACGCGGTGCTGCTCAAGACGGACGGCAAGCCCGAGGGGCTGGCCGTGGCGCGGGTGCTGGCCGAGGAGCTCAAGGGGCGCGAGTTCGACGTGGCGCTCTTCGGGATGAAGGCCATCGACGACGACCTGCAGGCCGTGGGGCCCATGACGGCCGAGCTGCTGGACCTGCCCGCCGTGACGGCCGTGACGGAGTTCTCGTGGGAGGCCGGAAAGGTGACGGCGCACCGCGAGATCGAGGGCGGCCACGAGGTCGTGGAGCTCAAGACGCCGTGCGTGGTCACGCTGACCAAGGGCGCCTACGAGCCGCGCTACGCGTCGCTCAAGGGCATCATGGCGGCCAAGAAGAAGCCGCTGGAGGAAAAGGCGGCCACGGCGGGCGAGTCCGGCGTGGAGGTGCGCAAGCTCAGCCTGCCCGCCGAGCGCCAGGCCGGCCGCATCGTGGGCGAGGGCCCCGACGCCGTGCCCGAGCTGCTGCGGCTGCTGCGGCAAGAGGCGAAGGTCATTTGACGGCGGGTTACAGGTGATGGGTTACAGGTTACAGCCTGCAACTGCGATGTCGTTGCTTGCTGTAACCTGTCCCCTGTAACCTGTCCCCCGCAGTTCACCGGCTACGAGACCCTGAGAGGACGCAACCATATGCCAGGCATTTTCGCGTTCGCGGAGACGCGCGACGGCGAGATCCGCAAGGTGGCCGGCGAAGCCGTGGCCGCCGCCCGCACGCTGGCCGACGCCCTGGGCACCGAGGTGCACGCCGTGGTGCTGGGCGGCTCCGGCATCGGCGGGGCCGCGGCGGAGCTGGGCGCCGCCGGCGCCGACAAGGTGTTCGTCGGCGAGTCCGGCGCGTTCGGCAAGTACTCGGCGGAGGGCTTTACGGCCGTCATCGTCAAGTTCATCCAGGAGCACGGGTGCGACGCGGCCATCTTCCCGGCGTCGTCGCTGGGCAAGGACCTGGCGCCCCGCGTGGCCGCCCGCCTGGGCACGGGCTACCTGTCGGACTGCACGGCGCTCGAGGTGCAGGACGGCACGGTGGTCGCCACGCGCCCCCAGGCCTCCGGCAAGATCATCGGCCAGGTGGCCTCCACGGGCAAGCCGCCCGTGATCACCGTGCGCCCCAACGTCTTCCTTCCCGGCGACAACGCGAAGGGCGGCGAGGTGCAGACGCTGGACGTCTCCGTGAACGAGGCGGACTTCGGCGCCATCGTCCGCGAGATCAAGGCGGGCGCGGCGGAAAAGCTGGACGTGGGCGAGGCGCCCATCATCGTCTCCGGCGGGCGCGGGCTGGGCTCGCCCGAGAACTTCAAGCTGCTGGAGGACCTCGCGGAGGCGTTCGGCGGCAAGGCGGCCGTGGGCGCGTCGCGCGCGGTGGTGGACGCCGGCTGGCGGCCGCACGCCGAGCAGGTGGGGCAGACGGGCAAGACGGTCGCGCCCACGCTGTACATCGCCGTGGGCATCTCCGGCGCCATCCAGCACCTGGCCGGAATGCGCACGTCGCGCTACATCGTGGCCATCAACAAGGATCCCGAGGCGCCCATCTTCAAGGTGGCCGACTACGGCATCGTGGGCGACCTGCACCAGATCCTGCCGCGCATGACGGAAGAAGTGCGCAAGATGATGGCGTAGGACGCCATCGTACGACGGTTCCAACGGGGTGGTGAGGGGTGGGGGAAGAGGGACGCGGGCTTCGGCTCGCGTCCCTCTTCGCGTTTGGGGACGGAGAGGCCGCGTGCCCCGCCCCGGCGCCCCCGGATGCTGTCATTCCGAGCGAGGAACGAGTGATACCAAATCCGAAAGAACAACACTTGGGAATACAGAGGAACAGAGTCAGACAGAGGAGCAGAAACAAGCATCGTTGTTCATCTTCCTCTGTCTAACTCTGTTCCTCTGTACGCCAATTTTTTTCAGGATCTGGTATAACGGAACAGCGGTGCGCTTCGTGTGAGTCCGGCGCCGGGTAAGGGCATCGCGGCGGGCGGGGCACGTGCGGAGGCGGAGAAGATTCCTCGGTCGCGCGCAGGCGGAGTGCAGCGGGCGAGTGACGCCGGGCGCTCCTCGGAATGACAGGTTCGTGCGAGGGATGGATTTCCGGCGGCTGTCCCGGAACGGCGGCGGCGCACCCCATCCTGCCCGTCCGGGCACCCCGTGCGGTTGACCAAGTGCAAGGGACAGGATAGTTTTACGCGTTTCCGCGCGCGCCGGGAGCCCGGCGAGCGCGTGTCTTTGCATTCCGGTACCCCTGGGCCCCATCCGGCGCCCTTTCCTCCAGAGCTTGCCGAGGACCCTCGCATGGCATCGTCGTCTTCCACCGTCGCCCGTACCCGCCAGGCAAACAGCGCACTGCACCCGGACGACGCCATGGCGCTCCGGGCCGCCGCGCTCTCGGCGTGGGCCAAGCGCAACGCCCGCATCATCATCGGGCTGTCTGCGCTGGCCGTGCTGGTGGTGGGCGGCCTGGTGGTGTGGGCGTACCTGAAGGGGCAGCGCGAGGCGCAGGCGGCCGAGCAGCTGATGGGCCTGCGCCAGAACCCGGCGGTGGCCACGGCGGCGGGGTCGCGCGAGCTGGAGGGCTTCATCCAGCAGTACGACGGCACCACGGAGGCCGACGAGGCCCGCCTGATGCTGGCCCAGCTGCGCCTGGACGCGGGCAACCCCCGCGCGGCCGTCACGGAGCTCACGCGGCTGGCCGGCAGCGGCTCGTCGCTGGCCCCGCAGGCGGGGATGATGCTGGGCTCGGCGCACGCGCAGGCCGGCGACCGCCCCGCGGCCATCCGCGCCTACGAGCAGGCGGCCGAGAAGTCCGGCCTGCGCTACCAGCGCTTCGAGGCGCTGGGACAGGCGGCGCTGCAGCACGAGGTGGGCGGCAACTACGCGGGGGCCGTGGAGATCTACCGCCGGCTGCTGGCCGACGCGGAGCCCAACTCGGAGCAGCGCACCATCGTGGAGATGCGCATGACGGAGGCGCTGGCCCGCGTGGGCGCCCGGTAGCCGCGCCCCGGCCGGCGCCGCCGAGCCGATGACCGCCTTTGCCCCGCTGGGGCTCATCGAGATCCCGTTCCCCCGGATCGACCCCGTGGCCCTGGAAATCCCGGGGCCGCTGGCCGTCCGGTGGTACGGGATCGCGTTCATGCTGGCCTTTACGGCGGGGTACCTGATCCTGCGGCGCCTGGCCCGCAGCGGCTTTCTTCCCATCAAGCCCGACCAGGCCGGCGACCTCGTCTTTGCCCTGATCGTGGGCGTGATCCTGGGCGGGCGCCTGGGCTACATCCTCTTTTACGACTTCGCCAGCTTTGCCGCCAACCCGGCGCGGATCATCCGCGTGTGGGAGGGCGGGCTGGCGTTCCACGGCGGGTTCCTGGGCGCCACGCTCGCCGGCGCGTGGTGGGCCCGCAAGCAGAAGATTCCCTTCCTGCGCCTGGGCGATTCCATCTGCCTGGGGGTGCTGCCGGGGATCTTCGTGGTGCGCGTGGCCAACTTCATCAACGGCGAGCTTTTTGGCCGGGTGACGACGGACGCGGTGCCGTGGGCCATGCGCTTTCCCACCGACCCCGTGGCCATGCGGCTCACGGGTGCGGCCGCGGGGCGCGGGCTGCAGGAGCGCGAGCGGCTGATCGAGCAGGCGTACGAGAGCGGCCTGTGGGACCAGGTCCGCGACCAGGTGCCGCTGCGCCATCCCTCGCAGCTGTACGAGGGGCTCACGGAGGGGCTGCTGCTGGGGCTGGTGATGTGGGCCGTCTACACGTGGTACCGGGGGCGGGGCAAGGACCCGGCGCCCGGCATGTACGGCGGCATCTTCCTGCTGGGATACGGCGTCTTTCGCTCGTGGATGGAGCTGTACCGCCAGCCGGACGCGCAGTTCACGGACGCGGGCGATCCGGTGGGCACGGTGCTCGGCCCGCTGACGATGGGGCAGACGCTCAGCCTGGCGATGATCCTCGGGGGGATGTACCTGCTGTCCCGCGCGCTGCGGCAGGGGAGCGTCCCGGCCGGCCAGCCGCTTCCGCCGGATCCCACGCCCGTGCGGGTGCGCTGAAGCACGCGGACGCAGGGGACTGGAAGAACGGCGGTTCGCACACAGGGGAACAGAGGCAACAGAGGAAGGATCGTGTTCCCGTTGCCTCTCTTTCGTCGCAGGAAGGCATTCTTTTGCGGTAGGAATTAGTTTGATGATCCCCGCTAGGCCGCGCGCCTGCCGGGCGGAGCCTGGCCCGGATTTCCACGGAGCCGAACCCGGAGCCGCCGACCGGTGTAGGCGCAGCAGGACTTTCAACTCTCGTACGATCCACATGGGCGCCGGACACCACCACCACGGACATTCCCACGGCCACGCGCACGGCGCCGCCGCGAACCGCCGCCGGCTGACGTGGACGCTGGCGCTGGCGGCCGTGTACATGGTCGCGGAGCTGGTCGGCGGGCTGATGGCCAACTCGCTGGCGCTGCTGGCCGACGCCGGGCACATGCTGAGCGACGTGGGCGCGCTGGCCCTGGCCCTGTTCGCCATGTGGATGGCGCGCAAGCCGGCCACGCCGCGCCGCACCTTTGGCTACCTGCGCACGGAGATCCTGGCGGCGCTGTTCAACGCGGCCACGCTCATCGCCATCTCGCTGTTCATCTTCGTGGAGGCGTACCAGCGGTTCCAGCGGCCGGAGGCGGTGGCGGGGCTCACGGTGATGTGGATCGCGGCGGGCGGGCTGGCCGTGAACGTGGCGGGACTGTTCGTGCTGCACGGCGGCCGCGACGAGAGCCTGAACATCCGCGGCGCGTGGCTGCACATGCTGACGGACGCGCTGGGGAGCGTGGGCGCCATCCTGGGCGGCCTGGCCGTGTACGCGTTCGGGTGGCGGTGGGCGGACCCGGCGGTGTCGGTGGCCATCGCGGTGCTGGTGCTGTACTCGTCGTGGCACCTGCTGCGCGAGAGCATCAACGTGCTGCTGGAGGCCACGCCCGGCCACATCGACCTGGAGGCGGTGCGCGGGGCCATGCTGCAGGTGGACGGCGTGGAGGAGGTGCACGACCTGCACGTGTGGACCATCACGAGCGGGATGGATGCCATGAGCGGCCACGTGGTGGTGGGCGAGCGGATGGAGCGCCGCCACTCCGGCGAGATCCTGTCGGACCTGCACTGCATGCTGCACGACCGCTTTGGCCTGCACCACCTGACCATCCAGATCGAGCCCCGCGGCTTCGAGGAGCACGCCTGCGTGCCGCTCGCCGGCGCGGAGCAGGTGGCGCGGGTGTAGCCCGGCGGTTTCCCTGAGATCGAACATCGGCCGCTTGCCTGGGGATCAGGCGAGCGGCCGATTTGCGTCTGGATCGTGATCGTCTACCGGCGCGACTTTAGCCCCCGGCGGGATTGGGACCGTGCGGAGGCGAAGTCAGGTCACGGCAGCCCGCGTCCAGCCCCGGCGGGATGGGATCGTGCGGAGGCGAAGTCCAGGTTACGGTACCTCGCGTCCAGCCCCGGCGGATCGGGATCGTGCGGAGGCGAAGTCCAGATCCCGGTAGCCCACCTCCGTCCAGGCGGTTGAAACCGCGGCTCGAAATTCACGAAGTCCGCCTTCGCGGACTGCACGGGAAAGTCTAGTCGGTGGAGACGCGCTCCAGGGCAGGGGCGAGTTTGCCCTCGCGGTGGTGGCGCTCCTGGTTGAGCACGTAGGAGCGCACCATCGGCACGTGCGAGCGGGAGACGGAGAACGAGCCGTAGCTGCCCTGCCACTTGAAGAACGTGCCCGGCTTGAGCGCGTGGTTCACCATGTGCGACGATCCACCCTTCAGCGACTTCGCCACGTCGGCGATGCAGACGCTGGTGGGGACCTTGAGCAGCACGTGGACGTGGTCCTCGATGCCGCCCACGGCGATGAACTCGCATCCGCCGCGGTTTGCCTGCTCCTGAATGCCCTGGAACACCGGGACCCGGATCGCCGGTGTGATGAGCGGCAGCCGGTCCCACGTGGCCCACACGAGGTGCACGTACAGCTTGGAGTAGTTCCCCCGCATCCACCCCTCCCCATCTCCACAGTCACGCAGTTAGTCCGCGAAGGCGGACTTCGTGATGTTCTAGCCGCGGTTTCAACCGCCTGGACCGAGGCCGGACTGCACTGCTCGGTCTCGATCCGAAGAAGATCTTTGTTTCCTCCCCGCGCTCCGCCTTCAGGGGAGCGGCAGGGGGATGGTGTCGCGGATGAGGAGGAGGATGGCGTTGTGGGGGACGATCTGGTACTTGCTGCCGTCGATCTCCACCTCCACCGCATTGTGCTTGAGGAAGATGGCGAAGTCGCCCTTCTGCGCCTGCAGGGGCACGTAGCGCAGCTCGGTGCGCGTGCGGCCCGACCACGGCTCCCCCTCCGTGGCGGCCTCGCCCAGGGGGTAGCCGGGGCCGGTGTTCACCACGCTCCCGCTCATCACCTCGTCCTTGTGCTGCACGCCCTGCGGCAGGTACAGCCCCGACGCGGTCTTGTTGTTCTCCTCCTCCGGCTTGATCAGGACCTTGTCCCCGATCAGGATCACTTCGCGGCTCATCCGTCTATCCATCACTCGGGTGTGTCTGGTGCGTGTGGTTGATGACGAACGATAACGCGTTCGCTGCATTCGCGCACCGGGAGCGGTGGGGCGGGGCGGCGCCGCGATGGGGCACGGGAACGGCGGGTTACAGGGGACAGGTTACGGGTTACAGCCTTCAACTGCATCGTCGTTGCCGGCTGTAACCTGTCCCCTGTAACCTGTAACCCGATTTGTAATCCATCCTCATCCGAGCTCCTTCTCGAACCAGTGGTGCGCGTAGGGCTCGTCGTTGAACGGCGGGATCTCGCGGTAGCCGCTCCCCCGGTACAACGCGATCGCCTCCACCAGCGAGCGATTCGTCTCCAGCTGCAGCCGGGTGAAGCCGAGCGCCCGCGCGTGGTCTTCCAGGGCCGCCAGCATCCGGCGTCCCAGGCCCAGGCCCCGCACGCCGTCCGCGACCCACATCCGCTTGGCGTATCCCACCCGCGGCGCGAGGGTCTTTACGGCGCCGCACGCGACGCGCTCGCCGTCGATGGACGCCACCAGGAACACGCCCCGCGGCGGGACCATCTCCTCGTCGGGAAGGAGGATGCTGGACGCGGGATCGAAGCCCTCCTCGAAGCGGCCGCGGAGCTCCGCGAAGTACTGCTCCAGGCACCAGCGCGCATCCGGCTCGGCGGGATGGATGGCCTGGATGCGCACGCCGGCCACGCGCAGCAGGCTCTCCATCTCCGCCATGGCCGCGAGCAGGCGGGCGCGCTGGGATTCCGACAGTGGCTCCAGGATGGAGATCGCCCCCGCGTCGGAGAGCCGGTCCAGCTCGGCGTGCTCGGCGAGGCCGGCGGGGGTGAGCTCGGCGCGGCGGACGCGCTTGTCCTCCGGGAGCGGGCGGACTTCGACGAGCCCACGGTCGGTGAGGGAGCGGATGAGACGGCTGAGATAGCCGGAATCCAGCCCCAGCCGTGCGCGGAGGTCGCGCAGGTCCCTGCCGCCCGGGCCGATCTCGAAGAGCAGGCGCAATTCGCCCAGCGAGCGGTCGCGGCCAAGGTAGCGGTCGTCCAGCGCGCCGATGCGCTGCGTGACCAGGCGGTTGAAGCGCCGGACCTGGGATACGTGTTCGGATTCCATTCTCTGATGCTAGTCAGAGAATCTGCCGCGGTCAAGAATCCGAGCACCGCCTGCACCGGTGAATCGACGGCGACGATGGAGGGGAGGGCAGGGCAGGGTCCGGCCGCGTGGGCGGGGCACGTGCCGCGGCGGAGAAGATTCCTCGGTCGCGCGCACGGGGCGTGCAGCGGGCGAGTGCCGTCCCGCGCTCCCTCGGAATGACAGTGTCGGGCGTGAGATTGGGTTCTCCCCCTCTCCGCGAGGAACGAGTGGGGAGAGGGGGCCGGGGGGAGGGGCGCCCCGCCGGTGCAGGGACGCCGCTGGGCCAGTCCCCGACCCCGCGCTGGAACCGTGCTTGCACCCGTGCGGCATCTCCCGAAAGGCGCGGAAAACGGCCGGTGCGCGCGGATGGCGTGGGCGGGCGCGCGCGGCGGCTTTCGGGCGGGGGCGCGAAGGGCTAAACTGTCGCCGGACGGCGCCCCGCCGTACCGGTGTGGGGACGTGCAGGGTGGGCGGCGGGGCGCCCCGCATCACTTCGCCAGGACAGGAGACCGTTGATGAGCAACAGCTTCGGCGCCCGCTCCACGTTGAGCGTGGACGGCCGCGAGTACCGCATCTTCCGGCTGGACGCGCTGTCCCGCGAGGGCGTCGACGTGTCGCGCCTGCCGTACAGCCTTCGCATCCTTCTCGAGAACCTGCTGCGCACCGAGGACGGCGTCACGGTCACCCGCGACGACATCCTGGCCCTCGCCCGGTGGGATCCCAGCAATCCGCCCGACCGCGAGATCGCCTACTCGCCCGCCCGCGTGGTGCTGCAGGACTTCACCGGCGTGCCCTGCGTCGTGGACCTGGCGGCCATGCGCGACGCCATGGCCCAGCTGGGCGGCGACCCCTCGAAGATCAACCCGCTGCAGCCGGTGGAGCTGGTGATCGACCACTCCATCCAGGTGGACGCGTTCGGCAGCGCCGAGGCGTTCGAGCAGAACGTGGAGCTGGACTACGGCCGCAACGCCGAGCGCTACGCGTTCCTGCGCTGGGGGCAGCAGGCGTTCAGCAACTTCAAGGTGGTGCCGCCCAACACGGGCATCGTGCACCAGGTGAACCTGGAGTACCTGTCGCGCGTGGTCTTCAGCACGGACGAGGACGCCGACCTGCCGCAGAGCGACGGGATGCCGATGGCGTATCCCGACACCTGCGTGGGCACGGACAGCCACACGCCCATGGTGAACGGGCTGGGCATCCTGGCGTGGGGCGTGGGCGGCATCGAGGCCGAGGCGGCCATGCTGGGCCAGCCCATCAGCATGCTCATCCCCGAGGTGATCGGCTTCAAGCTGGAGGGCGAGCTGCCGGAGGGCGCCACGGCCACGGACCTGGTGCTCACCGTGACGGAGATGCTGCGCAAGAAGGGCGTGGTGGGCAAGTTCGTGGAGTTCTACGGCCCCGGCATCAGCGCCCTGGCCCTGGCGGACCGCGCCACCATCGGCAACATGTCGCCGGAGTACGGCGCCACGTGCGCCATCTTCCCGCCCGACCAGGTGACGCTGGACTACCTGCGCTTCACGGGGCGGCCGGAGGAGCGCATCGCGCTGGTGGAGGCCTACATGAAGGAGCAGGGCCTCTTCCACTCCAGCGACACCGTGGAGCCGGTGTTCACCGACACGCTGACGCTGGACCTGAACTCGGTGGAGCCCAGCATCGCGGGCCCGCGCCGGCCGCAGGACCGCATTCCCCTCAGCCGCACCAAGAAGGCGTTCGCCGAGTCGCTGCCGTCGCTGCTGCCTTCGAATGCCGCGCCTCCCAAGTCGCAGAAGGAAGCCGCCAACGCGGACAGCGGCGCGGGCGCGGACAAGGTGGGCGTGTGGGGCGAGGGATCGGGCGCGCACGAGGCGTCGCACGCGGCGGCGGATGCGTCGCCGGCGGGGCACGCGGAGGAGCTGGACCACGGCTCCGTCGTCATCGCGGCCATCACCAGCTGCACCAACACCAGCAATCCCTCGGTGATGATGGCCGCGGGGCTGCTGGCCAAGAAGGCGCGCGAGCACGGGCTGGAGCGCAAGCCGTGGGTCAAGACGTCGCTGGCCCCGGGCTCCAAGGTGGTCACGGAGTACTACGAGAAGAGCGGCACGCTGCCGTACCTGGAGCAGCTGGGCTTCAACGTCGTGGGCTACGGCTGCACCACGTGCATCGGCAACTCGGGGCCGCTGCCGGAGTCGATCGCGAAGGAGATCCAGGACCGCGGCCTGGTGGCGTGCTCGGTGCTGTCGGGGAACCGCAACTTCGAGGGGCGCATCAACTCGGACGTGCGGGCCAACTTCCTCATGTCGCCGCCGCTCGTCGTGGCGTTCGCCATCGCGGGGCGCATCGACTGGGACCCGTACAACGAGCCCATCGGCACCGATCCGCAGGGCAAGTCGGTGTTCCTGAAGGACATCTGGCCCACGCAGATGGAGGTGAACTCGGCCATCCAGTCGTCCATCGACAGCGCCATGTACGCCCGCAGCTACGCGGGGGTGTTCGAGGGCGACGACCGCTGGAAGAGCATGCCCGTTCCCGCGGGCGACCGCTTCGAGTGGGCGGATGATTCGACGTACGTGCGCCAGCCGCCGTACTTCGAGAACATGGGGCGCGAGGCGGCGGAGTCGGTGCCGGACATCACGGGCGCGCGGGCCGTGGCGCTGCTGGGCGACAGCGTGACGACGGACCACATCTCCCCGGCCGGCTCCATCAAGAAGGACTCGCCGGCGGGCAAGTACCTGGTGGAGCACGGGGTGGACCCCAAGGACTTCAACTCGTACGGGGCCCGGCGCGGCAACCACGAGGTGATGATCCGCGGCACGTTCGCCAACGTGCGCATCCGCAACCAGCTGGCGCCGGGGACGGAGGGCGGGTACACCACGTACTTCCCCGACGACGAGATCACGACGATCTACGACGCGGCCATGCGCTACCAGCAGGACGGCACGCCGCTCGTCGTCCTCGCGGGCAAGGAGTACGGCAGCGGCTCGTCGCGCGACTGGGCGGCCAAGGGCCCGTACCTGCAGGGGATCAAGGCGGCCATCGCCGAGAGCTACGAGCGCATCCACCGCAGCAACCTGGTGGGGATGGGCATTTTGCCCCTGCAGTTCATGGCGGGGGAGAACGTGGAGTCGCTGGGGCTCACGGGGCGCGAGACCATCGACGTCGTGGGGGTGACGGAGGTGATCGCCAGCAACCTCAAGACGCGCGAGGTCACCGTCCGCACCACGGGCGAGGACGGCGCCGCGAAGGAGTTCCGCGCGCTCGTCCGCATCGACACGCCGCAGGAGGTGCTGTACTACCGGCACGGCGGCATCCTGCAGTACGTGCTGCGCCAGCTGCTGGGCGGGCGCGAGAAGCCGGAGGCGGTGTCGCCGTCCGTGGCCAGCGCGCCCGTGACGCATCGCAAGACGGACGACGAGGCCAAGGTGGTGGAGGGCTCCATCGAGTCGTTCCCGGCCAGCGATCCGCCGGCGTACTGATTTTTACGGCAGTGCGAAAGTGCGAGAGTGCGAGAGTGCGAAAGTGGCGCTCTCGCACTTTCGGCGTTTGGGGCGCGGGGCGGGCTTCGCGGGCGGGCGGGGGAACGGCAGTTTCAGGCAGAGGGCGCAGAGAACAACGGGAGGACGCAGAGACGATCGTTCCGTTCTCTGCGTCCTTTCCATTCTCCCTTGAGCTCTCTGCGTGAAACGGGTCCTCTACGCCGGGACGGGGACAGGGGGATGGGACGCGCCGCCCTGGTCCCAGCGGATGCGCAGGTGGATGGCGGCGGCGGCCAGCAAGGCGAGCAGCGGGAGCCAGACCAGCGCGAGGGGTGTGGACCAGCTGGATGGATCGCTCGTGAGCGGGCTGAGCACGCCCACGGGCGACAGGGTCCCGGGCGCCCCTTCCGCGCTCCGGAGCGCGAGCACGGTGTACACGGCTTGGCCCACGATGTAGGCCGCGATGCCCCAGGCCAGGGGGTGCCGGGGCAGCATGGACACGGCCGTTCCCAGGCAGTAGGCCGCTGCGGCGGCCAGCGGCACGCCGGGGAGCACCCACGCATCCAGCCACACCGTCCCCCCGCGCGCCGCGCCGGCCACGTGTCCCGCGATCAGCAACGCGGTGCAGAGCTCCAGCCAGAGCAGTCCGGCCAGGGCGTGCAGCAGGCGCCGCGCCAGGGTGCCGGCGGGGTGCGCCTGGTCCCACGGGTGCCCGTTCCGCTCGTCCATCCACACCAGCACGGGCCACAGGAACGCCACGAGCGCGAGCAGGTTGAAGTCGCCGACGGCAAGCGCGCCCCGGGCCGATTCAGTCGCGACATTCCCCGCCACGATTCCCGTGACGAGCAACGGCCACACCATCCGCGGCGCCAGCACCCGCATCTGCCGCAACGCGACCCGCACGGTGGAAGCCGGCTTCCGCGGCCCCCGCGGGAGGGGGGCGAGGACCGCGGCCTTCCGCTCCCCCGCGCCCCGGTCGGTGCCGCGAAAGCCCGGCAGGCGGAACATGCGCCCGTGCCGGCCCGTCCACGCCACCAGCCACACGGCCGCAACCGCGACGCCCAGCCGCAGGAGCGACCCGCGCGGGCGCATCGAGGTTTCGTACGACATCCGGTACGTGCCGTCCGGCAGGATCTGCGTCCTGAACGTCGTCATGCTGCCCTCGACCCCGATGAGCCCCATCGCGAAGAGGGCCAGGAGGAACGCGCCCAGCAGCACGCGGCCCGGCCGCCGGGCGCGCAGCATCAGTGTCCATCCCGCCAGGTAGGCTGCGAGGCCGTTCGCGATGACCATGGGGACATACGCGGGCGCCACGTAGGTCACGATGTACGGCTGGCCGTACTCCGTGAGGAACAGCCCGAGGTGCACCGCGAGGGCCACGCACAGGAAGACGAGGGCCATGGCCGTGCCGCACGCGACGCGGGTGAGGTCGTGCGCGACCGTGCCCACGGGCAGGGCTTCGTCCAGCGGTCCACGCCCGCCCTGCCCGTGCACGAGCGGAAAGAAGAACATCAGCAGGACGAAAGCCCCCCCCACCTCGCGGCCGGCGGGGCTCAGCACCAGCAACGCCAGCACGGCCAGGCCCGTCACGGCGAAGCGCAGGGAGAGCGAGGAGACGATCTCCGCGCGGGCCGCGCGGTGCCAGGGCGCGGGCGCGCGCAGGGCGGCGGCGCTCACGCGGGGCTCCCGGCGCGCAGCAGCGCCAGCGCGGCGTCTTCCAGCGAGAGGCGGCCGGCGTCGCGAACGACGGCGCCGGAGGCGGAGAGCCGCTCCGCCACGTCGCGTTCGTCGCCCCACACCGTCCAGGTGATCTCGCGGCCCGATCCCGCGCGGACGAGCACCTCGCCGTTGAGCCCCGGCGCGCCCGCCCAGCCGTCCGGTACCTCGGCGCGGTAGCGGCGCAGGCCGCGGCGCACGTCGTCCACGGGCGCCTGCAGCAGGAGGCGGCCGTGGCGCAGCACGCCCACGTGGTCCGCCAGCCGGTCCGCCTCGTGGACGTGGTGCGTGCTCCACAGCACCGTCGTGGGCGACTGCGTCATGTGCTCGATGAGGATGCCTGCGAACTCCTCGCGCGCCAGGGGGTCCAGCCCGTCCGTGGGCTCGTCCAGCAGCAGCACGGGCGGGCGGTGGGCCAGCGCCGCCACCAGCGCGACGGCCCGGGCGCCGCCCTTGGAGAGGGCGCGGAACCGCTCGTCCATCCGCAGCCCCAGCCGGCGGCAGAGCGCGTCCGCGTATCCGCCGTCCCACGCGTGGTAGAAGGCCGCGTGGTGCTTCAGCAGGCCGCGCACGGTGAGCCAGCCGTACGCCGTGTCCACCACTTCCGGCACGTAGCCGATCTGCGCCCGGGCCAGCGCCGGCTGCTTCGCCGTGCCGATGCCCAGCACCGTCGCCGTGCCGTGGTCGGCGCGGACCAGGTCCAGCAGCACCTTGAGGGTGGTGCTCTTGCCGGCGCCGTTGGGGCCCACGAGCACGTACACGGACCCGGCGGGCACCTGCAGGTCCAGGCCGTACAGCGCGACGGCGCCGGGGCGGTACGCCTTGGAGACGGCGCGCGTCTCGATGGCCAGCTCGGCGCCGTGCAGACGGGTGGGGAGATTGGGGAAGCTCATCATGCGCCCGCGGTTGAAGGGGAGGACGGGTCCAGCGCGGCCGCGCGGGGGACGGCACTGCCGCCGCGATCGAGGCTCACGCGGTGGCGGATGGCGGCGACGGCCAGGCCCACGAACAGCGGCATCCACACCAGCGCGGTGACGAGGGACCAGGGCGTCGACGCCACTGCCGTGGGCAGCAGCAGGTGCAGGGGGGACAGCGCGGAGCGCTCCGTGAACGTCCCCCACACCACCAGGGGGATGGCGGTGAGCGCGGGAAAGAAGAGCATGGAGGTGATGACGCTCGCGCGGACCGGATGGCCCGAGAGCACGGCCGGCAGCGTTCCCACGCAGTAGAGCGCCATCACGGCCAGCGGCACGCCCGGCATTACCCATGCGGGAACGGACGCGGGCGACAGCGGCGTGCCGGCGGCCACCGCGCCGGCGGCGTGCCCCGCCAGCAGCACCATCACGCCCAGCTCCAGCCACACCAGCCCCGCGGCCGCGTGCGCCACCCGCCGCGCGAACGCGTCCGCCGGCTGCGCCTCGTCCCACGGGCGGCCGCCCCGCTCATCCATCCACGCCAGCAGCGGGCAGAAGAACGCGAGAAACCACAGGAGCCCGAAGCTGTCCATGGACACCGCGCGGCCCGCCGCTCCGCCCACGCCCAACCCCCGGGCCGTGTACCAAAGCGCGAACCCGGCCGCCACCAGCAGGGGCCACGTCATCCGCGGGGCCTGCACGGCGAGCTGCCGCACGGCCACCGCGCCGATGGACGCGGGGCGGCGGGGGAGGGAGAGCGCCGCGGGCGGCACGCGCGTCGTCCGGAGGGCGGGCGCCGTCCCGCCGGCGCGCCGCCACGGCATCGGCAGGCCGCCCTCCCGCCGGCCCAGCGCCACGGACAGACCCACGGCCGCGGCGCCGACGGCCATCTGCAGCAGCGCCTTGCCGAGCGTCAGGGAACTGCCGTAGCGGGCGGCGGTCACCGTGCCGTCGCGCGCGTACTGGACCTCTTCCGTCGTCGTCTCCGTGCCGCCGAGGAAGCCGAGCGCGAGCGAGCCGAGGACGAACGCCGCGAGCAGCACGCGCCCCGGCCGCCGCGCGCGCAGCACGATGGCGGATGCGAACAGGTAGACGGCGAGGCCGCGGATGACGAGCGCGCCGGCGTAGCCGGGGGCGAACCCGGCGAGCTCGGGCTGCTTGAACTGGGAGACGTAGACCCAGACGTGCGCCTGCGTGGCGAGGCACAGGACCACGAGGGCCACCGCTGTGCCCACGCCGATGCGGATCAGCTCGTACGGCGCCGTGCCGGCCGGCATCGCCTGGTCCAGCGAGCCGCGGACGCCCCGGCCGCGCCACAGCAGCAGCGGCAGAAAGAACATCATCAGCGTCAGCTCCAGGATCTGGGCGAACGGTCCCTTGCTGTCCGCGATCGGCCCCATGGTGAGCAGGACGATGCCGATCAGCAGGACGGGCGTCCAGCGGGAGCGCAGCAGGGCGTCGGCTTCCGCGCGGGCCACGCGGTGCCAGGGCGCGGGCGCGCGAAGGGCGGCGGCGCTCACGCGGGGCTCCCCGCGCGCAGCAGCGCCAGCGCGGCATCTTCCAGCGACAGGCGGCCGGCGTCGCGCACGACGGCGCCGGAGGCGGAGAGCCGCTCGGCCACCTCGCGCTCGTCGCCCCACACGGTCCAGGTGATCTCGCGCCCCGATCCCGCCCGGACGAGCACCTCGCCGTTGAGCCCCGGCGCGCCCGCCCAGCCGTCCGGGACCTCCGCGCGGTAGCGGCGCAGGCCGCGGCGCACGTCGTCCACGGGCGCCTGCAGCAGGAGGCGGCCGTGGCGCAGCACGCCCACGTGGTCCGCCAGCCGGTCCGCCTCGTGGACGTGGTGCGTGCTCCACAGCACCGTCGTGGGCGACTGCGTCATGTGCTCGATGAGGATGCCTGCGAACTCCTCGCGCGCCAGCGGGTCCAGCCCGTCCGTGGGCTCGTCCAGCAGCAGCACGGGCGGGCGGTGGGCCAGCGCCGCCACCAGCGCGACGGCCCGGGCGCCGCCCTTGGACAGGGTGCGGAACCGCTCGTCCATCCGCAGCCCCAGGCGGCGGCAGAGCGCGTCCGCGTATCCGCCGTCCCACGCGTGGTAGAAGGCCGCGTGGTGCTTCAGCAGGCCGCGCACGGTGAGCCAGCCGTACGCCGTGTCCACCACTTCCGGCACGTAGCCGATCTGCGCCCGCGCGAGCGCCGGCTGCTTCGCCGTGTGGATGCCCAGCACCGTCGCCGTGCCGTCCGCGCGGACCAGGTCCAGCAGCACCTTGAGGGTGGTGCTCTTGCCGGCGCCGTTGGGGCCCACGAGCACGTACACGGACCCGGCGGGCACCTGCAGGTCCAGGCCGTCGAGGGCGACGATGTCCGCGGCGTACCGCTTGGAGACGGCGCGCGTCTCCACGGCCAGCTCGGCGCCGTCCAGGCGGGTGGGGAGAGTGGGAAAGCTCATGGTGCGCCTGCGGGTGAAGGGGAGGTAGGATCCAGGGCGGCGGCCCGGAGAATGGCCTCCGCCAGTTCGTGCGGTTCGATGCCGTAGCGGCGCGCGTCCTTGAGGGCGCGGGCGGCCACGTCGCCGATGAGGGACTCGCGCTCGCCGGCGCCGGTGGGCGGGGCGGCGAAGGTGCCCTGGCCCCGGCGGGAGTAGATGATCCCCGCGCGTTCCAGCTCGCGGTACGCCTGCTGGACGGTGTTGGGGTTCACCCGCAGCTCCGCGGCGAGCGCGCGGACGGAGGGGAGCGGGTCCTCCGGCGCCAGCGTGCCCAGCACCAGCGCGCGGCGCACCTCGTCCACGATCTGCTGGTAGATGGGCCGTTCGTCGGAGAGATCGAGCGTGATCAGCAAAGTGTGTCGTCCGTGTTGGTGTACTAGGCACACTAGTACAGTAGGGGCAGGGTGGGGGGTGCGTCAAGAGTCTTGAGGGTGCGGGAGGAGAGATGATGATTGGCGACCGGGAAGAGTGTGCGAGGCGGCGGCAGGCATCCGCACCCGGCGAATGAATTCGCGGCAATGAACCCGCGATGTCGGCCTTCGCCGACGGGTCGGGGCACGGCGGAGTGCCGGGGGCGGGCGGGGCTCCGGCGCCGCGAGGCGCGTCGCGCCCTTTGGTGCAGTTGAAGCCTCGTTCGGCGAGCGCAGCGAGCCGAGACGGGGCTTACCGTTTTCCCAGCGGCGGCTTTAGCCGCTCAGGCCGGATGCCCGCTCCCCGTCCACCCACCCAACCGTCGAACCCGCACTTTCGCACTTTCGCACTTCTTTTCCCATCCCCTTCGCGCTTTCGGGCGCCGCGCACTATGTTCCTGTACATGCGTCCCGACGATCCAGACCGCCCGCCGCGCCACCACGACGCCAGCCCCATCCACCTGGCGCCCGGCCCCGAGTTCGACCTCATCCGCCGCTTTCTCGCGGGCGGGGCGGGCGAGGGGGCGCGCGCGGACGTGCACGTGGGGCCCGGCGACGACTGCGCCGTGGTCGCCGGCAACGGTATCGCGCTCTCCACGGACATGAGCGTGGAAGGGGTGCACTTTCGCCGCGACTGGCTGCAGCCCCGCGAGATCGGCTGGCGCGCGGCGGCGGCGGCGCTCAGCGACTTGGCCGCCGTGGCCGCGCGCCCCATCGGCATCCTGGTCTCCCTCGCCGTGCCCACCGAGGACGCGGGCGACTTCGCCGTGCAGCTGATGGAGGGGTGCCGCGAGGCGGCGGAGTACGCGGGCGGCACGCTCCTGGGCGGCGACCTCACGCGCTCGCCCGGGCCGGCGGTGGTGGACGTGACGGTCGTGGGCGAGGCGCCGCGCCCCGTGATGCGCTCCGGCGCCCGCCACGGCGAGGAGGTGTGGGTCACGGGCGAGCTGGGCGGCGCGGCGGCGTGCGTGGAGGCGCTGCTCCGCGGCGACACGCCGGACCCCGCCGCCCGCGAGCGGTTCGCGCACCCCGTGCCCCGCGTCCGCGAGGCGCAGTGGCTGCTGGGGCGCGGCATTCCCTCGGCCATGATCGACCTGTCCGACGGCTTCATCGGCGACGCGTGCCACCTGGCCACGGCCAGCCGCGTGGCCGTGCTCCTGGTCCCGGAGCTGGTGCCCGTGCACCCGGCGGCCCGCCGGCGCTCCCGGCCCCGCACCCTGCAGACTGCACTGGGCGGGGGCGAGGACTACGAGCTGTGCTTTACGGCCCCCGTGGGCGCCGTGGAGCCGCACGCGGCGGCGTTCCGGCGGGCGTTCGGCATCCGGCTGTCGTGCGTGGGGCGGCTGGGCGGGGGCGACGGGGTGTGGTTCGTGGACGCGGAGGGACATCGCACGTCCCCCGGCATCAGCAGCTGGCAACACTTTGGAGGCGACGCGTGATCCTGGGCGTGCTGCGGGCCCTCTGGATGCTGTTCTGGATCTTCTGGGGGACCATCGCCATCGGCGGGAGCGCCATCATCATGGCCCTGTTCGGCATCCGGGGGCCCGTGTACGTGCGGATGACCCGCGCCTGGGCCCGCATCGCCCTGTGGTCCAGCGGGTCGGACGCGGTGCTGCACGGGCTGGACAACGTGGTGCCCGGGCAGCCGTTCGTCCTGGTGGCCAACCACGTCTCGTGGTTCGACATCTTCGCCATCGCGGCCAAGCTCCCCGTGGACTACCACTTCGTCGCCAAGAAGGAGCTGGAGCGCATCCCCGTCTTCGGGCTGGCGTGGCGGGCGGCGGGGCACATCTCCATCGACCGCGGCAACCGCGAGAGCGCCGCCCGCTCCCTGCGCAAGGCGGGCGAGCAGATGCGGGAGCAGAACAGCGTCGTCATCATCTTCGCGGAAGGGACGCGCTCGCGGACGGGGCGGCTGCTGCCGTTCAAGAAGGGCGCATTCGTCCTGGCCGCGGAGACGGGGATCCCCATCATCCCCACGGTGGTCACGGGGAGCTACGACATCATGCGCCCCGACACCTTCATCGTGCGCCCGGCCACCATCCACGTGTACTTCGAGGCCGCCATCCCCTCGCAGCGGGTGAGCGTGGACGCGCTGATGCAGCAAACGCGCGCCGTCTTCGTGGAGCGGCTGGAGGAGACCGAGTCGCTCCCCCCCGCCGACCCCGAGCCGGAGACGGCGCCCCCCGGCCAGACGGGCTGACCGCGCCGCGCATCCGCCCCGGCGTCCCGGGGCCGATCGCGCGACGCCGCCGGTCCCGCGCATTGCACCCCAGGCCCGTTTGCGGCATCTTCCGGGGCTGCAAACATCCTTTTCGTCCCTCCGTTCCTCCCGCCTCGTTCTCCGTGCCCGACGACGTCATCCGCAGGATCCGCGAGCAGACGCTGCGCACGGGCGTGGCCGTGGCGTGGGCGCAGTGGAGCGCGCTCACCACCATGGCCGTGCCCGCCGGCCCCCGCGCGCGCTCCATGGTGGACCCCGAGGCGCTCGTCCTCCTGTCCCTGGCGGTGCGGGGGCGCGAGCCGCGGCTGGACGACCTGGTGCTGGGATGGGCGCGCGCCGCGTCGTCGCTGCTGAGCGTGCCGCGCACCGTGCACCTGGCGGAGGCGTTCCCCGCCGGCGTCCGCGAGGGGATCGGCGTGTTCGCGCGGGCGGCGGCGGACGCGGGCGACCGGCGCTGGCGCGCGCACGCGGCCGAGGGCGACGCGCCCCCGCCGTCCCGCCGCAAGGTCGCCGGCGCGCCGCGCGTGGCGGAGGCACCCGCGCTCATGCTGCGGCTGCGCGCGGGGTTCGGGGTGGGCGCGCGGGCGGACGTGCTGGCGTTCCTGCTTGCCCAGCGCGGTGCGGAGGCGCCCGTCAGCGCCATCGCGGGCGCCACCGGGTACTCCGGCAGCGCCGTGCGGACGGCGGCGGAGGAGATGGTGCTGGCCGGGTTCGCCAGGCGGCTGGAGGGCTCGCCCACGGAGTACTGCGCCGACCACCGCGCCTGGGCGGGCGTGCTGCAGCTGCGCCCCACGTCGTCGCCCAAGGGGCCGGACGTGCCGGCGTGGCGCGACTGGGCCGCCGTCTTCGCCTTCCTGGCGGACGTGGAGGCGTGGGCGGGGGAGGCGGAGGCCGCGGAGTGGAGCCCGTACGTGGCCAGCAGCCGCGCCCGCGACCTGGTGGAGGACCACGCGCGCCCCCTGCGCACGGCCAAGCTGCGCCTCCCCGATCCGCGCGAGCCCGGCGGCGCGGTGTTCCTGGAAGACCTGGAGCGGGGGATGAAGCACGTCCACGAGTGGTGCCTGCAGCAGCTGTGAACGGTCGTCCCGCGCCCCTTCGCCGTCCCAACGCCCCCGCCGGATGAAGCTCCAGGTGAATCCCCCGCCGCTCGCATCCGAGTCCCTGCGCACGCGCCTGATCCGCTGGGGGTTCAACTGGTTCCCGGCGTACCGCGGCACGGGCGGCCGCATCACCTACATCGCCCGCGACTTCCGGGAGATCCGCGTGCGCCTGCCGCTTTCCCTGCGCACGCGCAACTACGTGGGCACCATCTTCGGCGGCAGCATGTACGGCGCGGTGGACCCCATCTACATGGTGATGCTCATCCGCACGCTGGGGCGGGGATACGTCGTGTGGGACAAGGCCGCGTCCATCCGCTTCCGACGCCCCGGCCGCACCACGCTCTTTGCGCGCTTCGTGCTGGACGACAGGGAGCTGGACGCCATCCGCGAGGCCCTGCGGACGGCGCCCTCCACGGACCGCGTGTACACCGTGGAGCTGACGGACGCGGACGGCGTGGTGCACGCGACGGTGGAAAAGACGATCCACGTGCGGCGGAAATAGTGCCAAGTGCCTGGTCCCAAGTGCCAGGTACGGATGTGTCGCCCGTGCTTGGCACTGGGCACTCGGCACTTGTCACTGCCGTCTGGTACGATCCCTGCCCCGTCCGCCGGCATGCGGATGCGGATGATGATTGCGGCTCTCGCCCTGGCGGCGTGCGGCGGCGGCGGCGATGGCGCCACGGTGGAAGGGACCTTCGCCCCGGGGCTGGCGGCGGACGGCGTGTGGGTGATGGAATCGGAGCGCCGCGAGCGTGCGGACAGCAGCGGATTCCGCGTCGCGGAGCTGACGCCCGGGCCCATGACCCTGCGGCTGATGAACGGCGCGGACACGGCGGCCATGCTCAACGTGTCCGGCCTGCCCGCGGGTGCCCGGCTGCGGCTGGAAGGGCTGCGGGTGGATGGAGATTCGCGCTTCGCCTTTCCCCGCACGGTGGAGCTGGACGGCGCCGACGTGGTGACGGTGAACGGGCTGCGGATGGGCTCGCCCGGCCGCATTCCCCGCGAGGTGGACGTGCGCGGCGCCGTGCTGGCCTGGTCGTCGGACATCGGCGCCATGCTGGTGCGGCCGGAGGACGGGCGGATGCCGGACCTGCGCGTGGTGGTGGGGCTGAGCACGCAGGTGGTGGGCACGGACGGCGGCGGCGCGGACCCGGTCGCCATCCGCCCCGGCGATTCCGTGCGCGTGGAGGGCCGGTCCGACGAGGGCTACGTGGTCGCCTCGCGCATCACCGTCCCCACGCGCATCGGCGGCGCGGCGCTGCTGGATGCCGATTCCGACGCGTTCGCCGCCGAAGAGGACGGCGGGGCGGGGAGCGCGGCGTCCCGCGTCCCCATCGCCCAACCTCCCGCCCTGCGCGGGGATGGCGGCGGTGAACCGGTGTCGTCCGGCACCGGATCGCCAGCCGTTTCGGCGGCTTCGCGCGTGCCCATCGCGCGGCCCCCGCCCCTCCGCGGCGACGATTCGCGGGGCAGGGGCCGCGGCCGAGGGGAGGAGCGGGGGAACGGGAACGGCAAGGGAAAGAAGGACAAGGGCTGATCGCGTGATGGCGGTCGGCCCTTCGTGTTTGGAATGGGGAGGCCGGCGGAACTGCCCGCATCGACGGATCAGTCGTCGCGGCGCAAAGCGGCGTATCGGATGGCCGTGGCGCGCATCCGTGGATCCGTCGTCGCGGCGCGCATCCGTCCGGAGCGAATGAATTCGCCGCTGGAAATTCGCGAAGTCCGCCTTCGCGGACTGCACCGCGGCCGCTCTGCCCGGGGATCGGATTCGGTGCCGGGACGGGGTTTCTCCCCCTCTCCCGTACGGGGCAGGCAATCGAGGGTGCGGAGAGGTCGTGTACGGGAGAGGGGGCCGGGGGGTGAGGGCCCCGGCGGACGACGGCGGACCGGATGCCGTTGCGTGAGGGATGCGCGCCCGCAGGGCCGAGAACGCGGAGGGGCGGACACAGCAGTACCGTGTCCGCCCCTCCGTGGGCTCGGCGCCGTTGGCAACAGTTGTATCGTTGCCTACGGCGCGCGCAGCCCGGCCCCCGCTCGCGGGGGACACGCCCACCCCCGCCGTTCAGTCCGTCGCAGTCTCTGTCTCCGTTGCAGCCGCGATCGAAGCCAGTGCCCGCCCTATGCCTAGTCGTCCGGGTTGGCGGGCGCGCGGGCCTCCGACGTGGTCAGCAACTGCTCGGAGGTGACGTACCACTCGCCGTCGTCCTCGTCGCGCGAAAAGACGTACTCCTGCATGCCGCGCCCCCGCCGCCGCACGGTGCCCTCCTCGCCGAAGATCCACTCCTTGTCCACCAGCACCCGCGCCCGGTCCGGGGCCATCCACTGCACCTGGATCCCGTGGATGGCGATGCGCCGGTCGTCGTAGCGGCGCAGGTCGCGCGTGCGGTCGCGGCGTACCCCGGCGCGCGTGAGCCGCTTGGAGTTGTAGTAGTTCACGCGGCTGCCGTAGTGGCCGATGTGGCGGCTGATGTCGCCGTCCACCCACGCCCGGTTCAGGTCGTGCACGGCGGCCTCGATCTCCGCCTGCGCCTGCGCCATCACCTCCGTGGCCGAGGTGGGGGTCCGGGGCAGCGTGGACGGCGCGGAACGGGGCGGCATGCGGCCGTCGGGAATCGACTCCGCCGGCACGGGCCCCGGCACGGCCATCCCCGTCTCCGGCCCGGGAACGGCGGGCGGCTGGCCCACGGGGGGCTGCGCGGCGGCGGTCTCCTGCGCCACGACGCCCTGCAGCCGCACGAACTCGCCGTCCAGCCGCTCCACCGCGGCGCTGTCCGTCCCCACCGTGTCGCCCGGCACGGCCGACGCCAGCTCCGGCCCCTCGTCGTCCCCGCCGCCGCGCGTGGCGGCCCACACGGCAAGGGCCAGGAGCAGCAGCAGGGGCACGGCCCACAGCGCCGGCGAGCGCGGCATCCCGGACTTGCGCGTGGACGGGGGCGTGACGGGAATCCCCTCCGCGTGCGACGGGGCCACCGGAATGCGCTCGGCCGGCGGCGGCGTGGCCACGATGCGCTCCGCCGGCGGCGGCGTGACGGCGATCTCCGCCGCCGGCGTCGCGGGGACGTCGAGCACGCGCGGCGGCTGGTCGGCCTGCGGCACGGCGGGGGCCACGATGGGCACGCCGGCCGTGGCGCTCACCAGCTCCGTGGCGTCCAGGTCCACGGGCGCGGCCACCACGGGGCCGGGGTGGAACGCCGTGGCGTCCTCGTCGCGCGCCGTCGCCAGCGCCTCCACGAACGCCGCGGCGTCGGGATGGCGGTCCTCGGGGCGCAGGCTGAGGGCGCGCTCGATGACGGCGCGCAGGTGCGGCGGCACGTCCTCCCACGCCGGGGTCGTGGGAAGGGGAACGGCCTGGCCACCGCGGACGCGGGCCCGCTCGTCCTCGTCGTACGGGCGGCGGCCGGCCAGCATCTCGAAGCCGATGAGCCCCAGCTGGTACACGTCGGACGCGGGCGACAGCGGCTGCGTGGGATCCAGCTGCTCCGGCGACGCGTACGCCGGCGAGTGCGGCAGGCTGCCGATGGTGGTCAGCTGGTGCTCGGGATCGTCCTCCATGGGCTTGGCGATGCCGAAGTCCAGGATCTTGACGGTGTCCACGTCCCGGTCCCGGTCCGTCCGCCCGACGAGGAAGACGTTGGCCGGCTTCACGTCGCGGTGCACGATCCCCGCGCGGTGCCCGGCCGCCACGCCGCGCGCGGCGTCCGCCAGGATGCGCAGGGCCTCCGGGCGGTCGATGGGGCCGGCGCGGAGCACTTCCTTGAGGTCGTCGCCCTGCAGCAGCTCCATGACGATGAAGTCCAGCTCCAGCTCCGGGTCCGTCCCGTAGTCGAAGATCTGGACCACGTTGGGGTGCTGGATGCGGGCGGCGCTGGCGGCCTCGCGGCGAAAGCGCTCGCGGAAGTTGGGGAGCAGCGTGTCGGAGGCGCCGGCCAGCGACACCACCTTGACGGCCACCTCGCGCCCCAGGGTGCGGTCCAGCCCGCGGAACACCACGCTCATCCCGCCGCGCGCCACGGCGTCCACCACCTCGTAGCGGCCCGCCAGCGTGCGGCCCACCATCAGTCCCTCGAAGCCGCGCCTCATGCGTGGGCCGCTCCTGCAAGCGGGGTGGATGCGGACGCCGCCAGGGCCGCCTGCCGCAGCGCGCCCAGGTGATACGCCGCGTGCGCCACCGTCCCCACGATCCCCGCCAGCAACTCCTCGTCGATCTCCGTCCGTGCGTCGATCAGCTCCAGGAACTGGGCGTACTCGTCGCGCAGCAGTTCGCGCAGACGCAGCCACTCGTCGTCATCGACGATCTGCACGGCCCAGCTGGCGGGCCAGTCGGCCTTCGTGTGATCGCCCCGCAGCCAGCGGTTGCTCACGTCCAGGCTGAAGCGCAGGTGCTCGGCGTGGGCGGCCACGGGGGGGCGGCCGGGCGCGGGCGGCGTGGACGCCTCCGCGGCCGAAAGCCGGTCCAGCGTGCCAAAGACGCCGCAGTCCGGCTCGTTGTTCAGGAAGTTCGTGCTGCTCGGGTCCGCGGGCCCGGCATACGCTTCGGCGAGTATGGGCATCACGGCCCGCAGGACCGCTTCGCGCGACAGGTCGGGCATGGCTCTCGGTTGCGGTTGGATCTCGGTGCACCGCCAAGTGGTGCGGCAGGCGCAAGCGATGTGCCGGGGGAGGGAAGTGCGGGAGTGCGAAAGTGCGAGAGTGCGAAAGTGAACGGCGGGAAGGCTCCACTGGGCCCGCTGGCAGTCGTGCGGGAGCGGGCGGTCGTTCGTCGTCCGGCTGGAGAAGCCCGCATCGCAACCCCTTCGTTCCCGCGACGATAGCTCGTAGAAGTATACACCCTCTCCCACGCAGTTTGTGGGAGAGGGTGCGAGCCTGAGCGAGCGGGTGAGGGGCCCTTACGGCGTGTGCCCGGCGTGCTCGTCGGCCTTGGGCGTTTCGCTGCCCTTGGGCGTTTCGCGCGACTTGGGCGTCTCGCCGGACTTTGACGCCGACGTGTCGCGGCGGGTGCGGCTGGAGGGCGTGCCCACGTCCGTGCCGCTCGCGCGGCCCGTGCCGGTGGAGGTGCGCGCCGCGCCGCTCGTGCCCATCCGCGCGCCGGTCGCCGCCGCGCCCGATCCGCTGCGGCCCGGAGCCGCGGCGCCCGCCGTGCCGCTGCGGCCGGTGGCGGGGGCGGCGGAGGAGGTGCCGGCGTTGGCGGGGTCCTCGGCCACCTTGGTGCCGCTGATGTCGCGGAACTCCACCGGCACGCCCGCGCGGACGTAGCGGGACAGGAACTTCACGTCCCAGTTGGTCAGCCGCACGCACCCGTTGGACGACGCGTAGCCGATGGTCTGCGGCTCGTTGGTGCCGTGGATGCCGTAGTGCGGCTCCGACAGGTCGATCCACACGGCGCCCACGGCCACGTTGGGGCCCGCGGGGATCATGGCGTCCGGCTCGTTGTCCGGCACGCCCACCAGGATGTCGGGCTGGTAGTGCCACTCCGGGTCCCGCGCCACGCCGTTCACCTTGAACGCGCCCGTCGGCGAGGGCGAGTACGATCCGCCCAGCGTGGAGGGAAAGTGGTACAGGATGCGCCCGCCGGAATCCATCGCGTGCACGTAGGTCCCGCGGCCGGAGACGACGAGCTTGGCCACCTGTCCGCGCCCGCTGGCGTCCTCCTCGCGCACGGCGGGAAGGTACAGCTGCTGCCCGGCGCGCACGGCGTCCAGGTCCACGCCGGGGTTCAGCTTCTGCAGCAGGTCCGGCGTGGCGTGGTACGTCTCGCTGAGCTTCTCCGAGAGCGACTCGTAGCACGAGCACTCGAGCTTGGCGTGCTCGTAGATGTCTTCGGGGATCTCGGTGAAGGGGCCCTTCACGTCCTCCTCCGTCATCGTCTTGCGGACGACGAGCTCCTGCGGGTTGCCGGCGGCCTGGCGCAGGCGCTGGAAGGTGGCGCTGTCCAGCCGCGCCGTCTTGCGCAGCCCCTCGCGGTGCTGGAACCAGTACAGCGCCTCCGCGGTGTTCTTGCCCCAGCGGCCGTCCATGATGCCGGGGGAGAAGAGCGCGCGGTCCAGCAGGATCTGCGTGCGCAGCACGGACGGGCCGCCCACGTCGCCGTGCAGGGGCACGTGCTGGGGGGCCGTGTTCACCGTCTGCGCGGTGATCTGCTCCCACTTCTCGGGATTGGGGATGTCCGGCCCGGTGGCGGGGTCCAGCTGCACGACCTCCTGCCAGCTCATGTCCATGCGCGCCCGCTCCAGCTCCTCGGCGCTCATGGCCGCCTGGCGCCGGTTCCACGCCACCTGCACGGCCCGGGCGCGGGCGTTGGCCGCCTGCTGCTGCGTGGGCGCCTGCGGCTCCGGGGGCGGCGCGGCCTGCTCATCGTCGCCGCCGCAGGCCGCGGCAAGCACGAGTGCGGCGAGCGCGGCGGATCGAACCTTGGTGATCATGGGTTTCTCGGTGCCTCGGTGTCGTGGAAAAGCCGCCCGCCCCCGGGGGGACGGGCGGCTCCACCGCCGCTGAATGGCACGTTCCGGGCCGCGCGGAACGGCTGGCGCGCCGCCATGTGTTTACCCGTCTCGCGATCCGTCACCCGGCCGATGAGGATCCAGCGCGTCCGGGCAATGGAACTGGGGGCCGAGCCTCCGTCCGAGCGAATGAATTCGCCGCTGGAAATTCGCGAAGTCCGCCTTCGCGGACTCCACGGGCGAGTGCGGTCACGAGTGCGGGCACGTGCACCGGCGGAGTAGATTCCTCGGTCGCGCGTCGGGGCTGTCCACCGGGCGAGTGCCGGCGTGCGCTCCCTCGGAATGACATCCTTTGCCGTGGAGGGGGGTGCAGTTGAAGCAGTTGAAGCCTCGTTCGGCGAGCGCAGCGAGCCGAGACGGGGCTTATCGCTTTCCCAGCGGCGGGTTTACCCGCTCAGGACGGACGCCCGCCGTTGGCCTCCAACTCTCCCGCATCCCACTCTCCCGCATCCCACTCTCCCGCATCCCACTCTCCCGCATCCCACGCTCCCGCATCCCACTCTCCCACATCCCACGCTCCCGCATCCCATGCTCCCGCATCCCACTCCCGCACTTTCGCACTTTCGCACTTTCGCACTGCCCTTCATGCCCCCCGCGCCGTGTTGATCACGTTCACCCCGCGGAAACGGGCAGCAGGCGAGCCGTGGGAGACGGCGTTGAGCTGCGACGGCTCGCCCTTGCCGTCGAAGAAGGTGCCGCCCACGAAGTACGTGCTCTGCCCGCCGATCAAATCCATCGAGTTCCAGAACTCCGGCGTGCGGATCTGGTACGCCACGTCGCGCAGCATGGCGCCCTTGCGTCCGTTCTTGATCTCCCAGTACACCTGCCCGCCGAACTGCCCGTTGTAGCGCTGCTGGTCGATGGAAAAGCTGCCGTGGCCATCGATCAGGATCCCGTTCTCCACCCCCGCGATCAGCTCGTCCAGGGGCACGTCGCGGTCGGGGTGCGGCATCAGGTTCACGTTGGGCATCCGCTGGAACTGCACGTGGGACCAGCTCTGCGCCGTGGAGTTGCCGTGGCTGCGCACGGGCCGCCCCTGCGACGCGTACCAGTCCGCCAGCAGGGGCGCCTGCTCGCGGGTGGTCTGCAGGTCGTTCAGGATGCCGTTCTTCACGATCAGGTACTCGTCGGGCCGCACGCCCTCGTCGTCGTAGCCGATGGTGGCCAGCGAGCCGGGGGCGCTGCGCTCGGCCTGCACGTTCATCAAGTCCGGCCCGTAGCGGAACTTGCCCAGGTAGTCGCCCACGGGGTGGATGAACGACGTGCCCGCGTAGTTGGCCTCGAAGCCCAGGATGCGGTCCAGCTCCGTGGGATGCGCCAGGGACTCGTGGATGATGAGCCGCAGGTGCGTGGGCAGCAGCACCAGGTCGTACCGCCCCGGCTGGACGGGCTTGGCGCTCAGCTTGGCGGCGGCCTCCTCGGCCCAGACGGCGGCGCGGGCGGGGAGGTCGGACTGCACGATGTACTCGTAGCCCAGCCCGCGGGGCGGCACGTCCGTGCTCATCCGCGTCTGGAAGTCGCCGCCGCCCTCGGCCACGGCCGTCACCGTGGTCACGGGATAGGTGCGGGTGAGCGTCTGGGTGATGAACGAGCCTTCCGTGCTGGCGAAGACCTTTTCCTCGCGGACGAAGAAGAGCGACGTGGTGACGAACCGCGCCCGGGGCACGCGCAGGGCGGCCTCGTTGGTGGCCAGCATCAGCCCCACCTTGTCTTCCACGGATACCTCGAACGGGTCCGTCTGCATGGGGGAGCGCCAGGTAGCGTCGGGATACGCCTCCACGGGGGCCAGCTGCACGGGCCGCTGCTGGGCCAGGGCGTTGGCGCGCGCCTGGGCCACGGCCTGCCGGGCCACGCGCACCACCTCGTCCATCGTGACGTCGCGGCTGGCAACGAAGCCCCACGCGCCGTTCGCCAGCACCCGCACGCCGAAGCCGTACGTCTCCCCGTCGTCGAACTCCGTGATCTGCCGCTCGCGCGTGCCGATGGACTGCGTGCGGTTGCGCTGGATGCGGATGTCGGCGTAGCTGGCGCCGGCGGAGCGCGCGGCTTCCAGGGCGCGGGCCGTGAGCTCGCGCTCGTCCACGTCCTGCATGCGGCCGTGAAGGGTGCGCGGGCCCGCCATCGCCAGCCCGGCCGCGCCCAGGGCGGTCCGCTGGATGAACTGTCGGCGTCTCATGATCGCGGTCGGCGGTGGATGGGGATCGCCCTGCGATGGATGCTAATCTTTCAGCAGATTGCTGCGCCCGATGCGAATCCGCAAGAGAGTCGTGCGGATGGGAACGGTGGATGGGTGATCCCGATCCTTCCAATCTGCCATGCAGGCCGAAGGAGGCCGAAGGAGGCCGAAGGAGCCCGCGTCTGAGTCAGGAACCGGCGGGCGAGCCCCGGCCGAGCGAATGAATTCGCCGCAACGAACACACGAAGTCCGCCTGCGCGGACTGTCCGTCACGGGCGGCTGCCACGCCGGCACGGAGTCGAGTAGGAATCGGTCCAACCTCCCCCAGGGGTTTTTGGGGGAGGTTGCGAGGAACGAGCGGGTGGGGGCGCCGCTCGGTGCCTGAGATGCGCCGGGAGATCGAGATAAAGACGGCGCGGCGCCCGAATCCGAGCGCCGCGCCGTGTGTCGATCTGCCGATGCGGATCAGCTCCGCGGTGTCGTCCTCGCCGTGTCCGTCGCCGCGGGCCTCGCCGCCGGTGTGCTCGGCCGGGGTGTCGTGGCCGCCGGCCGGGACGTCGTGGATGCGGGCTGAGCCGTCGTGGTTGCCGGCCGCGTCGTGGCCGATGCCGGCTGCGTCGTGGTGGTGGATGCAGGCCGCGCCGTCGCGGGACGGGCGCGCGTCGTGTCGGCGGTCGCGGGCTGCGCGGGGCGGCGCGTGGTGTCGGGACGCGCCGCGGGAGCCTGCGCCGGCCGCCGCGCCGTGTCGGGACGGGCGGTGGCGGGCTGCGCCGGGCGCCGCGCGGTGTCCGGGCGGGCCGCGGCGGCGGAGTCGCGGCGCGTGCTGTCCGGCGAGACGCCGAGCACGGCGGGCTGCGCGGCGGTATCGGCCGGCTGCACGCGGCCGCGGATCTCACGGAAGGAGACGGGCGTCCCGGGCGCCACGCGGCTGCTCAGGAACACCACGTCCCAATTGGTCAGCCGCACGCACCCGGCAGACTCCGCGTAGCCGATCGTTTCCGGCGACTTGGTGCCGTGGATGCCGTAGTGCGGCGCGGACAGGCTCATCCACACCCGCCCGACGGCGTTGTTGGGTCCTGGCGGAATCAACGCGTTGGGCCGGTCGTCCGGGACGTGCGCCAGCAGCTTGGGCTGGTAGTTCCACCACGGGTTGGGGTGGATGGACGTCACGCGGTAGTCGCCGACGGGCGACGGATCGATCGTCGCGCCCAGCGTGGCCGCGAAGTGGTAGAGGATGGTGCCGGCGGAATCCAGCGCCTGCAGGTAGTTGCTGCTCCCCGAGACGACGATCTGCTTCACCACGCCGGACGGCGCCGCGGCGGTGTCGCGCACCTGCGGCACGTTCAGCACGGTGCCCGCCGTCACGGAATCCAGCTTTACGCCGGGATTCAGGCGCTGCAGCAGGGTCACGTGCGCCTGGAAGTTCTCCGTCAGCTTCTCCGACAGCGACTCGTAGCACGAGCAGCGCAGCCGCGCGTGGGCGTAGATGTCCGCGGGGATCTCCACGAACGGGCCGCGGACCTCGTCCTCCGTGAGCACGTGCTCGCGCACGGTGGGGCCCTCGCCGGCCAGCTGCACCAGCCGCGCGTAGGTAACGGAATCCACCGTGCCCGTCGCCGGCAGCCCTTCGCGGGCCTGCAGCCAGGTCACGGCCGTCTGCGTGTTGCGCCCCCAGCGGCCGTCCAGCATCCCCACGCTGAAGAAGGCGCGGTTCAGCAGCACCTGCACGTGCAGCACGGACGGGCCGGAATGCCCGCGGCCCACGGGCAGGTTGTACGTGCCGGCGTTGGCCGTGGCGACCGTGATGTCTTCCCACTTCTCCGGCACCGTTCCGCCCGCGGGCTTGGGCGCGGCCGGGGCCACGCGCGGCGCGGCGGGCGCGGGCTGCGCGGCGGGGCGCTGCGCGGGCGGACGCTGGGCCGCGGGCGCGGGCTGGCGCGCCGGCTGCCGGCGGACGGGCGGCTGCGCGCGCACGGGCGGAAGCGTGGCGGGCTGTCCGCTCGCGGGGCGTGCCGCCGGCTGCTGCGGACGGGCCTGCGCGGCGGCGCCGGGCGCGGAGGCGGCCAGCACGGATACGACGAGCGCCGCGCGGGCGGCACGCATCAGGATGAGCATGCGGTTCTGGGGATCCTTCAGGAGTGCTCGCAAACGCCGATGAGATTGCCCTGGCAGGTACTTGAGCGCTGAAGATATCAATACCGCCCCGTGCGCAAAAGGGTTTCCCCGGACGCGCTCCGTGCCTGCCCCGTGCCGGTCCCGTTGACGGAAACGCGTGGAAACACGAAATTCGGGGCTCGTTGCCGCGCGTCCGCCCCGGACGCCGCACCGGGAGGGGTGCCAGAGTGGTCTATCGGAACGGTCTTGAAAACCGTCGCTGGGTTACACCAGCCGTGGGTTCGAATCCCACCCCCTCCGCTTTCCATCGACGTGTTCCCATGCCCCGCGCCTGGACTGACGAGCAGCTCGTTGCCGCCGTTGCCCAGGCGCGTTGCATTGCACGCCTCCCGGCCGAAGGATGAACCGCGTCGGCGTGCACCCCTCCCATGGTGTCATTCTGAGGGCGCACATCCGGACCTCTCATCGCTGTACCCGCTCCGCACGCCCGAAGAATCTGGTCGCGCCGCGATGGCACTCGCCCGTGCACGAACCGAGAACTCAGCCAGCGGGCGAGTGCGTGCACCGGGGCAACCAGATTCTTCGGTCGGCGCCCACGGTCCGCGTCACGGGACGGAACCCGCCGGGCGCCTTGCTCAGAATAACATCAAGGGCGGGAAGACGAGCGATTCTTCCGTAATCAGCGTGCTCTTCACGCCCCACGCGAGGGGGCGGAAGGGGCGCCCCGGCGCGTGAATCCACGCTCCGCCGCGCTCCTCCCGCGCGCGCGGCCGTGAACGAGCGGCGGCAAACGGCTCCGGCTTGTGCGAACCGTCCAATCGCCGCGATATTTCCAGGTTGAAAGCGGGGGTTCGATCCCAGCGCATCTCCTTCCCTGGCAGGCAGTTCCACATCCTCCGCGGCACTCCATGCGAACTTCCTTTCCTCGTTTTCGTGCATCCGCGCCCCGGCCCTGGCTGGCGGCGCTGCTCCTTGCGTTCCTGGCCGGCTGCATGGGCGACGCGGTGTCGCCCGACCAGGCGGCGCGGCTGCGTCCCGTAGCGGGCGCGGACCAGGTGGCGCTCGTGGGCGAGGCCGTGGAAGCGCCCCTGCAGGTGCGCGTGGAAGACGACGCCGGCAACCCCGTGCGCGGCGCCGTGGTGGAGTGGCGCGTGGCGGGGGGCGGCGGCACGCTGGACCAGGCCCGCACGGAGACGGACGGCGACGGCATGGCCTCCGTCCGCTGGACGCTGGGGAGCGCCGTGGGCGAGCAGCAGGTGGAGGCCCGCGTGACGGGCGCGCTGCCCCTCGTCTTTGGCGCGACGGCGACCGAGATCGCGGAGTTCCAGGTCACGCCGCGCCACGTGCGCCTTTCCGCCGTGGGCGAGGAGCAGGTGCTGCGGCTGATGACGCGTGGCACGGAAGGCGATGACGTGGCCTCCGGCGTGGTCACCTGGCGCTCCAGCGACCCGGACATCGTGTCCGTGTTCGGCGGGCGGGTGCGGGCCATGGCCACGGGGTCCACGACCCTCATCGTCCTGAGCGACGGCACGGCGGACACGGTGCTGGTGTCCGTGGGCGCCTCGGCCACCGCGCCCGTGGCCGTCACGGGCCAGGGGCAGCAGCGGACGTCGGCGTCCCAGGTGACGCTCGCCGGCACCGTGGCCGGCAACGGGTACGCGGGCGAGGCGTGGCTGGAGTGGGGCCGCCAGCCGACGCTGTCGGACGCGGCGGAGATGGCGCGCGCCCCCCTGGCCGCCACTGGGACGCGCGGCGTGTCGGGCTCCGTGACGGGGCTGTCGCTGAACGAGACGCTGTACTTCCGCGCCGTGGCGCAGACGTCGCAGGGCATCACCCGCAGCGACATCGTGAGCTACACCGTGGCGGCGCCCGCGCAGCCCACGGGTCTCGCGGGGACGATCGGGGCGGCCAACTACCTGCTCAAGCTCACGTGGACGGTGCCCGCGCGCGGCTACAGCTACGCCACGGAGCGCCGCGAGCCGGGCGAGACGACGTGGACGAGCTCGCCCCTGTACACCTCCAACACGGGCGGCTACTGGGCCTACTATCCGCACCTGCAGCAAACGCGCAGCGTGGAGTTCCGCGTGCGCTCGTGCAACGCGGTGGGGTGCACCTACTCCGACGTCATCCAGGTGGTGATCCCGCGGATCGAGCCGCCGTCGGGGCTGGCGGGCGCCGTGACGGACTCCGGGCACGTGCGCCTTACGTGGACGGACGGGCCGTACGAGACGTTCTACGGCGTGTACCGCCGGGTGCAGGGGAACCCGGATCCGCCCAGGTTCCTGGGCAACGCCAGCACCAACGTCACCACGTACACCGACCGCGACGTGCTGCCGGGGGTGACGTACCTGTACCACGTGATCTCCACCCTGACCTTCGGCGGGCGGCAGTCGGCGCCCAGCGGCGAGGTGGCGGTGACGCCCGGCGGCGGGGAGACGTATCCGCCCACCGTGACGACGCTGGACGGCCTGCAGCCCACGTACGCGCACACGGCCAACCTGCGGGGCCAGGCCAGCGGCAACCACTTCGCCGGGCGCGTGTGGATCGAGTGGGGCCGCCAGCCGGACCTGTCGGACGCCGCGGTCATCGGGCGCGACACCCTGCCGGCTGAAGGAGTCAAGGCCATCACCGGCGCGGTGACGGGGCTGGTGGCGGGGAGCACGCTGTACTTCCGCGCCGTGGCGGAGAACCGCTACGCCACGGTGCGCGGGGCCATCCTCAGCTACACGGTGGCCGTCCCCGCCCTGCCCACGGGGCTGCAGTCGGACTTCAATCCGCCCAGCTTCCGGCTGAACCTCAACTGGACGCAGGGCGCGCGCACGGCCAGCCACTTCGTGGAGCAGCGCGTGCAGGGCGACACGGCGTGGCGCACCAGCAACCGCATCTGGACGCCGGCCGGCACGTACTCCGAGTACCCGCCTATGCTGGAGACGCGCACGGTGGAGTACCGCATCCGTGCGTGCAACGGGGTGGGATGCGTCTACTCCGCGCCGGTCGCGCAGCTGCTGCCGCGCCTGGAGCCGCCGCAGAACTTCAACGCCACGGTCAACGCGGCCAAGGACGTGGTGCTGACGTGGTCCTCGTATCCCACGGCCACGTCGTTCAACCTTTACCGCCGCGTGCAGGGCGGCAGCTCGCCGGAGATCCTCATCGCCCAGAGGACGCGGTCCGCCGTGACGTACACGGACACGTCGGCGCTGGAGGGGGTGACGTACGCCTACACGGCGCGCTCGGTGATGTCCGTGGGCAGCCGGATCTCCGTGCCGTCCGTGGAGCGCGTGGTCACGCCGGGCAACCCCACGACGTATCCGCCCACGGCGACCACGGGCACGGCCATCCAGCCCATCGACGAGGTGCAGGAGCCGCAGCCCGGGGTCGCGCTGCTGCGCGGCACCGCGACCGGCAACAACTTCGCGGGGCACGTGTGGTTCGAGTACGGCTCGTCGCCCACCCTGGCGGGCGCGACGGTCGTGGGGCGTGACACGCTGCCGGCCACGGGGACGCGCACCCTGCAGAAGTACGTGGGCGGGCTCGCGCAGGGGAGCACGTTCTACTACCGGATGGTGGCGGAGAACCGCTACGGCACGGTGCGCGGCGCCATCTCCAGCTACACCGTGGCGGCGCCGGAAGCGCCCACGGGGCTGCGGGTGGAGTACGGCCCGGCCAACTACCTGATGAAGCTGTACTGGACGGTGAACGCGCGCTCGGCGGGCTACGCCGTGGAGTTCCGGGACCAGGGCACCCTGGACTGGACGAACTCGGGGATCTACACCTCCAGCATCGGGGGATACACGGCCTTCTATCCGCGGCTGGACCACACGCGCGTGGTGGAGATGCGCGTGCTGTCGTGCAACGCGGTGGGATGCACGCCGGGCTCGGCGGTGACGCAGCTCGTGCAGCGGTTCGATCCGCCGGCGGGGGTGTCGGGGAGCGTGAACGGGGCGGGGGACGTGGTGCTGGCCTGGACGGACGGCACCATGGAGACCAGCTACGAGATCATGCGCCAGGTGCAGGGGAGCGGCGCGGCGCCGGTCAAGGTCGGCTCGGCGCTGCGCAACGCGGTCACGTTCACGGACACGACGGCGCTGTCCGGCGTGACGTACGTCTACACGGTGCACAGCCTGCTGAGCTTCGGCACGCGGCGCTCGGCGGCCAGCAACCCGGCCGTCGTCGCGGTCCCTTAGCCGCATCCTGAGTCACACGAAAGCGGGCGGCCTCCCACCCCGGGAGGCCGCCCGCTTCTCGTTCCCATCCATCCGGATCCGGCCCCGTGTCATACAGGCCGAGAAAGCAACATCTGGGGGTACAGAGGAACAGAGTCAAACAGAGGAGCAGAAACAAGCATCGTTATTCCTTTTCCTCTGTCTAACTCTGTTCCTCTGTACGCCAATTCTTTTCAAGATCTGTATCCTCGGCCGCTTCCGTCCATCGTGGGCGTTTCACGCAGGGGACGCAGAGACGAACGGAGAGGACGCGGAGGCGGGGCCGGGTGATTCGGTGGATGCCGGCCGATGCGCATCAGCCTGTCCGCGCACGGCCTCCGCCCCCGCTCCAAACTCGCTCACGATCTCGATCGATCCGGAAACGCTCAGGCCGGCAGCAGGTGCACGGTGAAGGTGCTGCCCTCGCCGAGGACGCTCTCCACCGTGATGTCGCCGCCCATGGCGCGGGCCAGCTCGCGGCTGATGGCCAGCCCCAGCCCCGTGCCCTGGCGCGTGCGCGTGAGGTCCGGGTCCACCTGGACGAACGGCTCGAAGATGCTGGCCTGCTTGTCCGGCGGCACCCCGCACCCCGTGTCGCGGACGCGGATGCGCACCTCGCCCTCCTCGCGCACCCAGTCCATGGACACCGTTCCCCCGGTCCCCGTGAACTTGATGGCGTTGGAGATCAGGTTCAGCAGCACCTGCTCCAGCTTTTCGCGGTCCGCACGGACGAAGACGGGCTCGTCCCCCGGCACGGGCGCGTAGGTGATGCCGCGCGCCGCCGCCTGCGGGGCGATGAGCCCCTCCACGTCGTCCAGCAGCTCGCCCAGCGCCACGTCGCCGATTTGCAGCTCGATCTTGCCCGCCTCGAGCTTGGCGAAGTTCAGCACGTTGTTGATGAGCCCCAGCAGGTGCTGCTGCGCGCGCTTGACCCGCTCCAGGTCCGCCTGCTGCTGGGCCGTCACGGGGCCGCGCAGCTCCATCTGGATCAGGTCCACGTACCCGCCGATGGCGTTGAGCGGCGTGCGCAGCTCGTGGCTCATGCTGGCCAGGAACTGCCCCTTGGCCCGGTTGGCCGCCTCGGCCTCCGCCCGCGCCGCATGCTCCGCCTGGTACAGCCGCGCGCGCTCCAGGGCCGCGCCGCACTGCTCCGCCAGCGTCTCCAGGAACACCCCCACGCCGTCGTCGAACCCCTGCGCCGCGCGAAAGCTGAACCCCAGCGCGCCCACCGGGCGCCCCTCCACCAGGATGGGCGCCGCCGCGTACGCGTCGTACCCCGTCTCGCGGATGACCTCCACCGTCCCGGGGTAGCGCGCCTCCCACGCCACCAGGCTGGGCAGCAGCAGGGGCTGGCCCGTGAGCACGGCGTCGGAGAGGGGGCGGCCGGCGCGCACGGGAAAGCGGCGGTAGCGCTCCGCCACCGGCTCCGGGTACCCGTGCACCCCGATGATCTCGAACTCCGTTCCCTCGGCGGACAGCAGCGCCATGGAGGCCGCGTCGGCGTCCATGGCGCGCATCCCCTGCTGCAGCGCCACCTCCGCCACCTCCGCGGGGGACAGGGTGCGCGCCAGGGCCTGCGCCACCTCCAGCAGCCGCTCGGCCCGCTCGGCGGCGCGCTCGGCGGCCGCGCGGGCGCGGCGCTCGGCATCGTGCAGGCGCGCGTTCTGGATGGCGACCGCCGCCCATCCCGCGATCCCCAGGGCCACGCGCTCGTCCCGCCCGTCGAACACGTCCGCCGCCTCGTGCCCGAAGAAGAGGCCGCCCAGCACCTCGTCTCCATGGCCCATGACGGGGACGGCCAGGTAGCTGCGGACGGGGAGGTGCCCCGGCGGCATCCCGTGGTGGGGCGCGCTGTGGCCGTACCGCGGGTCCCGGGTGATGTCCCCGCTGCGGACCACGCCCTCGCCGTGAAAGGTGGGGGCGAACACGTGCGTGTTGCGCGGCATGGGAAAGCGCGAGAACGCCTCGCGGGGGACGCCGGAGATGGTGTACAGCGTGTACGACTCGCCCGCGTCGCTCAGCACGTTGTAGAAGAACGCGCCGAACTGCGCGCCCGTGAGCGACGTGGCCTCGTCCGTGGCCGCCTGCACGATGCGGGACAGGTCGCGCTCCGACGTGAGCGACACGCCGATGCGGTGCAGCGTCTCCACCAGCCGCGCCTCGTCCTCCAGCGCGCCCTGCACGGCGGCGTTGGCCGCCACCAGCCGCTCGTTGGCGGCCTCCAGCTCCTGGGCCAGCAGCTGGGCGGCGGACATCTGCTCCTGCATCTCCGCCGCCTGCTCCTGCAGCCGCGACGCCATCTCCGCGGACTCGGCGGCGTGCTCCTCGGCCTGGCGGGCCGCGTTCTCCAGCCCCGCCAGGAGGGTGGCGTGCTCCGCCTCGGCCTCGTGGCGGGCGTGCACGTCGTGAAAGGTGCCCGCCCACTCGCGCACGGTGCCGTCGGGGGCCAGCACGGGGACGCCGCGCGCCTCGAACCAGCGGTACTCGCCGTCGGCCATCCGCAGGCGGTACTCGGCGCGGTAGGGGCTGCGGCGGTCGTTGGCCGTCCACCAGGCGCGGACCGTGGCCTCGCGGTCGTCGGGGTGGATGGCGTTCACCCAGCCGGCGCCGCGCACCTCGTCCAGCGTCTGCCCCGTGAGGCGGCGCCAGCCGGGCATGTCGTCCACCATCCCCCGCGGGTCCGTCGTCCACACCATGATGGAGTCGGATTCCACCAGCGCGCGCAGGCGGGCCTCGCTGCGCAGCACCTCGGCGATGGGCACGGTGCGCTCCGCCGCGTCCAGCTCGGGGGTGTTCATGGGAGGCCCGGCGGCGGGTCGAGCCACGCGGTGCGTCCGGGGGAGCGCGGGTCGTTCTGCATGTGCGTGGGCTGGGGACGGGGCACGATCCGAACCGGTGATGCCGTCGCAATCCTCACGCCATCTGGAGCCCGCGTTTCTGCTACCTCGGCTGCTTCCGTCCCGCGAACGGAGATCGGCCGCCTCCGCCTCCCGTCCGCCGTGGAGAATCAGCCCCACGCCGGATGCAGCGAAATCGGCCGGACGAGAAATCCGTCGGTCCCGCCAACTCCATGCGCGGCATGGCCGTTCCCGCATCCCACGCGCATTCGTCCGGATCCGCTTTCCCATCCCATCCCGCCGACGAATCCGCTCGATGGACTTCGATGACGTGCGGCCGGGCGGCGCGGCGCATAGAATCCACTCCGCCATCCGTTCCGTACGACCCCGGCACGCGTTCCGCACGCCCCGCGCGGCGCATCCCATCGTCCCGCATCCGCCTCGATCCAGGGAATGTCGAGATCCTTCCGCCTGCTTCGGCCGCTGTACGGCGTCGTGCTGCTGATGGTGCTGGCCGCCTGCGGCCTGCCCAGCGACGTCCGGCAGGCGGGCGAGGCGCTTCCGGCCCGCTTCAGCCAGGCGGCGGAGCAGATCGACGCGCGGGAGCAGGCGTACGCGGCCTACGTGCGCTCGCCGGCGTACGCCACGGACCAGCGCTACGCGGAGCGCGAGCGGTGGGCGGATGCGTTCGCGGAGGCGCGGCGGGCGCTGGGGGACGTCCGCGCCGTCTACGGCAGGGATCTGCTGCCCCTGCTCGTGGCGGACCAGAACAACATGCAGTGGAACGTGCGCACGCAGATCGCCCGCATCGATTCGCTCGTCGTCGTCGCGGTCGGCGTGGCGGAGCGGCCGTTCATGCGGCGCGGCTATCTCGCCCGGGTGCGGCTCGAGGCCCCCGTGCTGGCCGTCCGCGCCGACTCCGCCCACGAGGCCATGGCCAAGCCGCTCGCGTCCCTCCGCGCGGTCCTCCGCGCGGCGCGGCGCAACCATCCCAACAAGCGCGAGGACCTGGCGGGCAAGCTGGCCGGGGTGGATTCCGCGGCCACGGCGGCGGACAGTGCCGTGCGTGGCGTGCGGACGCAGCTCGCCCTGCACACGCGCGGCGAGCCGGCGGACTACGCGCTGCTGGGCGACGGCACGGCGCTGCTGGTGGCCGGCGCGGCGCGGATGGACACGCTGGCGCCGCGGCTCAAGCGCACGGTGGAGGAGCTGGACCAAAGCTACACCCGCATCCTCTCCGACCAGCGGGCGGACTACTACGTCGTCGTGGCGCGCACGAGCTGGGACGACCGCTCCGACTACAACACCGAGGACGACCACGTGTATCCGCCCGTCCAGGTGGACGAGTCCGTGTACGACGTCGTCCTGCAGTGGGACAACACGGACGTCGCGGAGTACCGCAGCGGGTTCTTCGGCTCCGGGATCCGGGCGCAGATGCCGCTGGAGGCGTGGCAGGCGCTGCGGGTGCCCGAGGGTCTGCCCGGCCGGCACGACTCGGCGGACTACTGGATCCACGACCACTACATGCGCGGCTTTCACCGCTACATCGTGGTGGAGGACGGCCGGCAGACGGAGACGGACTGGGTGGAGGTGGATGACGAGGACTGGCTGGAGTACCAGGAGGACCTGGGGATGGAGATCGCCTCCAAGCCGTACGGGATGTACGAGAGCGAGGTCGCGGACGTCTCCGCCCCGCCCGGGATGGGCTTCGTGGGCGACCCGCGCTACGGCTGCTGGCGCACGGACGAGGACGGCCCCTGCCTGGACGCCGAGGAGGCGGCGGAGGACAGCACCCACAGCGCCTGGTACTACGGCGGCCGCTACGGGTTCATGGGCGGGCTGGTGGGCTGGGGCGGCCGCTACCGGCCGTACCGGTATTCCGAGTGGAACCGGTGGAACCGCGACTTCCGGGGCCGCGACTCCTACTACGGCCCGGACCCCGCCGCCCCGTCCTACGGCACCTGGAGCCCCGGCGTCCGCGACAGCCCCCGCTTTCGCACCAGCACCTACGCCGTGGCCGGCGGCTTTGGCGGGGAGCCGGACGGCAGCGTGCGGGGCGCGGGGCGGGCGCTGCGCGGCGGCGGGCCCGGCGGCGGCGGCAAGTAGCTTCTCGATGACCGGCAGACATCCATCCTCGGAAACGCATCCCACATGCAGATCGACATCGGCGCCCTGCTGGGCGGCGTCCTTTCCCTCGTCGTCGGGCTGTTCTGGATCTGGATCGCCAAGCTGGCCTTCGACCGGATGGACGGCGGCAGCCAGGCGCAGATCACGGAGCGCGGCAACCTGGCCGCCGGGCTGCACCGGGCCGGGCTGTACATCGCCGTGCCGCTGGGGCTCACGGGCGCGCTGTCGCTGCCCAGCCAGGGCCTTGCGCGCGACCTGGGGACGCTGATGCTGGATGCGGCCGTGCTCGTGGTGCTGCTGCTGGCCGCGGGGTGGATCAACGAGGGGCTGCTGGTGCCGGGGATCGACAACCGGCAGGCCATCCGCGAGGGGAACACGGCCGTGGCGCTGGTGGAGCTGGGCGGGTTCGTCGCCACGGGGCTCATCGCCCGCGGCGCGTTCTCCGGCGAGGGCGGCGGCGTGGCCAGCGCGGCGCTCTTCTTCGTGCTGGGGCAGGCGGTGCTCGTGGGGGCGGCGCGGCTCTACGCGCTGGCCCGGCCGTACTGCGGCGTGGAGGAGGTGCGAAAGGGCAACGACGCGGCGGGGGTGATGGTTGCCAGCATGCTCATCGGGCTGGGCCTCGTGCTTTCCGCGTCCGTCAGCGGCGACTTCACGGGGTGGGCGAGCGACCTGGCGGCGTTCGGGCTCGCGGCGGCGGTGGGCGTGGTGATGCTGCTGGTGCTGCTCTGGCCCGTGGACCGGCTGTTCATGGCGGGTACGAATCTCCGCGCCGAGATCGAGCGCGACCGCAACGTGGCGGCCGTGGCTGTCGTCGGTGCCGTGCAGGTGGCCCTCGCCCTGTTCATCGCCGCGCTCTTCGTCTGAGGCCCGCTCTTCGAACGGATTCGCGGGCTGTCATTCCGAGCGAGGAACGAGTGAGGAATCTTCTCGCCCATGGCGGTGACTCGTCCTCATTTCGGGTCTCTCCCGGTGCACGCCAGTCAGAGCGGAATGCCGTCGCGGGCGGGTGCCAAAAAGACGCGATCGGGTGATGCGGATTCAGCCTCCGCGCTCCCGCTGGCGAGTGCCTGCCTCTTCGGAAACCGCGATGAACGGCATCAGGGGTGGATTCGATGCGTTCGATCGCATACCCGGGGCGGACGAGGGCGGATGATGCCTCTCCGAAAAAACCGCGATGAACAGCGTCACGGCTGCATCGTGTCTCCCGCAATCAGGTGGGCCGTGGACGCGGGCAAGGCCATGCTTCCGCCGAACCGATTGATATCCAACGCCCCATCATGACCGAATTGACCCAGACGACGGCCGCCCCCGCGGCGCCCACGTCCTTCCGGCCGGGCGTGGCGACGCTCCTGCTGAGCTTCGCGATGTTCACCGCGGGGGCCAGCGGGCTCGTGAGCGAGTACGTGCTGGCCACCGTGAGCACCTACATCCTGGGCAACAGCATCGAGCAGTTCAGCGTCGTCATCGGGCTGATGCTGTTCATGATGGGCGTGGCCGCGTGGGTGCAGCGCTTCACGAGCGACCGCTGGCTGGTGGACCGCTTTCTCGTGCTGGAGATCCTGCTGGCGCTGGCCGGCGGCGTGGCGCCCATGGCCATCTACGCCGCCTCCGCCGTGATGTCGCACCACTTCGCGCTGGTGCAGTACGGCTTCGTGATGACCATCGGCTTCCTGATCGGCTTCGAGATCCCCGTCGTGCTGCGGATCAACGAGACGTACAGCGAGCGGCTCAAGGTGAACGTGGGCCGCGTGCTTGCCGCCGACTACATCGGCAGCCTGGCGGGGGCCCTGTTCTGGACGTACGTGCTGCTGCGCTGGGTGCCGCTCCCGCGCATCGGCGTGATCATGGCCGCGCTCAACTTCATCGTGGCCGCGCTGTCGTACGCCTACTTCGCGCGGCACGGGATGGTGCGCTTCCGGGCCGGCATCGGCGTGCTGCTGGGGGTGACGGCCGGCGTGCTGGCCCTGGTGTACGCCCGCAGCGACGACTGGACCGTGCGCCTGGAGCAGCGGCTGTACGATGCTCCCATCGTGCACGCCGAGACGTCGCGCTACCAGCACATGGTGATGACGCACGACCGCGCCCCCGGCGAGTACCGGCTGTACCTGAACGGCAACATCCAGTTCTCCAGCCTGGATGAGCAGGTCTACCACGAGCACCTGGTGCACCCCTCCATGGCCCTGGCCCCCCGCCGCGCCGAGGTGCTCATCCTGGGCGGCGGCGACGGGCTGGCCCTGCGCGAGGTGCTCAAGTACCGCGACGTGCGCCGCGTGACGCTGGTGGACCTGGACCCCGCCATGACCCGCTTTGCGTCCACGAACCCCGCCATGCGCCGGCTGAACGACAATGCCTTTCGCGATGCCCGCGTGCGCGCGCTGGAGCCCGCCGGCGTGCGCGGGGCCGGCCTGCGCCCCGTGGTGATGGAGACGGGCCGCGACGATCCCGCCACGGGCCGGCCGCGGGTGGAGCGCGTGGCCCATGTGGAGGTCGTGAACGTGGACGCCGACCTCTTCCTGTCCCGGCTGGGCGACCGCTACGACGTGGTGATCGCCGATTTTCCCGATCCCAACGCCGTGGAGCTGGTCAAGCTCTACAGCAAGGAGTTCTACCTCAAGCTGCGGGGGCGGGTGGCGCCCGGGGGCGTGGTGGCCGTGCAGGCGACGTCGCCCTACCACGCGCGGGATGCCTTCGTGATGATCCGGCGGACGATGGACGCCGCCGGATGGAGCACCCTGCCGTACCACGACAACGTCCCGTCCTTCGGCGACTGGGGATGGATCATCGGCAGCGTGGGCGCGCCGGACCTGGCATCGAGGGCCCGCGCCGTCACGACCTTTCCCGTGTCCACCCGCTACCTGACCCCCGAGGTGTTCCACGCCTCGCTGGCGTTCGGCAAGGGCGCGCTGGATGCGTCCCCCGCCTACGCCGGCCGCATCAACACCCTCATGTCTCCCGCGCTCCTGCACGCCTACATCGCCGAAGGCTGGAAGGTCGACTAGGGCGGTCCGCAGTTCTCACCCGTTCCCCCCACCGAAGCGCGTTCGTGCGCACCGGGGCGGCCATCCGGCCTGAGCGGCTAAAGCCGCCGCTGGGAAAGCGATAAGCCCCGTCTCGGCTCGCTGCGCTCGCCGAACGAGGCTTCAACTGCACCCGGGCGCGACGCGCCCCTGCGGCGCCGTAACCCCGCACCGCGCCCGGCACTTCGCCGTGTTCCCGACCCGTCGGCGAAGGCCGACATCGCGGGTTCATTGCTGCGATTTCAATCGCCGGGTGACGATCTTCGCCAAGCTGCACTCCCCCCGACCCGGCTTGGAGGCGGCTCGATGCCCGCCAAGCTGCACTCCCCCCGCCCCCGGCAAACTGCCGTCGCCGCCCCAACCCCGCCTCCACCCCGGCACTCCGCCGTGCCCCGACCTGTCGGCGAAGGCCGACATCGCGGGTTCATTGCCGCGATTTCAATCGCCGGGTGAGGATCTTCGCCAAGCTGCACTCCCCCTCGGGCGGCCAGGATCCGTGCTCCCACGCCCTCCACTCGACCCCAGTGGCCGCCTGCAGACCGCCTGAAATCGACCCTCCGCCCCTTCGCGGCCACCGCTGGACACCGCAAGCACGGATGCCTCGTGCCGCGCGCGAGTTGCGCGGGGCGGGGAAGGGGCGTATTTCAAGGATACGACGGCTGCGGCCGGTGCCAGGAAATCACCTTGGGGGGAGGGAAACGCATGCCTCCCGGATGGCCTGCCGCTTGCGTCCTTGGTCCTAGCTTATGCGCTGCCGATTCATCGTGCGCCCCTCCCCGGGACCGGCGCCCGGGCAGCCGTTCCGCCGATCCATTGGATCCGCTTGAGTGCAGCATCGTCCGGCGCCGCGGCACGCGCGCACCGGGCACTTCCAGAGCGTTCAGATATCGCCGGCTCCGCTCCCCCTTCCGGGCGGCTGCCGGCTCGCGGCATTCCTCCACGTTACACGAGCAGGAGTTCGATCCGTGCCACAGGGTGACGACCGCAACGACGTGAATCCGCCCGCCGGCCCCGCCGGCGGCGACGGCACGCCCGCACCGCGCCGGCGGGCCCCGCGCCCCGGCGTGCCTTCCGCACCCCCCGCGGCGGACGGCGGCAACGGCGCCGGGGCTGGCGACGCGCCCGCGCCCCGGGTGCGCGCCCGCTCCGCCGCGGCCGTGGGCAACGGCGGCGGCGCGACGGCCGAGACGGACGTTCCGCCCGTGGCCCCCGCACGGGGCCGCGCGCGTGCGGCCGGCGACGGGGCCGCGCCCGCCGCCCGCGGACGGCGCACCCGGGTGGACGGCGACGGCACGGACGGGGGCGGCGGGGGCGACGACGCGGGCGAGCGCCGCGACCTGCGCCGGCTGCTGCTGGCCCTGCGCACCATGCGCGGCGGCGACTTCACCGTGCGGCTCCCCGACGTGTACGGCGACCCCCTCATGGAAGAGATCGCCGACACGTTCAACGACATCGCCCACCTCAACCAGCGCGTCTCCGAAGAGATCGGCCGCGTGAGCACCACGGTGGGGCGGCAGGGGCAGATGACGGACCGCGCCTCCATCGGCCCCGTGGGCGGCGGGTGGAGCAACAAGATCAACTCGGTCAACCAGCTCATCAGCGACCTCATCACCCCCACCACCGAAGTGGCCCGCGTGCTCTCGGCGGTGGCGCGCGGCGACCTGGGGCAAAAGATGGCGCTGGAGATCGACGGCAAGCCCGTGCAGGGCGAGTTCCTTCGCATCGCCACCACCGTGAACACCATGGTGGACCAGCTGAGCGCCTTCTCGTCCGAGGTGACGCGCGTGGCCCGCGAGGTGGGCACCGAGGGCGTGCTGGGCGGCCAGGCCGAGGTGCCCAACGTCAGCGGCACGTGGAAGGACCTCACGGACTCCGTGAACTTCATGGCCAGCAACCTGACCGGCCAGGTGCGGAACATCGCCCTGGTCGCGACGGCCATCGCCAACGGCGACCTGTCCCAGAAGATCACGGTGGACGTCAAGGGCGAGATGCTGGAGCTCAAGAACACCATCAACTCGATGGTCGATCAGCTCAGCGCCTTTGCCTCCGAAGTGACGCGCGTGGCCAAGGAAGTGGGCACGGAAGGAAAGCTGGGCGGCCAGGCGCGGGTGGAGGACGTGGCGGGCGTGTGGCGGGACCTGACGGACAACGTGAACCAGCTGGCCGGCAACCTTACGGTGCAGCTGCGCGACGTGAGCGCCGTGGCCACGGCCATCGCCGACGGCGACCTGACGCGCAAGATCACCGTGGAAGCGGCGGGTGAGATCCTCCAGATCAAGGAGGTGATCAACCTGATGGTGGACCGGCTCTCCGTCTTCGCGGACGAAGTGACGCGCGTGGCCCGCGAGGTGGGCACGGAGGGCGTGCTGGGCGGCCAGGCCGAGGTGCCCAACGTGGCGGGGACGTGGAAGGACCTCACGGACTCCGTGAACTTCATGGCGTCCAACCTCACCGGCCAGGTGCGCAACATCGCCGACGTCACCACGGCGGTGGCGCGCGGCGACCTGTCCCGCAAGATCACGGCGGACGTCAAGGGCGAGATGCTCGCCCTCAAGAACACCATCAACACCATGGTGGACCAGCTCTCCGCGTTCGCGTCCGAGGTGACGCGCGTGGCCAAGGAGGTGGGCACCGAGGGCAAGCTGGGCGGCCAGGCCAACGTGGAAGACGTCGCGGGCGTGTGGCGCGACCTCACGGACAACGTGAACCAGCTGGCCGGCAACCTGACCGTGCAGCTGCGCGACGTGAGCGCGGTCGCCACGGCCATCGCCGACGGCGACCTGGGGCGCAAGATCACGGTGGAGGCCAGCGGCGAGATCCTGCAGATCAAGGAGGTCATCAACCTCATGGTCGACCGGCTCTCCGTCTTTGCCGACGAAGTGACGCGCGTGGCGCGAGAGGTGGGCACGGAGGGCGTGCTGGGCGGCCAGGCCGAGGTGCCGAACGTCGCGGGTACCTGGAAGGACCTGACGGATGCCGTGAACTTCATGGCCGGCAACCTGACGGGCCAGGTGCGGAACATCGCCCTGGTCGCGACCGCCATCGCCAACGGCGACCTGAGCCAGCAGATCACGGTCGACGTCAAGGGCGAGATGCTGGAGCTCAAGAACACCATCAACTCCATGGTGGACCGGCTCTCCGTCTTCGCCGACGAGGTGACGCGCGTGGCCCGCGAAGTGGGCACGGAGGGCGTGCTGGGCGGCCAGGCCGAAGTGCCGAACGTCGCGGGCACGTGGAAGGACCTCACGGAGTCCGTGAACTTCATGGCGTCCAACCTCACCGGGCAGGTGCGCAACATCGCCCAGGTGACGACGGCGGTGGCCAACGGCGACCTGAGCCAGAAGATCACGGTCGACGTCAAGGGCGAGATGCTGGAGCTCAAGAACACCATCAACACGATGGTGGACCAGCTTTCCAGCTTCGCCTCGGAAGTGACGCGCGTGGCCAAGGAAGTGGGCACGGAAGGAAAGCTGGGCGGCCAGGCTCGAGTCGAGGGCGTGGCGGGCGTGTGGCGCGACCTGACGGACAACGTGAACCAGCTGGCCGGCAACCTGACGGTGCAGCTGCGCGACGTGTCGGCCGTGGCCACGGCCATCGCCGACGGCGACCTGACCCGCAAGATCACGGTCGAGGCGCAGGGCGAGATCCTGCAGATCAAGGAGGTGATCAACTCCATGGTCGACCGGCTCTCCGTCTTCGCCGACGAGGTGACGCGCGTGGCCCGCGAGGTGGGCACGGAGGGGCTGCTGGGCGGCAAGGCCGACGTGCCCGACGTGGCCGGCACGTGGAAGGACCTCACGGACAGCGTGAACTTCATGGCCGGCTCGCTCACCAGCCAGGTGCGCGACATCGCGCAGGTGACGACGGCGGTGGCCAACGGCGACCTGAGCCAGAAGATCACGGCGGACGTCAAGGGCGAGATGCTGGAGCTCAAGAACACCATCAACACGATGGTGGACCAGCTCAGCGCCTTTGCATCGGAGGTGACGCGAGTCGCGAAGGAAGTGGGCACGGAAGGAAAGCTGGGCGGCCAGGCGCGGGTGGAAGACGTGGCCGGCGTGTGGCGGGACCTGACGGACAACGTGAACCAGCTGGCCGGCAACCTGACCGTGCAGCTGCGCGACGTGAGCGCCGTGGCCACGGCCATCGCCGACGGCGACCTGACGCGCAAGATCACCGTGGAAGCGGCGGGTGAGATCCTCCAGATCAAGGAGGTGATCAACCTGATGGTGGACCGGCTCTCCGTCTTCGCGGACGAAGTGACCCGCGTGGCGCGAGAGGTGGGCACGGAGGGCGTGCTGGGCGGCCAGGCGGAAGTGCCCAACGTGGCCGGCACGTGGAAGGACCTGACGGAGTCCGTGAACTTCATGGCCAGCAACCTCACCGGGCAGGTGCGAAACATCGCCCAGGTGACGACGGCCGTGGCCAACGGCGACCTGTCGCAAAAGATCACGGCGGACGTCAAGGGCGAGATGCTGGAGCTCAAGATCACCATCAACACGATGGTGGATCAGCTCTCCAGCTTTGCCTCCGAAGTGACGCGCGTGGCCAAGGAAGTGGGCACGGAAGGAAAGCTGGGCGGCCAGGCGCGGGTGGAAGGCGTGGCCGGCGTGTGGCGGGACCTGACGGAGAACGTGAACCAGCTGGCCGGCAACCTGACCGTGCAGCTGCGCGACGTGAGCGCCGTGGCCACGGCCATCGCCGACGGTGACCTGGGGCGCAAGATCACCGTCGAGGCACAGGGCGAGATCCTGCAGATCAAGGAGGTGATCAACTCCATGGTCGACCGGCTCTCCGTGTTCGCGGACGAGGTGACGCGAATGGCGAGAGAGGTGGGCACGGAGGGGATCCTGGGCGGGCAGGCGGAGGTGCCCAACGTGGGCGGCACCTGGAAGGACCTGACGGATGCCGTGAACTTCATGGCCGGCAACCTCACCAACCAGGTGCGCAACATCGCCGACGTGACGACGGCGGTGGCCAACGGCGACCTGAGCCGCAAGATCACGGTGGACGTCAAGGGCGAGATGCTGGCCCTGAAGAACACCATCAACACCATGGTGGACCAGCTTTCCTCCTTCGCCAGCGAGGTGACCCGCGTCGCCAAGGAAGTGGGGACGGAGGGCAAGCTGGGCGGCCAGGCCAACGTGGAGGGCGTGGCCGGCACCTGGAAGGACCTGACGGACGCCGTGAACTCCATGGCCGGCAACCTGACCGGCCAGGTGCGCAACATCGCCGACGTGACGACGGCGGTGGCCAACGGCGACCTGAGCCAAAAGATCACGGTGGACGTAAAGGGCGAGATGCTCGCCCTGAAGAACACCATCAACACCATGGTGGACCAGCTCAGCGCCTTCGCGTCGGAAGTGACGCGAGTCGCGAGGGAGGTGGGCACGGAGGGCCGGCTGGGAGGCCAGGCGAACGTGCCGGGGGTCGCGGGCGTGTGGCGCGACCTGACGGAGAACGTGAACCTGATGGCCAGCAACCTCACCGGGCAGGTGCGAAACATCGCCGACGTGACCACGGCCGTGGCCCGCGGCGACCTGAGCCGCAAGATCACGGCGGAGGCGCGCGGCGAGATCGCCGAGCTCAAGGACACCATCAACACCATGGTGGACCAGCTGAGCGCCTTCGCGTCGGAAGTGACGCGCGTGGCCCGCGAGGTGGGCACGGAGGGCAAGCTGGGCGGCCAGGCGCGGGTGGAGGGCGTGGCCGGCGTGTGGCGCGACCTCACGGAAAACGTGAACGCCATGGCCGGCAACCTGACGGTGCAGCTGCGCGACGTGAGCGCGGTGGCCACGGCCATCGCCAACGGCGACCTGACGCGCAAGATCACCGTGGACGTGAAGGGCGAGATCCTGCAGATCAAGGACGTCATCAACTCCATGGTGGACCAGCTGCGCATCTTCGCCGACGAGGTGACGCGCGTGGCCCGGGAGGTGGGCACGGAGGGCAAGCTGGGCGGCCAGGCCGAGGTGCCGGGCGCGGCGGGCACCTGGCGGGCGCTCACGGACAACGTGAACGCCATGGCCAACTCCCTCACGGCGCAGGTGCGCGCCATCAAGGACGTGGCCACGGCGGTGACGGAAGGCGACCTGACGCGGACGATCACGGTCGACGCCAAGGGCGAGCTGGACGAGCTCAAGCGGTCCGTGAACCAGATGATCTCCAACCTCAAGGAGACCACGGAGCGCAACGAGGAGCAGGACTGGCTCAAGACCAACCTGGCCAAGTTCAGCCGCATGATGCAGGGGCAGCGCGACCTGGAGAGCGTGTCGCGCCTCATCATGTCGGACCTTACCCCGCTGGTGGGCGCGCACCACGGCGCCTTCTTCCTCTCGGACGGCGACGCCAACGGCGGCGGGCACGACGACGTGCTGCGCCTGATCGCCAGCTACGCGTACAAGGAGCGCAAGAGCCTCAGCAACCGCTTCCGCCCGGGCGAGGGCCTCGTGGGGCAGGCGGTGCTGGAGAAGAAGCCCATCCTGCTCACGGGGGTGCCGGACGACTACATCCGCATCACCAGCGGGCTGGGCGAGGCGCCGCCGCGCAACATCATCGTCCTCCCCATCCTGTTCGAGGGCGAGGTCAAGGCGGTCATCGAGCTGGCCAGCTTCCTCCCGTTCAGCCAGATCCACCAGGTGTTCCTGGACCAGCTGGCCGAGAGCGTGGGCGTGGTGCTCAACATGATCACCGCCAACATGCGCACCGAGGAGCTGCTGCAGCAGTCGCAGAACCTCACGCAGGAGCTGCAGAGCCAGTCGCAGGAGCTGCAGGCCCAGCAGGAGGAGCTGCGCCGGACCAACGTGGAGCTGGAGCAGCAGGCGCGGACGCTCAAGGCTTCGGAAGAGGCCCTGCGCGACCAGCAGGAAGAGCTGCAGCAGGTCAACGAGGAGCTGGAGGAGAAGGCGGCCCTGCTGGCCGAGCAGAACCGCAAGGTGGAGCAGAAGAACCGCGAGGTCGAGGCGGCGCGCCGCGAGCTGGAGGAAAAGGCGCAGCAGCTGGCCGTCAGCTCCAAGTACAAGAGCGAGTTCCTGGCCAACATGAGCCACGAGCTGCGCACGCCGCTCAACTCGCTGCTCATCCTGGCCAAGCTGCTGAGCGACAACAAGGACAACAACCTCACGGCCAAGCAGGTGGAGTACGCGCAGACCATCCTGGCCTCCGGGACGGACCTGCTCAACCTGATCAACGACGTGCTGGACCTGTCCAAGGTCGAGGCCGGCAAGATGGACATCAACGCCGGCGACGTGCTGCTGGCCGACGTGACCAACTTCGTGGAGCGCTCGTTCCGTCCCGTGGCCGAGCAAAAGGGGCTGGAGCTGGCCGTCGACGTGGACCCGGAGCTGCCGGCCAGCGTGTACACGGACGGCCAGCGGCTGCAGCAGGTGCTCAAGAACCTGCTGAGCAACGCGTTCAAGTTCACGGACGAGGGCAACGTCACCCTCACCATGCGCAAGGCCGAGAAGGGGCGCCGCTTTGGGCACCCGGCGCTGAACGACGCCGACGTGGTGGTGGCGTTCGCCGTGAGCGACACGGGCATCGGCATCGCGGGCGACAAGCAGCGCCTGATCTTCGAGGCGTTCCAGCAGGCGGACGGCACCACCAGCCGCAAGTTCGGCGGAACGGGGTTGGGGCTCAGCATCAGCCGCGAGATCGCGCGCCTGCTGGGCGGCGAGATCCGGGTGGACAGCACCGAGGGCCACGGCAGCACCTTTACCCTCTTCCTGCCCCTGCACTGGCCGGGCGACCCGGAAGGCGGCGGCGGGGGGGATGACGACCGCGGCGGCGGCGGGGGCGGCGGCACCGTCTTCGGCGGGCCCAACGGCATGTCGGCCGGCGGGGCCAGCGGCGGCGGCAACGGCGGCCACCACGGCGGATTCGGCGGCGGCGGGATGGGCACGATGCCCCGCCCGCAGGAGTCCGCGCCGCCCCGGCCGGAGCGGCGGCGCTACCCGCGCAACCCCGACGAGGCGGGGATCCACGACGACCGCAGCACGGTGCAGCCGGGCGACCGGGTGGTGCTCATCGTGGAGAACGACCCGCACTTCGCGCGCATCCTGCTGGACATGGCGCGCGAGAAGGGGTTCAAGGCGCTGGTGGCCATGGACGGCGAGACGGCGCTGGAGACCGTGCGCGAGTACCGTCCCGACGCGCTCACGCTGGACATCGACCTGCCGGGGATCGACGGGTGGACGGTGCTGGACCGGCTCAAGCACGCGCCGGAGACGCGCCACATCCCCGTGCACATCCTGTCCGGCGTGGGGCAGCGGCAGCGGGGCCTGCGCCAGGGCGCGCTCAACTACCTGGAGAAGCCCATCAGCAAGGACGCGCTGGACAACGCGTTCGACCGCATCAGCACCTTCCTGGAAGAGGGCGTAAAGCGGCTGCTGGTGGTGGAGGACGACGAGAACCAGCGCCGCAGCATCATCGAGCTCATCGGCGAGGGGGACGTGGAGATCACGGCCGTGGGCAGCGCCGAGGAGGCCATGGAGACGCTGCGGGCCACGCGCTTCGACTGCATGGTGCTGGACCTGGGCCTCACGGGCGAGGACGGGTACAAGCTGCTGGAGCGCATCAAGGCCGACCCGGAGATCCAGGACCTGCCCATCATCATCTACACGGGCAAGGACCTGTCGCAGGCCGAGGAGACGCGGCTGCGCCGGTACGCCGAGACCATCATCATCAAGGACGCCAAGAGCCCCGAGCGGCTGCTGGACGAGACCGCGCTCTTCCTGCACCGGGTGGAGAGCAACCTGCCGGACGACAAGCGCCGGATGCTGGAGCAGCTCCACAAGACGGACTCGGTCTTCGATGGCAAGAAGATCATGATCGTGGACGACGACGTGCGGAACATCTTCTCCCTCACGTCGGTGCTGGAGCAGCAGGGGATGATCGTGGTGTTCGCGGAGAACGGGCGCGACGCCATCCGCATGCTGCAGGAGCAGCAGGACATCCACCTGGTGCTGATGGACGTGATGATGCCGGAGATGGACGGCTACGAGACCACGCGCGCCATCCGCGAGATGCCGCAGTTCGCGCAGCTGCCCATCATCTCCCTCACGGCCAAGGCCATGAAGGGCGACCGGGAAAAGAGCATCACGGCCGGCGCGTCCGACTACATCACCAAGCCCGTGGACGTGGACCAGCTGCTGTCGCTGATGCGGGTGTGGCTGTACCGGTGACGGGGACGGCGGGTTACGGGGGACAGGGGACAGGGGACAGGGAATAGGGAATAGGGAATAGGGAATAGGGAATAGGGAATAGGGAATAGGGAATAGGGAATAGGGAATAGGGAATAGGGACTAGGGAATAGCTTGAGAGGGAGGGCCTCGTGGCGGGGCCCTCCCCCGGCCTCGCTTAGGCTCGTCCACCCCCTCCCGCAAACTGCGCGGGAGGGGGTGGACACCCCAGCCCCGGCACGGAGGCGGGCCTTTGGGATGAATGCAGTTCTCCCCCTCCTGCCCGCGGAGCGGGGGAGGGGGCTCTCGCCCGCGCCGGACGGTGGCATCGGGGAAGGAGAATTCGGCCCGCGAGGCCGTTGCAGTTGTCCGCTATTCCCTATTCCCTGTTCCCTATTCCCTGCCGTCACAAGCAGTTGCACGCACTTTGCCGTACCGCGGCTGGACACACATCGCCGCGGCCCGCTGGGGCGCGGTTCCGCCCCCGAAAGGCAACACCGACGTGGCCAAGGCCAACGTAAAACTGCCGGACACCCCGGCCGCGTACGACAAGGAGCTGGAACGCATCGAGATCGAGCTGCTGCTGGAGGGGGTGTACCGGCACTACGGCTTCGACTTTCGCAGCTACGCCTACTCGTCGCTCAAGCGGCGGGTGTGGAAGCGCATGCAGGCCGAGGGGCTGGGACGCGTGAGCGAGCTCCAGGACCGCGTGCTCCACGACCCGTCCATGATGGAGAAGCTGCTGCTGGACCTCTCCATCAACGTCACCGCCATGTACCGCGACCCCGGCTTCTACGCCGCGTTCCGCGCCCTGGTGGTGCCCACGCTGCGCACCTACCCCTTCATCCGGGTATGGCACGCCGGGTGCTCCACGGGAGAGGAGGTGTACTCCATGGCCATCCTGCTGGAGGAGGAAGGGCTGTACGAGCGGGCCCGCATCTACGCCACCGACATCAACGAGATGGTGCTGCAGCGGGCACGGGCGGGGATCTTTCCCCTGGACAAGATGCAGGAGTACACGCAGAACTACGTGCGCGCGGGCGGCACGCGCTCCTTCAGCGAGTACTACACGGCCATGTACGACGGCGCGCTGTTCAACAGCTCGCTCACGCGCAACGTGGTGTTCTCGCAGCACAACCTGGTCACCGACGGCTCGTTCGCCGAGTTCAACGTGGTCATCTGCCGCAACGTGATGATCTACTTCGACCGCAAGCTGCAGAACCGGGTGCACCGCCTGTTCTACGACAGCCTGGGCCGCTTCGGGATCCTGGCGCTGGGGAACAAGGAAACCCTGCGCTTTACCGACTTCGAGGACAAGTACGAGGTGCTTGACGCCCGCGAAAAGATCTTTCGGAGGCTGGCGTGAGCGAGGGCCGCGAGGTGGGGCCCGGCTACCGCGTGGTCGTGGTGGGCGCCTCGGCGGGGGGGCTGCACGCCCTGCGCACCCTCGTCTCCGGGCTCCCCGCGGACTTCGGGATCCCCATCGTGGTGGTGCAGCACCGCGCCAAGGAGTCGGAGCTGCTGTGCGAGCTGCTGCAGGAGTGCACCCGCGTGCCCGTGCAGGAGGTGGTGGACAAGATGGATTTTGGCCCGGGCGTGTTCGTGGGCCCGCCGGACTACCACCTGCTGGTGGATGACGGCTACTTCTCGCTTACCACCGACGAGCCCGTGCGCTACAGCCGTCCCAGCATCGACGTGATGTTCGAGAGCGCCGTGGACACCTTTGGCATGGACGTGGTGGGCGTGGTGCTCACGGGCGCCAACGCCGACGGCGCCCGCGGCCTGCGGCGCGTAGCCGACGCCGGGGGGCACGCCGTGGTGCAGGACCCCGAGACGGCCGAGGTGCGGGTCATGCCGCGCTCCGCCGCCAAGGCCGTTCCCGAGGCCTGCGTGCTCCCCCTGGAGGAGATCGCGGGGCACCTGGCCCGCATCCGGGGCCGGCGACTTCCCCCCTGCGGACCGGTGGCCGCATGACCGCCGCATCCGTGCAGTCCGGCATCCGCGCCCGCATCCTCATGGTGGATGACCGGCCGGAGAACCTGATGGCCCTGGAGGCCATCCTGGAGCCCATGGACGTGGACCTGGTGCGCGCCAACTCCGGCGAGGAGGCGCTGCGCCACGTGCTGCTGCAGGACTTTGCCGTCATCCTGCTGGACGTGCAGATGCCGGGGATGAACGGCTTCGAGACGGCGCAGCTCATCAAGAAGCGCGAGCGCAGCCGCCTTACGCCCATCATCTTCCTCACGGCCATCAACAAGGACGAGCACTTCGTCTTCGCGGGGTACGAGGTGGGGGCCGTGGACTACATGTTCAAGCCCTTCAACCCCGACGTGCTGCGCAGCAAGGTGGCCGTCTTCGTGGATCTCTACCTCAAGACGGAGCAGCTCAAGGAGCAGGAGAAGCGCCTGCGCGAGAGCGAGGTGCGCGAGCTGGAGCTGCAGCACCGCGCCCAGCTTTCCGCCAGCGAGGCGCGGATGGCCGAGATCGTGGGCTCGGCGCTGGAGGCCATCCTGACCTTTGGCGACGACCGGCGCATCACGCTCTTCAACGCGGCCGCGGAGCGCACGTTCGGCATTTCGGCCGAAGAGGCGCTGACGCGGCCCATGGACGACCTGCTGGCGGCGGACTTCCGGGGCGAGCCCCTGGAGGAGCTGTGCTCGCAGGCGTCGGAGCGCGCCGCGTCCGTGCGCGAGGGCACGGCGCCCGAGCCCGAGGGGATGCAGGACCACGCGCTCACGGGAGTGCGCGCGGGGGGCGAGCCGTTCCCCCTGGAGGCGTCCATCAGCTGCCTGCAGCTGGACAAGGAGCGGGTGTACACGCTCATCGGCCGCGACGTGTCGGAGCGCAAGCGGGCCGAGGAGGAGCTGCGGCTGCAGGCGGAGCACCTGGCACGCACCAGCGAGGAGCTCAAGTCGCTCAACGAGCAGCTCACGGCGCGGCAGCGGGAGCTGGAGAACGCCATCCAGTCGCGCAGCCGCTTTTACGCCAGCATGAGCCACGAGCTGCGCACGCCCATCAACGCCATCCTGGGCTACAGCGCGCTGCTGCTGGACAACATCTACGGCCCGCTCAACCCCGAGCAGGTGCGGGGGATCGACCGCGCCAACGCGGCGGCCAAGCACCTGCTGGAGCTGGTGAACGACATCCTGGACCTGTCCAAGATCGAGGCCGGCAAGATCGACCTGGAGATCCAGCCGGCGGCCTTCCCGGCGCTGGTGCAGGACCTGTTCGTGACCGTGCGCCCCCTGGCCGACGAGCACGGCTCGGAGCTCACGCTGGACACGGCCGGCGACGTGACGGTGACCACGGACCCGCGGCGGGTGCGGCAGATCCTGCTGAACCTGCTCTCCAACGCCATCAAGTTCGGCGAGGGCAACCCCATCACGGTCACCGTCCGCCCCCTGGAGCCGGGCGGGGTGGAGATCGACGTGACGGACCGGGGACGGGGGATCGAGCCGGAGAACCTGGAGCGCATCTTCGACGAGTTCGTGCAGATCGCGCACCCGGACCAGGCGCTGGGCACGGGGCTGGGCCTGCCCATCTCGCGGCGCCTGGCCGTGCTGCTGAGCGGCACGCTCACGGTGGAAAGCACGCTGGGCGAGGGGAGCACCTTTCGCCTGGTGCTGCCGCAGAAGCTGGACGTGCGCGCCGTCACGGTGGACACCCTGCCGCTGCCCACCCCCACCAACGATCCGCTGCAGGAGCCCGTGCGCCCCCGTCCCCGCCGCCCCGCCGCCGCCGCAGACGAGGGCGAAGAGGGCCAGGAGGAAGAGGCGGAGGATGCGGGCGCCCGTGCCCGCCGCCGCCGCCGCGACGCCGATCCCGGCGAATCCGCTGATTCTACCGATTCCGCGGATGCAGGCGCGTCTGCCGTTTCCGCCGATTCCGACGATTCCGCTGATTCTGGACGTCCTGCCGAGCCCGTGGATCCGGATCCGGACGACGAGGAGGAGCCGGCGAAGATGCCGGTGCGGCGGGCGGGGTAGGGGAGGGGCGGAACTGCGGGTTACAGGGGACAGGTTACAGGTTACAGCCTGCAACGGCGAAGGGCGGCTCTCGGGGAGGGCCGCCCTTCGTGCATGCGGGAGCCAGGGATGCGACCCCAGCGGCCGGCCGGTGTGGACGGTGGCGAAGTCCCGTCCGGATGAGCGGATGAATCCGCCGCTGGGAAAGCCATAAGCCCCGCCCCGGCCGCGACGCGGCCGTGCGGGGCTTCAACTGCTTCAAACGCGGATCAGGACGCTGGCGCCTCGAACTCGCCTGCGACGCCCGGCCGGTTCACGCGTGACCGAGCCGCATCAGCCAGTCGACGCTGCGCGCCAGCGCTGCGAGGCTGGCTGCCTCGTGCGCTGCATCGCCAGGAAGCCCTTCATCCCAGTCGTAGATCGCTTGGTGCCGGCTGCGGCGAAACGCGTTCATCTCGCGCGCGACGGTGGAAAGATCGCCCAGGTCCAGCGCACGGAGCGCTTCGAACGTGTGGAGGTGGTGGTCGGTTCCCAGCACGCGAAAGCCAGCGGCACGAATCAGCCCCGTCGCGGCCTGCAGCCCGGCCTGGTAGTACAGCGTCAGCTTGGAATCGTCGCCCGGGTCCTTCGCGGCATCGCGGTACGTGCCCATGGCCTTGCGCCAGCGCGCAACCACCTCGCGGTCGGGTGCATCCGCCTCCTCGATCTCGCGGCTGTCGACCATTCATCCGCAGACGCGCGTTCATACCCGCGCCTCCAACTCGCCCCACGCGTGCGGGTCGCCGGCGATCCAGTGCTTGGGCTCGCGGCTCACGCGGTCCAGGAACGCATTGCCGGTGCGCAGCCGCTCGCGCACGCATTCCGAGGAATACGTGACCACGTCTACGTCGCGGCCGATGAGCGACTCCGCCTCGGAGATGGGATCCTGGACGGCGCGCGACGCCACTTCGTCCGCGACGAGGAACAGGTCCACGTCGCTGTCCGGCCGCGTGTCGCCGCGGGCCTGCGATCCAAAGACGAACGCCGCCTCCACGCCGGGCACGCCGCTGAACGCCTCTCGCAAAATCTCCGACGGATGGGCGAGGCTCCGCACGAGCGCACGGATCGCCCGCCACTGCTCGCTGTCCAGGTCCAGGCGATAGACGACCTTCCGCCCCTCCTTGCTCTTGTCGATGATATTCAGGCGCTGGAAACGATCAAGCTCCTTCTGCAGCGACGCCATCCCGAGCCCGGTCCGCCGGTACAACTCGCGGATGTGCAGCGCCTCCTCCGGATGCACGGCGAAGAAAAGCAGCAGCCGCGCCATCGCGGGAGACGCGAGGGTCGCCTGGAGTGCGGACGGCGGCGGCGAAGGTGGGCTCATCCGGGCAATCGGAATCGGCGACGTACAAATATCTGGTACATCCGGCAGGGAAGAATAATCGCATCCGATTTCCGAAGTCAATCGCGCGGCCGCCGGCAGAAACGCAGAAGCCCCGCGAATCCGCGGGGCTCCCGTTGTTTCGGAGGCGGCAGTTGTATTACTCCGGCGGTCGTCCACCGCCGCCGCGGGTGCCGCGGGGACGGTCGCCGCCGCCGCGGGCCCCGAACGCGCCCAGGGCATTGCGCAGGGCGGCGGGGACGCGGCGCCACTGCTCGCGCGTTATCACCGCCTGGGCATCCGTCAGCGCCTGCTGGATGTTGCGGCGGCCCTCCTGGATCTGCGGCTGCACGCGCTGGAACGCATCACCCATGCTCGCGCCGGCCGCACCCGTGGGGAAGGCGGCGCGGATCTGCTCGCGGATGGGATCGTTGCGCGCATCCAGCGTGTCGGCGATGGCCTGCAGCCGCGCCACCTGCTCGTCCGTGAGCCCCAGCGTGTCGCGCAGCAGGATCATGGGCGAGATGGGCTCCGGCAGCACGCGATCCAGCAGCAGCGCGGGATCGAATCCCCCCTGCCCGCCGGGGCCCCCCGGTCCGCCAGGCCCGCCCGGGCCGCCGAACCCGCCGCCGCCAAATCCGCCCCGGCCGCCGAACCCGCCGCCGCCGCCCGGCTGCTCCGCGCCCACGGTCACGCGGGCGGAGAGCTGCACCTGGAAAGGCGAGAGGCCGAATCCGCCGAACCCGCCCGCCGTGCGCCGGCTGCCAAAGTTCTCGTTCACGCGGTACAGGTAGCGGCGCGCGGACACGTCGAAGCTGTCCGGCACCAGCAGCACGTTGTCCGGCCGGAAGGCGGACTGCCCCCAGCCGCGCAGGTCGCCGCCGCCGTGCAGCAGCTCGTCCAGCCCCGCGGCCAGGTTGAAGGCGTCCAGCGACAGCGACAGGCGCCGCCCCAGCCGCGGCAGCGTGGGCCGGTACGTGGCGCGCAGGTCGAAGTTGGTGCTCCACTCGCCGCGGCAGCTGTTGCGCTCGGCCACCTCGCCCGCCTGCTCGCGCAGGCAGTCCTCCACGCGCCCGGGGACGCTTCCCAGCAGCCGCTGCATCCCCGACGCCAGCGCCGTGTCCCCCGCGACCATGGTGGGGTCGAAGATGAAGGCTGCGTCGTTGCGCACGCCGTCGCCGTTGATGTCCTGCCCCACGATGGGGGTGAACGGCGTGCCGGAATTGGCGCGCGCGATGAACGTCACCTCCAGCGCCCGGCCGATGGGCATTCCCATGGTCGCGACCACGGAGTGCCGGCGCTCGCGGTCGCTCGTGGCCCAGTCGCGATCGTTTGGATCGCCCTGCGTCACGGCCTGGGAGAATCCGCCCAGGGGCGAGCCTCCGCCGAACGAGCTCTGGTCCGTGCTGCGCGCCCAGGTGTAGTTGGCGGACAGGAGGATGCGTGGCCCCACGACCCCCTGCAGCCCCACGGTGGCCTGCGCCGTCCGGTTCCGCAGCCCCGAGCCCACGGCGAAGACGTACCCCAGCTCCGGGTCCAGCCGCGACGCGAAGAGGGGGATGGCGGCGGACGAGGGCTGGATGGCGGCCGCCGGCGCGTACACCGGCCGTCCACCCTCCGCCTCCAGGGTGAACGCGGGCGCCGTCCGCAGGTTCAGGTCGCGCACGCCCATCTGCGCCACGCCCAGGGAGTAGGAGACGTCGAAGTTGGCGCTCAACCGGCGGAACAGCTGCGTCTGGTAGCCCAGCGACGCGCGCCACGCGCGGGGCGCGCTGAAATCGTTCTCGAACACCGTCACGCTGGGCACGCTGCGCACGGGCTGCCCCACGCCGCCGCCCAGGCACTCCGTGGGGATGCTGGACGGGTCCGCCAGGTACGCCTGCCAGTCCGGCGCCGGGGCCGCATCACCCACGCAGTCGATCTGCGTCTCGCCGCCGGGAAGGCCGGTCTGCTCCAGGGCCGCGGCAAAGAGCGAGTAGGGTGCGCGGCCGCGGAACTCGCCCACGCCGCCGCGCACCAGCCGCAGGGGCGCGCCCTGCTCGCTCAGCCGCCAGCTGAAGCCCACGCGGGGGCTGACGTGCACCTCACTGGGGATGCGGTCCGTCCGGTAGCCGAACGCCTGCTCGATGGCCGGGTTGTACGCCGGGTCGTCGCCAAAGCGCGAGGCCTCCAGCCGCAGGCCGCCCGTGACCTGCACCTCCGTGCGCGGCCGCCAGGTGTCGCCCAGGTAGGCGGCGGCGTCGATGCCGGAGCCCTCCGTCACCCGGGCGGAGAGCTGGCGGGTAAAGCGGTAGGCGCGCCCCGCCTCGAACGCGTCCAGCGACTCGAACTCGAACGAGCCCAGGCGGTTGCTGGCCTGCTCCTGCTCAAAGGTGTTGGCGTTGATGACGATGCCGGCCTTGACCCGGTGCGTGTCGCGGATGAGCATCGACAGCTCGTTGGCTACCTCGATCGTCCGCTCGCGGGAAAGCGACGGCAGCGAGCGGTCGCCCCCGAAGACGAACGAGCTGAATCCGCGCCCCGCGCCCTCCAGCGCGGATGCCACCTGCACCCGCCCCTCCGGCAGCTCCTCGTACGCCGTCTGGTCGCGGCGGTCCAGGTTGATGGAGGCGCGCAGCTCGTTCACCCACCCGTCGCCAAAGCGCGACGTCAGCGTGGCGATGGCGCCGCCGCCGTTGCTGCCGACTTCTCCGCCGTTCTCCAGCGTCTCCAAAAAGCCGATGCGGGCGTTCTCCTGCCCGTACGTGTTCAGGTGCCCGCGCAGGGCCAGGGTGTGGCGCTGGGAAAGGACAACGTCCGTCCGCGCCAGCAGGCTCACGGCGTCGCCCGTGCGGGCGTAGTCGCCCGTGCGCCCCGTGAGGCCGTAGCGGGTGTTCAGCGTCGCCAGGAAGGTATCCACCGCCTGCGGGGTCACGCCGAAGCGCTGCAGGGCGAGCGGGTCCTGCGGCGTGAGCGCGTACAGGTCGTCCGTGCGGCGCTGGTACGTAAAGCTGAGGAAGTAGAAGAGCCGGTCCTTGACGATGGGCCCGCCAAAGCCGCCGCTGAACCGGTTCTGCGTGTAGCCCTGTCCCAGCTGGGGATTTCCGCCGTCCAGCTGCAGCGCCTGGTCGCGAAGCTGCCAGCTGAACGATCCGCCCGGCCGATTGGTCCCGCTGCGCGTCGTCGTGGCGACCAGGCCGCCGGCGAACTGGCCGCGCGACACGTCGAAGGTGCTGGTGACCACCTGCGTGCCCCGGACGCCCTCCTGCGGCACGCTGATGGGCGATCCGCCGGACTCGCCGCCGGACAGGCGCGAGCTGAAGCTGGCGCCGTCCAGCGTCACCTGGTTCTGCGACGACTGCTGGCCGCCCACGGAAAAGCCCGCGCGTCCGCTGGCCGAATCGCCGCCCACGCTCACCACGCCGGGGGCGAGGGAGGCCAGCGTGGCCGCATCCGTGTTCTCCAGCGGCAGCCGGTTCACGATCTCGCCGGACAGGCTGCGCTCCTGCCCGCCCACGTCGCCGCGGGTGGGGGCGGGGCCGCGCTCGGCCTCCACCGAGACGGTCTCCAGCAGCACGGCCTGCTCCGCCAGGCGAAAGTCCGCGATGAGCACCTCCTCGTCCGCCTGCCGCGCCACCGTCACGGTCGACGCCTGCCGGCCGACGGTGGACGCGCGGATGGAGTATCGCCCGCCGCCGTCGGGAAAGGCGATCGTGTAGCGGCCTTCCGCGTTGGTCGCGCTGGTGCGGGTGACGCCGGATTCCGCCGACGTGGCCTCGATGCGCACGCCGGCCAGGGGCGCGCCCTCCGGGTCCGTCACGCGGCCGCGGAGGATGTCGGTGCTCTGCGCGGCGGCGGGCGCGGCGGCCGCCAGCAGCGCCAGCACGGCGGCGCACAGGGCGAGGAGCGGTCGGACGAAGCGCATCATGGACTGCACGGACAAGGGTTTGATACTGCACGGGGTGGATGCCTGCCGAACGGCACATCTCCACCCCGATCCGGAGCGGCAGGAGCGCGTCGAGCCCCGGCCGAGCGAATGAATTCGCTGCAACGACGACACGAAGTCCGCCTGCGCGGACTCTCCGCCGCACGCGAACATCCACGTACGGAAGGGAGACGCGCGGGAGGGCAGATGTGTTAACGGCTGCGAATCCGCCACGCTGCGTCGCAGGGGAAAGACATCCGGCGGAGCCCGCGTGTTGGCTTCGTCCCTGGGCGATTCCGGTGAACAGGCGGTGGCAGGCGCGGACGGAGGTGTGACGACGTCATTGCTCCGGCGGGGCAGGGGGCGTATCCTGCTGGCGTCCACGGTAGTTTCCTCCGTTACTCCATCCGCCGGATTTCCCGTTGTGTCACGGGAAGCCGCGCATTGTGCCACGGCGATTCCTGATTCGTTACGCGGGCGTTACAGGGTCTGTCTACACTCGGACGTGAGCGGTACACGACCGAACCAGGCTCTCCCGTAGAGGAGGTGGAATCTTGCCGAGCCCTTCTGCTCAACTGCATTCTTCGAACGTCTTTACCGGGCTGATCGGTGCGGCTGCCCGTGAGCCTGCCCCCACTTCGAGCCGAATGAGCGCCCACATCCTGGTGGTGGACGACGAACCGGACATCTCGGCCCTGGTGGCGTATCACCTTGCCCGGGAGAGCTACCGCGTGCGGACGGCCAGCAGCGGCCCCGAGGCCCTGCGCGCCGCCGAGGTGGAGCGTCCCGACCTGATCGTGCTGGACCTGATGCTTCCCGGCATGTCGGGGCTCAACGTGCTGGAGGAGCTTCGCAAGCGGCCGGAGATGCAGGACATCCCCGTGATCCTGCTCACGGCGCGCAAGGAGGAGCAGGACCGCATCGCCGGGCTGCGGCTGGGCGCGGACGACTACGTGAGCAAGCCGTTCTCGCCGCAGGAGCTCATCCTGCGCGTGGGCGCGGTGCTGCGCCGGGTGCAGCAGGCGCCGCCGGTGGAAAAGGGCGGCAAGGTGGTGCGGGTGGGCCCGTTCGCGGCGGACACGGGCGCCGCGCGCGCCCAGGTGGACGGCCGCGAGCTGGACCTGACGCCCACCGAGTACCGCCTGCTCATCACGCTGATGGAGCGCCGCGGCCGCGTGCAGAGCCGGCGGCAGCTGCTGGAGGCCGTGTGGGAGGTGACGGCCAACATCGCCACGCGCACGGTGGACATGCACGTGCAGCGGCTGCGCAGCAAGCTGGGCGAGCACGCGGACTGGATCGAGACGGTGCGCGGGTTCGGGTACCGCTTCCGCAACGAGCCTCCCAGATAACGGCAGTGCGAAAGTGCGGCAGTGCGAAAGTGCGAAAGTGCGAAAGTGCGAAAGTGCGAAAGTGCGAAAGTAACTGAAGGACTTCGTGCCCGGCGCTGACGGGTGAGGGTGGGATTGGATAGATTGGGGTCGCCGCGCTGGAGAGGTCCGGCGCGGCGATCGTCGTTTTGGTGGGAGTGGCGGAGCTCGTGCACCGGCGGGGCGCCCCTCCCCCCCGGCCCCCTCCCCGCTCGTTCCTCGCGGAGAGGGGGAGAACGTCAGCCCAACCCTCCCCCAGGGGTTTTGGGGGAGGGTGGGCGAGGTTTACGAGCCCGGGTGGGGGCGCTCCCGGGCTCCGCTCTCGTGCACCACCCTCAGCTCACTCTCGCACTTTCGCACTTTCGCACTTCCGTCCGAATGCACCTCCGCGCAGACCAGAAGCTCTTCCTGACCTACCTGGCCGTGATCGCCGCCGTGGTGGTGGCGCTCACGCTGGGGGTGGGCACCACGCTGCGCCGCAACCTCACCCGCATGCAGGCCGACGACCTGCGGCGCGAACTGCTGCTGGCCCGCGGCCTTCTCCACACCCAGCAGGCCGCACACCCCGACTCGGTCGCGGACTGGCTGGGCAGCATCTCCGACCGGCGCGTCACCCTCGTGGCGCGGGACGGCACCGTCATCGGCGACTCGCAGGTGCCGGACGCGGAGATGGCGGCGCTGGAGAACCACGGCGACCGGCCGGAGATCCGCGCCGCGCTCGCCGGGCGGCTGGGGCGGGCCGTGCGCGTGAGCACCTCCGTGGGCGCGGCGGAGCTGTACATGGCCGTGCCCGCGGAGGGGGGACGCGTCATCCGCCTGGCCGTGCCCCTGAGCGAGGTGTACGCCACCGTCCGCCGGGTGCAGCGCGGCATCTTTTCCGTCGGCGTGGTGGCGCTGGTGCTCACGGGCGTGCTGTCGCTGGGGTTCAGCATCGCCATCACCCGCCCCCTGCGGCAGATCGCCCAGACGGCCCGCGCCATGGCCGGCGGCGACCTGGCCCGCCGCGCCCGCACCCGCCACCGCGACGAGGTGGGCGAGCTGGCTGATGCGCTGGACACCCTCGCCTCGGAGCTGCAGCGTCGCCTGGGGCAGCTGGAGGGCGAGCGCGCGGAGATGCAGGCCCTGATCGACGGCATGGCCGAGGCGGTCATCGCCGTGGATGCGCGGGGCCGCGTGCGGCGCGCCAACCCCGCCGCGCGCCGCATCTTCGGCATCAGCGGCGACCCGCACGGGCTGTCGCCGCAGGAGGTCACGCGGCGCCAGGCGTTCGTGGACCTCGTCCGCCGCGCGCTGGACGGCGCGCCCGTGCCGCCCACGGAGCTCACGCAGGAGGGGCGGCACCTGCTGGCCACGGCCCAGCCGCTCCCCACGGGCGGGGCCGTGCTCGTGTTCCTGGACGTGAGCGCGCTCCGCAGGCTGGAGGACGTGCGCCGCGACTTCGTGGCCAACGCATCCCACGAGCTCAAGACGCCCCTCACGGCCATCCGCGGCTTCGCCGAGACGCTGCTGGATCCCGACCTGCCGCCGACCCTGCGCGCGCAGTTCACAGAGACCGTCAAGGCCAACGCCGACCGGCTGCAGCGCATCGTGGACGACCTGCTGGACCTGTCGCGCATCGAGACGGGCGGGTGGCGCGTGCAGCCGGAGATCGTCTCCATCCCCGAGATCGCCGGCGAGGCGTGGGACGCGCTGGCCGGCCTGGCGGACCGCAAGCAGGCACGGCTGTGGGTGGACGTTCCCCCCGAGTGCGAGTTCGTGGACGCCGATCCCAGCGCCCTGCGGCAGACGTTCAGCAACCTGTTCGGCAACTCCCTGCGCTACATCCCCGAGGGGGGCACGGTGGAATTGAGCGCCGTCGCCGTCGACGGGCCGGCGCCGGGCGGGCCGGTGGTTCCCGGGCCCCCGTGGGTGCAGATCGGGGTGACGGACAACGGCGCGGGCATCCCCTCGGCGCACCTGCCGCGCATCTTCGAGCGCTTCTACCGGGCGGACACGGCGCGGTCGCGGGAGGAGGGGGGCACGGGGCTGGGGCTGGCCATCGTCAAGCACCTGGTAGAGGGGCACGGCGGCACCATCCAGGCGGAAAGCCAGCTGGGCCGCGGCACCACCATCCGCTTTACCCTCCCCTCGCCCGAGGAGCACGATGGCGCGCAGGACGAGGGCGAGGACCACGACGCGGGCGAGGATGCGGAGCGGGACGCCGGACCGGGCGCGGAGGCGGCGCTTCCGTGACATCCGCCGTGACGATTCCGTTGCTTGTTACAGGCACGTGACGGGTTGGTGATTGCGCGATAGGTTGTTCGTGGTATTCTGCCGCGTCTCCGAGGCCCGTCCGGGCGCGGAGCCGTGGGAACCAACCCGAGCAGCCACGCGCCCCATGCCCGCTTTCACCGGTCGTATCCTCGCCGTTACATCCGCCGCCCTGCTCCTTGTAACGGCGCCCGCCGCGGGGCAGGGGTTCGTCATCGCCACGCCCGACTCCAGCGCGAAGATCACCTTTGGCGGCCGGGTGCAGACGATCTTCAACACCACCTCGGTGGATGACCTGCCCGTCGCGCAGACGGAGCTCCGTCGCGTGCGCCTGGAGGCCAACCTGCAGCTGGGCGACCTGGTGCACGGCAAGATCCAGCCGGAGTTCGCCGGCAGCCGCGTGACGCTCAAGGACGCGTACGTCCGCCTGAACTTCGATCCCGCGCTGCAGCTGTGGGCGGGGCAGGCGCACCGCCCGTTCGGCGTGATCTCGCCCGCCAGCACCACGCGCATCCTCCCCATCGAGAAGGGGCTGCGCATCCGCGGCGTGCAGAACGCGTTCGACGAGTACAACCTGCTGCTCAACCTGGGCTACAGCGACCGCGACGTGGGGCTGCAGCTGCGCGGCGAGCCCAAGGGCGCGCCCCTGGGGCTGTCGTATGCGGCCGGGTTCTTCAACGGGCCGGCCGCCACGCTGGCGCCGGAGGAGAACACGTGGCAGGCGGTGGCGCGCGTGGGCGTGCGGCCCGTGAGCGCCGTGCGGCTGGGCGTGTCGTGGAGCCGCATCGACCACGTGCTGGAGGAGACGACGGACGAGGAGCTGCTCACGCGCGAGGGGCAGGCGTGGGCGGCGGACGTGGAGCTGGGCTCGGACCGCGGAGGGCTGCACCTGGTGGGCGAGGCGACGTACGGCGACTTCAATCCCTTCGAGGAAGCGAAGTTCTTTGGGGCGCAGGGGTGGCTGGGGTACCGCACGGGCCGCTTCTCCAGCCGCATCGCGGCCGTGGAGCCCGTGCTGCGCGTGAGCTACGGCGACCCCGACGTGGACGACGAGGCGGACCTGGGCCCGGTGCGCGGGGGCACGCTGGTGACGCCGGGCGTGAACCTGTGGCTGGGTGGGCTGAACCGCTTCGCGCTGAACTGGGAGCTGTGGAGCCCGGAAGACGGCGAGCGCGTGCACAGCGTGAAGGCGCTGTTCCAGCTGGCGTTCTAGGGCTCCGAATCGATCCAGGGTGTGGAATGGGAGCGGCGTTCCGGCGCCCCCCCCCCCGCTCAGCCCGGCCGGAACTGCATTCGGGCACGATGGCGGGCATCCAGCCCGCGCCCCCACCCGCTCGTTCCTCGCGACCTCCCCCAAAACCCCTGGGGGAGGTTGTTCATTTCCGCTCGGAGCCCGTGCCGGCGTGGCACTCGCCCGTGGCGGACCAGTCCGCGCAGGCGGACTTCGTGTGGTCGTTGCGGCGAATTCATTCGCTCGGCCCGGCCGGAGCTTCCCCTCGTCCAGGCCGCGCTCCTCCTCACACCGTAAACCGCCCCACCAGCGTCTGCATCAGCTTCGCGGAGCCGGCGAGGGAGGCGGCGTCGGCGGCGTGGCCGTTGTTGCCGGCGATGCGGCCGATCTGCTCCACCGCGCCCAGCACCTGGTCGCTCATGGTGGCCATCTGCTCCGCGGAGGCGGCGTTCTCGCCCGCGGTGGCGGCGGCGGCGTCCACCATCTCCGCCACGGCGGGGATCTCGGCCGCCATCCGCCGCGCCTGCCCAGCGATGCCGCGGATCTGCTCGTGCGAGCGCTCCACGGCCTGCAGGATGTCGTGCAGCGCATCCCCCGCCTCGCGGGCCATCTCCGTGCGCTGCTGCACGGCCTCGCTGCGCGCGCGCATGGACGCCACGGCCTCGGCGATGGAGGCGCGCATCCCGCCCACCAGGTCCGCCGTGCGCGCGGCGCTGTCCGACGACTGCGCGGCCAGCTTGCGCACCTCCTCGGCCACCACGGCAAAGCCCCGCCCGTGCTCGCCGGCGCGGGCGGCCTCGATGGCGGCGTTGAGCGCCAGCAGGTTGGTCTGCGCGGCGATGGCGCTGATGACGCGCACGAACTCGCCCACCTGCTCGGACTGCGCGGCCAGCGTCTCCACCTGCCCGGCGCCGCTCAGGGCCGCCTGCCGGATCTCCAGCATCCCGTCCACGGCCGCGCGGACGACGGTGCCGCCCCGGCGGGCCGCCTCGCGGGTGGCGGATGCGTCGCGCTCCACCATCTCCGCGTCCACGGACACCTGCCGCACGCCCTGCGCGAGCCCCGTGACGACGGAGACCGTGCGCCGCGCCGCGTCCGCCTGCTGCCCCGCGCCCGCCGCGATGTGGCCGATGGCGTGCTTGAGCTCGCGCGCGGCGGCGCCCGTCTCGCCCGCGATGCCGGCCAGGGTGCCGCTGGCGTCGCCCAGCCGCGCGCTCGTCTCCGCCAGGGGGCCGATGACGCCGCGCAGCTCGCCCGTCATCCGCCCGAAGGCCCGGCCCAGGCGCGCCACCTCGTCCTCGCCGTCCGAGGCGAGGTCGTGGCGCAGGTCGCCGGCGGCCACGCGCTCGGCGGAGCCCGTGAGCCCGCGCAGGGGCTGCGCGATCCCCTCCACGATGCGGCTGGCCAGCCACAGCGCCAGCGCCGAGCCCGCCAGCAGCAGCGCGCCGATGCCGGCCAGCATCTGCCACATCAGGCGCCGCGAGCGATCCTCCGTCTCCGCCAGCCGCGCCTGCCCCGCGCGCTGGATGCGGACCACGAGCGAGTCCATGGCGTCCGTGGGCGCGCGGTCGATGCCGCGCACGGCGGCGTCCACGCGGCGGTGCGCCCGGGGATCGTCCCCGTCGTACTGCGCCAGCGCCTCGCGGTAGCGCTCGCCCAGCACGCCGTGCACGGCCAGCAGCGAGTCGATGCCCATCTGCAGCCCCGCGTCGGCCATCTCCATCCGCCGCAGCCGCTGCAGGTCCGCGCGCACGGCCGCCTCCTCCTCGCCAAAGCCCTCCAGGTAGCGGGCGAACATCGCGGGGTCAAAGCCGCGGAGAAGGACGTTCTTCCACTCCTGCACCTGCTTCTTGAAGTGCACCTGCGCGCTGCGGGCGGCATCGTTGGCGCGGGTCACGGCCTCGCCCTCCGTGGCGGCGCGGTGTACCTGGTCCAGCGCGGCGCGCACGGCCAGCAGGCCCGTAAGGCCCACGGCCAGCGTGGCGAGGGCGGCGACCACCACCAGGGCGGTCAATCGGCCGCGGATGCCCAGCCGCGACAGCCCCAGGGGAAGGCGGGGGGCGCGGGGCTTCGTTTCGTTCATGGGTCTGGGACGGCGAAAGCGGCGCGCCCGCCGGGGGCCGCGCCGCGTGGATCCGGGCCCCGCGCGTGCGGGGCGGCCCCCGAAGTGAACGGAGGATGCCGTCAATCTGGACCCGCTTCGTGACGGGGAGAGGGGCGCCCCGTCTCGCGCCGGTAACGGTCCCGCTCCGTGTGTCTGCTTCGCAAGGGGGTTGCAGCGCCGGATGTTTTCGTTATGATTGTGTCACCTCGCAGTAGTCCGGTCCCCCGGACGGTCCCGCGTCGTACTTCCCCTGCAAGTCGAGCTTCCCCATGAGACAGCGCTGCCCCCGGTGCGGCCTGGCCGCCGATCGCGTTCCGTTCCCCCTGTGGCTTCGTCCCCTGCGCGTGCTCCTCCCCGAGCTCAAGCGCATGCGCTGCCTGGGCTGCCACTGGGGCGGTCTGCGCCGCTGAAGCCCGCCGGCGGATGGGTTCGTGACACGCAATCGTTACGTGCGCCGCCTTGCGCTGGGCGGGCGGCGCCGCGCACGATTGAGCACGCTGTCCGTATCCCATCCCCATCGAGCCGCCGCCGGATGCCACTGGACGACAGGGAGCTGATGCTCTGGGCCCTCGCGCACGGGTGGTCCGTCAAGGTGTTCGCGGGCGATCCTCCCGGCTCCCTCTGGAAGGATCCCGCCCGCCGCCGCTTCCTCGTTCACGGCGCAGGCGCGTTGCCCGAGCTTCCCGCGCTCTCCCCCGAGGTGCGTGCCCGCATCAGCGAGGCGCGCCAATCGGCCGTGCCCGCGCTCCAGCCGCTCCCCGCCGGCTGATCTCGCCGTTCCCCCTCCCCACGCCGGTTCACAACCCCGACACGCGCGTTACGTCCCCGTGCCGTGCCTCCGCGATCGTTTCCCCGGGCTGGTCTGCCGCGGAAACGACGAAACGAGGGACGGACGATGGGGATGATGGATACGCAGCACGAGGAGAGCGCCGCGTTCTGGGCGCGGCAGTTCGCCGGCCGGTGGTATCGCGGCCCCGCGCACCTGGAGAACGATTTCCGCCGGTTCGCCGCCGCCTACCGCGTCCCCGCCACCGCCCGCGCCGACGTGCAGGCGCGCGCGCGGACGCTGCTTGGGGAGGATGAGGCACGCCGCGCGGCGTGAGCATGTGGATCGCCCGCGGCGCCTCTCTCGCGTCCGCGGGATGCGCTGACGCGCAACGCATCTTGTCCCGCGTGCAGCATCATGCGCCGAAGCGCACAGCGCGCCGGCGTGCACTCCGCACGCCTTTCACGCGACGCGCAAACCGCGTCGGCGCGCACTCCGCACGCCTTTCACGCGACGCGCAGACCGCGCCGGCGCGCACTCCGCATGACTGTCATTCTGAGGAAGCGCCCCACCGGTACCTGAACGGTGAGGGATGCCCGGGCGCGACCGAAGAATCTGGTCGCGCCGCGATGGTACTCGGCCTGGCACATGCTCTTGCGGGCTTCGCACGCGACCGGGCGATGGAAAAACGACGAATCATCGCATGGCGGAGCTCGGGAGAAGACTCCTCCGGGTCGAGCCTCCATCCAGAACGCCGTCGAACCCTGCCATCCCCCGAAATCATCCGGGTTCCGACGCGGGCACCCGCTCAACAGATCGCGATCAGGTGGATGATGTGCCACGGCTGACATCCACCTCCGCCGCCGCCATTGTGCCTCTCCGAAAAAACGCGGATGCCGTCCCCTCGCCGGCAGCAGCCTCGCTACCAAGGGCCTGACACACCCGCCGGTCCGCCGTCCGCTCCGCATCCGGCCGTCACGATCACAACCCTCCGGTTTTGCGACTTCCCGACGTCCTGCGTTCGGAAGCATGCGACGCGGTGGCTGATCGCGAGCGGATGGTTCGTGCACAAGGCGGCGTTCCCTGGTACATCCGCTGCTGCTGGCGAGGGACGGCATCCGCGTTTTTGCACGGGGGATACTGGCCTCGCGGAGCGAAAGTTTGCCGATGCACAGACCCACTCGATCGCGATCCGTAAAAGGAAGCCCTCCCCGGAAGCCCGCGTATCCGGCGGACAGAAGCCGCCGACGGGTCGCGGAACGGCTCGACCACAATGACCACAGTCGCGATCCGAAAGCTGCGGCCGGGATGATGGATGGCTCCTCCTTGCGCCTCCCGCGGCTCCGCGCGAGGCGTTTTCCGTCGGGGTGGCGCGCGGGCGTTGCCGGAGTGTTACGATTCTCCTGAAACGCGCGCGTCCGCCCGCCGTAGGATCGGGCATGAAAACGCGAACCCAAGCAATGCAGACGATGATGGATTCCGACGGCCCCCTTTCCCCCGAGCGCGCCGCGGCGGTGTGGCGCCGCGCCGCGCAACTCCAGGCCGAGGCGGCCCAGCGGCTGGACGAGCGGTCGCGGGCCCTCGCCGTCCGCGGCGACACGGCCGATGCCGATCCGCACGACTTCACCCTGGAGGAAGTGCGCGCGGCGGCCCTGGAGGCGGGGATCGCGCCGGAGTTCGTGGCGCTCGCCGTGACGGAGATGCGCCACGGGGACGAGGAATCGCTCTCCCCCGCGGGCGACCGCGCCGCCACGCACTACCTGGGCGTGTCGCAGCGCTCGCTGGAGCTCACGCGCACCATCCAGCGCCCCCCCGCGCAGGTGTACGAGGCCATGCAGCGCGTGCTCCCCGGCCACCCCTGGCTCATGGCCCTCCACGACAGCACGGGCGACCCGCTGGACGGCGGCATCCTGACCTTTGACCTGCCGGGGTACACGGCGGCCAACATGTCGCCGTTCGCCTATCACGCGACCACGGTGGACGTGAAGCAGGTGCAGGTGATGCTGCGCCCCGCGCCGGGGTCCAACGGCCAGGCGTGCGAGGTGGTCGTGAGCACGGGGCTGGCCGGCAGCGTGCGGCGCAACCTCAAGGTGGGCGGCTGGCTCACGGGCACCTGTGCCGTCGCGGGCGGCGGGGGCGGTGCGGCCGTCGCCGGGGCCACGGGGCTGGCGGGCGCCGCGGTGGCGCTCCCCGTGGTCGTCGGCGCGGCCGCCCTCGGAGGCGCCGTGGCGCTGGTCTACCGCGTCGCGTACCGCTACTCGCTGCGCAAGCTCACGGAGGAGCTGGAGCGCATGCTGCAGGGGGTGGACGTGAACGCGCGCACGGGCGGGGCCTTTGCCGCGCCGCGCCCGGGGCACGGCCGGGGTCCGGGCGACGACGGGGGCGCCACGGCGGCCCTGATGGTCACCACGACCATCACGTGAACGGGGCGTGACACAGCCATGACCGCGACAGGGCGGCCGGAGACAATCCGGCCGCCCTTGTGTTTGCTGGAGTTTTCGGGTGGATGGATGCGCGTCCGTTACGAAGGGGCGCCTTTCGTCGCGGGGCGGAGGGCGGATCGTGACACGAGCGCGACGTGGCGGGCGGTGCGGCCGTGACGCGCGCCGGGGATGTTTCCGCCGTCCGCGATGGGCGGACGGACGACGTCATCACCCGAAGACATGAGGCTCTTTCCGTGAGACCTTCTCACCGACCGGACGGACCCGGCAGCACGCGCGGGAGCGGGCTGCGCGCCGCTCTCGCGTTTGCGTTGCTCGTGATGCTCACGCTGGCCGCGGCCCCCCTGGCCGCGCAGGGAGGCCGCATCGCCGGCCGCGTGGTGAACACGCAGGGCGAGCCGGTGGTCGCGGCGCAGGTGGCCGTGCAGGGAAGCGCCCTGCGCACCTCGACGGACGTGGGAGGGCGCTACACCCTCGCCGGCGTTCCCGCCGGCACGCACACCGTCACGGCCAGCGCCCTGGGCTACTCCACCAAGACCGTGACGGGCGTGAGCGTGTCGGCCGGCGCCACGGCGGCGCTGGACCTGTCGCTCGCTTCCGCCACGCTGCAGCTGGAGGCCCTCACCGTCACCGCCGCATCGGAGCGCGGCAGCACGGGCGCCCTGCTTACGGAGCGGCGCAACGCCGCCACGGTGCAGGACGCCATCGGCGCGGAGCAGATGAGCCAGGCGCCCGACGGCGACGCGGCCGCGGTCGTGCGCCGCGTTCCCGGCGTGTCGGTGGTGGACGGCAAGTACGTGTACGTGCGCGGCCTGGGCGAGCGGTACGGGCAGACGACGCTGAACGGCGCGACGCTCCCGTCCCCCATCCCGGACCGCAAGGCCGTGCCCCTGGACATCATCCCCACCGCGCTGCTGGAGAGCGTGGTGACGGCCAAGACCTACTCCCCGGACCAGCCCGGCGACTACGCCGGCGGCCTGGTGCAGATCGAGACCCGCGCGGCCCCCACGGAGCGCGTGCTGCGCGCCAGCTCGTCCGTGGGCTTCGTGCAGGGCTCCACGGGCGAGGCGGGGCTGGCCTACGGCGGCAGCTCCCTCCTGGGCTTTGACCGCGGCGACCGCGGCCTCCCCGCCGGAATTCCCCGCAACGCCGAGGTCAACGGCCTTCCCGCGGACGCCGGCGCCCGCGAGTCGCTCGTCCGCGACCTCACGGCCGCGCCCTGGGGCCCCGGCAGCTCGGACGTGCCCTTGAACGGTGGCTTTGGCCTGGCGTACGGCGACGAGGTGAGCGTGCTGGGCCGCCCCCTGGGCGTGGTCGGCACCGTTTCCTGGTCCAGCAGCGTCTCGCAGCCCGAGGACCGGGCGGAGCGCCTGTTCTACGTATCCGACGGCGTGCCGCAGGACGTAACGGACTTCACGGGCACCGTCACGGCCCGCGAGGCCACGCTGGGCGCCCTGCTCAACACCAGCATGCGCATCAACGACACGGACCGCGTGACGGGCACCGTGGTCTTCAACCGCCTGGCGGAGAACGAGGCTCGCCGCCTGTCGGGCAAGTACGAGAGCTTTGGCCCCTGGCTGGACCAGTACCGGGTGCGGTACGTGGAGAACACCCTGGCGAGCACGCAGCTGCGGGGCGAGCACTTCCTGTCCGGGCTGGGCGACCTGAACCTGCGCTGGCGCGTGGCCTACTCGTTCGCCGGCCGGCTGGAGCCGGGGACGCGCACGGCCATCTATGCCGCCTCGGAGGAGAACGGGGCGCGCCTGTTCGCCGGCGGCCGCGCGGAAAGCGGCCTGCTCTTTCACCAGGACCTGGACGACCACGCCTGGAACCCGGGCGTGGACCTCAAGCTCCCCACCCCCTTCCTGGGGAGCACGGCCAACGTGTCGCTGGGCGCGTCGGCGGACCTGCGCGACCGGACGGCGTACTCGCGCCGCATTCGCCTGCGCAACGACGGCCTCCCGGCCTCGGAGCAGGGGCTGCTCCCCAACGAGCTGTTCACCCCCGAGCGCATCGGCGCCGGCGCGGGGCAGTTCACCCTGGAGGAGAAGACGTTCACCGGTGACAACTACGACGCGGACTTCCGGGTGTGGGCCGGCTACGCCATGGTGGACGCGGAGCTGATCCCCCGCCTGCGGCTGTCCGGTGGCGTGCGCGTGGAGGCGGCGGAGATGAACGTCACCCCCACCAACCCGCTCAACCAGGTGCTGCAGAGCTACCCCCAGGCGCAGCTGGAGAACACGGACCTGCTTCCCGGCGTCAACCTGACCTGGGAGGCCACGGCGGACATGAACTTTCGCGCGGCTCTCTCGCAGACGGTGGCGCGGCCGCAGTTCCGCGAGCTCACCCCCAGCCTGTACACGGACTACTTCGGCGGCAACACCCTGGTGGGCAACCCCTTCCTGGAGCGCACCCGCATCGTGAACGGCGACCTGCGCTGGGAGTGGTTCCTGGGCTCCGGCTCGGTGATCTCCGTGAGCGGGTTCTACAAGCACTTCGACAAGCCCATCGAGCCCGTGGCCCTGGTGCTGGGCACCAACCCGGCCCTGACCTTCGCCAACGCCGACCACGCGGACCTCTACGGCACCGAGCTGGAGATGCGCGGCAACCTGGGCCGCCTGGTGCCGGCCCTGGAGGCGTTCTCGCTGAACGCCAACCTCACCCTGGTGCACTCCTCCGTGTCGGCCGGCGACGCCCTGCTGTTCAACCTGGAGAAGCCCCTGGAGCCCCTGACCATCCGCGGGAGCAGCGACGCGCGCCCGCTCTTTGGCCAGTCGCCGTACGTGGTGAACCTGGGCCTCACCTGGGACCGCACGGCCAGCGGCACCACGGCGACCCTCCTGTACAACCGCTTCGGACGCCGGCTGGACGCGTTCGGCGGGCAGGGGCTGCCCGACATCTACGAGGAGGGCCGCAGCCTCCTGGACTTTACCCTGGAGCAGGACCTTCCGCGCGGGGTGGGGCTCAAGTTCTCGGCGACCCGCCTGCTGGGGGACCAGGTGCGGTTCACACAGTCGTTCCCCAACGGAGACGAAGTCGTCACACGGCAGTACGAGCTTGGGCGTGCGTTCTCGCTGGGCCTCTCCTGGGAGCCCTGAGACGGACGCGGTCGGGCAGCGGCACGGGCGGGGCGGGCGGGTTTGGCCGCCCCGCCGAAATCTGGACACGGCAGCGAATCAAAACCCCCTGAGGAGAACAAGATGCGACTGAGCAGACTCGGCCACCTGGCGCTGGCGCTCGTGCTGGCCGGCGGCGCGGCGGCGTGCGACGAAGGCAACGACACCGATCCGCCGCTGGCCGCCCCGGGCAACGTGGCCGCCACGTACAACGGCACCAACGCCATCGTTACGTGGAGCGCCTCCACCGGGGCCCAGAGCTACGACGTGCAGCGCAGCAACGTCACGCGCGGCACGACCATGGCCGCCATCGCCACGGGCGTCACGGCGACGACGTACAGCGACACCGTCACGCCGGGCAACACCTACAGCTACGTGGTGATCGCCCGCCGCACGGGCGAGCAGTCGGGGAGCAGCATCCCCGCCAGCCTGGTGGTGGGCCTCAAGCAGGCGAACCTCACCCCCATCGCGGCCAACGCCACGCGCACGCTGAGCAAGGACACGACCTACGTCCTCAGCGGCACGGTGACGGTGGACTCCGGCGCGGTGCTCACCATCCCGGCCGGCACCAGGCTGGTGGGCGACACCATCGCGCGGCCTTCGTCGCTCGTCATCCGCCGCGGCGCGCGCATCATTGCCAACGGCACGGCCGCCGAGCCCATCGTGTTCACGAGCCAGAAGCCGGCCGGCCGCCGCGCCCGCGGCGACTGGGGCGGCCTGGTGATCAACGGCCGCAGCAACTGCAACTTCACCAACCCCTGCTCCGGCGAGGGCAGCTCCGGCACGTACGGCGGCACCCTGACGGCGGACAGCAGCGGCGTGCTGCGCTACGTCCGCATCGAGTACGCCGGCTTCGAGGTGAGCCCCAACAACGAGCTCAACGGCCTGACGCTCAACGGCGTGGGCAGCAAGACGGTCATCGAGAACGTGCAGGTGCACTTTGGCAACGACGACGGCATCGAGTGGTTCGGCGGCACGGTGAACGTCAAGTGGGCCATCGTCACGGGCGCGGACGACGACCAGTTCGACTACAGCACGGGCTGGCAGGGCAAGGGGCAGTTCTGGATCGCGCAGACGGACACCACGCGCGGCGACAAGGGCTTCGAGGTGGACAACAACGAGACCACCTTCACGGCGCAGCCCTGGACGGACCCCACCATCTACAACGTCACGCTCATCGGCCGCTCGGGGCGCGGCGCGGCCAACCTGACGGCGGCTGGCCTGCACCTGCGGCGCGGCACGCGCGGCGACCTGTTCAACGCCATCATCACGGGCTTCAACTCGGCGCTGGACGTCGACGACCAGGTCACGGCGGACCACTGCGCCAGCGGCGACCTGCGCGTGAGCAACAGCATCGTGTTCGGCAACACCAACACGGATGATCCGGACGGCGATACGTTCGAGGCGGGGTGCCGCGGCGCGGCCGGCTGGTCGCTCACGGCGGCGACGGCCAACCCGCTGAACGCGGCGGCCACCAACCTGGACGCCCCCAACTTCATGCCGGCCTCGGCGGCGGCGGTCACCGGCGCGGCGGCGGTGCCCACGGGCGACGCCTTCTTCAGCGCGGTGGACTACATCGGCGCCGTGGCGCCCACCGGGACCCCCTGGTACCAGGGCTGGACGACGTTCGCGCGGAACTGACCTCCGCGGGTCGCACGCACCGGGGGCGGGGAGCCGATCCCCGCCCCCGGTGCCGTTTCCATCACGAAGCTCCACGGTCTCCCGCCTCCCGGGGCGGGGAACGTGCACCGGCTGGACCTCGCAGCGAATGAAAGATGATGAGGATCGCGATCACGATGGTGTTGTGCGCCGTGACGGCGGCGTGCGGGCGGGACGCGAGCGGGTCGCAGGCGGGGCTGCAGGGCGGCGCGTCGTCCGTGCGGGCGCTGGGCGAGGCCGTGGTCACGGCGCTCGCCACGGGCGACACCGCCGCGCTGCAGGCCATGCGCACGACGGAGCACGAGCACAACGAGGTGCTCTGGCCGCACTTTCCCATCGCGAAGCAGGACACGACCGGGGCCACCCGGGGGTTCGCGTGGGAGAACATCCAGATGCGCAACGCCGGCGCCGTGGGCGAGTGGGCGGCCTCGTTTCGCGGCCGGCAGGTGCGCTTCGACGACGCCCGCTGCACGGGCGAGGTGGAGGAGTACGGCCCGTTCCAAGTCCTGCGCGAGTGCTCCGTCACCGTGACGGACGTGGCGCAGGGTCGCGCGTTCGAGCTGCGCCCATTCGACCGCGTGGTGCGGATGAACGGCACCCACAAGGTCATCCGCTACGTCGAGGTGGACTGATCCAGGCGGCCCCGCGATCCCCGCGAAGCACCGCAGGCCCCGCCATGAAAGGCGGGGCCTTTTTGTTCGTGGTTCATCGCGGATTTTCGCTGCAGCGCCCCATGGGAACCTCGCCTGCGCGCCCGGTCGCCTGCTTCCGCGGCGTGATAATGCGCCGGTGCGGGCGTGTGTTGCATGCGGGCGGGAATCGGTTCAGGTGATTTACAGCTTCGTGACGGAGGATGGCTGGTCCAGTGGCAATGACGCGCCTAGTTTAGGCGCTAAATGAGCAGTTCGTCTGCGGTGCCAGCTGGCCGGCAGGATCACCGGAGCGCTCCCCGGCGCCGAAACGGGAGACGTCACGCGGCGATCCACCCTCCTCCCCGCCGCGCATGGACGCGGCCACACGAGCAACGTATCACCCGAAAAGGGACGGATGCACACTCCCTCTCGTTTCATCGCCGTGGCTGGGCTGGCCCTGCTGGCGGCTGCCTGCGCGGACGCCGGCGCCCCCACCGGCTCCGTGCCGGCCGCGGACCCGCTGCTGGTGAAGCTGGCCGCCGCGGGCTGGGACACCGCCGGCGCGCAGGACATGGGCGATCGCTTCATCGTGGAAGGCGACATCGGCATCGCCAAGGACGTAGTGGCCAGCTGGCCGGCCGCGACCCCCATTCCCGGCGGCCCCATGGGGCCCAAGCTGCAGTGGCACACTACCAACCTGGTGGGGCAGACGCGGGTGTACGGGCTCAAGGTGGACCTGAGCGGCCTGGCGTCACAGCCGGCGTGGCAGACGGCGGCGCGGCAGGCCATGGCCGAGTGGAACGCCCTGGGCCAGTCCGCCGTGTACCTGGTGGAGGGCACCCCGGCCGACATCACGGTGCGGACGGGCTACTACGGGCTCTGCGGCATCGCCGCCGAAGCTTCGTGGCCCTCGGGCCAGAACCCCGGCCCCACCATCACGGTGAACACCAACTACTGCGGCAGCCCCAACAACTCCAGCACCAAGCTGCACAACATGGTGCACGAGTTCGGGCACGTGCTGGGCCTGCGCCACAGCAACTGGCAGGCGCGCGGCGAGGTGGATCCCGCGGGGGCCATCCAGGTGCCCGGCACCCCCGCCACCGACGCTAGCTCGGTGATGAACGGCGGCACGGCCGCCAACGCGTGGGCGGGGTTCAGCGCCAACGACCGCGTGGCCGTCCGCACCCTGTATCCCAGGGTCGCCAGCGTGGTGATCACGGACCAGCCGCTGGTGCGCGTGATCGGGTCGTTCAGCTTCCGGGTGCACGCGCAGGCGTTCGACGCCAACGGCAACTTCATCCCCTACAAATCGTACCAGGCCATCAGCGTGGACGACCCCTCCATCGCCACGTTGGGGATGGGATCCGGCGGCAGCGGCTCCCTGCTGGGGGTGAGTCCCGGCGCCACCACGGTCCGGCTGTCGGTGGACGGCGTGGCGGCCAGCGCCAACGTGGACGTGATCGCCATCAACATCACGGGCCCCACCTCGCTGGGATGGGATGAGCAGGGAACCTACACCGCCACCGTCACGGGACCCGGCGGGCCGTACACTACGCTGGGGTGGAGCTCCGGGGAGCGCACCTGGTACTGCGACGGCCAGCTCACCTGCACGGTGACGGGGAGCCAGCTGGGTGAGTCGTACATCCAGCTTCACCTGCGCGACGAGCGCAACGGCGCGTACCTCACCAACACGCTGACGGTCAACTAGCTAGCCCGCCGGCCGTACGGGTTCCGGGCGCCCCTCCGCTGCACGGTGGAGGGGCGCTTTCCCGCTGTGGCACAAACTGGCCCGCCTGTTGCTTTGTATCGGCGCCAGAGGTTTACGCGCCCGTTACCGATTCGCCGTTGCGCCGAGAGGCACCTCCGCGATCATGATCCGGGTGATCCACGCAACAAAGCAGCAGAAAGACACACCGATGCATCCCAGCACCACCGAAATCGCGCACGCCGCGGCCCAGACGGCCGATGACGAGCTCCTGTTCCTCTGCCCCGACCGCGACGACCTCGGCTTCGTTCCCAGCAGCCGCTGAGCCGCGCCCGGACAGCAGGAGGGCCGCTCCCCGACGGGAGCGGCCCTCCTTCGTTTGGGGCGGAGGATGTGTGTCGTCGGAGGTGCAGGGAGCCTGTATGGCGGCGAGAGCCAGAGCGAATGAATTCGCGGCTACAACATCACACTGTCCGCCTGCGCGGACACCGCCGGAAGCGAGCTACCGTGCGGCCGTGGCGGGGCGGCCGCCGGTGAGCAGGTAGTCGGCGAAGTCGTCGGGGAGATCGCTGCGGCGGATGGCATCGGCCGTCTCCTGCACCGGATACTCCACGCGCACGAACTCCACGCCGGGCACTTCGCTGCCCACGTCCAGCACCACGTATCCCGCCCGCCAGTCGCCGTCCTTGGGACGTCCCACGGAGCCCGTGTTCACGAAGTGGATGCCCTCCACCTCGCGGTGCCACGGCACGTGCGTGTGCCCAAAGCAGACCACGTCGCCCGGCCGCGCGCCCGCCTGCTCGGCCATCTTCAGGCAGAACGCATCGTCGCGGTCCTGCGTCCAGTACAGCGTGTTGAGCGTGGGCGTGCCGTGGACGAGGACCACGCGCGGCCCCGGTGCGTGCCCGCCGCGCGGCCGCACGTCCAGGCGAAACGGCAGCGCGCCCAGGAACCGCTTCGTCTCCGGCGAGACGTGCGCGCGCGTCCAGGCGTAGGAGAGGTGCGAGAGCTCCTCCTGGCGCGGATCCTCGTACTTGCAGCCGCAGTGCTTGTAGTCCGTGGCCACGGTGGAGTCGTAGTTCCCCGCGATCCCGGTGATGCCTGCCTCGCGCAGGAGCGCCACCGTCTCGTTGGGCCACGGCGCGTATCCCACCAGGTCGCCCAGGTGGTACGTGGCCGCGATGTCCCGCTGCCCCGCCACGTGCGCGAGGACGGCCCGGAGCGCCGGGAGGTTGGCGTGGATGTCCGAGATGAGCGCGATGCGCATGGCCGCGTTCGGGTGGGGTGGTGGATGTGACGGCGGATGAACTACGCGCCGACGAATCTCCATCCTGCCGATGCGCGACGCCACCCCGCCGATTGTAACGGACACCCGTCCGCCGACGCGATTGAACGACGGATGGCGCATTCCACTCATCGCCCGCCGCGGCGGTGGGGCTCCGCGTGCAGTCCGCGCAGGCGGACTTCGTGACGTTGGAGCCGCGGTTTCAACCGCCTGGACGAGGGCCGGCGCCGCTGTTCATCCCCCGAAACCTGTACGGCACGCATCCGCCGCCCGATCCCTCCCGCGCGGTTCTGCCCCAATGGATGCCGATCCGCACGCGAAAAAACCCCGCCGGACCTGGATCCGGCGGGGGGCTCATCACTCTCGCACCGACGCACCAGGCACTCGGCACTTGGTACTCGGCACTTGTCACTCCCGCACTAACGCACTCCCGCACTCCTGCACTTTTCACAGCGTCGGCGCGAACTGCGCAAGAATCACGTAGCTGATGGCCGCCATGATCGCCGCGGCGGGGATCGTCAGCACCCACGCCCACACGATGCGCCCGGCGATCCCCCAGCGCACGGCGGAAAGGCGCGTGGTGGCGCCCACGCCCACGATGGAGCCCGTGATGGTGTGCGTGGTGCTCACGGGGATGCCGAAGCTGGTGGCCATCAGGATGCTGATGGCGCCGCCCGTCTCGGCGCAGAACCCGCCCACGGGGCGCAGCCGCGTGATGCGCGACCCCATGGTGTGCACGATGCGCCACCCGCCGAACAGCGTGCCCAGCGACAGCGCCGAGTACGCGCACAGCTCGATCCAGAACGGGATGGTGTCCGTGTTGGGGACGTAGAAGCGGTGCAGCCACCCCGTCTCCTGCGCGAACAGCGTGTTCACCGAAACGAGCAGCGAGACGATGATGCCCATGGTCTTCTGCGCGTCGTTGGCCCCGTGCGCCAGCGAAAAGAGCGCCGAGCTGGCCAGCTGGCCCACGCGGAACACCCGGTCCACCCGCCCGCGCGGCACGCGGTGGAACGTCCACATCACGATCACCATCAGGGCGAACCCCAGGAACATGCCGATCAGGGGCGACAGCACGATGAAGCTGATGGTCTGCACCCACTTGGTGCCCCACTCGATGGCCCCCATCCCCGCCGCCGCCACCGCCGACCCCGCGTACCCGCCGATGAGCGCGTGCGACGAGCTGCTGGGCAGGCCCCAGAACCAGGTGAGCAGGTTCCAGATGATGGCGCCCAGCAGGCCGCCCAGGATGACCGTGGGGGTGACGATCTCCAGGTCGATCATCCCCGAGCCGATGGCCTTGGCCACGGCCGTCCCCACGGTGAACAGCGCGACGAAGTTGAAGAACGCGGCCCACAGCACCGCGGCCACCGGGCTCAGCACCCGCGTGCCCACCACCGTGGCGATGGAGTTGGCCGAGTCGTGGAAGCCGTTGATGAAGTCGAACGCAAAGGCCACGACCACGATCAGGACGACGTAGGTGATCACTGGCGGATCACCCGTTCTTGAGGGCGATGCTTTCCAGCACGTTCGACACGTCGTCGCACTGGTCGATGGCCTCCTCGAGCTTGTCGAACAGCTCCTTCCACTTGAGCACGTGCAGCGGGTCCGGCGTGCCCACGAACAATTCGCCCACGGCCTTGGCGTAGATGGCGTCGCCCTCCTCCTCCAGCGCCTTCATGCCGCGGGTGTGGTCCAGCATGTTCTTGGGCTTCTTCATGTTGCGCACGGCCGTCTCGATCAGGTTGGCCGCCCGCTTGAGCACGTCCGCCAGCGCCGCCGCGTGGGGGGGCGCCTCCGTGACGTGGAACATCTGCGCGCGCCGCACCGTGCCGTCCAGCAGGTCGATCACGTCGTCCAGCCGGCTGGTGAGGAGGTGGATGTCCTCGCGGTCCAGCGGCGTTACAAAGCTGCGGTCGATGCGCACGATGACGTTGTGCGTGATCTCGTCCGCCTGGTGCTCCAGGTCCTTGACCTGCTTGGCCAGCTCGTCCAGCCGCGCCGGCTCCGCGAAGATCTGCGCCACCAGGTCCGCGCACTGGCACAGGATGCGGGCGACGTCGTTGAACATGGGAAAGAACTTCTCGTCACGCGGAATCAGGCCCACGTCGTCCTCCAAACGCATTGTAATTGTAACGGCCCCGGCCGGCAGGCCGGGGGCCGCGCAACCGCTGGAAGACAGGCTCCCGTGGAGCCGCCCCGGCTGGTTACGGCGTGATGTTACAACTGTTACGGGCGCGTTACAAGGCTCGGATATGTTCGGGGCCGTTACAGGCTTGTTTTCCCTGTCCTGAACGACACACGACGAATATGACACGACTGTTTGGGGGTGTGGTGCCTGCGCTGGCCGCCCTGGTGCTGGCCGGATGCGGCGGCGGGGACAACGGCGGGGGCGAAGGCCGCTCTCCGGCCGACATGGCCAACAAGGCGGATGGCGGCGGCGGCGCGTCCACGACGCTGCTGGGGGCGGGGGCCACGTTCCCGTATCCCATCTACCAGCGCTGGTTCGCCGAGTACGGCAAGTCCAACCCCGTGCGCGTGAACTACCAGTCCATCGGCTCCGGCGGCGGAATTCGCCAGGTCACGGAGAAGACGGTGGACTTCGGCGCGAGCGACGCGCCCATGACGCAGGAGGAGCTGGCCAAGGCGCCGGGGATGCTGCACGTGCCCATGGTGCTGGGGGCCGTTACGGTGGCCTACAACCTTCCCGGCCTGCAGCAGCCGCTGCGGCTGGACGGCGCCGCGCTGGCGTCGATCTTCGCCGGGCGCATCAAGCGCTGGAACGATCCCGCCATCGCGGCCCTGAACCCGGGCGTGAACCTGCCGGCGGTGGACGTGATCCCCGTGCACCGCACGGACGGCAGCGGCACCACCTACATCTTTACCGAGTACCTGGCGGCCGTGAGCCCCGAGTGGCGGCAGTCGCCGGGCGTGGGCAAGAGCGTGAACTGGCCCGTGGGGCTGGGCGGCAAGGGCAACGAGGGCGTCACGGGCTCCGTCAAGCAGACGCCGGGTGCCGTGGGCTACGTGGAGCTGGCGTACGCCCGCGAGGGCAACCTGCCCACGGCCTCGCTGCGCAACGCGGACGGCCAGTTCGTGCAGCCCACCGTCGAAGCGACGGCGGCCGCGGCGGCCAACCTGGGCGCGCAGCTGCAGCAGAACCCGGACTTCCGCGTGTCGCTGGTGAACCTGCCGGGGGCCACCACGTACCCCATCGCCGCGTGGACGTACCTGCTGGTGCCGCCGCACATGGAAGACTGCGGCAAGGCGCGGGCGCTGGCGGGGCTGGTGCGCTGGTCGCTCACGCAGGGCGCCGACTTCGCCCGCACCATGCACTACGCGCCGCTGCCCGAGGCCGTGCGCGAGCCCGTGCTGCAGCACATGGGCAAGCTGACCTGCGGCGCGAGCCGCGAGGTGGTGGGCGCGGCGAGCTGAGGGACGGAAGTGCGGTAGTGCGGTAGTGCGAAAGTGCGAAAGTGCGAAAGTGCGAAAGTGCGAAAGTGCGAAAGTAAGGGACGAGGGAGCGATGCGGTTCTCCTCTTCTCCCGTACAGGGCAGGCACCCGAGGGTGCCGGGAGGCCGTGTACGGGAGAGGGGGCCGGGGGGTGAGGGTCCCCGCCGGGAGACGGCGGACCGGATGCGGTTGCGTGAGGGATGCGCGCCCGCAGGGCCGAGACGGCGGAGCGGGGAAGCACAGCCGTATCGTGCTTCCCCGCGCAGGCGGCTCGGCGCCGTTGGGCACAGTTGGTTCGTGCCCTACGGCGCGCGCAGCCCGGCTCGGAGCGCAGCGGAGGGACACGCCCCACCCTGCCATAAGCCGTTGCAGTTCTTGATGTTCAGCAAACCGTGGGCGCGCCTCACTTCGAGCCGCGTCCGCACTGAGAAGCAGACGAACCGGAACGGATGCAACCCGTACCTGAGCAGGCGGGCGCGCTCGCAGGAGCCCCCCGCCCCTTGCTGTCCCGGCTGCTCCCGGGCTACGCGCAGGGCAACGTGGCCGACCGCACCTACGCCATCGCGCTGGGAGCGTTCGGCCTGTCCATCCCCGTGCTGTTCGCCTTCATCGTGCTCCGCGTGGGCGGGGCCGCCATGCCGGCGCTGCGGGAGTTCGGCGGATCGTTTGTGGGGAGCACGGAGTGGGACCCCGTGGGCGGGCACTTCGGGGCGCTCCCCTTCATCTTCGGCACGGTGGCGTCGTCGCTGCTGGCCCTGTTCATCGCCGTGCCGCTCGCCATCGGCCTGGCAATCTTCCTGACGGAGCTGGCGCCGCGCTGGCTGGCGGCCCCCATCGCCTTTGGCACGGAACTGCTGGCGGCCATCCCCAGCGTGGTGTACGGCCTGTGGGGCATCTTCGTCCTCGTCCCCTTTCTGCGGACGTGGGTGCAGTCGCCCCTGGCCAACTCCATCGGCGATTCCGTGGGGCTGTTCCGCGGGCCGGCGTACGGCAGCAGCATCATGGCCGGCGGCGTGGTCCTGGCCATCATGATCGTCCCCTTCATCTCCGCCGTGTCGCGCGAGGTGCTGTCCGCCGTCCCCGTTACGCAGCGGGAGGGCGCGCTGGCGCTGGGCGCCACGCGCTGGGAGATGACGTGGCAGGTGGTGCTCCCCTACGCATTCCCGGGGATCATCGGCGCGACGATCCTGGGCCTGGGCCGCGCGCTGGGCGAGACGATGGCCATCACCATGGTGATCGGCAACCGGGCGGAGATCTCCACCTCGCTCTTTGCGCCGGGCGCCACCATGGCGAGCGTGCTGGCCAACGAGTTCGCGGAGGCATCGGACGACCTGCACCTGTCGGCCCTGATGGCCATCGGGCTGCTGCTGTTCGGCATCACCATCCTGGTGAACACCGTCGCGCGCTTCCTGGTGTGGCGCGTGGGACTGCGGGCGGGCCGATGAGCGGCACGGCCACCGGGCCCATGACGCCCCCGCAGCAGCACGCGCCCCTCCCGGCGCTCTCCGGCCGCGACCGCCGCCGGCGCGTCACCAGCCTGGTGATGCTCACGCTCACGGGCGTGGCGGCCGCGGTGACGGTCGTTCCCCTGCTGCTCATCTTCTATCACCTGATGAGCGCGGGGCTGGGATCGCTCAACCTGTCGTTCTTCACCAACGTGCCGGCGCCCGTGGGCGACCCGGGCGGCGGGGTGGGGAACGGCGTGCTGGGGACGTTCATCCTGGTCGCGCTGGCCGGCGCCATGGGGCTTCCCGTGGCCATCGGCGCGGGGATCTACCTGGCCGAGGCGGAGGGCGGGCGGCTGCCCAACGCCATCCGCTTCATCACCGACGTGATGAACGGCATTCCCTCCATCGTCATCGGCATCTTCGTGTGGGCGTGGGTGGTGGTCTCCCGCGGCGGATTCTCGGCCTTCGCGGGCGGCGTGGCCCTGGCCATCATGCTGCTGCCCATGGTCACGCGGACGACGGAGGAGATGGTGCGCCTCGTCCCCCGTGAATTGAAGGAGGGCGCCCTGGCGCTGGGCTTTACCCGCTGGCGGACGACGCTGGGCGTGGTGCTTCCCGCGGCGCGCAGCGGCATCCTGACGGGCGTGCTGGTGGCCCTGGCGCGCATCGCGGGCGAGACGGCGCCGCTGCTGTTCACGGCGTTTGGCAACCCGTTCTGGTCGGCGTCGCTCAACGAGCCCATCGCCGCGCTCCCGGTGCAGATCTTTCAGTACGCCATCAGCCCGTACGAAGACCAGCACCGGCAGGCGTGGGCCGCGTCGCTGCTGCTCATCGCCCTGGTGCTGGCCATGAGCCTGACCGCGCGCTTCCTGATCCGCAGCCCTTACCGGAGCCGCTGATGCGAGAGATTTCCGTGCAGGCGCCGCAGCCGCCGGCCGCCGCCCCCATCAAACCGGATGCCGCGTCCATGCCGCAGCAGACAACGACGGCCACGCAGGCGCCCCCGCAACTGGCCATCGAGGCCGACGACTTCTCGTTCTGGTACGGGGGCACGCGGGCGCTCAACGACATCACCCTGCAGATCCCGCAAAAGCGGGTGACGGCGTTCATCGGGCCGTCGGGGTGCGGCAAGAGCACCTTCCTGCGGTCCATCAACCGCATGAACGACCTGATCCCGGGAATCCGCCACGACGGCGACATCCGGCTGATCGGCGAGAGCGTGTACCGCCCCGGGCAGGACGTGGTGCAGCTGCGCAAGCGGGTGGGGATGGTGTTCCAGAAGAGCAACCCGTTCCCCAAGTCCATCTACGAGAACGTGGCGTACGGCGCCCGGGTCAACGGCATCGCCAGGGGGCGCCGCGACCTGGACGACGTGGTGGAGCGCTCGCTCAAGCAGGCCGCCCTGTGGGACGAGGTGAGCGACCGGCTGGACCGCAGCGCGCTGGGGCTCAGCGGCGGGCAGCAGCAGCGGCTGTGCATTGCCCGGGCACTGGCCGTGCAGCCCGAGGTGCTGCTGATGGACGAGCCGGCCAGCGCGCTGGACCCCATCGCCACGCAAAAGATCGAGGAGCTGATCTACCAGCTCAAGGACGAGTACACCATCGTCATCGTGACGCACAACATGCAGCAGGCGGCGCGGGTGAGCGACTTCACGGCGTTCTTCTACATGGGCGCGCTGGTGGAGATGGGGCGCACGGACGAGCTGTTCACCAACCCGCGCGAGGACCGCACGGAGGCCTACATCACGGGGAGGTTCGGATGACGCCGGGCGTTCGTCACTTTCACGAGGAGCTGGCGCGCCTCAAGACGCAGCTGCTGGAGATGTCCGGCCTTGCCGAGGAGCTGGTGGCGCAGGCCATGGCGGCCCTCCGCAGCCGCGACGCCGTGGCCGCGCAGGACGTGATTCGCCGGGACAACGACCTGGACGCCATGGAGGTGGTGGTCGACGACATGTGCATCCACCTGCTGGCCCTTCAGCAGCCCATGGCGCGCGACCTCCGGCTGATCACCATGGCGATGAAGATCAGCAACGACCTGGAGCGCGTGGGCGACCACGCCGTGAACATCGCCGAGGCGGTGGGCCACCTGGCCGAGTCGCCGGTTTACATGGAGTTCGCCGAGATCGAGGAGATGGGGCGGCTGGCCACGGAGATGCTGTCGGACGCGCTCGACACCTTCGTGCAGGCGGATGCCGTCGGCGCGCGCGAGGTGTGCCGGCGCGACGACCGGGTGGACGGGCTGCACAACTCGCTGTTCCGCATCCTGCTCACGCACATGATGGAGGATCCGCGGCGCATCGGGGCTTCGATGTCGCTGTTCCTGGTGAGCCGCAACCTGGAGCGCATCGCGGACCTGGCGACGAACATCGCCGAGGACGTGGTGTTCCTGGTGGAGGGCCGCAACATCAAGCACGGCGCGGAGCAGGACGGGGCCGCCGAGCGGCGGTCCGGCGGAGAGCGCCGCACGGGGTGAGGGCGCGGCGGGCCGCGGAGGATGGACGCCTCCGCGGACGCGGCTTCCCGCGTGCGGATGTCTGACCGGCGCCGTCGTGCGCGCAAGCGCGGCGCCTGTGGTGCGGGAAGCATGAAGATGTGACGAGGGGCGGCTCCCGGTTGGGGGCCGCCCCTCGTTTATACTTGCTTCAAGAGGGTGATGCGTGGCGAGGCCGGTGGGTCCTGTTGGGTGAACTGGCGCTTCGCGGCTTTCCCGTCCCCGCTGATCTTCCAGGGCAGGCGGTCGCTGGGTCATTGCAGCGAGTGACGCTGGGCGGGATTGACGGTGTCTATTGCTCGCCTTCAGCGAGTGGGACCAGCGTCACGAACAAGTTCCTCAGCACCGGAAGTTCATTCAGATAGGCTGTGCACCCATCCGTGCACTGTCTCCGAAAGTGACCCCAACCCTCAGCCGGTGCACTGGAGAAGTCCGCAATAAGCTCCGGACAGGGGCGAGTTGCGGAGTCTTCGAGAACGGCTGCCTCCGCGCCGATTACGGCGATTCCATGAGCATCGTAGCGGTGGAGCAACTCCAACGCGTCCAACGGACGCAGGTAAAGCTCGTTTCCGCGGACAATTCCGCGAGCGACGAATTCGGCGAGCAGTTTTTCGTTCGCCTCTGCGAAGCTCTTCTCAAACCTTCCTTCCTCTAGGCTACGCATCAGTTCTGGCGCAAGCTCAAGCACGTCAAGTCGATGAGAACATCGCCCGTGAGCCTAATATGGAGCACGGAAGGAATCGAGTTTCCTTCCGTCCGCCATCGCACGTTGGTAAAGCCGTATCCGGGAATCAGTTTCTCCAACTCGGGACTTTCCAAACGCTCCATCACGCACTCTAGGATCGTGAACGGAGGGACATCCCCAGGAATGCAGGACAGCGAAAACTGGCAGATTCCCTCGACCGTGATCGCGTACTCGCGGCCGCCAAAATCAATGAGTCCAATCTCCACCCGTTCGCCGGAGGCGTGAAAGTCGAAGTATGTGATTTGGATGTCGCTAAGCAGGTCGACCAACGCTCGTTCAGTGCTGTGATCCACTGATCACCTCGCCAGTGTTGTGAGTGTTAGAACCAGAAGGATCATGCTGAATCTGCTTGCCGCCGGATGGGGTCCTGCTGCGTGAACTGGCCCGTCGCCGGATCGTAGTAGCGGTTGCGCATGTACATCTGGCCGCTGGCGTCGCGCATCCCGTCCACCAGGCCGCCCCACCACGTGCGGACGTCGCGCTCCTTGACCTCGGCGTGCCACGCCGTCGTGCGCCAGCCGGGCCACGCAATGTTCACGCAGTTCGTGGCCGAGCTGTTGGGGCAGTCGCTCGCCGTGCCGTTGGCCCACGTGCCGCGGCTGAACTGCCCGCGCCAGTTCTGGTGCGGCAGCACGCTCGCGCCGTCCTTGGTGATCACCAGCGGCCGGTCGATGCCGCCCGCGTGCGTGTAGCTCACCACGCCGTAGGCCACTCCTGTGTCCCCCGGCCCACACGTTCCGGCGTAGTGGCCAAGTCACCATGGCACCATCAAAGTACGATCGGATTGCGTTCAGAAATCCCAGTCAGCAGGCCGAAGTCAACTCGAATGCCAAGCTCGCAGCACCGTCTGTGGTATAGAAGAGATCTTCCATTCCATTCCATCCTTGGCGGGTAGGAGCAGGGCCAAACGCGTCGTATACCTGTGCACGGGTGTGAAAGCCTATACGAAAGACTCTCACCGCCGTGCTGCTGAGGATGGAACCGCTCGGGGAGGGGAGGGGACTTTTTCCCTCAAGGTAAAACCACGGTAGAGAAGCCAGCCGGACTCACGGAACCCGGAGTGGAATCTATGGTCCGGCCAGAGCCTTAAATTGTAGCTCGGTCCGTTCAACCCACCGGGGTCTGGCTGACAAACGTTTGCAATGTACTCGGATGGTGGTACGCGGTGTCGCATGAGACCGGCCTGCTCCGCCGAAGCGAGCGACTTGTAGAGCGTTGGCGCTGCGTCGGCAGGAAGGCGAAAGGCCTAAGGAACCGGTTGTGGTTCAACCACTGTCCTTATACTCGGCCTCACCCCGATGCTGCGACCCAGGTTTTGGCTGCAGAGCTGGCGGAGGTGCCGCACCCGTATACACCCGATCGAGAGAAGCCTCGATCTACGATCAATGTCGCACAGCGCGCTACTATCGCCGTACCAGAATCGAATCAGTCTCAAGAACTCGGAAACCGCCTCCAAGGTCCGGTGAGATTTCGCATTTGTATTCCGTTGCCAAACGTCCTTCATAAGGGCTTTGCTCCAGGTGGGGGTACCAGAAGCGTACGTTCCAACGCCCGTCGGCCCCGTGTGTCAACTCCACGGCGCGAGGCCGATAGGAGCGGCCGATGAGATCGCGCTCCGACGGCCGCACCAATCGCCGAGCCGATCCCACCTCCAGGAGGTCGCGTTGCGTAAGCCGAGAGGGATTATTATTCACTCCAACCGCGACCGCTTCTGAACACACCGCCCAGGCCTCATCAGGCGAGCGTGGTGCCCACGCGTCGAAGACTGCATCCCAGCCCGCCAAATCCGCCGGTTCAAAGAACTGACCTCCGTACCTTCCAATTGCCACTACCTCAAAGTCATGCGAGTTGCGGCCTTGGACTCGCGCCCAGTGGTACGTCAGGTCGCTGCTTGCTCCTGACCCGGTGCTGTCCAAACGAACTGCGTCTCGGAGCGCCCGGTGAGCTGGTGGCATCTTTACCTTCTGCAAAAGCAGTTCGCGTGCAGTGGTGCCTTCCGGCGCCGCTGCCGCTCCCCGGCGAAGCACCTCCACCTCGCCCGAGATCCCTGCTGCCGTCCCCCTGCTGCAACCGAGGGTCAACAGGGCTGTCGCGATCAGGAGAGTCGTACGAATCCTCATTGGCAGTTCGAGAACTGGTACCGGATGGCACATACGTGGTAAAAGAATCCATCGGGATCCCGCATGTACCACTGGTAATCTTTCCCCACGTTCGGATCTGAACGAGCACCCGCATCGAACTTACGATAAAATCCGAACTCGACAGAATGGGCGAAGCCTTCATGGACCTCGTGATCAATGACGCCATCCTCAAACAATGCCTTGTGCGATCCCTCATGAATAATCTGGCCTGCAGTAAAAAGGACTGACCCGTTGTCTCCAACGGTGATGAAGTCATCACCGCCAGTATAGCAAGCAACGGCTTCATCTCCGCAACTGCCGGGCCGTATTCCTGTCTTTGTTTCGATAAAGTAATCAGTGACTGACGATCCCTGGCTTGTTTGCATCATGAGCGCAAATGCGTCAGTCACATGTTGCGACTCTTTGGGACAGTCATCAAGGTTCCGAGAACGACTATCACCTGCGTACGGGCACAATCCATACGGATCGCTGTACGTGACCGGGTCCCCCGCCGCGAAGCCGTAGCTGTTCAGCCCGCCCGCGAGGCCGATGGGGTCCTGCTGCGTGAACTGCCCGGTGGCGGGATCGTAGTAGCGGTTGCGCATGTACATCTGGCCGCTGGCGTCGCGCATCCCGTCCACCAGGCCGCCCCACCACGTGCGGATGTCGCGCTCCTTGACCTCGGCGTGCCAGGCGGTCGTGCGCCAGCCGGGCCATGCGACGTTCACGCAGTTGGTAGCCCAGCTGTTGGGGCAGTCGCTCGCCGTGCCGTTGGCCCACGTGCCGCGGCTGAACTGCCCGCGCCAGTTCTGGTGTGGCAGCACGCTGGCCCCATCCTTGGTGATCACCAGCGGCCGGTCGATGCCGCCGGCGTGCGTGTAGCTCACCGTGCCGTACGCGTCGGACGGGCCGGCCGTCTCGCCCGGGCTCTCGCTGGGCCCGCGGATCTCCCACAGCAGCTGGTCGCCCGCCCATACCATGCGCGTGGTGGCGCTGGCGCACTGGAACGCCGTGCCCGTGTTGCACAGGCCCGCGGTGCGCGCGTTCACCAGCACCCGCCGGCCCAGCGGATCGTACCGGTACTCCTCCCACACCCCGTCTTCCCTGACGGTCTGGCCGCCGCGCACCTCTCGCTCCTGGAAGTAGCGCAGCCGCTCGTCCGCGCCGTAGTACGAGCGCCCCCGCTTGTGGTGCACCACCCCCGACCCAATCCCCAGGTCGCCCGACTGCTCGAAGACGGACCACGCCACGTTGCCGGACGAGTCGTACTCGCGCACGGTGGTTTCCGGGTTGAAGCTGCTGCTCGACTGGGCCATGTTGAGCTTGTTCAGCACCTGCAGCCGTCCCACTCCGGGCTCGTACCCCGAGCGGAAGAGCGAATCCGGCGCGGTGTTGCTTCCGTCGCCCGTGCGCCGCCACGCGGTGTTGCCCAGGGCGTCCATGGCGAACACCTCCTGCACCTTTCCCGCGTCCATCTCGTTGCGCCAGTCGGTGGCCACCAGCATGCCGCTGCCGGAGTACCACTGCCGATACGTGCTCGCGCCGCGCCCGTTGGTGGCGCCCACGTTCACCCGCAGCAGCTTGCCGCGGGCGTCGTAGGCGAGCGAATCGTGGTGCAGCATGCCTGCGTACAGGGCGAATTCCCGCCGCTCCAGCAGACGCCCCTCCAGGTCGTAGCGGCTGGAGTCGGTGTAGGCGGGGCCGCGCACGCTCGTCGTTTGCCCCGCGTGGTTCTGGTAGAACTCGAAGTAGTGGCCCAGCCGGTCGCTCATGGCCCCCAGCGCGCCCGTCACGGGGTAGTAGCCGAACTGGTCCCATGCCTGCGAGCCGGCAAGGTTGGTGGGGTGCTGCATGGAGCTCACCTGCCCCGACAGCGTGTACCCGTAGGTGAGCCCGTAGTGGTGCGTGAGCTCCGCGCCGTTCAGGGAGCGGAGGGAGAGCGAGTCCGTCCGCAGCGCGCCGTTGGGATAGTATCCGCGCGCCACGAGGGCGTCGTTGTTCTCGGCCCGCACCATGTTTCCGTCGGCATCGTAGCGAAACGTCGTCACCTCCTCCGGGATCTCCAGCGCGCCGGCTGCGGCGTTGGAGTGGTGCGGAAACGCGTCGCAAGGCGAGTTGCCGGACGGGCACTCGCGCGCGTAGGTGACCGCGGGCACCGTGCGCTGCAGGATCCGCCCCAGCGCGTCGTACCGGCTCGTGATCTCGTATGCGCGCGGCGTCGTCCACGTGTGCACGTTGCCCGCGGGGTCGTACGCGTAGCGATGCGTCACGGAGCCGTCCGTCTCCGTTTCCTTGCGGCCGGCGCCGTCGTACGTGTAGGTGGTGGTCAGGACGTGCACCCGCGCCGTGTCGGGCGAGGCCCAGCGCAGCACCCGCAGCGGCAGCCCCTCGCCGTCGAGCTCCGTCATCACGAAGAGCGTGTCGGACCCGCTGTTCCAGGGCACCAGGCTTCCCGTGCCGTCGGTGTGCGCCATCGCGGGCCCGATCGCCCGCGTCCGCAGCACCCGGTCCATCACGCTGTACACAGCGTGCTGGCGCATTCCCGAGGCCATGAGCCCGCTCTCCGTGGTGGCCCCCGCGGCCGTCGTGGGGGTGACGGTGAGCGTGTCGCGGCCCAGCGCGTCCCGGTGGTGCAGGGTCAGAAAGCCCATCGGGCTCACCGTCAGCCGCAGGTTGCCGCGCGCGTCGTACAGCAGCGAGTCGCGCGCCTCCTGCCCGGGCACGCCGGAGGGCGCGCGGACGGACGCCAGCTGCCCCGCGGCCGCGCCGGATGCGTGGTAGCGGAAGCTCACCCGCCGCGCCGCGTCGTCGCCCACCTGCCGCCACAGCACGTTCCCCGTAACGGTGTCGTACGCGGCGCGCGCCGTGCCCGCCAGGGGCGTCCAGCTGGACCCGGGCCACGCCTGGTAGGTGGTCACGGCGACGGGCGCGTTCCACCGGTTGTCGTAGGCGTAGACGGTCACGTGGTCGCGCCCGTCGCCCATCACGTTGACGACCGTGGCGGTGTCCACCCGCCCCCGGGTGTCGTAGTGCGCGCGCGTCTGCCGTCCCGTGGAGGTCACGGAGCGCGTGGCCAGGGCGGGAAAGCGCGGGTCGAACTGCACGTACGTTTCGCCGCCCATGGCGTCGCGCACCCGCCGCACGGCGCCCGTGGAGCTCAGCCACAGCACGGTCTGGTCGCTCACGTCCGTCCGCGGCCCGTCGATGCGCGTGTACGCCTGCACCGCGGTGGCCGACGCGGCCCCCGCCGCCCCGGCGGCCGCCACGCCGCGGCTCTCCGCCGCCGCGAAGCTCGTGACGGGATCCGCCGCGGGGCTGGGGGCGGCGTTCAGCTGCACCCGGGCGGAGGCGAGCTTGCCCGCGCCGTCGTAGGTGTAGAAGGTCCACGTGCCCCGCCGGTCGCGCTGGCGGTCGATGCGGCGGGTGCCCGCCGGGTCGTACAGGAAAGCCACGCCCTGGCTGTCGGGGTCCGTAATGCCCGTCACCCGCCGGCTGCCGTCGATGGTGAGCGAGGTGGTGCGGGTGGGGGCGCCCTGAACGGTGGCCGTGATGCTCCGGACCAGGATGGCCGCGTTGTCCCAGTTCAGCGTCCAGGCCGGGTCTCCGGTCCCCGGCCCGCCGGCACCGGCGCCCGGCGCGTAGATCCCCGTGAGCCCGTGGGCGCCGTAGGCGAACCGCGTCGTCTGCCCCAGCCGGTTCACGGTCTTGTAGTGCAGCCCCGCGCCATTGTAGTAGACGGCGCCTCCCCCCGGCAGCTTGCGCACGTACCCCGAATCCGCCAGCACGATGGTGTCGGCGCCACGGTCAGGGTGCTGCGCCACCCAGTGGCTCCAGCTGCCGGGGAACTGCGGCTCGTACACGCGCGTGCTGCCGTCGCCGCCCACCCACAGCATGCGCGAGCCGCCGGAGCCGCAGTTCACGCAGTGGATTCGCTCCAGCCCGGCCAGCCACCACCCGTCGCCGAAGTAGCTGTTGCGGTTCACCACGGCCACCTCGCCGGCGTACGTGGGGCTGCCCACGGGACCGGTGGGAAAGTGGCTGATGACCTGCACCGAATAGCCGTAGAGTCCCGTGGCCATGTGCCGTCCGTCCCACTGCACGGCCACCCGCCGGGTCGCGCCGGGGTGGAACGCGGTGTCCGTGTAGGTGGCGCGATGGACGGTGCCGTCCGCCATCGACACCACCATCTCGACGGCGTCCGGCTTTCGCGTGCCCGCCGGCACCGTCACGTCGGCGTACACCACGGGGCGCGGGTGCGCGTGCTGGCTGCTGTACAGCAGCGCGGGTCCCCACGTACGGCCGCGGGTGCGGTGCACCGGCAGCCCGTGGGCGATCCGCAGGTCGCCGCACTCGTACGCCCCCCGGCGCGTGGTGGCCACCGTGACGCACTGGCCCCGCTCCAGCGTGGCCCCCGCGTTCAGCGGCACCAGGGCCACCAGCGGCGCCGAGGCGGTGTTTCCCGCCGGCGAGCGGATGGCTGCGTCCATCCACCCCGCGTCCTCGATCCCGGGCGCGTCCGTCTGCCGCGCGCGCAGCAGCACCGTCACCATGCTGTGCTGCTGCGTGGCGGGGTAGGTCACGGTCACGCTCGCCGTCGCGCGAGGCGCCAGGGTGATGGTGGATGCCACGCTGCACGGGTTGACCCGCTGTCCCTGCACGTCGCGGCACTCGGCCGAAAGCGCGAACGTGGCGGTGGTGATCCCCGTGTTCTTCACGGCGAAGGGGGTCGTGCGGGTCGCCGCCGCCAGCTCCGTGACGGACGCGCCGTCCGGCCCCACCTCCACCCCCGGCCGCAGCAGCTTGAAGGTCCGGGTCTCCGTGCTGCAGTACTCCTGGTCGCACAGCTCCACCAGGAGCGTCCGCTCCGCGAGCGAGTCGCTGAGCGTCACGGTTCCGCTGGAGGTGAAGGTCTTGCCCTGCCCGGTGCTCGGGCGCGGCCCCGTTCCCGTTCCCGTCTCCGTGACCACCACGTTCCACGCGGACGTGACGTTGACTCCGTCGACGACGATGCGAAAGCTGCCGAACGCATTGTCGCTGTAGTGGTCCGAGGCGACGATGGTCACCGGCACCGCCGTCTGCCTGCCGCTGATGTTGGAGGGCGGCGTAACCGTGAGCACCGGCTGCAGGTTGCATATGTCCTCCGTCGGGATCTCCTCCTCGCCGGGGAGCTTGCAGTCCTGCCCGTACGCGGCGGGGGCCAGCGCGAACACGGCGGCGACGGCGGACGCGCGCGCGACGGCGCGGAGAAACGGGAGGGAGAGGCGCATGGGGAGGGAGGGCGGACGAGGCGGGAAAGGAACGGCAGCGGGCGCGCGAGGCGCACGGTTCAACGCGCGAAGGGGCGGCGTTGTGACCGCGGATCTCAAAGCGTCCGTGGTATTCCCTGGATACTTCAGCTACCGGAGAGACTTGCGGGATTCGTTCGAAAAGGTGGACGCGCGCGGCGGGACCGGATGGTTGCGGCGTCGGCGGGGGCAGGGCGGCGGGGGAGGCGTCCGCGCCGCTACCCCCGCGCCTCCACGTCCACGCTGAACCACTCGCGCAGGCCGTCCGACAGCGAGTAGCCGGCGTAGCGCAGCACGCCGCGGTGCCACCACGGGTCTCCCGCCGGCCCCACCTCCACGCCGGGCTGCAGCAGGGCGCGGAACCGCGCGTCCACGGCCTCCACGGCGGCCGCGAACGCCGCGTCCGTGCGGCCGGGGGAGCGCAGGCACGCCTCGATGCGGTCGCGCACGGAGAGGTCCGCGTGGTACTCCATTACGTTGTACTCGTATCCCTCCTCGCACTCGTCCACGAAGCGGCTCCACTCCGCCAGCAGCAGCGGGGGGGAGGCCGTGGCCGTGTCGTCGTCCATCAGGGAATCGTGCGTGCTCATGGTCGCGGCGGGCGCGGGGGGAGATTCGGCTCGACGACACGAGCGCGCACATCCGGTGCCGCCGCATCCCGCCGCGGACGAACGGCGCTTGCCGGGGGAGCAGCGGGGTGCAAGGTTGAGTGCCGCCGCATCCCTCCGTTCCCGCCGCCCACTCCACGCCCATGCCCCGCGCCCTCACCCTCCTGCTGTCCTGTGCCGCGCTGGCCGCGGCCGCGTGCGACTCGCCGACCGATTCGCCGCCCCCCGAGCCGCGCATGCTCATCACGCGCGAAACGGAAGGCAACACGGACATCTACAGCATCCTGCCGGACGGCACGGGTGCCGTCCGCATCACCCGTGAGCCGTTCGTGGAAAACTGCCCCCGCTGGTCGCCCGACCGCGGGCGCATCGCGTACCTCTCCTACCGCGACAGCGTGTTCTTCGTGAACCGCTGGACGCGCCCCGGTGCCGTCTACGTGGCCAACGCGGACGGCTCCGATCCCGTGCGGGTGACGCAGCCGGTCGCCCCCGACGGAATGGGGTGCCCGGACTGGTCGCCGGACGGCAGGTCCCTGCTGTACACCCAGTACTCGGAGCAGACGCAGGGCTTCGCGGTGTACCGGATCAACGTGGACGGCTCGGGCGTGACGCGGTTGACCAGCAACGCCGGCGTAGACGACACCGGGGCGCACTGGTCGCCGGACGGGGGCACCATCCTGTTCATCACCAACGAGGGACCCGGCTCACGCTGGATGCGGCTGCGGGCCATGAACCCCGACGGCACGGGCCGGCGGGAGATCCCCACCCCGTGCTTCGCCAACGCGTACGACGCCGCGTGGTCGCCGGACGGGACCCGCATCGCCTACACGTGCGACAGCTCGTGGGGCACGCGAGTCTACACGGCGCGCGCGGACGGCTCCAACGCCACGCCCATCAGCGCCCCGGTGGGGCCGGAGGCGTTCGGCTACGACTTCAACGCCCTGTGGTCGCCGGACGGGCAGCGCATCGCCCTGGGCCGGCCCATGGGCCCGGGCTACGACGTCTACACGGTGGACCTGGCGGGGGGCACGCCCGTACGGGTCACGAGCACGCCGGGGACGGAGATCGCGTACGACTGGCGCTGATCCGCCCGACCGGACGCCCCCTGGGGGATGGGACCGAGCCCGCGCCGCACTCCGGCGCGGGCTTTGGTCGTCCGGCGGATGCCATTGCGCGGGCCACGTTGCAGCGAAGGCGGGGCGGCGCCATCTTGCCCCCTCACGTTACGCGGCATGCACGAGCATCGACGGAGGGGACGAGAATGGCCGAGGGACTGCTGCCGGTGGGGAGCGAAGCGCCGGTGTTCCAGGCGGAGACGACGGACGGCGGGCGCATCGCCCTACCCGACTTCCGGGGCAAGCAGGCCGTGCTGATGATGTTCTATCCCCAGGACGACACGCCCGGCTGCACCAAGCAGATGTGCCTGGCCCGCGACGAGGGCGCCCGGTACGCGGAGGCCGGCGTGGCCCGCTTCGGCGTGAACCCGGGGAGCATGGACAGCCACGTGCAGTTCCGCGACAAGTATTCGCTGGACTTTCCCCTCATCATCGACGCCAACGCGGAGATCGCTTCGGCGTACGGGGTGCTGCGCGAGGGGGGCGGAGTGGGGCGCGCCACGTATCTCATCGACCGCGACGGCCGCATCGCCTACGCGCAGCCGGGGACGCACGGCGCGGACGAGGTGCTGGAGGCGCTCCGTGGCTGATGCCGCCCTGGGCTGGGGCGAGGCGGCCGTCCGCGGGTTCACGGGCGGCGTCTTTGGCGAGAACACGTACCTGGTGTCGTGCACGCGCACGGGGGCCGGCATCCTGGTGGATCCCGGCGCCGCGGCGGAAGAAGCGCTCGAGACGGCGGGGGAGCTGGGGATCACCATCGGGCAGATCGTGCTGACGCACGCGCACGTGGACCACGTGGAGGGCATCCCCCTCGCCAAGCGCGAGACGGGCGCGCCCATCCTCCTCCATCCCGTGGACCTGCCCCTGTACGGCGCCGCACCCATGCAGGCGTCCATGTTCGGCCTGTCGCTGGAGACGCTGCCGGCGGTGGACGGCGAGCTGGCCGTGGGCGAGCCGGTGCGCTTCGGCGAGTGCGGGCTGGCCGTCCGCTTCGCGCCGGGGCACGCGCCGGGGCACGTGATCCTGGTGGGCGACGGGATGGCGCTCGTGGGGGACGTGATCTTCAACGGCTCCATCGGCCGCACGGACCTGTTCGGCGGCGACTTCGCCACGCTCATGCGCTCCATCCGCGAGCAGGTGCTCACCCTGCCGGACGAGACCACGCTGCACACGGGCCACGGGCCGGACACCACCGTGGGCCACGAGCGGCGGACCAATCCGTTCGTCACGGGCGTGTACGGCGGCGGCGGCTTCGCCTGACGGCAGGGGGCGGATGATGACGGACGATGCGATCCGCCATCTCGTGATCGTGCCCGCGGCCGTGGAGGAGGCCTTCCGCGTGTTCACGGAGCGGATGGCGGAGTGGTGGCCGCGCGAGTACACCTGGTCCGAGGCCGCGCTGGAGCACATCGGGATGGAACCCCGCGCGGGTGGCCGCTGGTACGAACGCGACGCGCGCGGCGCCGAGCAGCCCTGGGGGATCGTGCGGGCGTGGAATCCGCCGCATGGCGTCGTGCTTTCCTGGCAGATCTCGCCCATGCGGCAGCCGGAGGAAGACCCGTCTCACGCGAGCGAGATCGAGGTGCGCTTTCGGCCCGATGGCGACGAGGCCACGCGCGTAGAGCTGGAACACCGTGCCTTTGCCCGCCACGGCGAGGACGTCGCGGCGGCCTACCGCGCGGGGATGGATTCGCCGGCCGGCTGGCCCACGATTCTCGCCCGTTACGCGGCGATGTTCCAGGGCGCCGCATCCTGATCCGCCCGCTGCCGGCCGGTCGCTCATCCATCCGCCCCTCGGATGCTCATCGTGAGGGCGCCGCGCGATCCTGTCCGTGCCGACTCCATCGCGGATCGAAGGATTTCCGCCCCATCGTGCCTCGCCGCGCGCATGGCACTCCGCGCCCGGCCGATCCCACGCATCGGCCGGAATCGTCTTTTTCGCGTTCGCTGACATGGCGCGGGTCCCGGCCCGCCTGGAGAGATATCGGATGATCCGCCGCATCTGCATCCCGCTGTTCGCCGTCCTGCTGCTGGCCGGCGCGCCCGCGCTGTCCGCCCAGACCCCCGCGCCGGATACCGTGCCGGCGGGGACCGCCCGGGCGGATTCCGCTCGCATGGCGGACCCCGTCGAGGTGTTCATGTACGACCTGGTGGACCCGGTCACGCTGGGGAGCGCGGCGGCGCTGGGGCTGTACGACCACGTCCGTACGGAGCCGTACGAGTGGGGCGGGGGACTGGACGCGCTGACGCAGCGCATCGCGTCGCGGGCGGGGGGGCACGTGATCGGCACGTCGGTGCGGCACGGGGTGGCGGCGGCGCTCAACCGGTCGGTGGCGAACGAGCCGTGCGGCTGCCCCAACGCGGAGGACCGCGTAGCGCACGCGTTCATCGAGACGTTCACGGACCGCGACCTGACCACGGGCGAGCGCGTGTTCTCCGAGCCGTTCATCGCCGGCACCTACGCGGGCGCCATCGCCCCGACGCTCTGGCACCCGGACGTGGACCTGGTGGACGGCCTCAAGTCCGGCACGCTCTCCGTCATCTTTACCCTCGCCGGCCGCGCCATCTTCGCGTTGCTGGACCCGGAGTACTGAAGCGTTTTTGATGGCCGATGGCGAACGATGCACCGGAAGACAGACCGGACGACGGATGACGGACGACGCATGGCGGATGATGGCGGATGATGGCGGATGACGGCGGGTAGGCGGATGGGCGGATGGGCGGATGGGCGGATGGGCGGATGGGCGGATGGG